>Ga0208900_1000241_pt1 | contig 34473 bp, 39 predicted proteins | sample AntAceMetag02UKK_FD_184763 | JGI IMG/M metagenome (GOLD analysis project Ga0208900, IMG submission 184763) | Saline lake microbial communities from Ace Lake, Antarctica - Antarctic Ace Lake Metagenome 02UKK (SPAdes) (version 2) | ecosystem: Environmental > Aquatic > Non-marine Saline and... | reverse complement strand
AATCGCTTTGTTTCTGCTTGATTCATTGGTATACTCCTTTTGTGCACATTGTGGCCCTTTATTGCACCATTTTAAAGAGTATACATGATTTTAACTTTTTCCGCCGCTTAGCGGCTCCGTCCAACAAATCAATGCACTGGATTTTTACTTCGCTGCGCTCCGTAAAAACCAGTGAGTTTAACGTTCTGTGTCTTATCCAATGCAATATGAATCGTTAAAGTCTTGACATGACAATAAAGTGGTATATACTTAATGATATAGACTAATCAGTGGGAGGATTAAAATGGATACTGCAAAATTATTTATTAACGGTCGTAGCCAGGCTTTACGACTTCCTAAAGCTTATCGTTTTGAAGGAAGCGAAGTTTATATCAAAAAAATATCTGAAGGTATTCTATTAATTCCTAAAGACAAAACGATATGGAGTGTTTGGGAAAATAATCTAAAAAAGTATGATAAGCCTTTTATGACTGATAGAAATCAACCAAAATCCCAACAGGAAAGAGATGGATTGAATGAACTTTTTGATTGATACTAACATCTGTATTTATATCATGAATGAAAGACCTTATGAGGTAATACAAAAATTTAAAACTACAGAAATTGGTCAAATTGGAATATCAAGTATTACAGTTTCAGAACTCAATTACGGGGTCTCAAAGAGCAAATATCAAAAACAAAACAGTAAGCGTCTTGAAGAGTTTCTCGCCCCATTTGAAATTCTTCCATATGATGAGAATGCTTCAAGATTCTATGGGAAAATACGCGCTCAACTCGAGAGTGATGGAAATATTATAGGTCCTCTTGATATGCTTATTGCGGCCCATGCTCTAAGTAAAGATATTGTTTTGGTAACAAATAATGAAAAAGAGTTTAAACGAATTAAATCGTTAAAGGTTGAAAATTGGGTTTCTTAAATTCAATACCCACAGAACAATTACACTAAAGCAGACCCAAAAAGCCGAGTTTGGGTCTCGTACTTTGTAAGTGCATCACAAAAGTAAATTTTAAATAATTTTAACAATTGTCGGCGGCTTTTTCGGCAGCTTACTGCGGCGTTAGGCTTTACAAGGAGTTTCAATGTATTCAGATGAAGATTTAAATCTTGCAGTAAAAAGTGGTATTTTTCCTCAAGCATCAGTTGATGATTTCAGGAAATCAGTTTCATTATTAAAAAACGCCCCTTCTGCTGATGAAGAAAACTTTAGGCTTATTGGCGGTTTTAACGACATCTTTGTTGTGATTGCATGTGCGTTGCTTTTATTTTCTTCTGTTTTTGGGCTACCCGCTTAAGCCGGGATATTCTCAAAAATTATTTGTCGGGATCTGGGAGCACCTGAACAATCCTGATTTTAACCGTGTCGAATTCGAGGTGGTTTAACATTGAATTTGTTTCAATAAAAATCTCTGGTGTGTGCCTTGTGCATCTATCAGGGATTTTTTTATGGAGAAATGGAGGCAGGAAATGGGGGCACCTGTGTGGGAAAATGAAGTCAGGCTTGCTTGAAACCCCTGGGTCAAAGGCCCAAGGGTGTTATAACATATTCCCTATGCGGTTAAACCTCAGGCGCTCTTGTCAAGAGATCTGGTGCGATAGGCAACAATATCTTCAATGCTCAACACAGGAAAATCATGGGCATCGGCAAAGGTAATAATCTGGGGCAGCTTTGCCATGGTGCCGTCGGGGTTGGTCAACTCACAGAGGACCCCAGCCGGACATAGCCCTGCAAGGCGCATAAGGTCCACCGTGCCTTCGGTGTGCCCTCTTCGCTCAAAGACGCCGTTTTCCGAAGCCCGCAGGGGAAAAACATGACCCGGGCTGTGAATATCAGCGCCAGATGCATCTGGTGCCGCAGCACACCGGATGGTGGTGGCACGATCCGCCGCAGACACTCCGGTTGTAACCCCGATGGCCGCTTCAATGGAGATGGTGAATGCAGTTTGATAAGCAGAGGTATTAGTTCCCACCATCTGGGGCAGGCCCAGTTTTTTTACTTTTTCAGGAGGCAGACAAAGACAGACAATGCCGCTGCATTCTCGAATGAGAATGGCCATCTGGGACTCTGTGATGGCTTCGGCAGGAAAAATGAGATCGCCTTCATTTTCCCGATCTTCGTCATCCACAAGCAGTACACCTTTGCCGGAGACAAGGGCATCAATGGCTCTGTTCACCCTTTCAGCCGGATTTCCAAATTTTGAAATGGATACTTCATTCATGAGAAACTCCCTTTTATTATAAAAAAATACCATAATATCAGGGGAAGATGATGGGGGATGGAACCGCAATGATACTATCAAAGATGTCCCATTTAAAGCCGCAGCAACGCCGCGACACCGCCGCAGTCCATACAGAACCGTGACGGCACAGCCTTTATCCTCTCCCATCCGGACTTTAACCGTCGGCCCTGGAGTCTCACCAGATCTGCTGACCCTGCGTAAATTGCAGGCGCTCGCGGGCTTATTTGATTTCATCAAAATCACCGCCGGTGGGGAATTTCACCCCGCCCTGAGAATTCAGGGGCACTATAACTCAATAAAAAATGATGTCAATGATGAAACGCATTTTGGGTTAATTTTTCATGGGAGGCATAGGCTCAGGCTTGTATGGGTATTCTTAGGGGAAAATTCCGGTGACGTGTAATCTTGTAGAATAACATCGAGCTGACCCCAATTCCCCAGGAAGCGGGAGCTTATTCACAATCCGGTTTTTAACGTGACAGTGACGGTAAACCCATTGGGCTCGCCATTGCAGGCGCACACCGTTCCCTGGCAGGTTTCAATGCAGGTTTTGACAATGGCAAGTCCCAGACCCACCCCGCCAGAATCCCGATTCCTTGAGGCTTCAGGCCGAAAAAACGGTTCAAACAGCTGATCCAGCATGGTTTCAGGAACGCCGGGACCGGCATCCCGGACAATCAGGGCAATTTTATCTTTTTGCTTTTCAGCAGAAATATAAACAGGATCCGCGTTCCCTGCATACTTGGCTGCATTTCGAATCAGATTGGCAACGGCCCGGGTCAGAAGTTCCGGAGCTGCCTTGACCCGGATGTCCTCTGCCAGGATACAGAAACGGGAAAGGCATTTATAAAATATCCGGCAGACTGCCAGATCTGTCATCTGTGCAGCATGATTCCTGAAATTGATGTGAATAAGATGGTATCCACGGAACATAAGGCAGACGTCCTTGTTGTGGGAAGCGGCATGGCTGGCCTTTTTGCTGCCGTAAAGGCCCACGATGCCGGGGCCAGTGTTCTAATGGTGTCCAAGGGCAGGCTCGGGGCTTCGGGGATGACCCCCTTTGCCCGGGGTATTTTTGCCCATGATCCGGCCACGGCCCGCATGAATATTGATCAGTTTGTCAAAGGGGTTTCCCGCTCTGCCCTGGAAACGAATAATCCCGTGTTTACAAGGCAGATGGCAGCTCATTCCCTTGAAAGGGTAGAGGAGTTGAAGACCTGGGGATTCTTTGATACCCCCCTTTATGCCAATGTGTTTAAAAAGCCCATGGATCAACGCAATATTCCGGTAATAGAGCGGGTGATGCTGACTCATCTTGTTAAGGAAAACGGAAAAATAGCCGGGGCCGCAGGTTTTGATCTGGATGAACCCACGATTCATTTTTTTACGGCAAAAAGTGTTGTGCTCTGCACCGGGGCAGGGGGCTTTAAGCCCAATGGCTTTCCCATCTGTGATCTCACCCATGATGGCACTATGATGGCCTATGACATTGGGGCCAAAGTCACCGGTAAGGAGTGGAATGATGGGCATTCGGCCAATTTGGAAAATCCGGCCAATGTGTTTGGGCAATGGGGGTGAATGCTTGAAGGCCCCCCTTCTGTAAACGGAGTTGAGATTCACCATGATTTGGGGGTAGACCAGAATTATAAGGTGTACAGTCAGGGCCCGGAACACGAAAAAAATTCCAAGCCCCTGTTTTCTGGTCAGAAGGTGGCAGGAGGCCCTTTCAGACCTGCTGGTTTTGAATCTCCAAGTTGGCCTCCCATGGGTGGAAAGGGTGACAAAGGGCATGGCGATCCTCCTCCTGGCAATGGTCATGGCAAAGGATCTGGCGGCCCTCCTGGCATGGGTGGTATTACATCTGGGGGCGCTTCTGCGGGCATGTCCATTCATAAATCAGAGGGGCTTGTGCCCGTAGATGCCAATGGAACTTCCAATATTCCCGGGCTTTATGCTGCTGGAGACGCCCTGGGTTCCCATATGTCAGGGGGTATTTATACTCAGATAGGCTCCTCTTTGGCCGGTTCTGCCGTGCAGGGAGCCATTGCCGCCGTTGCTGCTGCCGCCTATGCAAAAAAGATAACATTGCCAGCGATTTCCAAAGAGAAACGGGTAAATATAGAGCAAAAAATTCTGGCCCCCCTGAAAAGAGACCGGGGTTACAGCACGGCCTGGGTGACCCAGACTCTCCAGGGCATCATTATTCCCAATTTTGTTCTTTATATCAAAAAGCAATCATTGCTCACCGCTGCCCTTGCTTATATTGAGGAACTCAGGGATCATCACCAGCCCATGCTCCGGGCCGCAGACATGCATGGCCTGCGGCTTGCCCATGAAACATCCAATATGATCCTCAATGCTGAAATGAAATTGAGGGCATCCATGATGCGCAAAGAGAGCCGGTGCAGCCATTACCGAGTGGATTACCCGGACATGGACACAAAAAACTGGAATGCCTGGATTAACATCCACAAAGGCCATGATGGCAGGATGAAACTTGAAAAACAGCCCTTTAATCGCTGGCCATCCTGACAATTATGAAAACGGGGTCGGTTTGGCTTATGGGCGTTATTAACCCCGATTTATGCAAGCCAAGCCGGACTCCCCCAAAGTAGCGGATGTTATGATTCAGCCAAATAAAGGAGTGGGATGACGGGCGCATTCCCATTTTCCCGGCACCGTCTATAACTTATTGATTTTATTAAGTCGGCAATAAATTGGCTCAAAAATTATATCTTTACAAATCAAAGAGTTAGAACTCCGACCGGGAAAATGGGAATGCGCCCGGGATGACTCTTTCCCGTCGTCCCTTAAGGATGGGGTGCATCAGGATCATTGAACATGTATCCCACGGTGCGCACCGTTTGAATGAATCTGGGATTGCGGGGGTCTTCTCCGAGTTTGCGACGCAAGGATGAGATGTGAACATCCACGGACCGATCAAATACATCATAGTTTCTGCCAGCCACGGCATCCAGCAGTTGGTCCCTTGATAAAACCCGGGCCGGGGATTTCGCAAGGGTGACCAGAAGATCATACTCCAGTGGCGTCAGAGTCAGTGGTTTTTCAGACAGATATACTGTCCGGGCGTTCAGGTGGATTTTAAGATTTGCCACTGCCAGGGTATCGTCCTTGACTGGGGATGCCACTGACCTATGTTCCGAAGGAGTATACCTTCTGGTGACGGCCCGGAGGCGTGCCAGGAGTTCCCGGGAGGAAAATGTTTTGGGAAGATAATCATCCGCACCCATCTCAAGCCCCACAATTCTATCGGTTTCTTCAGCCCTTGCAGTGAGCATTAAAACAGGGATGTCGGAGTGTTTGCGCAATTGTTTTAACATCTCAAATCCGTCCATCTTTGGCATCATGACATCCAGTATTACCGCATGGAATTCGCCGCTCAGAAGCATTTCAAGGCCTTGTGTGCCGTCGTGGGCAGAAGCGACATCATAACCCATGGGGGAAAGGTAGTCCGCCACAAGTCGGCACAATTTTTTATCATCATCCACAATTAGAATTTGTATTTTTGTGGAAATAGTTTCCCCATGAATCATGCTTTTTTACCTCTTTTTTATAACGGCCAACGAACATTGAAAATCCCTCAACTTTACAGAATCTTCACAATTTTGTCCATGAACAACAAATTATCTTTACATGCTCCCTATCCGGATGCCACTTATGTAGAGAGTTTCAGTGTGGGGAGTAAAACAGAGTTCTCCTTCGCTGTCTGGCAGGGAGCAGCTTTTTATGTTGCCGTGCAGGCTAAAAATGACCAAGGTCTCAGCCAATATTCCAATATCAGCTATTTCGAATATGATGAACATGAAAAGGCGGAGTTCATGTCGGAAGTCCTTGATGTCAAACACATTGCAAGGTATAGGAATATGAAGTTTTTCTATCGCAAACAGTGTGCCGTGCTTGGCAAAAATGTTGGTTTGCGGGCGGTAAAAACAAGAGCCGGCTTCATATAACAAATCGTATCACCGGCTGCCGGTTGAGGCTGTGGATGTCCTGTAAGCTGCTGGCGGCACCGGTGTTCTCAACGTTGTGCGTTGATGCCAATACAAAGAAAGATCGTTGGTGGGGAATTTATGAAGGAAACGACTATTCACCATACATATCGGTAATGAGCTTTCGCAATTGAGCGGATTTGATATTAGATAATTTGTCAATTTTCTTTTTCAATCGTAGTTTGCTAATGGTTCGGATTTGGTCAACCGCAATTTCAGATTTTTTATTCGCACATTTTATTTGGAGGCGAGTCCTCCATTGAGGATGCAATCTTGAAGTTAATGGACATACGACAACAGTTTCTAAAAATTTATTCATGTCATCTTGGCTAATTATGACAACGGGACGGGTTTTTTTTATTTCGCTACCTATGGTTGGATTGAGATCAGCAAAATATATTTCGTACCTTTTAATATTCAAAATCCTCATCCTCCAGGCCGTCAAGAAGTGTAGTGTCAAGATCGCCCCAGTCTTCCTTTTCATTAGCCATGGCTTTATACGTATTTTCCCAAGAAAGTTTTCGGTCATCTTTCTTGCGGAGAAGCAACCCTCTGTCTGTTTCTTCAAGCAACAAAGTGTTGGAAAAGCCATATTTTTGCAGGAGCGCCTTTGGTATGCGCACTCCTTTTGAGTTTCCAATCTGAACCAGTTTGATATCCTTTGAACGTAGTTGCTTTTCCATTGTAGCAGCCCCTTGTTTTTAGTTGTTAGTGTATGTATTGTAATTACATTGGGTCATAAAGTCAATAGCCGGAAAATATTAATATATTACGAAACATTAGGTATATATGAGGTGTTTTACGCACAACAAAAAAATGCACCGGACGCAAAAGGTCGTGGCTTTTTGGGGTTGATGAGTTTGTTCCACATTTTGTTTCTTAGCATAATTATTTGGCAACCTTTTGCGCACGGTGATTTATACGTTCATAAATCAAAGAGTTAAATCTCCAACCGGGAAAATGGGAATGCGCCCTCTCATCATAGCTTGCTTTGAGTTGCAAGCTCTCAATAATCCGGAATGATAAACCCTTCTTAAGCCGCTAAATGCCGGATTTTATTCAAAAGAATTCCCTGAATGCCTGGACTTATTGGGAACTTACAAGTTATGATTCTTGACTATATTGTCTCCAATTTCCTGTAGTGTCAGGGCATCGGTTAATAAGCCGTTCCATATCAAAAAACAGATCCTGTTCCCGGATAATTCCACTGGTTTTACCGGACACCGTCACAATGAGAGACATCTCTGGTTTGCCTCAAGCATGAGATAGGCTGCCTCCATCAAGTTTGCCTGGCCATCAATGGGGGCAGGGAGGGTGACATCACTTCGGACAGGCATCTATCCCCCATCTCCCGGACGCCCAAAATTGAAAGTTTTCTGATTCCAGTCTGTTGGGCAGACTTTCATTAAAACGGCCATCCTGGCCACCAAAACAATAAAAATAAATAATACAATCAATGGCATAACGCTGATCTCGACGACTATCCTAATGTAGGAATGGAAACGGAACGTCGGGGTATTCTTAATCATCAACTTTACAGAATCTTTACAATTCTCTCCATGAACAACAAATTATCTTTACATGCCGGGGGTATATTTGGAGTTAAACAGAGGTTGAGTTTAAATCAAAACAGGAGAATACCGTATGAAATTTATTAAAAAGATAGTCCTGGCCATTGTTCTGCTTGGCATCTATGTTGCCGTTGCATCTGGAGCTGATTCTGAAACACAGCAGTCCCGGGGCGGCCATCAAGGCCCACCCCCCGAGGCATATACGGCATGTGAGTGTAAAAGCGCTGGAGATACAGCCGAGTTTGAAAGCCCCCATGGGGATATTGTCACAGGTACCTGTGAAGAGGAGGGCGATCGCATGGTGCTTCGTCCAGATAATCCTCCCCGGGGTGCATCTGGGCGCAGAAGGACTACAGATTCGGGCAATGAGTGATTTCACTAACTAAGAAAAAATATTTGAGTTATGGGCATCCTTCATCTCAGCCCAGAGTACTTTACACCTTTGGGCTAATACTTCCTGAAAAATGGGGTTATTGCTCCAAGAAGTGTAAAGTGGCAAATGAAGGATGCCGAGTCATGAATTATGTTTTGCAAAAATTAGGTAGGAGAAAGATTATGAAAAATTCAGTGAATTTTAAAGCGACCATTGCAATCGCAGTGTCTATTTTGCTCTTGATAATGGCAGGGCCAGTATGGTCACTGCCCGAAGCACCGCTACTATCCCTTGAAGATGACCAAGATCAAATGACCATCCGTTGGACCACAGTGGCTGACAGCCAGGAATATCTTCTTTCCTATGCTCCCTATCCGGATGCCACTTATATAGAGACCTTCAGTGCGGGGAGTGAAACAGAGTTCACCTTCACTCTTTGGCAGGGAGCAGCTTTCTATGTTGCCGTGCAGGCTAAAAATGACCAGGGCCTCAGCGAATATTCTAATATCAGCTATTTTGAATATGATGAACTGAGCTATCCTGTTGTCGATACCGGCCAAAGTGCCTGTTATGATGCCGATGGTGCAGAAATTACCTGTCCGGGAACAGATGAAGCCTTTGCAGGCCAGGATGCGCAATATGCTGGATCACAACCCAGTTATACCGACAATGGTGATGGCACGATAACGGACAATGTTACCGGTTTGGTCTGGCAGCAGACACCGGCAGACAGCGGTTTAAGCTATCAGGAGGCCCAGATCTATTGTGAATCCCTGGAGCTTGGCGGATATGACGACTGGCGCATACCCACCACAAAGGAGCTGTTTTCGGCTACCCACTTAAGCCGGGATATTTTCAAAGATTTTCATGTGGATAATTAGCTTTTGACCCCTAAATCTCAGGCTGCTAAGACGCTTAATTATAAAGGCTGTCCCGCCTTAAGTGGGTAGCCATACATTATTATACTGACCCAATTCAGATACCCGATGAAATGGAATTATTATGCCGATGGATTAACGAAAATATTGAAAAGAGACATCCTCTTATTGTAGGTTCGATAGCTCACTATAATATGGTAAGAATACATCCTTTTGATGATGGTAACGGACGAGGAGCAAGAATTCTTATGAATTTGATTCTGATAAAAGAAGGATATCCGGTTGCAATCATAAAAAATGAAAATCGTCGAAAATATCTTTCAACACTTAATCAGGCTGACAAGGGTGATATTAATTCATTTCTTACATTGGTTGCAAATTCCTTAATAGACACAGAAAATATAATCTTTAAAGAGTTGCATCAAACCTAACCTGGACAAGCCAAAACCAAAAAGGGTTTCTTATTCTCGTGCCAAAATAACACGGAAATAAGAGATAAGAATCTAAAAAATAAGAATTGTGGGATAAAGATGCTCACATCCGGGTGCATTCTGCGCATCTGATCCTGAAATTTTGCGTAGCCCGTTGAGGGACTTCATCATAATAAAACTACCCACTATTGCATGCAGCACTCTGGAGAGTCGGTACGAAGCTCATTGATGTTGGGTATATTATTTTCCATGAACTCCCTGGGATTCAAAGGCCGCCGACGGTTCCGGGCTGGACCCATCCCCGTCGGGGGCGGTATGATTCATTTTGAATCGTCGTTGTGGGCAGGCCGGGTCCAAAACGCGGTCTGCCCATGGCAGTAATTATGAAATCGTGGTTTAGAAGTGCCCCACAGGTCCCTTAAGATGATCCACCCAGATACTCACGAAATTATCAAACTCCGCAGTTCCTTTGAGAATGGGCATACATTTAATGCCCGCTTTGGTCAGGATGGAGTTCCAGGAATCCGCTTCAGGACCTGCCATGTCATTTTTGGCATGATCACCCGCAACTGACATGAATGGCATGAGGTAGGCTTTCTTGATACCCTTTTTCAACAGCAGGCTCTGGATGGTGTCCAGATCAGGATACCCTTCAACCGTTCCCACAAAGACGTTGGTATCCCTTAACTGCAATTGAAACATCAAAGATCCATAAAACGCATTGGATGGATGGTGTGTTCCATGACCCATGAGCACCACGGCCTCATTCTTTTTACGTTCCTTGGGAATATTGGCCAGGATGGCATCCACAATACGCTCCATGTCATGCTGGGTGGACATCAGGGGATAACCCAGAATGATTTTTTCAAACCCCATCATGTTAAAGGCTCCCACAATTTTTCTCAAATCATGGTATTCGGCACCGCCAATGGTATGAAGGCTCTGCACGGCCACATGGGTAAACCCCTCGGCATGCATTTTGGCCAGGGCCACTTCCGGAGCATCCAAGACCTTGCCATCCTTAGCCAATTTGTGGCGGATGATGTGGGAGGTAAAGGCCCAACGCACGGGAATGTCAGGGAAGGTAGCTTTCACCTTTTTATCAATGTTGTCAAAGGAAACCTGGGCACTGGCTTCACTGGAACCAAAGGCCACCAAAAGGATACCTTTCTTTTCTGCTTTTTTGTCACCATGTCCGGCAAAGGCCATGCTGCCAAAGGTCAGGGTCAGAACTACTGCCATCAGAACAATCAGTTTTTGTTTCATTTTTTTCTCCATGGAATAGATAATAAAAACCGCATGACAAAATATTTTGTCACAACAGAGTGTGAATTCTATGAGATCGTTTGATTTCCACAGCGTCTTCAGATGCCTGATATCCCAGAGCAAAAGTGGTCTCTTTTCCAGCCAGTTCAACGGTGTATCCCAATTCAAGGGCCCAGGCAGCAGGGGCTCTGAAATCCATGGCAAATCCTGTACTGCACATACAAATTGTCAGAAAAAGCGCTGTCACCATGGAGGCGATGCCCTTTTTGCTGCATACACCCTTTGCTCTGTTTTTCATCCTTACGCTCCTTAAATCTCCTTAAAAAATTGTTTTAAGCGGACAATAAATAAAATTACGGTGATTGATGGTGGCAGTACAAAAACACCATTGGTGCGATTGCCGGGTATCAAGCATAAGGGGCGATGGGAAAAAATAACGAAGACAGGTAACACCCCCAAACCGTAACGATAATAACGATCCGGGATGTCCCATTTTTATCCGGAGGGATCATTGCGTAGTTTCTCTGTCCACGGGAAACATCGCTATTTGTCTGGGCAGGTCTTCTGACTTTCCGTCCGCTTCAGCAGCCTTCCCACCCGATTTTTTATCCGTTTTTATACCCAAAAAAATTCAGGATTATTTAAAAAAACGCATAAAAAATACAACGCAGTGGCATATCATGCCGAAACGGTTTTCCCATTTAACACCATAGGGAAAAAGGATTACAGCGGCGGGCCCGTCTCCGATTTTAACGGAGTTCCCTGTTCGGAAATCCAGACAAAAATCCATGCCTCCATGACAGGATAATCCCGGACTTCTTATGCTTTTTACAAAGCACCCAGACAATTATGGCAGCAACTTTAATCATCATTTTTTTGTTTAGTCAACACTTATTGTTAAATACCCATAACTATCAGCGTAATGAAAAAGGCCATCCCTTGCACCACCATGAACACCCGAGGCATCCTGAAAAACAATATGAAACTGGCGCAAAGATTTCAAAAAAAGTGAATGAAGGTTCTTGAAATCAACATGGGCAATCAAACGCTTTCCATATGCCAATATAAAAAAGTATTTTTTGGGCTTGACATTCCCATTTTTCCTTTGTATTTTGCTGAACAGTTTCATTAGATGCTATTGCTCAATAGGGAATTCCGTGAAAATCGGAAACGGGCCCGCCGCTGTAATCGGGGACGAACGCTGTGATAAATGTCACTGGATTTAATATCTGGGAAGACGCAGTCAGTAGGATGATCCGAAAGTCAGAAAACCTGCCTGGTGAACAGAAATAATTTATCGTTACGGGACTTGATTATATTAACGTCCCCACAGATAACCGTAGAATATAGCGTTTTGGGCTTATGCTACGGGTGGTTCGTACCATCAACCATGTCTGTGACATTATTGTTTCAGGGCGCATTGCATGGGAATGCAGTCTGTCCATAGATCCCATGGATAAAAAAGGGAAATCCACGGATGACTAAGTCTAATTCGTGGATTTTTTGTATTTATGGGGTTTTGATATGGAATGCCGGAAAAAATATATTAATAGTCGTTTTTCGCTTGGGTGTCCCATGGCAGGTTGCCGTGACAGTCAAGTAGGATTCCCATGCTTCCTCCCAGCTTCCCGGCCCATGTATGCCCATCAGGCTATTTCAGCACATTACATCCCTGAGTCCAATATAAAATTCCATCAATATTTGGCATCCTTCATTTTCCAGTTTACACTGATTGGAACAAAAAGCTCATTTTTCAAAAATTATTTCCAAAAGACTATAAATTATTTTTGGGATCACATCAAGGATGTCCAAGAAGCCTCCGACCGGAAAAATGGGAATGCGCCCCCCAAAATCCCTTGCAGGAATGATGCACCATGGGTATAAAGGAGCAATATGTTTCGTAGTAAGGTGTCGTTTTAGGTTATAATATAGCAGTCAAGGTTATAAAAGATGAGCCTATAAAAACAAAGTTAATAAAAACAATAGTTTTGAACAGGAAAACACACATGAAGCATTTTTCATTAAAACAAATATTCTTTTTCAGCATCTGCCTTTTGTTGCTGGGGCCAGCCCCTGGATTCAGCGCCCAAACCGCTGAAAAGGTAAAAAAGAAAGTGGACACTTCCATTGCCACCCGGCAGAAAACCCAGAAGCAGCAGGACAAGTGGGAGCAGGAAAAATCCGGGCTGGTGGGAGAATATGAACAGTTAAAACAACAACAGGAACTCCTGGTGGCAGCCAATGCCACATTAAAAACAGAAGCCCATGCCCATCTGGTTGTTTTAGAGGAGCTTGTGGCCCAGAAAGAGGCCAATCTGAATATTCAAAGGGAAATGCTGCCCTTTCTCAAGGAGGTGTACACCTCCCTTGAAGAGATGGTGGCCAATGATGCCCCGTTCCTCCAGGAAGAGCGAAAAAACCGTCTTCAAAAACTCACCCTTTTCATGGATGATGTTGAAATTTCCATTGCCGAAAAGTACAGAAAGGTCATGGAAGCGCTTTTTGTGGAAGCTGAATATGGGAACACCATTGAAGTCACCCAGGACAAGATCAGCCTTTCCGGCAGTGAGGTTCTGGCCGATGTCTTTCGTCTGGGCAGAATTTCGTTGTTTGCCCTGACCCTGGACCACCAGACTGCTGGGGTTTTCAATGTGGCGGAAAACAGGTGGACCCCCCTTGAAAAGAAACATCTACAGTCGGTGGCTGCCGCCGTGGAGATGGGCAAAAAACGACGTACCGTGGAAGTCATTTCCCTGCCCATCGGGCAATTGGCTAACTAACCTTATTTTTCCGAGGAATTTGTAAATGAAATACCCACACATTATTCACAAAGGCATGGTCGTGGTTGCCCTTGTGATCTGCTGCACCTGTACCCTGGCAGCGGCCCAGGATATGAGGCAGACCCATGTGACACTTGCCCAGCAGAAAAAAACAATGCAGGAAAAAGCAGCCCTGGAGTTAAAGAATGCACACCAGGAGGCATTAACCCAGGAAGAAGATATAAAACAAGATCGCACCGCATTGATAGCGGCCATTAAAGCCATCAAGGCAAAAAACAAGATACTGGAAAATGAAAACACCGATCTTGAGGCCAGCATTGATCAGACCCAAGCCGAGGCCGTTACGGTCAGAGAATCATTATCTGAAACCCAGGCCGTCAACCGGGAATTGTCTGGATTTATCCGCAGCAATGCCAAGGATCTTGAAAGCATACTTATCCAGAGCCTTCAGAGCGCTCTTGATCCGGAACGTCATGAATTTCTTGGCCCCCTGATCAACCAGGAAAAATTTCCCTCCATGGAAGATATCCGTAGCATGCTGTCTCTTTTGTTTGCTGAAATTCAATCGTCAGGTGAGGTGAAATTAACCCGGGGGAGCATTGTGGACCGCCATGGTAAGGAACGCATGGCAGATCTTTTAATTATCGGTAATTTCACGGGCATGTACACCCTGGACGATGAAACCGGTTTTTTGCTCTACTCGGATCAGAGCCAGCGTTTTTTTGCCCTGTCAAAACTGCCTCCCACCCGTATGAGCAGCAATATCAAGGCCTACATGAATAAAGCGAGTGGAGATGTGGTCATGGACATCTCCAAGGGCGGTGCGTTGCGGCAGCTCACCCATCAGCTAAGCCTGTGGGAACAGATTCCCAAGGGGGGCCCCATTGTGTGGCCCATTGTGGGCATTCTGGGGCTGGCGGGTCTTATTTTGCTGGAGCGCCTCTTTTTTCTGTTTAGAAAACGGATGAATGCCGATGCGTTTATGCTTAAAATCCAGAGGCTGGTCAAGGAAGATCGCTGGGACGAATGCCGTGTTTTGCTGGAATCCAAACGGAAAAAATTGATCCCCAAGGTGCTGTTGACCGCCTTGGAGTTCAAGGACCAGGAGCGGGTGGACATGGAAAACGCCTTGCAGGAGGCCATACTGGGTGAAATTCCCCACATTGAACGATTTTTGTCCACTCTGGGGATGCTGGCGGCCATTGCGCCCCTTCTGGGACTGTTGGGAACCGTCACCGGTATGATCAATACTTTTCATGTGATCACCTATTACGGCACCAGCGATCCTCGCATGATGTCCGGCGGTATTTCCGAAGCCCTTGTCACCACCATGTTAGGCCTTAGCGTTGCTATTCCCATCATGCTTTTCCATACCCTTTTAAACCGCCGGGTGGAGATGCAGATCAGCAAAATGGAAGAAAAGGCCGTCTCCTTTGTGAATATGGTCTTTAAAAATCGCAACTCCTGCAGGGAATAAGATTCATGGATGAATTTCTCTTTCACATGGAAAGCTATATACGATCCGGCGGGGTGGTGATGTTTCCCATTCTGGGGGTCTCCTTTATCATGTGGATGCTCATTATCAACCGGGTCTATGTGATGCGAAAGCTGTTTATAAAAAATATTCCCCGCATTGAAGCAGGTGAACTGCTCAAAGAAAACCGCATGCCGCATAAGAAATACCAGGGTGCCAACTCCCTTCTGGTGAGGGAATTCTTATCCGGCAGAACCGGAGATCGGGAGCTGGACGGCTATATACTGGATGAGACCGTGCTTCGGCTTATCATGGAGATGGATCGATATCTGGCCGTCATTGCCGTGCTTTCCGGCGTGGCACCCCTTTTGGGGCTTTTGGGTACGGTGGTGGGTATGATGGCCACCTTTGATGTCATCACGGTGTTTGGCACCGGCAATGCCAAGGCCATGGCCGGGGGAATTTCTGTGGCATTGATCACCACCCAGACAGGGCTTTTGGTCTCTATCCCGGGGCTTTACATGAGCGGCTTTCTCAAGCAGCGGGCCGATAACCTGAAACAGCGCATATCAGCCACGGGGATGTATTTGAGAAGATTTTTATAATAGCCATGCCGCCCCCCGACATAATAAATAATACAATGGTATAATGCCGCCGGGGGCTCTGCTGTCGGTACTTCGGCACCACATTTTCTTATAAAATTTGATCATCGACTACAAGGAAACAACACATGTTAAATATATCAGCAGCCCGGCGGGGCAAAAAGGGCAATCTGGAACTTAATATTGCCCCCCTAATCGACATGGTGTTCATTCTATTGATTTTCTTTCTGGTGACCACCAGCTTTGTAAAAGAGACCGGTGTGGACATTTCTCGTCCGGCAGCCAGCACCGCCGTGAGTAAAACGGGCACTACCATCCTCATTGGGGTTACCAGGGACGACACCGTACACATGGACAAACGGGAAATTGATCCCCGGGCTGTGCGGGCCAATGTGGAGCGGGCTTTGGCGGAAAACCCCGAAGCCAGTGTGGTGATTGTGGCGGACAAGGAGAGTCTTACTGGTCTTGTGATTAGTGTGATGGACAACTGCAAGCTGGCAGGTGCCGAAAATGTGGCCCTGGCCGCCAGCCTGCCCCAGGGACAATAGGGCTTCTCCATGAATTCAACCCATTTTATTGACACATCCCCCACAGCAGACCCGGAAAATGTTGCCGGAAGAAAGACGGGGGAATCCTTAGGAGGCTCACTTGTGGGGTGGGGCTTTGCCATTGCACTGTCCGCCCTTTTAAATATCACCTTGTTTGGTCTCATGCCCGGGCTCATCCAGATGATCCCCCAGGATCAAGAAAACCTTGAGGATATCAAGGCCATCCAGGTGATCCGGATAAAACGCCAGGAGACCCCGCCCCGGAAAAAAGAGCTGGAAAAACCAAAACCCAAACAGGAACCCAAACGCCTGAAAACCACCACTCCCACCAAGGTGGTGCAACAGAAAAAACTGCAACTTAAACCCCGGTTGCCGTTCCAGCTCAATCCCAAACTGCCAGCCACCTCCACCAGCCTCACCATGCCAGCCATGGAACATTTTTCCATGGAACTTCCCACACTGAAAGGGCTCTATGAGATGGGAGAGCTGGACAGCCCCCTGACCCCCCTTGCTAAAATTCCTCCCATCTATCCCATGCGGGCCATGCGCCGGGGCATTGAAGGGTGGGTGAAAATCAGATTTATGGTCAACATCCAGGGCAGGGTGGAGCAGCTCAAAGTTATTGAATCCGATCCGGAAAGTGTATTTGATAAAAGTGTCATCAATTGCGTCTCCCAATGGAAGTTCAAACCCGGCACCGTGGAAGGAGAACCGGTGAATACCATGGCTGAAACCACCATTCGATTCGAGTTGGAGAAGTGATGAAATATTCCAAAGACAGATGGGCCATGTTGGCGGGCCTGCTTATTTTAGTGATAACCATGGTGTTGTTATTACCCCTGGAGGTCAATGCCGGTGACCCGCTTCCCCTGGGGGCTGGCATGTGCATCAGCAAGGTGGAATCCCTGATTCAGAAGGGAAAATTACAGGAAGCTGTCACCGTTCTTGAGAATTTTAAATCCAAACAGAAGGGGCTGGACCCTGAGACGGCTGATAAAAAAGGGTATACCCACTATTATATTGATTTTTTGCTTGGCAACACCTGTCTGATGTGTTCCGAAGCAGGCATTGGAAAGACCCGATCCTGGACTAAACGGGCGGCCCGGGCCTATGAGCAAGCCGTACAAAAAAAGCCGGATCTGGCACCGGCCTGGCTTAACCTTGCTAAATGTCGCTATGATCTGGAACAGATGGACAAAGCCGCCTTTGCCTTTGTAAAAGGCTATGAAGAAAGCCCCAAAAAAAATGCCAATCACCTTTACTATGGGGCCATCTGCTATTTTCAGTCAAATGATCATGTCAGGGCGTTAAAGACGTTTGATCGGCTTATTAAACAACACCCAGATGCATTTTCCCTGGCGTGGCGGGAAAACTATGTGAGCATTCTCTTTGCCATGGATAAAAATAAAACAGCCCTTCCCCATGTGGAAATTTTGGCCGAAAAGTTCACCGGTGAGAAAAAGAAAAAATGGCAGGAGATTTTGCTCTACCAGTATCTGAACCTGAAAATGGCAAAAAAGGCGTTAAAGTATGGGAAAATGCTCACCCGCACCGATCCTACGGAACCCAAATGGTGGAAAGCCGTGTCCCATCTTTACCTTAACCGCAATGATATGAAAAACGGCTTGAGTCACCTGTTGATATACTCTTATCTCACTCCCCCCACCCGGGAAGAGCAAAGCCTCATGGCTGATCTTTATCTTTCCCTTGGCATTCCGGCCCAGGCATCGGTGTTTTATGAAACGATACTCAAGGAAAAGGAAGATCTCACAAAGATAAAACGCATTGTGCAGGCGTATACGGCGGCCCATGAACCTGAAAAAGCCCTTGCCTGGATTGACCGGGGATTGGCCCGGAAGTCGGATTTTGGCCTTTTAAAGCAAAAGGCGGCTTTTCTGTATGAGATGGAGCGATATGACAAGGCAGCTTCGGTGTACGAACAATTAATCAAACGGTCCAAAAAACCGGGGGAATACCTCTTGCTGCTGGGATATTGTGCCTGGAACCTGGAGCAGATAGATCGGGCAAAGAATGCCTTTGGACAAGCCAGCAAATTTGATAAACAAAAAAAATCGGCTTTGCTGGCCATTGCCCAATTATCAAGAATATCTCAATAACCGAAAAGCTTTTTCCTGATTTAGAAATAGGAGGACGGAAAAATGGTTTGTAGAGTTGTGTATCTTAGCATTGCTGTGTTGGTTTTATCATGTGCCGCTGCCATGGCCAGTGATACTGGAAAAGAAGTGGCTGCTGTTGCTGCAGCAGAAAAATGGCTCGCAATTGTTGATGCCGGAGATTATTCCGAAAGCTGGAAAGAAGCGGCTGGGTTATTTAAAAATGCCGTAAAGCCGGAGCAATGGGAGCAATCCATGCAGGCGGTTCGTAAGCCTCTTGGTAAGCTTATATATAGAAATGTACTGATGAAAATCTACAAGAACGTGATGCCTGGCGCTCCAGATGGTGAGTATGTTGTCATCCAGTTCAAGACGTCCTTTGAGAGTCAACAAGCAGCGATAGAGACTGTCACGCCGATGATGGACAAAGACGGAAAATGGCGCGTTTCCGGATACTTTATTAAGTAAGAGACCCAGCAAAAGAAGAGTGCTTTATCCTACAGTTCAGCTCTTTTTTCAAAACGTCATTCTCCTTCTTTAGCCGGGCAGTCCCTTTGAATTTAAGGGCGGTCTTTGCACTGCAATACTTGCCTATGCTCACCTATGTTTAAATTTTTTCCAAAATATATTTCCATATCCTTGAGTTTCCTATATACTGATATTTTGTGGTACTTAATGTCTTCACCAAAATCAATTTAAAATTTATCAGATTGGATACTATATTGTATGTGTGCCTAAGCATACACGCAGTATATAGAATGAAGTCTGGGTTAAAATAAAATTGGCGAAGGGATTGCTATCAGATTCCAGTTTTATTTCTAAATGGGTTTGTCCTGATTATGCTTGCCGTATGAAAATTGGATTATCCTTTGAAAGTAAACCTGATAACAAAATTTAAATTATATAGGAGGCTTTATGTTTAAACGATTTAATCTGCGCAATAGAATGTTATTATCCATCTGCTCGATTGCGTTGATTGCATTTGCTGCAACCATTGGGATCATTACCATCCAGTCCAACAAATTAATAAAAACCGAAGCCATTGGAAAGGTAGAACAGCTTGGGCATCGATACGGGAACTTAGTCAAAGCTGATCTTGAACTGGCCATGGATGCGGCACGGACAATGGCCCAGATGTTTGAGGGAATGAGGAGCAGTGATAGTGTACCCCAGAGAGAACTCCTCAATGACATGTTGAAAAAGGTGCTGGAGTTGAGCCCGGGATTTCTGGGTGTCTGGACCTGCTGGGAACCCAATGCCCTTGACGGTAATGATGAGGCCTTTTCAGGAAAAAAGGGCCACGATGATTCTGGACGCTTTGTACCATATTGGTACCGGGATGGCGTCAATGTTGACCTTGTCCCCCTTGAGAGCTACGATGTCCCTGGAGATGGTGACTATTACCAGTTGGCGCTAAAAAGTGGTAAAGAGACCATCCTTGACCCCTATCCCTATGAGGTTGCGGGAAAAGTGATTCTCCTGACAAGCCTTGTGGTCCCCATCAGACATAACAATCAGGTGGTGGGGGTTGCCGGTGTTGATATCTCCCTTGCCTCTTTTAACGAGATGGTAGCCAAAATTAAACCCTATGGAACCGGGAATGCTGCACTTATAAGCAATGCGGGAACCTACGTGGCCCATGAAGACACCCAGCGGAGTGGCAAAGACATAGGCTCCACACCTCTGTGGAAAGAGATCAAAGCCGCGGTTCATTCAGGAGAATTCCACACCGCAATGGACTATTCCACCCACCTGGCAACGGATGTGGATCGCATCGTGGTGCCCATTCAAGTGGGATTGTCCGACACGCCTTGGGCCTTTCTCGTGAACATCCCCATGAATAAGGTGATGGAAGGGGCCAGACGCATCATGTATCTCAGTGTAATTATTGGTGCCGTTTCACTGTTCGTCTTGACACTGGTTGTGTTTTTCATAGCAAAGGGCATTGCTGACCCCATGACGCGCATTGTGAACGGCCTGAAAGATGGTGCGTCCCAGGTGGCATCGGCCTCTGGGCAGATATCCTCCTCCAGTCAGTCACTGGCCGAAGGAACTTCTGAACAGGCCGCATCCATTGAAGAGACCTCGTCCTCCATGGAAGAGATGACTTCCATGACCCGAAAAACAGCTGAAAATTCAAAGATGGCAGATACATTGACAAAGGAAGCCAATGGGGTGGTAAAGGAGGCCAATACCTCCATGAAATCTCTGACCAGCTCCATGGAAGAGATTTCTCAGGCCAGTGAAGAGACATCAAAAATTATCAAGACCATTGATGAGATTGCCTTCCAGACAAACCTGCTGGCCCTTAATGCTGCGGTGGAAGCGGCCCGGGCCGGTGAAGCCGGTGCTGGCTTTGCCGTGGTGGCAGATGAAGTTCGTAATCTGGCCATGCGGGCGGCGGATGCTGCTAAGAATACGGCGGCTCTGATTGAAGGCACCGTCAAAAAAGTAAATGATGGGTCTTTGCTGGTTGCCAATACAGGAGAGTCCTTCAACAAAGTATCTGAGAGCACCGAAAAAGTAGGAAATCTGGTGGCTGAAATTGCAGAGGCCTCCAATGAGCAGTCTAAGGGCATAGAACAGGTCAATATCGGCATATCGGAAATGGACAAAGTCGTACAGCAAAATGCAGCCAATGCCGAAGAATCAGCCTCCGCTTCGGAAGAGATGAACGCCCAGGCGGAACAACTCAATAGTTATGTAAGAGAGTTGGTTGTCCTCATCACCGGGAAAAAAGATATTGCCGCCAAAGTAGGGCACACCCCTCATAGAAGAAAGAAGACCACGGCTGTGGCATCTTCATCTTTATCCCCACTTTCTGGGGGAAAGCCAAAGAGGCCCCAGTTGTCTCAAAAAAATGAAATTCGTCCGGAACAGGTAATCCCCTTTGGTGATGATTTTGAAGATTTTTGATTCAGTGCATCTGCACATCCTGAACATCTGGATCTCATTGTTGAGAGATTAAATGAGATTTCTGGTGGCTAAATGAATGTCCCCCACTGAATCAGAGATTCGGTGGGGGACTTTTCGGTTAAAAGTTAAAGTGGATATCAAATAGACATTATCGGAAATAAAAAAATCAGCTTTTTCCCAAAAAATTTGGAATCCAAAATGCCTGAAAATATGGACTTCCTGCTTATCTGGAAATCCCGTTTCAGAGGGAAATCCTTATTTCCGATAAGGTCTAATGATAAAGCCGAACATTAGGAGGTAACTGAGGCGAAAAACTTTCATCAGTCATAACCCAACCCTAAAGGGCTGGGCTTGAATAGTTTCGGCCTTATATCGCAAGCCTAAAGGCATGGGTTTTACGGCCGAGTCTATAAACCTTACCAAATTGTTTTGATAGATTTTGCTTTTTGTAAGTTCTTATCTGCGGTTATTAATGGCGCTTTTTTAATCACTGAAGTTGCTGATATAATGCGATCAGCAGGATCTTTATTTACTTCATTTGGTAGCGTTGTTGATCTTTCAGCAATTTCAGGCGTGATACCTTGATATTGGTAATTATTGGACGCAAAAACCAATCTGATAAACTCCTGAAATGAAATGTCTACCTTTATTCTTGACCTTGAAATCAGCATAGATATTTCCCAGAGGGATATCTCACAAAATACTATCCCATCCGTTTCATTTGCTGTCTCGATTGCTTTCTTTGCTTTTTTAGAAATTTGGTCTGGTTTTAAAGCGTCCCAAATGATTATGTGAGTATCAACGACAATCAATTATTAACCTCCCATTCTTCATCAATTGGCGAAATGATATCCCCTATGAAGGCCGTTTTTTGTAAGTTTTTTAAAGCTTTTTTCGCATTTTGGGTTTTATTTTCGGGAGGTACAATTTTAGCAACTTCATAGCCTCGTGAGGTTAAAGAGATCACTTCACCTTTTTCAACCTTCTTTAAAAATAAAACCATATTTGCCCTAAATTCACTAACAGCTACTTTTTCCATATCTTCCTCCATTAAGTTGTACAAATTTAATGTACAATTTAAGACTAAAAAATTCAAGACAAATTGTTGTATGCTTTTGATTGAGAATCGAACGTTGAGCTAACTGGCTCGCGCTGTTTGCGGGTCCATGTTTAGCGGCTGGTTATGTTTTTTTTACCATGAATAAACAGCCATCAATATATTCTTCTTCATCAGGATAGTCATAAATTTTAAAGCCAATGTTTTCATATAGTTTTTTTGCAGAGACATTCCTTTTGTAAACAAATAGAGAATAAGCGCTACCATGCGTTTGCATTATACCTAAAAGTTGCAAGCGTTTGGTTTTTTTATTGGCAAATATTTAGGATTATCCACAACACATGCAATATGGTTCGGGGCCTTAATATCACTTTCCAGCACCATGGTGACCCTGAAAACTCTTATGAGCAGAGGACTTGTGGGCACACTTTCCAGTCGCGTCATGATTGGAATGCTCATTGTTCAGGATCTGGCCGTCATCCCCATGATGATTATCCTTCCTCAATTGAGCAACCCTGAGTCGGGGTTACCTCTTTTGGGCATTGCCATTATCAAATCCGCCGTTTTTCTGGGATTGATGTTTTACCTGGGCAGAAAAATACTTCCATGGTTGCTGGTACACGTGGCCAACTGGAATTCCAGGGAGCTTTTCATTTTATCCATCACCGCCATAGGGCTTGGGGTGGGATATGCCACATATCTCTTTGGGCTTTCTTTTGCCTTTGGCGCTTTTGTTGCAGGAATGGTCCTGAGTGACTCTGATTATGGGCATCAGGCGTTGAGTGAGATTGTTCCTCTCAGGGACATCTTCGGGCTTTTGTTTTTTACATCGGTGGGTATGCTCCTTGACCCTGTATATCTGTTTGAAAACTGGGCTAAAATTGTTTCTCTGGTCATTGTTATTAGCGTTTTCAAGGGGACAATATTCTCTGTACTGGCAATTTTGTTTCGATATATCAATATTGTTCCCATTGCCGTGGGATTCGGGTTGTTTCAGGTGGGTGAATTTACCTTTGTACTTGCGCGATTGGGCCTTGAATCCAAGGGCATCGACCAGAACCTCTATTCTCTCGTCCTTGCCGTGTCTGTATTGACTATGATGTTGACCCCATTGGCTTCGGCCATGACCGCTCCCCTGTATAAATTAAAGAAACGATTGTTTCAGTATGAGCCGTTGCAAACAGACAATATCCCGGACACCGGCCTTAAGGATCATGTCCTCATTGTCGGTGGCGGGCGGGTGGGGCAGCACATCGCCCAGATCCTGTTGCAACTCAATTTGCCCTTTGTTATTATTGAATTTAATCACCAGCAGATGCTTGAATGCAAGGCGGCAAAATATCCGGTTATCTATGGAGACATGACCCAGGAAACGGTGATTGAGGTGTCGCAATTACACACCGCCAGACTTTTGATTATTACCACGCCTTCTGTTGTTATCTCACAATCCATTGTGGAACAGGCACTTCGTCTCAGGGCTGAATTACATATCATTGTCAGGGCTACTGGCATTGATCACGCCAGATCGTTGTATGAAAAAGGGGTTTATGTGGCGGTTTTACCGGAGATGGAGGCTGGGCTGGAAATTGCAAGGCAGTCACTTCTCCATCTGGGATTTCCCGTATCTGTCATTCAACAATATACCGATGCCGTTCGGCAAAAGACATATACACCGATTTATCAATCAAGCGATGACCAACAACTTTTGACTAAATTGGATAATATAAAAAATATTCTGGAAATATCCTGGGTCACCCTTATGCCTGGAAGCAATCTTATCAGCAAAAGCATTAAAGATGCTGCGGTTCGCACCAGAACCGGCGCATCTGTTGTGGGGGTTATCCAGGGGAAATTATTTCATTCCAACCCGAAAGTCGATTATGCTTTCCATGAAGGGGATCTGGTGGCGGTTGTTGGTAATCAAGAGGAACGAAATGAATTTAAAAAAATAGCTGGCGTTTTATAGCCTTAAGTGGGTAGTCTAAGATGGCAAGCACACGCCCCCTTCCAGGGGCTCAAAGGCAAAGCCACCTTCTAAAAATGTGGATTTTTTATGAATTATAATCTCAAATATATTGCAACCATTTATCAACTTTTCCTGATTTTATTTCATATACAGCCTTTTTCCATCTTTTCAAACCGTAACTCATGAAATCGAAGTCAATCTCTGATATTTGGATTTGAACAAATGACCATAACGACCAACCTATATCGCTCAGTACTCCGTGCAGATGGGTTTTGGATACAATTTCTTCATTAATTTGTCCAAAGTAGTTTATGAGAAGTTCCCTTGTTTGTATATCATTAAATTTTGCCTCAACACACAGATTCCCCAGTTCAAAAAAAAGATCATTCTGACCACTATAATCAAAATCAATGAGATATATCTTCTGGCCGTCATCTAACATATTTTCGGCAGTTAGGTCATTATGACATGGTACAAGCTTTTTTCTATATGGTTCTAAAGCTTTTCCTATTATATTTGCCTTAATCAGACAATCTTCAAAGTCATCAGGAAATTTAATGTCTTTTAGTTTAGCAATTTTTAAATAAGATTTGATCAAGTTGAACATGTCAAACGTACCCATAAAATTGGGACCGCGGTGTAATTTTTTAATTGCAATAATAAGACGTTTTTGAACGTCAAATTTATGCAGAGATTCGTTTGATAAAGTAGGCAGTGGAAAAAATTCAGAAACAAGCACACCTTCAGATTGAAGAAAATGAATAATTTTCGGGGACAATTCCAATTTATCGCATACTTTGTTGTTGAAATGTTTGTTGAACAGGTTTACTCCCAATAATTCTGAATCGTTATTTGCGATAGAGAGAAAGTATGGTTCCTGATCAACAATCACTTTAAAATTTTGGTTAGTAATTCCGCCATAAATGGGTTTAAAAGAAAGCGATTTTCCTCGCCATGCGGAAATAAGCTCAATGGCTTGATCAATTTTTAGTGTCATTTTTAAAAAATCTCAATCATATTATGATAGAGTGTATTTAAAATAGTAACCATGATATTTTTAATTTTTCACCTCATTAAATAGTCATTAATTTATGATTGTCTTTTGGCCAATTCTGTATGGTCCACCACCCAAAACAATATTTTTTTTTGTTATCAGTGACAGACACTTTATCTTCAGCATTATAAGTAGAGTAGTAATATGCAGCATCTTCAACACCACTTACGGGTACCGCATCCCAGGTTTGAGCGAGCCCAAGGTCAAGTCTCATATCTCGAGCTCAAACACTATCTGCTATGTAAAAACCCAATCCAGAGGTCTGAACTTAGCAAATGTAATAAGATTTGAAATAGCGATCAAATTAAAATATGTTGATTATGAGTATTATTTTATACTTCAACGTCCGGTATCACTGGAAACGAGCAATATTAACAACCACGATGATACACAGTGATGAGTTGTGATAACCGATGAAGGTCATATTAAAAACCGCGCTGTTTGTTTTTCAGTGCATACCATTGTTAGCCTTGTATGGGTATTTAAATATCGGAAACTACTTTTTTGAGACGAGCAGTTTCCGATTTTGTTTGTTTAAGCAATTTGTTCCAATTATCAGGTGGATCTCCACTACTCAGCATTTTTTTAAATACCCGATAGGCGTCTCTTTTACTCTTACAGACTCGTTTTGTGCCTTCATCATTGACCCAAGCAAAGACAATTATTTTGCTTTCTAAGTGATATCGAAAGAAAAGACGATATTGCTGGAAAAATTTTACTCGAAACCAATGCTTGTGATTATTTCCGAGTGTCGTTCCCTGGCGATAATCGAAAAGTGTAGGATCTTTTGGGATGATTTCAAAAGCCAATTTTTCGATAGCTGCCAAACGCTTTGTTGAATTCTTTTTTTTGTAATCGGCAGGATATTTCTGACGTAACATTTCAACCTGCGTTATCAGTTCTTCAACCTGATCCAAAAATAAAGAATGTGCGAATATATTCCATCCATTAATTGTTAAAGGCTTAGATTTTGACAAGTCTATTCATCCTCATCAGAAAGTGGAGTATCCAAATCAATTTCAACATCAGATACAAGTGACTGGATACGGTTAAGCAAATCAGAGCCTATGGCACTGGTATTCTGAGGATTTTGGCTAATATCATTTGCTAAAAAGGTCAAAAAATTGGCTAAGGCTGGATCAGCTTCAGCTTGGTTTATGCGAAAAATACTTACACTTCCATCAGTTTGAACAGCATAACGTATCTTATCGTTCTTTTCTAAACGCAAAACCTTTCTGACCATATGTGGAATCGTTGTCTGATAGCGGTTTGTGAGTTTAGAATCGCTGTATAAAGATAATGTCATTATAACCTCCAAGCGGAATATTTTTTATTCACCAACTATCAAACCGGATAAAAATTTTTAATTTATCAACTGACGTTATTAACTATCTTAATTTATAATAAAAGATCATATATGTTTTTTATTCTACTATATCGTAATGCAATTGCATTGCTATGTCAAATTAAATATAAAAGGATAGGAGCATGGCGGTAATGCTGAAACCCATGGTCACCCCGTTGGTCATGTTGATGTGAAAATTCTTAAAGTTCCCGATAAACATGGGGAGGATGGGGCGAGCCGGGCAAATCTGGCAAAAAGGCAATCCTTTTAAGAATGTTATAAAAAATCCCCACAAACCAAGGGCCGTGGGGATTTTGTTTCTATTTTTGATAAATTGCTTTTTTGCCTGAGTAAACCATGGGATACCCCGGGAATTGTGGGTTTAAAAAATATAACAAATGAACCATATCAGGCTCCCAAAATCGGTATGGGGTCAACGGCAATAAAGACAAACATGCCGTTTGTTAAAATTTATACTCCATCCCCACGGCAACAGTGGCACCGTCTGCCGGATAATAATAATCCTTACCGGAACTTGTATAGGCATATCCGTCGTAGTCTTTGTCCAGTACGTTATCCACAGCAACAAACCAGGTAATATCGTTGTATTTCAGGCGAAGCTTGGTGTTCATCAGGGCATATCCATTGTAGGTACTGGTGTTTTCATTATTCATGGCAAATCCATCCTGGGCCATGATGTTGTTGTCCCACATCACTTTGAATGCATCGTTTTCAAAAAGCAGGAATCCCAGGTCCACATTCAAGGAATTATAGGGTACCTTGGTGATTCGGTTATCTTTGATATTGTTTCCCGATTTGGTGAAAATATCGTCGGAATATCTGGCATCGGTGTAGGTATACGCCACATTGTAGTTAAAGTATTTGCAGGGAGTGCCGGACACTCCCAGCTCAAATCCCTTGGTGGTGGCTTCACCAATGTTTTGTTTTCCCATATATTTACCGTTTTCATAGGCAGAGTCCATCATGTCTTCGATAAGCATATGATACACTGCCGCATCAATGTTCAACCAGTCCGCATGTTGATATCGCAAACCAGCTTCAAATTGGGTAAATGTTTCTGGCTCCAGCACATAGGCATTTTTGGAAGAATAGGCACCACTGGCATAGTAGTCATAAATACTCGGGGGACGATAGGAACGACTGTAGCTGCCGTAGATGCCGAGTTTGGTCATGGGTTGGTAATTGAGACTTACCTTGGGATTTAATTTGTCATAATCGGGATTATCATTGTAATCATATTTGCCGCCACTGGAGAAATCATACTCGGCATCGTTATCAAACTCAAAATAATCATATCTCAGACCTGCGGTAAGGGTCAGGTTGTCCAGGATGGAAAATTCATCCTGGATGAACACGCCCAGCACTTCACTGGAAAAATCACCGGTTTTTTTTGGATCGGGTTTTGTATACGCTATGTCAACGGTCTTGGATGCAGCCTTGGTGGTGGCAAGGTCAATCTGATCCTTGTCATAATCAAACCCCACAGACAACTTATTTGCCCGGCTCATCAAATCCCCTTTATAAGTAACAATGGAGTTGATGCCGAACACATCCTCTTCCAGCTTTTCAAGGTAGGGAGTGGAGGTGGCCATGAGATAATTTTCGTAGGTTTTATCTCGATTCTTATAGTAAACAGTGGTTTTGATATCAAATAAATTTTTTGTGATATCCAGATTTATTCCGGTGATCAGATCGTCATTATCTGTAAGGCTGTAATCTGTTGCCTGTGTGGGATCTTCGTCTCTCTCTTCCTTGGTCATCTTTTTGGCAAGGGAGCGCTCTTTGTTCATGACGTTGACATAGCCGCCAAGCCTTACATCATCGGAAATCCAGTATCCCAGTTCTCCGTTGACGTTGAAATTGTCAATATAAGTTTCATCCCGGTACCCGTCTTCATCTCTTTTTTTTACGTTGAGGTTGTAGTCCCATTTACCTTTCCCCCCATTAATAAGAGCAGAAATTCTCCGGTCATTGTTGGAACCCACAATGGCGCTTACGGCACCACCAAAATCATCTTTGCCCCGTTTGGTTATGATGTTAATAACCCCCGGGCCGCATTTCCCCCATAAAGAGATGACAGGGGGCCTTTTACGACTTCGATTTTTTCGACATTTTCAATGGGAAGCGCTTCATAATCCACATATCCAAATTTTCCGATATTGACGGGAATACCGTTCAACAACACCAGGGCACCGGAACTCATACCAATTTTGGTTCCCCTCAAATTAACTTTTGGTTCAAGGCCCGAGGCATTGGTATAGGAGATACCTGGCAGGGTTCTTAATACTTCTGCCACGTTTTCTGCATCCAAGCCTTCAATGTCTTTTGCAGAAATAACGGAAATATTGGATGCTGTTTTCATAATGGAGTTTTCAGTCTGGGTGGCGGTGATCACCACCTCATCCAGATGTTGAACTGTATCACTGTCTTGGGCCAGGAGCAATCCCGGCAGACAATATAGTGCTGCTGCTGCAACAATAATGGCACATACGCTCTTTTTCATCTTTTTCCCTTTGCAAACACAATTTGGCAGGAACCCATTAAAATGCATCCCACCTTCTTGCTTCTTTTCTAAACTGTTTTTGATCATGGCGAACAATTACGCTTGATGACGTAGATGCCCATCAAAGCTGATGACCCGAATTAAATATTGTCATAGCCTGTGGAATAGCTATAACAAGGCTTCAGCTTCAGGCATTGGCTTCCCTTTAACACGGACAATAATTTACGATTTGAAGTGAGTTTGTGAGGATCGTCCTGAATATGGCTCATTTGCAGCAATGCGAAAAAGCATTAAATTTCAGACAATGAGATCAGACACAAAAAAAACACCCCAAATTACTATAAAAACGACCTGGGATGTCCCATGTTTATCCGGCAGGATCATAAAACCATTTTTCCTGTCCACGAAAAAATGCTTTACTATTGTTTAGGCAGGTCTTCTGACTTTCCTTACCCTTTCAGCAGCCTTCCCACCCGGTATTTTATCTGTTCTCTTAATTTTTAAATTACAGAACAGCTTTTTCAAAATTTAATTTTCGACATCAATGGTAATGATGTCATTTGTCGAAAATCAGCATTTTGTAAGCTGAAAAACAGATTAAATACGTCAAGGCAGTGGCATACTCAACTGAAACGGCTTTTCCTTAAAAAAAGAAAATAAGGATTACAGCGGCGGGCCCGTCCCCGACTTTCACGGGGTTCCCTGTTCAAAACGCCCGGGTGGCACACCATTTTTTCCTGGCTGAACCCTCCCGGATGTCCCTATGCGTATCAAGCACCTAAACAACTTTATTAGACCGCTTTAAACACTTTTTTTATAAATAGTCAATATTTTTTATACCCGTACCGGCGTTTCTGAGTTTGGCTCAAGATCCGGGGATGTCGGTTCGTTTGGTTATATAAATGCCCTCGCAACTTGCTGTGATAATATAAATTTAACAGCTTTCGTTGTGGTTAATTGCTTTTGGTGTTATTTAGCTGTCGCATGTTTTTTTGTACTTTTCTTGACTAAAAGTAAGTTCCTATATAATCATAGCGATGTCCCAAAACTGAATAAATTAGGTTACAGGGCAAGCACGGTTTCAAGCGGTGAAGAGTCAATTGATTATATGAAAGACAATTCAGTGGATTTGTTGATTCTGGATATGATTATGGATCCTGGAATAGATGGTCTTGAGACGTTTAAAAGAATCCTGGAATTCCGTCCCGGACAAAAAGCGATCATCGCAAGTGGATTCTCTGAAACGGACAGGGTTAAAGAAGCTCAAGGGTTGGGTGTCGGAGAATACATTAAAAAGCCTTATACTCTTGAAAAAATTGGGCTTGCAGTAAGGGGCGCGTTGAAAAAAACATGCCGTAAGGAATATTCTTAAGGACTCCCCCCTGATTTCGGTGTTAAGAGCAGAATAATAGTGTTTGGTAAATTACATCGGCTTCGTTATTATCATTCTTTTTGTCAGAGCTGAAGGGAAAATTTAATTAATGATCAATTGGCATGGAACAAAAAATGATAAATGAACCGGTGACGCCGCGTCACTCCCAAAAACAATCGAATATGGAAACATCTATTCAAAAGGATTTTGAACACCTTTTAAAAAAAGCCGCTTCAGCCCACAGGCAAGGCAAGCTTGCCAAGGCGGAAAAAGGGTATCAGAACATTTTGAAAAAAAGGCCGGACTGGGGCCGGGCCCTGAATGCCCTTGGAAACCTGTTCCTTGACCAGAATCGGCCGGAAAAGGCCACAAAGATATTTGAAAAAGCCATCCATCTCACCCCTCCTGATTTGTCCGCATGTTATAACCTGGGCCGGATGAAGCAGATGGAGAACGATCACAGGGGGGCCATACCCATTTACAAAATGATGCTGGATGAACAGCCCAATATTGGTGAAGCATGGAATAATCTGGGCGTGGCATACCGGGAAACCGGAAAGCAGGATGACGCCATATCCTGTTTTCGCAAGGCAGTGGCGTTTGCCCCTGGCATGGCAGAGGCATGGAATAACTTTGGTGTGGCCCAGGACGAGTTAGATCTGACAGAAAAGGCTTTGGACTCATATAAAAAGGCCATTGAGACAGACCCGGATTATGCATCTGCCCACTTAAATATCGGGATTTGTCTTCAAAAGGCAGAACAGTTAAAAAAAGCTGAGGCACACTACAACAAGGTCCTTGAAATCCAGCCGGACAATAAGGTGGCAACCTTCATGCTCCAGAGTCTGGGGCTTTTGGAAACACCGGATGCCGTCCCGGTGGAGCATGTGCGCAATATCTTTGATCGGTGTGCGGATAATTTTGAAACTATCCTGGTGAAAGATCTGGAGTACAAAACTCCGGAGCGCCTGTTTGATCTTGTTCGCCCCCATTTGACGGAAGAAATAAATGTGCTGGATCTTGGCTGCGGTACCGGTCTGGGGGCACAGTTCTATCAGCCCTTTGCAAAACACCTCACAGGCGTTGATGTGTCGTCGAAAATGCTTGAAAAGGCTGCTGAAAAGAAAATTTACAGCCATCTGGAGGTTTTTGATATACTACAGGAATGGCATTTTCCCCAAAAATTTGATCTGATTTACAGCTCTGACGTTTTTGTATATTTCGGGAATCTGGATAGCATCATCAGATCCGCATCAACATCCCTTGTCGATGGCGGAATCATTGCCTTTTCTGTGGAATTATTGGAGACATCCAGCCAGAAGTATCAGCTCTTTCCCAGCGGCCGTTATGCCCACTCCCAGACATATATTGAAGATTGCCTGGAGTGTCATGGATTTCAATTAATGAAAAAAAACAAAGCAGATATCAGAAAGCAGTCAGGAAAACAGGTTAAAGGATTATTGATTGTTGCAGCAAAGAGGCCGTGAGGCTTGATGATCTAATGTTTTTATGGTGCCAGATATGGGGATGCGCCCTTTTGAATTTGGCAAAGGTATTGATTCAAGATAAAGGATTTCAACAAATAGAAGGGAAGGATCTGAGATGGGATGGTGGAGTGGTTTATCTGGATTTTGGCAAGGGTTCATATGCGGAAGGAAAGAATTCTGGCCCAGGAAGGAATTGAATTTTAGGCTTTGTTGTGGGTAAAATCAGGTCTGCCCGTGGCAGTTTATAAAAAAATGCTGGCAAGCAGGAGTTCACGAAATCACTTATTCAGGAGTATCTATGAACCAATCTGATTACAAGGAACGAAAAGAAATCCCCATTGTTCTCACCGCCTTTGGCACCACAGCCAGGGCCTTTTCAACCTATGAGAATATGGATGCGGTGTTCAAAGAAGAATTTCCAGAACATAACATCATCTGGTCTTATTCTTCCCGGATGGTGAAATCTGCGTTGAAAAAAAATAAAAACCTGGATTTGAAAGATCCCAGAGAGGTCCTTGCAGAACTCCAGGAACACGGCCATCCATGGGCGATTCTTCAATCTTTGCATCTCATCAGTGGTCACGAACTGCACCGGTTGGCAGCCCAGCGCAACCATGTGGACATGGGAATCTCATTGGGACTTCCGTTGTTATCCTCCCCACGGGATTACCAGGAGGTTGCCAGGGCCTTGGCCCCGGTGATTTCCGAAAATAAAGACGAAGCCATTGTGGTGGTGGGGCATGGCACGGACCATCCCTCATGGACCTCCTATTTTGCCCTGGAATCCATCATGAGAAAAGAGTATGGTTCCCGGGTGTTTACCGGCGTGGTGGAAGGATTTCCTGAAATGGTAGACACTCTGGATAGAATCCTGAAAAAGGGGTTTAAGAAGGTTTGCATTATTCCCCTGCTGCTGGTGGCAGGGATGCATTTTATTAAAGACCTCACCCAGGAAACAGACTCCTGGCAGAAAACTCTTGAACGTCATAACATTGAAGTAAGTGTGATTTCCCACGGGGTGGGCAATTTGGACGGGATCACCCGAATTTTCTGTAGACATATTAAGGAGGCTCTGAATGTAATTCCCCTGTAACCCATAATCATGGGTGTTCCTGTTGGATTATAAACAGATCTTGATTTCCCATGAACTGCGCCCCCAATATAACCAAAAAGAAGGAGCCCCACTATGCCCTACGTAAATATTAAAATTACCAATGAAAACGTCACAAAAGAGCAAAAGCAGGCATTGATAAAAGGGGTCACCCAGCTTCTGGTGGACGTGCTTGGCAAGAATCCGGCCACCACGGTGGTGGTCATTGACGAGGTGGAAACGGACAACTGGGGCATTGGTGGCCACTGTGTAACCCAATTGCGAAAGCAGACCAAGGAGTAGAAAATGATTTTGTTATTGAATATTATCATTATCCATAGTTTGTAAAAATCAAACAGGTAAGGGAGTTCATGGGGAATAATATACCCAATGTTAATTAATTTCATACCCACTATCCGGAACTCTCCATGCAAAAGTGGGTAGTTTTATTATCATGAACTCCCTAACGGTGTCAGATTATACTTTGCCATTTTAACTACAATAATTTTTGCTGTTAAAGGCTTTACAAGATAATCATCGCACCCTTCTTTAATACAGTCTTTAACCACATCCATGTCACTGTTACCTGTAGCCATGAATATAATGGATCGATCTGCTTCTGTAATTCCCATAATCTTTTCATATAATCGAATTACTTTCAGTATATCCACGCCATTTTCATTTTCCAGGAAAATATCCAGTATAACAAAATCAAATCTTTCTTTTGTCTCTAAACAACTGATAAATGACTTAACAGCCATCTTTCCACTTGCAAATGATTTGCAAGTTCCATAGTCGGAAAAAATGGATTCCATTGTCATCCTGCTCATTTTGTCATCATCAACAATAAGAATATTCACAGTTTTTTCTCCCGATCGTTAGCGCCTCCAAAAACAAGTCAAATGAAATTCAAGAGGCTGGTTTGATAGTCTCATTATTGGGCATCCTTCATATGACCTCAAAAGTACTTTACAGTCTTTTAGGAAAAGCCCCTGCAAATGGGGAATGATTAAAGAAAGTGTAAAGTACTTTTGAAGGATGCCCATTATTGTTTAAAATTCTTGATAAAACGTTTTATTTTTTTGCATTCTTTATCTAAGGTCTCCCAGGCATCAATTGCTTGTTCAAGACGATTCTCTTTACCCATTGATTCCAGCTGATAGGCTATTTCAACTCCTTTATGGGCGGCAAGGTAACTGAGCATGCCCTTAAGCTTATGGGCTGTCTTTTCAAGATCCAAGGCTTTTTCAAGATCAATGGCTTTTTTAATACTGTCCATTGCAGCGGGCACGTTTTTAATGTATTCAGCAAAGCAGCGTTCCAGAAGATTTATATTATTATCCATAATTTCCAGGAGATCCTTTCTATCAATTGGCT
>Ga0208900_1000236_pt1 | contig 34707 bp, 29 predicted proteins | sample AntAceMetag02UKK_FD_184763 | JGI IMG/M metagenome (GOLD analysis project Ga0208900, IMG submission 184763) | Saline lake microbial communities from Ace Lake, Antarctica - Antarctic Ace Lake Metagenome 02UKK (SPAdes) (version 2) | ecosystem: Environmental > Aquatic > Non-marine Saline and... | reverse complement strand
CGGTATGTCCCTTGAGGTGGGCAAGCATGCCGCATTGCCCATCACAACCGGTAATTCCTACACCGCCTCAACCGCATTATGGGCTGCCGCAGATGCGGTTCGCCAGATGGGCTTAAGCAAACTCAAAGACGGCAAAATTTTAAAGGCAAAGGCCATGGTGATCGGTGCCACAGGCGATGTGGGCGCCATCTGCGCAAGACTTCTTGCAACGGCTTTTGACGAGGTCTATATTGTCAGTCGAAATATGGCCAAACTGCTGTCTCTCCAGGATATCCTTCAACAACAGAAACCCGGCTTAAAACTCCAGGTATCCACCCGGGCAGATCGTTTCCTGGAGGATATGGATGTGGTGGTTATTGCCAGTTCCGGGGCCCGGGAGAGTATTGATATCATGCGGGTAAAACCCGGCTGTGTCATCACCGATATTACCCGGCCCATGGTATTTTCCCAAAAGGAAGTCGCCAAACGCCAGGATGTTTTGGTCATCACCGGCGGTGAAATCCAATTGCCAGGAGAGGCCATTGAGATGAAAGACATCGCCCTTCCCCATGGGGTGGCCTATGCTGGCCTTGCTGAAACCATTATCCTTGCACTTGAAGGGCGGTTTGAAGATTTTACCAAGGGCAGCAATACCGAGTGGGAAAAAGTAAAGGAAATATACAAATTAGGCATCAAACACGGCATGACGCTTGCGTCCATTTCAGGGGTTGACGGCCCTTTGAGTGAAGAGGATATTTTACGGGTAAAAGCCCAGGCATTGATGCAGAGGGGAAAATAATACAACCACCATGAAACTTGTTGCCAGGGCACGGCAGATCCGGCAGTCTGCCGTCCGATTTGCGTTGAATGGGCTGCCCACCCATGTGATTAATGCGAGTTATGATGCCTATAGTCGAATCTATAAAGGCCAGCTCAATCTTGGGCTGCCCGTCGCACCTGAGCTGATCATCAGCCAGGAAGAAATTAAAAAAAATGCCGTTGGAAAACTGGCACTGACCCTCTATCATATTTTTTTCAAAGTGACCCGGATCCTTATCCCAAGGGAAGACATCAAGGCGATCCTCTATCATGAACTGGAACAAGACCATATTCGTCTGACGGAAAAGATGATACTCCTGTCCCAACGAGAGCTGGAAGTAATTGCAATTGTCCAGCTGAAGATTGACCCTGTCTTTTTTAAAACAATATACAATGAGGCCTTTCACCGGAACATTGTCAAAGAAGCATTGAAAACCTCCTGCCAACCCGCTTATTTTGAAAGTGAAGTGGATGAACGAGAGAACAACGGCAGGGGGGATTATGAAATTGTCTATTACCAGGATTTTACCCGAGAAGGTAAAGAGATAAAATTTCGGCGACTCTTAAGCATGGAAGGTGTGACAGCAGGGGACAACAACCCTTCTATCATACTGGTTCCCGGATTTGCCAACAATTCCAGCTGCTTTGATCTGAACAACCAATATTCAATTGCCAAAAACATTGCGGACAAGGGCAATTGGGTCTACCTGTTTGATCCCCGGGGAGTGGGGGTGAATGCGGGAAGGTTTGATCCCCATTACACGGTGGATACCCTGATTGACCACGATCTGCCCACGGTGCTGAACTTTATTACGGAGCGCAGCTCCGGCAAGCCGTCCATCCTTTTAGGGCACAGCATGGGGGGACTTGTATCTGAAAACATGGTCTTAAACTGGGCCCTGCGTCTTGATTTTGATAAAATCAAACTGCCGGATCGCAACAAACGAGAGCTGGACAAAGTTCTGGTGCCGCCTAAAGTTGCCCAATCCTCCCTGAAAACCGTAAAAGGGGTTATTTCCCTGGGATCTCCCAGGTGTCTGGATAGACACTCCCATGTATTTTTCCCCTCAGCCCTCTGGCTGAATCATTTGTCCAGAATCTTCAAGTTATCCCATGTACCGATCCAGGAGGCATCGAGGCTTGTCACCCAATTGCCCTTTTTGAAATCGGTCACCAGGGCCTTATACAACAAAAATATCGGCGAGCTGAATTTTTTAATCTCCCCTGAAAATCACAGAGAGGATAAATATTTTATAGAGCGCTACCTTGCACAAGCAATGGAATCCATCCCCCTGGGTCTGGGGTTTCAATTTCTGAAGGCCGTTTACGACGGCAATGGTTTTAAACGAATGGACCCGTCTGCCCTGAATTACACCCACCACTATTCTTTCTTCCCCAAGGACATCCCGGTGTTCCATTTCTGGGGTGCAAAGGACTACCTTGCTCCGCTTGAAAATATACGCTATAGTCAGTTCTATCCTCATAAATATAAAAAAATTTACCGGCTTGAGCAGGTTGAGGATTTAAAAAAAGTAGAGATTTTGCCGGAGCAAAGCCAGGTGATTGATTTTGTTATTGAAGGAGCCAGTCATCTGGATCTGCTCTATGGGAAAAAGGCCCAGGAACTTGTTTATCCCCTGTTTGAAAAAATCATTGACGCTGTCTGGTCAGACTGGTCCTATGAGGACCATGGGGTCAACAATCTTGATGCGGCTGAATGCGTATATACCTTGCAATAAGATATACATAACGAAACCCAATTTTTCTGATCGGAAACTTTATTTTTTATGCTAAGCCTTAGAGACTTTGATGTTATAGGCCGTACATACCGGAACATCAACCGCTACCGTCAGATATTAACCATCCTGTTCAAATATGGATTCGGTAATATTATTGAGGCCCTGAATATTGACCAATATCTTGAGATTGGTCTAAAAATGATCTCCAGGTCCAAGCCTGCGCGGTTTGAACGCTTAACCCAGCCCCAACGCACCAGACTTCTCTTTGAAGAGCTTGGCCCCACCTTTATTAAATTTGGCCAGATTCTTTCCACCCGTCCTGACCTTATCCCCTTAAAATTTATTTTTGAACTTGAAAAACTCCAGGACAATGTGCCTAAATTCCCCTTTGCAGATGTTCAAAAAATACTGGCCAAAGAGTTTAGGGCCGAAAAAAATCCTTTTATTTCCATGGAAGAAGACCCCTTTGCTTCTGCATCCATCGGCCAGGTTCATCTGGCAAAATTAAAAACCGGTGAAGAGGTTGCCGTAAAAATCCAGCGCCCAGGGTTAAGAAAGCGTATCCGGGTGGATCTTGAAATCATGAATCACCTGGCCACCTTGATGGAACGCCATATTGAAGATCTCTCTTTTTTCCGTCCCATAAAAATTGTTGAAGAATTTGCCGAAACCCTGGACAAAGAAATGGATTACACCCTAGAAGCATCCAATATGGAAAGGGTCGCCCAGCAGTTTCTCTATGATTCGACCATCCATATTCCAAAGGTTTATCTGGATAGAACCACAGAAACCGTTTTGACCATGGAATATATCCAGGGCATTAAAATTTCAGATGTTGCAGCGCTTGACGCGTCGGGCATGGATCGAAAAGCATTAACCCGGCAAGGTGCGGATCTTATTTTAAAACAGGTGTTTGAATTCGGTTTTTTCCATGCCGATCTTCACCCGGGAAACCTGTTCGCGCTGCCCAATAATGTTCTGGGCCCTGTTGATTTCGGGATGATGGGATTTATGGACCGCAGGGCCAGGGAAGTCTTTATCGACCTGATCGCAAGTGTTGTTACAGAAAAGCCTTCGGCAACCTGCCACTACCTGCTCGAACTCACCGAATATGATGAAGAACCCAATATGCGGTTTTTAGAACGGGACATCGCCACATTTATCGGCCAATATCTGACCAAGGCATTAAAATATATCAATGTGGGACGCTTGCTCCAGGACCTTTTAAAGATTACCTCCAAACACAAGCTTCGGATGTATCCGGACACTTTTTTGATGATGAAATCCTTTGCAGCGGTTGAAGGGGTTGCCCACAGGCTTGATCCGGATTTTGATATGGTGGGATATGCAGCACCCTTTATCAAACGAAAGAAGATGGAACGGATGTCCCTGTCACGTATTTCCGAAGATCTTTCCAGCCTTTCCCTTGAATCCCTTCAGCTGCTTCAGGAAGTTCCACGGGATTCCATTTCCATCCTCCGCCAGGCAAGAAAAGGAAAATTTGTCCTGGGGTTTGACGTTCAGAAACTGGATAAAATCATCGGTACTTACCATCGAGAGAGCCATAAACTATCGGTGTCCATCATTATTTCCTCTTTGATTATTGCCTCTTCTCTCCTTTTAAGCTTTAAGGTGCCTCCCCAAATTTTTGGCATCTCCGTGCTGGGGATAAGCACAATAGCCTGTGCCGTTTTTCTGGGACTATGGCTTTTTGTCAAACCCAGCAAATAAAATAGGTCAATTATAGGTCGGGAGTATCCGGGTTGTCTGCCAATTTATTGGAAGGATCCCCTTCTGCCATCATCCGGGCCAGAATCTGTCGTTCCTTTTCCAGGGGAAGGCGACCGGTCATGGAGGCCATTCCTATTTTTTTATTCTCTTGATTTATAAAAACCGCATCAGCCTCTGCCCGTCCATTTTCTTGGATTTGGGTAATGGTCACGGTACACGTGATTGTGTCATTAAAATAGACCGGACCTAGGAATTTAAAATTCATTCCCGTTGCAAGCCAGCCCACCTGGCCGCCAAACTCGCAAATCATCCCCCCAATGAGTAACCCATGGCAAATCTGGTCCTTGAATCCCTTTTCATCTGTCCACCTTGTATCATAATGAACCGGATTATAATCACGGGTCAAATCACCGAAAACCATGGTCTCTTTTTTTGTAAACCTGCGGGTATAGGTAAATGAGTCCCCTGGTAAAAGTCCCTTAACCGCCTTTTCTCGAATTAAATTTACCATATTCTCCCGAGATTGCCCTTAATTTTTTTATAAATTTTTTTACCATGGTATCAAACACCATGTTTTTGGGTCAACCCAATTAAAATAATTTTATATATAGTATGATTTATGGTAATGATCCAAAAAAATAATCTTTTTTATCGTCTCCAGGAATAATACAATGAATATTACCTCCATCCATATGATCCACGGATTAAAGACAGCCGTTGCAGCGGTTCTGGCCTATGCTGTAACCTTGCTGCTACATATAGAATTCGGTTATTGGGCTGTCATTTCCACCGTTATTGTCATGCAGGTTTATGTGGCAGATTCCCTGGAAATGTGCCTCTACCGGTTATCCGGAACCGTTATCGGTGCTATATTGGGGGTAGTTGTCATTCTTATTTTTCCCATCACCCCCACGGGAATCGGTTTCGCCCTGTTTTTAACCATCGGAATCTGCAGTTTTCTGACCCGGTATAAACCCAAATACAAGATGGCTGCCATCACCGTTTGCATTGTGGTGATGACCGGCATGAATTCCCCCGATATCATCGAATTCGGCCTGTTCAGGGTCATTGAAATATGCCTGGGAATTTTATGTGCCACCCTTGTTTCCCTGCTGGTCTTTCCCCGAAAAAAAGCAGATGTTTTAAGAAACAATCTGGAAACCCAGGCAATGGGTTGTTCAGAAAAATGTAATTTTCTGGTCAAAGCTTTTATTTCAAAACAAAAAAATGTGGATGAATCTTTGATGGACAACCTTATTCGAGATATCTGGAACAACCAGAGTTTCTTTCTAAATATCCGCCGCCATGAAGCCCTGATTTATAAGCTGGATGAAAATTTTTCCGCCAAGGTTTTTGTCATGGGCCGTGTGGCGGAGCACCTTCGGAACATGGTGAGAATTTTAAATTCCCTGGACACCAAGGGGTTTGATATCATCATGTCAAAGGAATTGATGGATATTTCAAAGGTCAGTGGCGAGGCATTGGTGGCATTGATGAAAAACGATCCCGCCTTTGACAAAAAAGAACTGGAATCTTTGGTTCAAAAAATGGACAGCAAATTGCTGGATATCCGGAAAGAAGGTCTGACCTCTCGTTTCGATGTGAAACGGCTGGTCCAGGTATTTTCATTTTTTAACAGCCTTAAATATTTTGCCGAAGATATTCTTTCCGGAGCGGACAAAATAAGGGCTGGAAAATAATTTTCCAGCCCTTTTCTCATTTACAATTTTATTTTATCGTTTATTTTTCATCCTTTCCGGCATCGGCCATCATCTTGAGCATGGTGTATTTATCATTCACCTCTCCTTCAATTTTGGCCCTCAGGCGTTTGGATTCTTCGGGCAAGCTCTTTTCCAGGGCAGCAAATCTGACCTCTCCGCCAAGGAAATCCTGGAGGGTGCCGTCCGGGGCTTTTGAATCAAGGATAAAGGGATTCTTACCCGCCTGGACAAGTTGTGGATTATACCGGTACAAGGGCCAATAACCGGAGTCAACAGCCAATTTTTCTTCCAGCTGGGATTTGCCCATGCCTTTTCTGATGCCCTGGTTGATACAGGGAGCATAACAGATAATAAGAGAGGGTCCCGGATAATTTTCAGCTTCAAGAAAGGCCTTCATGGTCTGGTTCTTGTTGGCGCCCATGGAAATGGATGCCACATAGACATGTCCATAGCTCATCATCATCCGGCCCATATCCTTTTTAGCTATTTTTTTACCCGAAGCCGCATATTTAGCAATGGCGCCTGTGGGAGTTGCCTTGGAAGACTGACCACCGGTGTTCGAATAAACTTCCGTATCCAGTACCAGAATATTGATGTCGTCTCCTGATGCCAAAACATGGTCCACACCGCCAAACCCGATATCATAGGCCCAGCCGTCACCCCCAAATATCCAATGGGATTTTTTAACAAACACATCTCGTTCATTATAAATATCTTTTAAAAGCCCCTTTTCTTCATCTTTTAAAAGGGTTTTCAGGGCAAAGCTATATTTTTTGGATTCATCCACATCTTCTTTACCCGCCAGCCATCCTTCAAGGGCTGCTTTTACATCAGTTGTTATCTCTGTTTTAAGGGCCTCTTCCACCTTGGCCGTCAGGGTCTTTTTCCTGGAATTCACTGCCAGCATCATGCCGTATCCATACTCAGCTGCATCTTCAAACAAAGAGCTTGCCCAGGCAGGACCCTGGCCATCTGCATTGGTGCAATAAGGAGTAGAGGGAGCAGAACCGCCCCAGATGGAGGAACACCCGGTGGCATTGGCAATAGTCATTCTTTCACCAAACAGCTGGGTGAGCACCTTTACATAGGGGGTTTCACCACAGCCAGCACAGGCACCGGAGAACTCAAGCAAGGGCTGGAACAACTGACTGCCCTTAACGGTTTCCCGTTTGAGAATATCCGTCTTAAAAGGAACACCCAAGGAAAATTTGTGGTTGTCTTTCTGAGCGGCTATCTGACCGGCGACAGGCTTCATCACAAGGGCCTTTATTTTGGCAGGACAGATATCAGCACAATTACCACATCCCTGGCAATCCAGGGGATTCACCTGAATTCTAAATTTAAACGCGTCCATACCCTTTCCCTTGCCGTCAACCGTAACAAAAGAGCCAGGGGCTGCGGTAAGTTCCTCCTCTTTGGCCACAATGGGAATGATGGCGGCATGGGGGCAGACAAAGGCGCACTGGTTACACTGGATACAATTTTCAGGTATCCATTCAGGTACATTAATGGCAACTCCGCGTTTTTCGTACTTGCTGGTTCCCTGTTCAAATACACCGTCCACGGAAAATGCAGAAACAGGAAGATCATCCCCGCTCTGGGCATTTATTTTGCGCATAACATCATTCACAAAAGGCGTGGCCTTGTCGGCCGGAGCAACATCCCTGATACCATCTTTCCAGGATTTAGGCACTTTTACCTTGACCAATTTTGCCAGGGTTTTATCCACCCCTTCGATGTTCATGTTCACAATGGCTTCACCCTTTTTGCCGAACATCACCTGGATATCTTTTTTCAGCAAAGCAATGGCTTCTTCCACGGGCAATACATTGGCCAGTTTAAAAAAGCAGGTCTGCATAATCATGTTGATGCGGTTGCCAAGACCGACTTCTCCGGCAATTTTTACGGCATCAATATTATAGAAATTTATTTTTTTGTCATAAATGGTCTTTCTAACATCCCCTGGAATATTTTTTTCCATATCCTTTAAGGACCATTCAGAATTGAGAAGCAATGTTCCCCCTTCCTTAAGACCCTTGAGTACATCATAAATTTCCATATAATTGGATTTATGGCAGGCCACAAAATCAGAATTTTCAATCAAATAGGTGGACTGGATTTTTACATCCCCGAACCGCAGATGGGATACGGTCAGCCCGCCTGATTTTTTGGAATCATAGGCAAAATACCCCTGGGCATATTTATCGGTGTTATCCCCGATGATTTTAATGGCTGACTGGTTTGCACCCACCGTTCCATCGGAACCAAGCCCCCAGAATTTTGCGGATATGGTCCCCTTGGGTGCGGGATCAAAACCCTTTACCACCTCAAGGGAGGTATGGGTGACATCATCCACTATCCCCACGGTAAAATGATTCTTGGGAGAGATGACTTTCATGTTGTCATAAACCGCCTTGATCATGGAAGGGTTAAATTCCTTGGAAGACAGCCCATACCGGCCACCAATGATTTTTGGACCTTCTCCATGTTCCATAAAAGCCGTACAAACGTCTGTGTAAAGGGGTTCCCCAATAGCACCTGGCTCCTTGGTTCTATCTAAAACCGTCAACGTCTCAACCGAGGAAGGAATGGTATTTAAAAAAGCTTGCACATCAAAGGGTCTGTAAAGCCTGACCTTTACAAGTCCCAGTCTCTGGCCTTCCCTGTTCAGTTGGGCAATGGATTCTTCAATGGCTTCACAGCCGGATCCCATGGCCACAATTACTCTGTCTGCTTCGGGGTCCCCTACATAATCAAAGGGTTTATAATGCCGGCCGGTCAGATCACCCACTTTTTTCATACAGGCTTTTACAATGGCCGGAACCTTGAGATAATAGGAGTTAATTGCCTCCCGGCCCTGGAAAAAAATATCCGGATTCTGGGCGGTCCCTCTGGTATCGGGATGTTCCGGGTTAACCGCTCTGTTTTTAAATGCCTGGTAGGCATCATAATTAAACAGAGTGGCCATATCCTCGGTTTCAATCATCTCTATTTTCTGAATTTCATGGGAGGTTCTGAACCCGTCATAAAAATGAAGAAAGGGAACCCGGGATTCCATTGTGGCAAGATGGGCCACAAGGGCGATATCCTGAGCTTCCTGGACAGAACAGGAAGACAGCATGGCAAATCCGGTCTGCCGGCAAGCCATAACATCCTGGTGATCCCCGAAAATTGACAGGGCATGGGCGGAAATGGACCGGGCAGTCACATGAAAGACACTGGGAAGAAGCTCACCGGCTATTTTATACATATTGGGTATTTTTAACAAAAGACCCTGGGAAGCTGTAAATGTAGTGGTAAGGGCCCCGGCAGCAAGGGAGCCATGAACCGCACCTGCAGCGCCAGCTTCAGACTGCATCTGTTTTATATCCAGAATCTGACCGAATATATTTTTTTTCCCTTTTACAGCCCAGGAGTCTGCTATCTCACCCAGGGGACTTGAAGGGGTAATCGGATATATTGCAGCTACCTCACTCATGGCATACGCCACATGGGTAGCAGCGGTATTTCCATCAATCGTCTGCATTCTTTTTTTCATAAATATCACCTCGTTGTATAGTAATGAGAACATTAATAATCCCAATATAACCCACACTCATACAATAAATTCTTAAATTTGTAAATGCTCCTAGAAAAACAATCTTTTTATAATAAATTCTTAAAAAAGTTTGAACAAAATTTATTAAATAAATATTTTTTATACCCCTTTTACTCCATACCTCATCCTTTTAAATCATAATACATTGTATTGGTTAAACTCAGCAATTTCGCTCCAGGGATTTTCTGTTGTTTTTTCTTAAAAGATGTTACACTTAGCTCTTTTATGGTCAAAAAAAATTTAATAAATATTTATATTTTTAAGGAGTATCTATGGGTTTGATATCATCAACTCATTCCATGAGCCGCTACCACATTGAGGGTCGTTTTGAAGCAACGGTGATGGATGAAGTTCGAAGGGGACTTACGGAAAATGCGATACCAAAGCAGGAAAACGAATATGAAGAGCTTTCAGCCGGGTGGACCCCCTATGAAAGTCCCTATAATCCTGATTTTGAAAAATTTTCCTTTATTTTCGGCACCTATTTTCTTTTTTCCTTGAGAATTGATAAAAAATCAATTCCAGCCAAACTGGTCCAAAAAGAGATGGCCCTGGCTATTGAAAAAAAAAAAGAAGAGTCCGGCCGGGATTTTTTATCTAAAAATGAAAAATCTGAGCTGAAAGAAACCATACTGGATGTGCTTATACATAGAATTCCCTCCATCCCCACTATTTATGATATTCTCTGGAGTTATGAAGATAAGAATCTTTTTTTATTTACCACTCAGAAAGCAGCAAATGAATTATTTGAAACCCTTTTTTTAAATTCCTTTAACTTAAAACCCATCCGGCTTTTTCCCTATACCATTGTCGAAACAAAATCAAAATTTTCAGCCAGTGAACGAGACCGGGTCCTCTCTTTATCTCCCTTAAAATACGTAAAAGGATAACCATGCTTGATATCGCCACCGCATATAATAAATATATTTTTCTGGGTAATGAATTTTTAACCTGGATCTGGTTTCTCATTGAAAAGGAAAAAGACATAGCCTCCATAATAGAATCCAAAGAACCAGTTTCCCTGGAAATAGGTAATTCCCTTGTGCTTGAGAACAATCTTGGGGATAAATCAAAGGAAAAAATCACCATAAAAGGGGATAAAGCAGGTCTTGAAGAAGGCACCACCGCCCTTAAAAAAGGGGCCTTTGTTACGGAACTAAACCTCTTGTGCAAAATGGGGGAAGAAGAGGAATACAAATTCACCATTAAAGGCGAAAGTTTTAATATTACCGGACTGAAAACGCCCTCCACCCAGACCACGAAATCCGAAGATGAATTAGAGGGAATAATCCTTGAAAAAGCCTATTTATTACTGAAGGTTACGGGGGTTATTGACACGCTTTTTTTAAAATATATTGAAAATAGAATTTCAGATAACTGGAAAAGTAAAGGATTACAAGAGATTAACAACTGGATCCATGGATCCTAATAAAATGTTCATAACTTTAGGGTTTTGAACACTTTAAAAGTCAGGTCAGGAACTATGGGGTTATAAACAAAATATAAATATAATTTTACTAATAACTTTATAATGATTTTCTTTAAATTACAGAATCTTATAAAGTTATGAACATTTAAACACCCCTTATTATTATTATTATCTTTATTTAATTAATATATTAATACAATCATCTTTATTTAATAATTGATAATTAAGGGATTTTGATATAAATATTGAAGGATATAAAATTTTAAGAAAAGGATTTTAAATGAAATTTTCGTTTAATAAAAAGGATATTCTGGATATCTTGTCAAAGATCCAAGGAATTACAGGGAGGAAAACAAATTTAAAAATCACCTCTGATATTCTGATTAAGGCGGTTGGCTCACAGATCACTATTACGGCCAATGATCTGGAAACTGTTTTTACTGGCACCTATGATGCCCAGGTTGAAACTGAAGGTGTCCTGTCTATCAATTCTAAAAAATTTTTTGAGATCATCAGAGAATACCCTGACAATGAAATTGTTATAAATGAAGTGGAAAACAGGTGGGTTGAAATTGGAACAGGGGATAGTCTTTACCATATTGTTTCATCTAATTATGAAAATTTTCCCGAGACCCCTTTAATTGAAAATGTTGATTTTATTGAAATCAGCGCTATGGATCTTAAGCGAATGGTAACGGTTTCTTCTGCTATAGGTGTTATAGGGGATGAAAAAAGAATATATGTTTTGGGATCCCTGATGGAAAAAATTGTGTCGGGCGGCCAGGAACGATTAAGAATTGTCTCCACGGATTCAAGACGCCTCAATTGCTATGATGCTCCGTTTATAGGAGAGCTGAATATCCCTCAAGAGAGTGTTGTTATTCCCAAGAAAGGATTGGGTGAACTCAATAAATTTATTGATTCTAATTTAGACGCTATTCAGGTGGGAGTTAAAGACAATTATTTTATTTTTCAGCGGGCAAATGAATCTGTCATGATAAAGCTTCTGGAAGGAGAATACCCGGATTATAAACCCGTCCTCAACTATGACGAAATGATTCCCATGGAAGTGGACAGGAATATGTTTTCCACTCTCATGAGGCGGGTATCTATTCTTACCTCTGATGATTATAAAAGTGTTATTTTAAATTTTAAAGAAAATGAACTGACCGTGACTATCACCAATCCCGAAATAGGCGAATCCAAGGAGCGGCTCATGATCGGTTTTACGGGTGAAGAAATAAAAAGCGCCTTTAACCCTCAATATTTCAGGGATGCCCTGAATTTGTTTGAGGAGTCTATTGTGGTTATAAATATCAAGGACAGTAAAAGCCCCTGCATTATAAAGAGTCTTGATGATGATAAACTTGTTTGTGTAATAATGGCAATGCATATATCATGAAAAATAATGACGTAACAAAAGAGTATAATTCGGACAGCATAAAAGTATTAGAAGGTCTTGAAGCGGTTCGTAAACGGCCTTCCATGTATATTGGAAATGTGGACCTGGCAGGTCTTCACCATCTGGTATACGAAGTGGTGGACAATAGTATTGATGAGGCCATGGCAGGTCACTGCGACACGGTTTTTGTCACCATCCATTCAAATATGAGTGTGAGTGTGGAGGACAATGGCCGGGGTATTCCCGTTGAAATGCATGAAACCGAGCATATTCCCGCCTGTGAAGTGGTCATGACCAAACTCCATGCCGGCGGTAAATTTGATAAGGATTCCTATAAAGTCTCGGGCGGTCTTCATGGAGTGGGTATTTCCGTGGTCAACGCATTGTCTGAACTCCTTACGATGGAGGTCTATAAAAACGGCAAAATTTATCACCAGACGTATTCCAAGGGAGATAAGCTCACAGACCTTGTGGTTAAAGGAGATACCGTAAAGAGGGGAACCAAAATAAACTTCATCCCTGATTTTACCATCATGAATGAAAATGATTTTATTTATGAAACCCTTTCCAGAAGATTACGGGAGCTGGCTTTTTTAAACAAGGGCTTAAGAATTATTCTGGAAGATGAGCGATCCGCTGAAAAAGATGATTTTTATTTTGAAGGCGGGATTGTTTCCTTTGTGGAATATTTGAACCGGTCGTGCACCCCTTTACATGAACCCATTCACATTGAAGGGGATAAAAAAGATGTTCAGATAGAGGTGGCCATCCAGTATAATGACACCTTTAAGGAAAAACTGTTTTCCTTTGCTAATAATATCCGCACCATTGAAGGCGGCGCCCATGTATCCGGTTTTAAAGGTGCCCTGACCCGGACGGTGAATTCCTATATTACCTCGGGCTCCAATAATCTGCCCAAGAATATGCAGAATATCAAAATCAGCGGGGATGATATGCGGGAAGGTCTTTCTGTTATTATTTCCGTAAAACTTATGGAACCCCAGTTTGAGGGACAGACCAAGACCAAGCTTGGTAACAATGAGATCAAGGGGATTGTGGAATCCCTGCTAAATGAAAAATTTGGTCAATATCTGGAAGAAAATCCTAATGTGGCAAGGAAGATCATTTCCAAGGGTATAGATGCTGCAAGGGCTCGTGATGCCGCTAAAAGAGCCCGGGAACTGGCCCGGAAAAAAGGCACCCTTCTGGATTCCACCCTGCCGGGCAAGCTTGCAGAGTGTCAGTATGCAGATCCGGCTGAAAGAGAATTATTCCTGGTCGAGGGAGATTCGGCGGGTGGTAGTGCAAAACAGGGAAGGGACAGACGGTTTCAGGCCATTCTTCCCCTGAAGGGTAAAATTTTAAATGTTGAAAAAGCCCGGTTTGACAAGATTTTAAGAAGTGATGAAATTAAAAATATATTCACGGTCCTTGGCACCGGAGCTGGCCGGGAAGAATATGATATTGAAAAACTGCGGTATCACAAAGTGGTGATCATGACCGATGCCGACGTCGATGGTTCCCATATCAGAACCCTGTTGCTGACTTTCTTTTATCGGCAGATGCCGGATCTGGTTGCCAACGGGTATTTGTATATTGCCCAGCCCCCGTTGTTCAGGGTGGGTTCCCGGAAAAGCGGTGTCTATTTAAAAAATGAGGAAGAGTACTCCAATTACCTGATCAAAAGGATATCCTCCCAGAAAAATTTATTCATCAATGGAAATGAAGAACCCTTGACAGAGGATGTTTTTCACGATTTTCTCATCAATATGACCGCTTATTTTAGTGCGGTAAATTTACTAAAAAAACGGGATTTCGATACAGATCTTTTGTTGGTTTTGATTAAAAACGGGGTAAAGGATAAACTTTTCCTGGAAAATAAAGAAAATATGGAAATTCTTACCCGGTCGCTTGAAACCAGCGGGTACAAGTCCGGGGAAATAGACTATGATATGGAAAGAAATATCCATGAAATGGATATTTATGACCAAGACAAAAAAGAAGTATTGGTAAGGGTTGGCAGGGAACTTCTATCCACCAATGATTACCAGCGGATGCTTAAAAATTATAAAAAAATGGAAACCCTTGATTGTCCTGATTTTTCCATCTCATCCAAGGCGGAAGATGCCAAGCGAGTAAGCACCCTTGATACTTTAACCCATCTCTATGAATTTGTTATGGCTGAAGCGAAAAAAGGGATTAATATCCAGCGCTACAAAGGTTTGGGTGAAATGAATGCAGATCAGCTCTGGGAGACCACCATGAATCCGGAAAAAAGGATCATGCTGAGGGTGGAAATTGAAGATGCTGAAAAAGCAGACGATATTTTTACTCTTCTCATGGGGGAAGAAGTAGAACCCAGACGAAATTTTATTCAGAAACATGCCCTTGAGGTCTCCTCACTGGACTATTAAGTTTTATAGATTGGTATTAAAATACTGGCCGGTTTCCGGGAAATGATCATTTTCCGGAAACCGGTTTTTTAAATTATAAAAACGGGTCGGTTTTAATTTTCTCCTTCAAGATGAAGTCCCATGTTATCAAGGGCTGTTAAACATCACATCTCAGGATGGACACATTGGTTTTATTTACAGATGTGATAACCCTAATCTTTCCAGGGTCTGTTTTTCAGGGATACCGTTTTCATCCCAGCCCTGAACCTTATAGTAGTCATCCAACATGGTATCCAGGTCGCATACTTCGCCTTTTGCAGGTCCGGATGGCATGGGGACTTTGGTTAAACGGTCCGGCAGTGTATCATCTTTTCGGTCAAAACCGGCATTGACTATAAACATTCTTTCTGCGTTGATAATACGTTCTGCGGCCTGAATCAATTCTTCCAATGTATAATCTGCTTGTGTTGCTGTGTTCAGATACCTCAACATGCCTTTGGGTGCCATGGTCGAATTTTTTTCCGCCAGCATTCTGGCTCCGAAAAAGATGCATAGACCTGCGGCATCCACAATGGCCGATAAATCCTGGACTCTCTTTGTCGGAGCAGCTTTGCCTTCCGTACTTAAAGGATCCATGGAAAAAGTGGTTCCGAAAATTTCAAAATATGCGGGGTCTCCGCGCATGTGTGAGCCGCCGATGGGTGATGTGGCATAGGCCAGTCCCATAGCTTTTGCTCCGCGGGGTTCATATCCAGGGAACTCCTGTTTTTTGGACACCATGGCCAGTTCCGGATGACCGTAACTCGCTGCAAGGCGATAACTGGCATTTGCCAGTTTGTCTCCAAAACCTTCCCGATAAGCCGTTAATCGCGTCAGTTCCACAAGCGCCTCACCATCTCCCCACCTGAGCGATCTTCCAATTTCGTCTTCACTCAGATAACCCCGGTCCACAAGTTCCATGGCGCAGGCAATAGTAGCGCCCATGGTAATGGTATCAAGACCTAATTCGTTACACAGATAATTTGCTTTTGTAATGGCGGCAAGATTATCGATCATGCAGTTTGAACCCATGGCATAAACAGTCTCGTACTCGGGCCCCTCACCTTCACCCTCAAAACCCGGTTCATGAACCTTAGTGATTCTGCCGCATTTGATAGGACAGCCGAAACAGCCCTGATTCTTTACCAGGTATTTATCGGTTAGTGTAGTTCCCTGGATATTTTCCCATCCTTCAAACTCTCCCTGCTGCCAGTTTTTAGTCGGCAGTATTCCTTTCTCCTGGGTGACGGCAACAACTCCGGCGGTACCGTTAATGGTGAGACCCACCGGTGTTTTCTTTGCATCACTTAAATACTGATTCAGAATTGATTGATTGAAAGATTTAAATCCGTCCGGGTCTGCCAGTTCAATTTTTTCATTGCCGGACAGCACCACTGCTTTCAGATTCTTGGAACCCATAACGGCTCCAACTCCGGATCGTCCTGCAGCACGGTGTTTCTCATTCATAATACCTGCGAAAAGAACCTTTCTTTCTCCGGCTGGCCCGATGCAGGCGACACGTGCTTTTGAATCAGTCTCTGCTAAAAGAAGGTCAGTTGTTTCGGGAACTGTTTTACCCCAGATATGACCGGCGTCCTTTAGCTCTGCCTTACCGTTGTTGATCCAGAGGAAAACCGGTTTTTCTGCTTTCCCTTTAAAAATGATACCGTCATAACCGGACCGTTTCATATCCCGGGGCATCATCCCCCCGGAATTGGAGCATGTGACAGCACCAGTTAACGGAGACTTGGTCATCACCATGTAGCGAGCACCTGTGGGAGCACCTGTTCCTGTGAGGGGCCCGGTCATCATGATCAACATATTTTCCGGAGACAGGGGATCACACTTGGGATTCATCTCCTTGTTCATATAATAGATACCCAGACCTCTGCCGCCGATATAATCTTTGGCAACCCCGGGGTCTAATATCTCGTCCTTAATACTTCCAGTTGTTAAATCAACACGGAGAACTTTACCCATCCATCCTTTCATAATTTAATATATCCTCTTTTATTATTATCGCGCCCTATCCTCTCAGGCACTATTTAGTATGGTGAATAATATCAGCCAGCGTCACCAATTTCATTTTATCCTCTATTTCCACCTGTATCTCACTGAAAAGATTAGTAAAAAATAAATTTATCAAGCCGGATTCCTTCATTTTCGGTTCAAGATCTTTATTTACATCGAGATGAAATGCTTTTTTATGTTCCAACGCACAGTAAATTTCCTGAAGACGAATATCTGAAGGGTCTCTTGCCAGTAAAAAACCACCGAATGGTCCCTGAATGCTGGTAAGAATATTCTCCTTGGCAAGTGCGGAAAACAATTTTCTGAGTTTTGAGGCATTGATACCGGTCTGTTTGGATATCACCGTGCTATTACAGGGCTCCGGACTTGAATAAGCCAAAAAACAAAGGGCTTTTACAGAGTTAGATAGTTTTGTTGATGCGGACATAAAAATTTCCTTTATTACAACGACATATGTTGCAGTGTGTGTAACATATGTGAATATCAAAAAAAAATCCAGAGGAAAAATTATCCCGTTCTTCTATGACCGGATTTTTAGCCTTCTTTTTTAATCCTTTGTCCAGTAAATCCAATTTTTCGATCAAATTTGATGGTGGGTTCATAAGCCGGCTTATATATTCAAAAACAGATATAAATCCATTATGTTCTTTGGAAAAATGAAGAACAACAATTATTTGAGGGCAACCGACAACTTCATCCGGTTTTATATCACCCAAAAGGAGCTCCATTACGCAGTTGCCACAAAGATCGCATTTTTAAGGATTACAAACAGGTAAGGGTGTCTTTTTTGTATAAATTAAGAGTCTTATGCTCATATTTATATCTTCCACCTAATTAGGATGCAATTCAATTATCATATCCATGATCATCTCAAATTCTTTAACTGTAGGGAAAAGGGATCGGTGTTCAGAATTTGGCACTATATAAACCTGGTTTGTTTTGGCCTGTTTTGCCGAATCATGAATCCGCGTTATGACTTCCTCTGGAATGACGTGATCCTTCTCGGCAGCGACAACTAAAAGATTCCCTTTAAATCTTTCTAAAATACTGAAAGCATCTGATTCCCGCCAGCTGCCGGGTGTACGGATAGCTGACGAGAACTTAGGACCAAAAAGGGTATGGTATGCAAGGGGCGTATAAACTGCAGGTACTAATAATATCAAATTTTTGACCGAAAACAATTCCGTGAGCTTAACAGCAGTATAGGCACCCATACTGGCAGCAATAAGAGTAAGAGGTCCTTTACAGGCATGCCTGATAACAGCTGCTGCCTGCTCGGTCCTTTCACTTAAGCTAGTGACCTTTATGTCTCCACCGGTTTCACCATGCCCGATAAAATCAAAACAAACAGAAGGCACACCGTTGCTATTCAGGTTTTCCCTCATTCTTGCAAACCGTTCCCGAGATGATTTACCGGCGCCATGGAGCACAACGGTATCGCATCCATATTTATATGCATCACCCCGCAGCATATAATTATCAAAAATAAGTTCAAAGGGTAGTGGGCTCATCTGTTATTTTCTGTCCTTTAACCCCCAGTTTATCTGGTGCATTATTATGTTATTAGAATCTGTAGCAAGAGTCAAAAACCGACTTGACCTATTCTTTATATTCATCCGTTCCCTCATTTTTTCAGAAATATTGCTTTTCAAGACTTGACCCCGAATTTCTTATCATCAAAGGATCGAGTTATCCAGCCCAATTTCCCTATTGGTGGTTAAAAGGTCATCAGAAGGACAAATCCCCCCACAATTCCTGCTACACTAAGCTTTGGATAAGGTCTTGTCACATACCATGCCGTTAAAACACTCAACACAATGGCGCCCACTGTCACGACCCAAAATTTTGCAAAAACAGATAGAACAGGAAGCCATTTGAATAACACAAGCTGGAGCAAAAGAACAAACACCATATGCAAAAGATATGTGTGGTAGGAAGTTTGTGAGAAAAGATTATTCACCTTTGATGCCTTGTTCCAGAACCTTGTACTGAAAGATATTAATGCTAAAAGGATGGTAAAAACCAATGCATTTCTCAGAAAGATCATTAAAAATATATCTAATCCATTTGGACCGTTAAGCGACAACCGCTTACCTGTGACAACATAAAAAATGAACAGGACAAGACAGATACCCGCCCATAGCATGAAATGCCCTGAAATCTTAATGCTGCTGAACCATTTTTTTGAATATGCATAAATCCCCGTCCCAAAGCAAAAGATATACAATACAATCTTTGCCGGCTGGAACATGAGCACTCCGCCCAAAAGAACCCAGGATCTCGGATTAAGATCTCTAAAAAAAAGCATCCCCGGAACAAAAGTTAAAAGTGTGATGGTTATGATAATACCAAAAAATGTCCATAACATAGATTTTCCCGATGACAGTTTTTGGTCATCAGAAGAAAACCGTCCTTTTAAGACAAGAACTTTCACCTGATAAAAACAAGCCAATACAATAAAAAAGAACAGCAACAGAGAAATAAACCAGAAATAGTGATGATGGAATTGCAGGCGGGAGCTTATCAGACCGGTATGATTGGCGATCGCACTGTAAATATTATCTGTGAAACGTGTCCATAGGTCAAAGGAACCCAACTGCCTGGAATAATAAAAGATACTTTTATGAATAGGCCCAAAAAAAAGAAGTCCCAAAAGCAATGGGATGCCCAGTCGAATAAACTTGACCTTTAAAAATCCGGTTACGCCCTTGGTATAAAGGGATGGCAGGGCAAAGAAACCGGCAACAAAAAACAGAACAGGCATAAGAAAGACACCTAACAGCATGAGCAAGAGATCAAAAATGTCTGAATTCGCATCATTCACGGCCCAGTGGGACATATGATTAGAATATGCGCACGATGCATGCAGCCCTACCACTAAAAACACCATAAGATACCGGATATGGTCAAAAAAAAGAACACGCTCTGTGTTTATTTCTTTTAAAGTTTGCATATAACCTCATCACCTTTAGATTGTTTTAAATATCGAATCGGATAGAAATCTATACAGCAAATTTACCTTAGAAAAAATGTTAGATATAACCCCCAAAAATAACCGGTGAAACCCGGTTTATTTTTTTGTTGAAATTATTGTAGCCCACGAATAAACTTCAAATGCTTTTGTAATTTATACTTTATGAAATATGAACCTTAAATTGTTTTTAGGGCTGTGAGTTTTGTCCTACTTCCTCATCCACCATTTTCATGCTCTCTGCCAAATCACGCTTTGGCAATTTGGTCAGCAACAATTTGGCATATACATAAAATTTTTCAAATTCAGGTTCCCTGAAGGGCATAATCTGGGCGAGAAATGAATATAAATAGGTGCGATTCCTCTGGGCTACTCACCTCATCATTATGGTGAAAAGCATCAGTGCCGGTACCCGTGTGATGGCCAGTATATGAAGGTCCCTCGACAGAGAGCTACGGTGATCAGATGCAATTAGTGTAACGCTTTACCCCTGAATTTGTGACGAAATAGTGTAACGCCTTTTTTTCTTTAAAAAACAATGAGTTATCGTTTCTTATACTTTTTATATTTGGTTCATCTACTTCTTTGTTTTTCTTCATTTTTAAGCGAATATGGAGCTAAAGCCTTATCAGTAGTGCTTTTATGAGCGTTACACTATTTTGCAAAATAAAACGCAAATAGGCGTTACACTATTCGCATCTTATCACTACGGCTCAAAGTCAACGAGAAGAAAAGCAAGCTAGCTCCGGTAGGGGAGTGTGGTTTCCTTGGTTTTGTATTTGTACGTGGCAAAATCAGATGGAGTGATAAATCCTTTCTGGAATTTAAGCGGCGTTTACGCTTCTTTACCGGAAGGAGCAGGTTTGTCTCGATGGAATACCGTTATAAAAAGTTGGCGGAGTACGTGCGGGGCTGGATCAACTATTACGGGATATCGGAGTATTACAGTCCCATCCCGGGATTAGATGAACGGCTCTGCCGCCGGATGCGGATGTGCTACTGGAAACAGTGGCGCTATACCCGTACCAAAGTCCGGAATATTCTCAAACTAGGTACTTTCAAAAGACAGGCCATTTATACAGCACTCAGTCGCAGAGGGCCATAGCATATTTCAAGAACCATGGTAACACAGACCGGCATGACCAATCAATGGCTATCTGAACAAGGGTTAATATCTGTCAAAGAACAGTGGGTGAAAATTCATTATCCGGCTACGGCCCGATAATCTTGATGAAACGCCCTGTGCGGATCCGCATGCAGGGTGTTGTGGGGGCTGGGGGATTAAAACCCCCGGCTACCCGATTAGACCTTTGGTTCCTGTTGAGTGGCACAGTGGATACTCCCACCACCGCTAGCTATACCATCAATGGCAATTTGCTCAATATGATGATTAGGAAATACTTTTGCCAATTTAATGTTAGCGGCATTGTCAGCTTTTCCGTCATTATAGCAGTGCCTTGACCATCAACTTCAAAACAACCACCTTCTAGAACAAGACTTGAACGAATGCTTTTTACACCCGTTTTTTTTGCAACAAAATCAGCAACCTTGGCATCAAGTTCATAGGATTGATCTTCACCCCAACCATTAAAATTAACAGCTGCTTTCTGCCCCTTTTCATTAATGACAAATGCAGGACCTGTATCTCGCATCCATAGATCATTCATATTGAACTCAATCAGCTCAATCGGGTAATTGTGCGTATCGAGGCCACCGAGTAAACCTATAGCAAAATGATAGTCTTGCTTTCTTACCAGCATTATGACATCCAAGTACGCTTATGAGTCTCTCCTTCATCGGGCATATACCATTTGTTCAGGTAGGCTCTATTCGTCGCTTCTACATTGTAGGTTGACAATAAAACACCTCCTACAAAAAAAAGGCTTGATTGTATAAATTTTCTTCTTGTGAGCACAGTTCCGCCTTTAAGGTATAAGTTGAAAATAACCGGTTTCATCCGGTTCTTTTTCTGGTGGAATCAAGTATCGTATTTCGGAATATCTTACTTTACCTTGAGATTACAGTCATTTTGTCATACCCGTTATTCACTATTCGAGATGTGAATCTATTTATATATCTACATGGGAAAACAATTAAATTTAGGTGAATTATCGCAACCTTGGACTTGTATTAGAAATCAACTGCTCAACAGGATTGCCTTTCTGTAAATATGCCCTGAACTGATCAGAAATTTTACTATCCATTGAAACTCTTTCCCAGAATTCATAGGCCGCCTTTATTACAATTTCGCGCTGATCTTCAGCTAAATCGATACTATCCAGATCTGGCGGGTCAAAAATAAAAGGTGGTACTTCTCCACTAATTTTAGGGACAAAGCCCATCGAGCACATATCATAAATGGGCAATATCCTGAAAATATCGTTATTTATCGATAAGCTCAAATTACCTAAATGCATATCAGAATTGTTTATAAGTCGGCCAAACAACCATAAAGATTCTGCATAGAAAATATCTTCACTGATTGCTAATTTTTTTTCCAACAAGCCTTTCATAACCCTTGGCCAATTGCTCCCCAAACCGGTAAATTCTGAGTCAATTGTTTGAAGGGATATCATGGATTTACGTCCAAGTGCACCGATTCTATCAAACCGTTGAGATTCCAAGAACAACCTACCGTTTATATCAATCAGGCCTGGTATCGCAGCTGAGAAGATCCGTTCATTAAGCACCACAGCCGCGTGATATTCAGTGATTAGAATATCGCGCCACCGTGTAGTAATTTCATTATTGCCTTTGGGTGAAAATTTTACAATTACATGGCATTCGGAATTCATATTAAAAGCTGTGAACTTAGATTGTTCACCGCCAGCAGATGATCCTGCGAGCTCCCCTTCTATCGCTTTCTGGGCAAGATCAGGATAATCCTCTTCTGTGGCAAGTAAAAATTGTGGTCCGACGCCAATCAAACCACGATCACCGAATATAAAGTTACCAGGGAGATCGTCACCATTTGAGATAAGATATCGACCAATGTGATTGCTATTCCAATTTCTTGGATCTGATGGAAAATCATCACATTGGGATGCGATCCTTTTAGCAATCTGCCGTCCCAAAAAACCTTGTGGCCGTAGATCATAAAGAAAATAAGGCAGATCCTCATACAAACCTATTCGACTTTCACCAAGCAATAAAGATGGGAGGTTTTTAATAGGTTCAACAAAGTATCCTCCATTAATCAATGGGCGGATATGGGCAATTAAGTGTGGTTTGCCAACTTCATCAATAATACTCAGTGGGATATTATTTCCACTATTAAATGCGTTACATGTTGCAGCATATTTTACTGTGCGCCCTTCAGGAATAGCGATGACTCGATCTTCCATTTTTCTAATCTTTCGGGCAATGGTAGTCTGACTTAGGCCAGTCGCTGCCTGGATCTCTTTCGAAGTTGAAGGGCCTCGTTCCAAATATTCTATAATTGATAGTGGCATAACTAAAATAACGACTAATAAAAATGATTAATTTTTCATACTAATACAAATAGATAGTTATATTTTTGATTCATTATATGACTTAGAAATAGAAAGTCAACAGAAAGGTTTTATAAGTGAAGTGTTTTTGTTTTTGGATGCCCTGATGAATGCACTCTTCAGCGGCCGCGGCTTTTTGCGGTCCGCTGGAAGAGATTGTTGGCCTCAACTACCCCTCAAGTATTAGGTATGTTTCAAGTTCTCCAAACGGAACAAAACCGAAGTTCTTGTATATATTCTCTCCCATTTGAGATGCATGCAAAACACAATTATTACTCTTGCTGGATTTTGCTTCGCACAGCAGGCTCTCAGTCATTTTACTCCCGATCCCTTTGCCTCTTCCATTTGGGATGGTTCCAATCATGTGTAGGCCCGCGTTATTGTTTGAATCAAAAAAGACTATTCCGCAACCAAGGCATTCATTGTCTTGCAGATATATAAACAGTCTAACCTTGGAGGAATCTTCACTCAGCAAATAGATGATATTCCAATTCACCTTATACCCAAATGCATCTGAAGCAGTTTTCGCGAAGCTAATGGCATCTTCTTTTGTTAAAACTTGCCTAATATTTTCGTTAGTTTTGAAACTTCTATTTACCGTTTTCAGGTTTAGAGCCATATTCCTTTGCACTAAGAATAGTTTAGAGTGAGGGTGATTCTCTAAACCGTTGGGCTTCGGAACTGCAATAATATTTGACAACACCTTGCTTTGGCAAAGATCAATAACGTCTGATAGTTTAGTTTCCCCAGTCGCTATGGAAAAGATCCTATTTGGCCAATCGGAACCAACCATTGATACCGATTTAAAATTATCATTCGCGATTAATTTGCTTGTTTTCTTCCCAATGTATGTCCACAGCTCATATAGATTGTCCAAAATTTCTGTGTTCATTTAATATTCTTCCATAATAAAGGCTAACGTCGCTAATCAGCCGCGAGGCTTTATGAGTCGGCTGTATTAGCCTTGTTCGGCAATTTTGATTTATTTTGATAATTATCCATTGATAGTTTAAGCACTTTTTCTGATTAGCCTTGTTTGCAAATACAAAAAGTTCAGTCAATCCATGTGACCTTTGTTTCCCTTGGGGGAATACTATGCAATTTAATTTCAGGATAACCGATAATCATCGCACTATAAACAAGATGGTCTTTTGGTATTTTAAGTAATTCCTTTAAACCTTTAAAAGTTTTTACCTGAAATCCGGCAGCAGCTAATTGCAGCCATCCCATCCAGCAGGTTCCCAATCCCTTTGTTTGCGCCAGAAGCATCATAGAATAAAGTGCGGTGTCACAGTCAGCCTGAGGGGTTGATGTGTTCCTTGGGGCATGAAGAAAAACAGCCGTCGGCGCGTTGTATAGTATTATATCTCGACCCTTATCATATTCATGTAATCTAAGGTTAATATCCGGTAAAGTGTCGATACCAGCCTGTGCTTCAGGTATCCAGTGAGCAACCATATTTATCATAAATCCTTCTAATTTCTTTTTTAACAGTCGCATGTATTCTACAGTCAAATCAGTGATACGTTTCATTTTTTCTTTATCAGTTACAACCGTAACATTACGAGTCCAACCTTCATGTCCATGCGCACCGGTGGGACAATACCCGCTAATATTTACAATTTCAGATAATATATCTTTTGGAACCTGTTTGTCCTTAAACACCCGGACAGACCGCCGTTGACGTAAAAGTGCAACCATTGCTTCATCACTGACCGGATGCGGTTGTTCAATTTTTATAAGATTTTTTTTAGATAACCTGCTATGATTAATTGCATTACTCGGACATATTGAAAGACATTGGCCACACAGAACACATATGTTTGCGTTTTCAACCCGGGGTGTTTCCCCCTCTTCACACTGAAAGATTCGCATTGGACATATCTTTGAGCATAAACCGTCCTGCTTACACTTTTCTTTGTCAATAGTGATCTTCTTCTCTATCATCTGGTATCCTGTTTCTGCACTTTTTTGTTTCAATATTTCAATTGGAATACTCTTGTTTTTTATGCCGAATGCGGTGCTGACTTAGTCAGCACCGCATTCTCGGCGGCGCAGCCGCCGAGAACATCAAAATAACGGGTCACACCTGGTTCATTTTTTTGTTGAATTGAATTGTTTAAGCGTGCTAGTCGATCTTTTCTTTATCGCAGCTATGATATCCTCTAACAGGCTGTTTTGTTGATATCTGTTTATAAAGTCCGCATATGTAATGTCAATTTTACTGGCCACTTTAAGGCAAAAGTCCAATAATCTTTTCTTGAGAATCGGATGACTTACTTTTATCTCCTCTGCAAATCCTTTCCAGTGTCTTTCCATTATCCATTCGGATCTGTTCTCCCCACCTATTTTCATAGCAAGTTTTTGTGACAGGCCATCATATATGTCCGTACACAACATGTCATAAAAAGGTGCCAATCGAATCTGTTTAGCCTGATATAAAAGAGACAAGTTTTTTGCATGCCCATCCATATTCCCGATCAGATAATTAAAAAACACCCATTGCATAAGCTGTTGAAAATCTTTAATCGGGTTTGCAGAGTATGATCGAACCAGATCAAAGCATGCTTTCAGACCAGGGCCACCATCAGCCTGATATTTCAGTTCATGTGAAAGCCCCATGGCCTGACAAAAATCTTCCTGATGAAGACGCTTGAGAATATCATTATCCAATATTCTATCATACCTTTTAATTAACAGAACCTTTTGATCTTCTTTTCGAGCAATCATAACAGGCGGGACATCCAAACCAACGGCATTAGCAAGCATCATACAAAAGCATTCATTTTCAATGGAAAACTGAAAATGCGCCATATTCGGTTTTAAAATAAAGTTACTTGGTGCACCATTTTTTGGGATATAAAATGAAGGATCTTTGTAGAAAAGTGCCAGCTTTTCCTGTGCCCCTGCAAGTGATATTCGGATACCTTCCTGACCTGCAAGCAAAGGTTTTATGGGGATATTCTTTATCAAATCTGCCAATTGCTCGTCTGATAGAAAATGATATTTGTATTGATCCGGTGATTCAGGTATTTCTGTCTCAGGTAGAATTGTTACTGCCCCGGCACACTCTCCCCCAATACGTTTGAGAAGCATAAAATCATTTTTATCTGAAATCCCAAGTTGTTTCGCTATTAATATTCTAACGGCAGATTCAGGTAACAGATTGGAAAAAAATGATTTTACTTTGTCATTTGAGATAACATCTGCCTGCATCGGCAAAGAAATAGATATTTGAAAAGCATCAGATGATGTCAACCATTTCTTAGAATATTGAAATGAAAAAAGCCTCCTGTCATTAATACTTAAGGAACCGACTCTGGTTTGTTCAAAAAAAATATTCAAGGTTCCCAAGATCAGCTACCTCCACGTTTAATGATATGGAGTTCAAGACCAAGGCTGTTCAACAATTCAAATACTTTCCCAAGCTGAGCCGTTACTTTACCTTTTTCAATCTCTATAATAAATTTTCTGCCGACATCACTAAACTCAGAAATCTCTTTTTGAGTCAGTTGGAGACGTTTACGCTCTTCAAGGAGGTGCTGCCCTAATTCCTTAGGATTATTGATTTTTTTTGAAGGTTTCAATTTGCCTCTCATGTAAAAGTTTCTGATCGGATACTTTTAACAGCTTTGAAAGCAAAATGCAATTAAAAGTTCTCGATCAGGGACTTTTTGTGTTTTTGGATAAAATTACCTCGAAAAGTGACCGATCGGAAACTTTAGGGGACAATACAGCACGATGATTATCACCGAGTGCCTTTCTGACTTATAACCACAAAAATCTGCGGCCCGTCCGACAGTATTTTTTTGTTGGGATTTTACTGTCCCCGATGAGTCGAAATTGATTTGCGGTCAATATGTCCGAATCCATGGACCACAAGTTTCTATAGGGATGTCATAAGTTGTGTCGTGAGTTTGTCACAAGTTGGTGGATTGCGATACTATGCAGGAGAAAAATTTTGACCGTGTGTATTTGAAAAATGGACTTTTACCTCCTTTTCAATTTTTTCACCCACCTTACTTATAGTTATTTTCATGTTATACCGGAGCTGTAAGTTTAGCCAAAATTCTGGTTCAATTCCAAAATATTTGCCTAACCTTAGTGCTGTATCCGCAGAAATTTCCCTTTTGCCATGAATGATTTGACTTATTCTGTTTGCCGGTACATTGATATCTTTTGCCAATTGGTTCTGACTAATGCCCATTGGCCTTAGAAACTCTTCGATAAGTACATCGCCTGGTGTTATTGGAGATAATTTTTTTTCCATAGTTTTACCCCTTATGATAATCAACAATCTCTACATCATGGGCATTCTCTTCCTTCCATATGAAACAAATGCGCCACTGATCGTTGATTCTGATGCTGTGTTGATTTTTTCTGTTGCCTTTTAATTGTTCAAGTCTATTCCCTGGTGGTACCCTCAAACTGTTTAAAGACACGGCTGCATTCAACACTTCAAGTTTTATTCTGGCGGCTCTGGATATACTCCGGAATTTTCTTACATCAAAGTCATTAAAAAGTTTTTCCGTATCTTTATTTTTAAAAGATTTAATCATGCCAATAATATATGACGTGTTACGTCAAACGTCAATGATGTTTTTTATGGGTGGTTAAGGTGTCTTGCAAATTTACGTCTGAGTTCTGTCATTTTTTGCCTGTGGTTTGCCAAAATAGGATCATGCTACAACATCTGCACATTGCAGGTTTTTCAAAATTTATTGTCAATACCAAATGAACCTGATATTCAGTTGTGCTTCTTGCTGAAAATTAAATAAGGAGCATAAAGATAATGTATCGAGCATTAATCCGGCTGTTGACTTTTCAGTTCACAATAATTCAGATCCTGTTCAAATCAAAGAATAGCCTTGTTTTGGAAACGATAGAACTGCGGCAGCAAGTAATGATTTACCACACAAAAAATGAAAACTCTAAAAACATCACCGATCTAACCCGTTCGGTGTTAGTCGCCTTAAAAAGGTCCTGGCCGAAATGGATGGATGCTCTGATAATCGTTAAACCCGAAACTGTTATTGACTGGCAAAGGAGGCGCTTCAAAAAATATTGGACTAAAAAATCAGCTAAACATAAAAAACTTGGCAGACCATCAATAAAACTGGAAATCCGCCAGCTTTTAAAAAAAATGGCAACTGAAAACTTTATCTGGGGTGCTCCCAGAATATATTCTGAGCTTTTGAAACTTGGCTATACTAAAAATAAGATTTCTCAAAGAACCATCTCTCGATATCTTAAAAAGATTAGACCCGATGATCCGGATAAAACCAAGGGAAAAAGACAACAATGGAAAATATTTTTAAAAAATCATCGCGAACACATAATGGGTATGGATTTTTTTACCGTCCCAACCATTAGCTTCAAGACTCTTTATGTATTTTTCATTATTGATCATGCCAGAAGAAAAATCGTTCATTTCAATGTTACTGAGCGCCCTACAGCAGAGTGGGTGGTTCAGCAGTTGAAAAATGCATTTCCTTTTGACAGCGCTCCAAAATATTTGATCTTTGACCGGGATTCAATCTTTTCTGCCCGGATAAAGCAATTCATAAAGGATATGGGTGTAAAACCAAAAGTGATAAGCTACAAATGTCCCTGGCAAAATGGTGTGGCCGAACGTTATGTCCTTTCAGTTCGAAATGATATGTTAAATCAAATCATTATCTTTAATGAAGATCAATTGAGGGACTTTATGAACCAATATTTTAAATATTACAACAATGAAAGATGCCATTTGGCAGTAGGTCGAGATTCTCCAACTGGACGAGAAATCCAAAACAAACCATTGAATTCTGCAAAAATTATTTCCTATCCCAGAATCGGTGGATTACACCATGTATATAAGTGGGAGAAAGCTGCTTAACTGATTTTTAAAGAACAAAAATTTGAAAATCAAAGTTTCTGTATATCTGCGCCCTGAATTTGAAACTATGTCATATCTTCAATGCGTAATTAAATCCTGTTATTAAAATTTGACCAGTTTCAAAAAATTAGAACTGATATTCACAGTAGTTCAAAGTCAAATTTTCATACATTTTTCCCCTGATTCTTTTTTGGCAAACCACAGGCGAACACTCCATTGCTGCTGGGCAGCTTCGGTGAGATAGTAATTTCTTGTTTTTAAATTGTCTATCCGCATTATCAGCCGGTTATGGCTCCAGCTCAATTTGCTACACACTGTGTCGCAAATCTTTTTATCCGGGTAGGTCAGGTAGAACTGTCGGAAATTGCGCAGATTGGCATAGGAAAATCCTTTACCGAATTCATGGGTCAAGTTTTTTGACAGGGATTCAAGTATCTTTTTACCATACTTTGCCCTTGTTTCACCGTCTTGTTCCTCTTCTACAATACGTTTGCCAATCAGCCAGTACGCTTCAACCATTGCCCTGTTAACTGTTGCGTATGCACGCTTTCGGGCTGTTTGAAGAATCTGTTTTATATCTGAATAAAATATTGATTGAATATCCTTTGGCATCAGCGTAACTCCTTTTTCAACTGTGCCAGTAAATCATCCCCTTTTGCGGCTTCGATTATGGCAATTGGAATGTTAGGTTTGAAGTAAAGTATATAATCAGCTCTTTTCCTTTCCCCGGCTTGAAAGGTTGCCTTTGACATAAATCCGCCCATCGGTAAAGGACACTTCTTCTCTGATTTGGGTAATCAGATTCCATCCGGCTTTTTCCAAAGCAGGCAGAATGTATTTTGTGCAGATGTCTCGTTCAGTCAGGTTTTTCTTTGAAGTCATCTGTTACCTTTTGTCTTTTTAAACTTTCACCGGCTACTATGTGTCCAGCGAATTCGTATTCGGTTTTATATACCATTTCAAGTCAAAATTACCAATTCGATTTTAAGAAGTGATAGCAATGCCTTTTTTACAGTATTTTTATCCCTTATGATCCTATAGATTAGCTGAATCAATACAATTTATAAAGCTTGATTTTCGGCTATGGTTTTCCCGAATAGCCATCAGCTTTGATTTGAACAAACTGGTTGTATTAGTCTTTTTGGCAAAATCCTTCAAATCAATCATAAATCTTACCGCTTCATCATAGTCCTTGGGCTTTTTGGTCAAAATAAGGGCGTCCACTTTCTTCCAGATTTCTTTTTCCTTTCCGGTCAGTCCGTTCAAATGTTTTTCCCTTGCGATGGCCGCCTCCTTTTCTTTGCGTGCTTTTTCCTTTGCTTTCTGTTCAGCGATCTGCCGATCCTTTTTTTTAGTATATTCCTCCGCTTTTTGAAGCATTTTCATTACAGTGCGTGATGCCTTTTTGGTATCTTTTATTGATAGTGTTTTTCGAAACCGCTGTAACAGTTCGTTTCCTATATGAGGATCGTTGTCATTGATTAGCCGAAAAATAATTGTATTTTTTTCACTATTGGGCAGCCCATCTATCCAGATTTTTAGTTTTTGATCGTTTTGAACCGATTTTTGTTCTGCAATACTGTTTTCAGCGGCTACCTGGATAAGATCCTTGTCGAGCCGCATGAAATCTGCGAAACTTTCAAGGGAAACGTTTAAATTTCCAAGATTTGCAGGAACAGGCGGTTCTTCTTCATCGTCTTCGATCTCATCCATTTGCGCACAAAAGAGCCAGGCAAGATACAAGCATCGATAATCCCCCCGGATAAGATCGGAACGTAATGAAATCAATGGTAACAGATAGCCTTCACCTTCTTCCCAATCATAGTCTTCGGTTTCAGATGTAAAGTCAAAGATGAGGTAATCTCCCTTTTCATAGATAGTCCAACTGTCTCCGATGCAATATTGACTTGCAAGATCCAAATCTATTAATTTTCGCGGAATCCTCAGCATAAGCTGATGGGTTCCCCAATTGGTGACATATAAAAAGGCATCAAAATATTTTTCCACCAGCTTCAATGGGTCACCTTTGAAGTTGCCATAGTTGTATTCATTGACAAAGCTTGTGGAGGTGATCTGCGCCCTGGAGGATATATCCCGAAGCACTTCTCGATCTTTTTCAGATAAAGGTTTGTCTATGGCCTGAAATTCATAATACTGGTATTCACTCATATTGGTTCCTTATAGTTGCTGCCGGTTTTAGCCGTTTTCCGTTGCTACCTTGCAGCGTATTTGCTTTTCTGTAGCCTTTCGATATTCGACTCTATCTACGACAGCCGAGGTGCAGCCCAACCCCCAAATAAGCGGTTCATCCGTCAGCACGTTTGTGTTGAGATTTTTCGATGTCCTTCTCTATTTGGTTCTTTCTATTTTCTGTTCCATCTGTTTTAACTCTTCCAGGTCCTGTTGGTCTGCTTGTTTGGCTTCATAGACTTTACGGTGGGTGTCAAATAATTGATAAATCTGCCGCACCTTGTCTTTCATTGCGGCATTGCTGACTTTGCCCTTGCCCGTGAGCAAAGGTTGTTCGTTGAATTCCAGGATTCTGTCTACATTCTCCTGCCAAAATTTCGAGGTAATATCGATCCTATTCTTGGCCCTAAGTTCTGCTGTTTCCAGGAAAATTACGACCAGACGGTTCAAGGTATCTATTTCATCAGTGTTCAGGTAATTCTTGGCAATAAATATATCTTGTTTTCTCACCACACCGCCTTTCCATGAAGTGAGTGCCATATTGGGTTTATCTGCATCGACACGATCCAGAACAATTTCAGCAGCAGTCTGCCCGGTAACAGCATAAAGCAGTTTATTCTGGGTTTCAGCAAAAAACATCTGGGTGGCTTTATCGGTCTTGTCATAGTCGCTGCTTAAAGCGAACAGATCTCGTACCTTTTGATAAAAGCGCTTTTCAGATGCACGAATTTCCCGTATTCGCTCAAGCAGTTCATCAAAATAATCTGGCCTGCCATCCGGATTTTTCAGGCGTTCGTCATCCATGACGAAGCCCTTGATCATGTATTCCTTAAGATTCTGGTTTGCCCAGATTCTGAACTGGGTTCCTCTTTTGCTGCGGACTCTGAATCCAATAGATAAAATCATATCCAGAGTATAAAATGCGACATTGTATTCTTTGCCGTCAGTGGCAGTTGTTAAGTAATTCTTAACAACTGAATTTTCAAATAATTCTCTTTCTTTCAGTATGTTAGATATATGCATGCTGATGTTGGGTACGGAGGTGTCAAAAAGGTGGGAAATCTGATTCTGATTCATCCAAACCATACCATCTTTAGTATGCAAGGAGACAGAGGCTTTACCATCTTTGGTGTTGTAAATGATAATATTTTGGTGGTTGTCATCCATGTTCAATCCTTTTGAACTCAGTATTGTCAATTCAGCTCCCCACCCAGAGAGTATTTAATATTCTCTGTTAGAGACCCATCTTATACCAATTCAGTTTTTAAAGATAAACGATAATATCCATTTAAAAATTATCTAACGAGATGCTGTTAGTGTGAAGGTTGCCACCCTGCTGCTTAATCAACTCCAATGTGTATCCGCTCACACGGTCACCTTCTACTCTAAATGTCACAGTATCTGTCACAGCTATGATAAAACATGATATTTTACTTGCCCTGACCCCATTAAAACAATCCTATTTTTTCCATCGCGTTTTTGCCCGCTCAATAAAAGATGGCTCTGTACTTGGGCCTTTACCGGCAACCACTTGCTTAAAACCCGGCATAAAACTATATTTTCTGGCGTGGTTATTCATCACTTTTTCAACTGTTTCCATCCAGACTGGTTCAAGATCTGCTTCTTCATAGCATTGTTTTGCCTGTTCAAAGTTGGATAGAGCAGCATCATAATACTTGCTTTTTCCTGCATTTATTATCCGTAATCCCATGGCCTGGTAAAGTTTGGCTGCTACATCCGGATAATCCTCGGCAAGTTTTTCAGCAGCAGGGTTAATTGTGTAATGGCTCAGAGACTCGATACTGCCATCGGAAGTTTTACGTAACCGTTGTGCAAGTCTCTCATTTTCTTGTAATCGGAGCAGCAGTGTGATGGCTGAGCTTAATGGTGCGGTATTGATAACTTCAAGAATACGAGGATGCCATTCTATACGTTGTTGTTTCGGAATATGCCTTATCAGCTCTTTGTGGGAAAATTCATCAGGGTGTTTTAAAAAATTTTGCCATGCATCCTCCTGTGCTTCCTCAGATCGCCCAAGTTTAGTTAGGATATCACGCTTCATGGTATCCAGGTTATAGCTTGAACCTCGGTACAACTGCCCATCTTTCTGAATTTTTAGCCCTTTTTCTACCCATTCCAAAGCCTTTGCCGGTTTTCGGTGAGATAAAAGTAAGCCTGCAATAATCTCGCAATCTTTCGGTAATAGTTCGGTTTCCTCACAGATAGAAACATATGATTTTAAATCACGTTCGGCAGCATAAATGGTTTTTAGTGTTTCCCCCAATTGTCGATGGTGATGATCTTTATTCCTTTCTGCGTCAAACCGTATTCGGATGGCCACAGCGAATTCATTGAGCCCTTGCTTGGAAAGTACCTTTGATACACTTTTTTCCAGTTGATAAGTAAATCCATAGTCGTCATCATCCATCCAGGAAAGAAGCCGGGTAACCGTTTCTCCGGGGTCACACTTTCCCTTCTGTCTGGCGTTAACCCAGGAACAAAACAGATCTTCCACAAACATACCAAACGATCCGCTTGAGTCGTCGATCTCTTCAGCCTTCTCGTAACAGACAGCAATAAAGGTTTCTATTAGATCAACGGCTTGATGAGGATTTTTGTCTGCAACACCGTCAATTTGCTCGTTTACCTTTTCAAGGCCTGAAATAAAGGACCAACCCTCATTGTAACCGATGAAGTCGCCCGGTTTTATAGCACTTTCTATTGCATATTCAATAATTTTGGTTTCAGTTGTTGTTTTTGGTTTTTTTTTGGCCATTCATCATCCTTTATCAATATCCAGTGTTCACACAGGTTGAAGGATAATCCGATTTGACATGTAACATCACTGGAAGTATCAAATTTTTCCATTGTGCTAAACTTTTTCGGGAACCCAATGAGTTGACAGCACTTCTATGTACAGGCCTATATTTTTCCAGGCTTTTTGAAGAAATGATGCATGATCAATAAAAATGATATCAGATAAAGGGGTGATTCCTTTAATGTGGGCATCATCATTGATTTTTATAATTGAACGCGTTAGATCTGATTTGTTTCGTGTGATTTTTGATTTGGAAAGTTCCTTAAAAACCAGGACATAATTTGTTTCGAGCAGATAGTATTGAAGTGATATAAAAAAATCATAAAAACTATTGCATTTCTCATAGGGCAAATTGGTCCCGATTCCTTTGATTGTTTTATCTTTACAATCAATAAGAATATACCGTCGATTAAGCCACTTTAATGCTTCTTCTGTGCGGCTTGAAATAGAATCGATTTGATTTTCATTAAAAACTTGA
>Ga0208900_1000234_pt1 | contig 35104 bp, 30 predicted proteins | sample AntAceMetag02UKK_FD_184763 | JGI IMG/M metagenome (GOLD analysis project Ga0208900, IMG submission 184763) | Saline lake microbial communities from Ace Lake, Antarctica - Antarctic Ace Lake Metagenome 02UKK (SPAdes) (version 2) | ecosystem: Environmental > Aquatic > Non-marine Saline and... | reverse complement strand
CCCCCCCGATGGGTAATAGGAACCGGCCAATTGGGCCGTCTACGGTTCCGGCCGGGCCCATTGCCCGTCGGGGGGGGGCGGCATGATATCATTTGGCTCCGCGTCTACGACCCAATATTCGTTGTGTCCAGCAGGACACCCTGTTATATGAAAGAGTAGAGGCATCTAAAACTATTTCAAGCTTCATTGTGGGTGGACTGGGATCAGAATAAAGTCCGCCCGTGGCGGTTATTTTGTAATAAAAACTGAGGAGGATGTAAATGGTCAAGGGATATATGGGAAAAATACTTTTTGCTGATTTGTCATCAGGAACATTCAATGAAGAAAATATATCAGAGGAGATCTATCGACAATTTATTGGCGGCCAAGGTCTTGGTGTAAGAGTGTTGTACGAACATATCCCAGCCGGTGCAGACCCCTTTGGGCCAGATAATATTGTCGGGTTTGTGAGCAGCCCGATGACCGGTGCCGGCTTTCATGGGGCTCGTCTTCAGGTGGTAGGTAAATCCCCCATTACCGGTGGATGGGGGGATTCAAATGTAGGTGGAATTTTTGCTGTTGCCTTAAAAGCGGCGGGTTATGACGGATTATTTGTGAAAGGCACTTCATCAAAACCGGTATATATTTACTTGAATGACGGTAAGGCAGAAATCAGAGATGCAGCACATTTATGGGGTAAGGATACCTATGAAACTGATGCGGCCATACAAGAAGAACTACCCGATAAACAGGTGCGGGTTATTTCCATCGGGTTGGCCGGGGAGCTGAAGTCGCTTTCTGCAGCTATTATCCAGGAGGGTAGTGCCGCTGCCCGATCAGGTCTGGCAGCCGTTATGGGATCAAAAGGTTTGAAAGCCGTTGCCGTTAAAGGCACACAGAAAGTTGAAATAGCGCATGAAGACATGCTTGCCCAGCTCCGCACAGAATATCGTAAGGATGTAAAAGATACTAAACACCCCTGGGCAGCATTGTTTAAAACCTGGGGAACATGCTCCTTTTTTGAAGGGTATCTTAAAATGGGCGATTGCCCGATCAAAAACTGGACTCTTTTTGGCGAAGAGGGGTTTCCAACCTGGGAGCGGCTCCATGGTGATTCAATCACAAACTATCAGAAAAAGAAAAAAGGCTGCTCAGGTTGTCCACTGGTATGCAAGGGAAAGCTTACCGTTGAAAAGGGTCCCTATGCCGTAAAAAATTCCAACAAAATAGAATATGAGACCCTTGGATTGTTTGGCTCCAATCTTCTGATTGATGATCCGGAACCGCTTATCAAGGCAAATGATCTTTGCAACCGTTATGGGATTGATACCTGTGCTGTCGGCAGTGCCATCGGATTTGCCATGGAATGCTATGAACGCGGTCTGATCAGCAAAGATGATACAGATGGCATTGAACTTTCCTGGGGGAATGCGGATGCCATGCTGCTCATGATTGAAAAAATAGCCAAGAGAGAAGGCTTTGGTGCCGTGCTGGCTGACGGAAGTAAATTTGCAGCCGATCACATTGGCAAAGGCTCCGATAAATTTGCGGTTCATGTCGGCGGGCAGGATCTTCCGGCACATGATCCCAGAACCAGTGTAGGCCACGGATGGGGATACCTTTGTGATCCGACACCAGGGCGGCATACCGCCACCCAGTATATGGACAGTGTGGATGAGGATGTAAATGCGGTTATGCTGCCCGAATCAAAAATAAAGAAAGCGGATATCTTTGACTATGAGGCATATGCATCTGTTTACGCCGCCTGTAGTGATCTCGACAGATTGTCTACATCCGCCGGGCTTTGCTGGTTTGGTACATATCCGGAAACACTGCCTTTAATTGAAGCCCTATCGGCTATTACCGGATGGGATTTTACACTGGAAGAGGGGTTAAAAGCAGGACGCCGTATTCAAACGTTACGACAGGCATTTAATGTTCGTGAAGGAGTTAATATGGCTGAATGGACATTACCCGAAAGAATTGATTGCCCTCCGGCAACCGGACCCATTGCCGGAAGAAACCTTGATTTTAAAGCGATAAAAAAATTAGGGTATGAAGCCACGGGTTGGGATGGCATTACAGGCAGACCATTAAACAGCACATTAAAAGAGATGGGTCTTGAGGGACTTGTTGGTTAAACACTGGATTTTTAGTAAAACAAGCAAAGTGTTGCTGTAGCCCTCGGTTCGATAGCTATCATAACATACTGTAATCTAAATAAATTTTATTTAGACTTTTTTTCTGTTGTTTTTTTATATCAATAAATTCAAGTTATTATAAAAAATGCTCGAACCGATGGCTGTAGTGTTAGAAGACGGCTGTTAGTCATCTTTGGTTTGTAATTTTACCACAATTATTTATATTGACAATACATAACCATAACAGATAAACTCCTACAAAAATTTGGGTTTGGCGTAACCGGGCAGCTATTCCCGGTCAAATTCAGGATAACTATCTATAATTATTAGATTTAACCTTTCTATATTCACGAAGCCACCTTGATAAATATTAAATAATATCAGGTGGTTAAATGATGACCGGGAAGTACTGGTAACCGGGGCTCTCTGCCTTTCCGATACGGAAATTATATTTTTGAGTGATACACCAATTGTCGGTGATGCCTCAGTGCCTTGTTCCCCTAAAAAGAATAATACTTGAAGCTGATGAAATCACGATTATGTGATGTACACTAATTTTTGACATACACAAATACTGAATTTGTAAGGAGGAGACAATGAAAAGAGTTCATCTAACAGTGAACGGTACCCAACGCCAGTTTGTTGTTGAGGAAGACAGAATGCTTCTGGATCTATTACGGGAAGACCTGAAACTTACAGGTGCCAAGCAGTCTTGTGATAGAAAGGGGCAATGCGGTGCCTGCATGGTCATTGTAAACGGGAAAACAGTCAATTCCTGTATGACCCGTGTGGCCAAGCTTGACGATGCACAGATTCTCACCGTTGAAGGTCTGGGAACCCCTGCCAACCCGCATTTGATTCAACAGGCTTTTGTGATTGCAGGGGCCATTCAGTGCGGTTTTTGCACCCCTGGTATGATTATGTCCACCAAGGTTTTGCTGGACAAAAATCCCAATCCCAGCCAGGAAGAAATCAAACATGCCCTGCGCCGCAACCTTTGCCGCTGCACCGGATATACCAGAATTTTCAAGGCCGTTGAGTTGGCTGGTCGGTTCCTGCGCAATGAGATCACCCCATCCGAGGTATCTCCTGATCCCGATGCTGGTCAGATCGGCGTTTCACACCAACGACCCTGGTCCATACTCAAGGCCTGCGGGCTTGCCGAATACAGTGCCGATGTCATCATGACCGGGGCTCTGGAAATTGCGGTTGTTCGTAGCCCCCACCATCGGGCAAAGCTCCTTAATATAGATTCTGCCGACGCAAAAAAAATGCCCGGTGTTGTGGGCATCATGACAGCCGCAGATATTAAGGGAAACAATTCCATGGGATTTGGTACAGATCAGCCGGTGTTATGTACGGACAATCTTCCGGTTCTGGGTGCGGCTGTGGCCATCGTGGTTGCCAATACCTTAAAAGAGGCTCTTGCAGCAGCGGCTGAAGTAAAGGTTGGCTATGAGGAGCTGCCAGCCATGAGAAATGCCCATGAAGCCATGGCAGAAGGGGCTCCAGAGGTTCACCCGGGGGTTCCCAATATCTGCCATACAGCAGGCCAAATCAAGGGAGATGCCAAAGCAGCCCTTGAAAAATCCGCTGTGGTGGTTTCGGGAGAATTTTACTCCCCGTTGATCCACCAGGCACCCCTGGAGCCGGAAGCTGTGGTCGCCTATATGGACGGAAAGGGCGAAGACTCGCAGTTGGTGGTAATGGGACGTTCCATCTGGATACACCAACATGCCCAGATGATTCAGGATGCCGTGGGTTGGGGCAATGTACGTTATATCGAGGCGTTTGCTGGCGGCCAATTCGGCATTAAATTGGATTTGACTTCCGAGGCCATTGCCGCTGCGGCAACACTGCATTTTCAGCAACCGGTACGCTATATTCCCAGCTTGACCGAATCCATGTGGATGAGCCCCAAACGCCATCCTTTCCGCATGAAAACACGCATGGGCGCTGATGCTCAAGGAAAAGTAACGGCCCTTGAAATGGATATGATTGTGGAAAATGGAGCTTATATGTCCATAGGTCCGGGTATTGTCGAACGTGCTCTGGGAATGCTCAGTAGCGGTTACAATATACCCCATGTGGCGGTGGATGCCAAGCTGGTTTATACCAATGATGCCTGGGGCGGTGCAGCCCGGGGTGCAGGTCCCCCACAGGTAAATTTCGCCCTGGAATCATGTATGGATCTTCTGGCAGCTAAATTGGACATGGATCCCTGTGAGTTCCGGTGCATAAATGGATTGCAGCCCGGACAGACAACCTCCAACGGACAGTCCGAAGAAGATTGGCCCTTTAATGCCTGCCTGGAAAAGATAAAACCTGTCTACGAGCAGGCAAAGAAAGAGGTTCAGACCTTTAAGTCCGGCTCGCTGTTGCGGGGGGTGGGCTTAGCAGGTTCCAGCTTTGGCATTGGTGACCCCGGGGATGTTTCCAATGTGAGTGTGGAACTCGATTCCGACGGTGGTGTGACCGTATATGGTTCGGTTGCCGATCCCGGTGAGGGCAATGACGCCATGCTGACACAGATTTGCGCCCATTTGATGGAGATCCCCCGGGAAAAAGTTCGGCTGTCGACCCGTGACACAGAGCTTACCCCGGACTCTGGCTTATCTGCAGGATCACGGCAGACTTATATGTCCGGCGATGCCATGGTCATGGCCATTGAAGCACTCAAGGCCGCCATGAAAGACTGCGATGCCAGTACCCGCGAGGATCTGATCAAGGCTGACAAAGAGTTCCGCTACATGGGAACCAACACCAAGTCCCATACCGGTATGGATCAAACAACCGGCCAGGGAAAACTCTGGGATAGTTATTGCCATGGGGTTCAATTGGCTGAGGTGGAGGTGGATACAGAGACCGGGAAAGTCAGAGTGGTAAAAATGACTGCAGTGGTAGATCCTGGAACCATTATCAATCCCTTGGCAGTCACCTGCCAGATTGAAGGCGGGATGGATATGGGGGCGGGGATGGCCCTGCGGGAAGAGTATGTCCATGGGAAAACCAACGACTGGGTCTCTTTCAAATTTCCCACAACAAAGACATCCTTTGATATGGAGACTATTTTTCTGGAAACACCCCGTAAAAAAGGACCCCTTGGGGCAACCGGTGTCGGTGAATTTACGCTGGTGCCCACCCATCCGGCCATTATTAATGCCATTTATAACGCCGTTGGTATCCGAATTTATGACATGCCAGCCACCCCGGAAAAAATTCTGGCGGCCCTTAAGGCCAAAACAGAGTAGAAGAAAACCAGCAATTCCCGATCACCATTTAACTACCTGATATTATTTAATATTTACCAAGGTGATTTCATGAAGTTTAAAAGGTTAAATCTAACAATTATAGATAGTTATCCTGAATTTGACCGGGAATAGCTGGAAGAAAACAAAGGCCGATATGCCAGAAAATAGCGGTGAGCAGCGCAGAATTATAAAAAATATTAACGGACTTAAGATCATTGTTGACAGTGCCGGGTTTATGTTGAACCCGGTACTGTGGTCTGAAGAGGTGGCCCGGTTCTTGGCTCGGGAAGCGGGAATCGAGGTGTTGAATGATTCCCAGTGGCAGGTTCTACAGTTTATCAGAACATACTACAGTGAGCAGGGTAAAACGCCAATGAATAATAAAATAAAACAGGGTACCGGTTTGAGCCTGATGGAAATCGAAGCCCTTTTCCCGGGCGGCATCGCCAAAGGGGCACGACGCCTGGCAGGTCTGCCCAAGGGAAGGGGATGTGCTGCCGGTTGATAACAGCTATCTATGAGCCTGTTGATTTAGCACAGATCTTTGGATTATAGATACAATATGTTGAATATTAAATTACCCAATATCAAGATTTTGTATACCCATTTTGCAAAAAACGACTTAATCAACAGGCTCTATTGATGATGGGCTAAAATTTTTGATACCGCCCCAATAACCCGGTCGATATCAGCCTGGGTGTTAAAATGTCCCAGGCTGAATCGCACGGCTCCAGTACTGCCTGTTCCCAGGCTCTCATGCACAAGGGGGGCACAGTGAAGCCCTGTTCTGACGGCGATATTAAAATCCCCGTCCAGTATCGCCCCGGCATCTTCAGGTGCAATCCCACTGATATTGAGGCTGAGAACTGCCAGGTGATCGGCCATATTCTCGGCACAATAAAGAGTTACCCCCTTAATCCTTGAAAGGCCGTTGCAAAGTCGTTGCATCAGGGCCATCTCCTGTCTGTGAATGGTTCCAATACCGATATCCAAGAGATAGTCAATCCCCAATGACAGGCCCATGATTCCCATCAGGTTGTGTGTTCCCGCCTCCAGGCGGTGGGGGAAATCCTGGGTGTGTACCAGACTTTTTGATTCAATGCCGGTACCTCCGAAACGGGTGGTGTGAATGTCCAGGTCTGGATGAAGGGCCAATCCACCAATTCCCGAAGGGCCATAAAGGGACTTGTGGCCAGTAAATGCCACGGCCGAAGCCTTCATTGCCCCCATATCCACGACAACCTGTCCAGCGCTTTGCGAGGCATCAACTAAAAATGCAACCCCGGCAACCTGGCACAGGGTTCCGATTTCTTCAACCGGTTGAAGAGTTCCAATTACATTTGAGGCATGGTTGACAATGACCAGTTTTGTTTCAGGGCGGATGGCCCTGGCAATGTCATTGGGATCAACAAAGCCTTGGTGGTTAAATGGAATGAGAGTGTAGTCGATAATTTTCTGCTGCTTTAGGTGATACAGGGGTCTTAGAACAGAGTTGTGTTCAAGGCGTGTGGAAATGACATGATCGCCGGGGTGAAGCAACCCGAATATGGCAAGATTTAACCCATCCGTTGCATTGGATGTAAATATAATCCGATTCGGATCAGGGGCGTTAAAAAAACGGGCCAGCTTGCTCCGGGTCTGTTGGATAAACTCCTGGGCCTCCGTTGCCAGATCATAGCCTCCCCTACCCGGGGAAACCCCGATTTGAGAATAGAATTCAACCATCTTGTGGAGGATTCCACTGGGCTTGGGATATGTGGTGGCGGCATTGTCCAGATATATAACTTGATCTTCCATTTTGATCAATTCCTGATGTATCCTGAAGGGTTCATACTGACCAGCAATTCTAATTATGGATTTTCAAACGGCACCAATGGTGTGTAAAATACTGAATTTACGTTGAGCGAAACCGTAAATTTGCAGTTTGGAAAGCCATCAAGTGTCATAATTAGAATTGATGCATAGTGACAGGGCATTTATCTCATGCCCTGCCACCATATTTAGCTTATCCCCCACCCAACATAACTCTTGGCAACCAGAGTACAATTTGGGGAAATAACATAATCAGACCAAGGGCCACACCCTGTATGATTACAAATGGAATAACGGATCGATAAATATCCGCCATGGAGATATCGGGCGGTACCACTCCTTTTATCAACATCAGGCAGTATCCAAAAGGCGGCGTCATATAGGCCATCTGCATATTGATAATGTAAAGAACGCCAAACCACACCGGGTCAAACCCCAACTCATTGATAATAGGAATATATATGGGCATGGTAATGAACAAAATCGCCGTGTCATCCATAAACATCCCCAGGATGAAAAAGGTGCATTGTATCATGACAAGAACGCCCCAGGGCCCCAATGGGAGGGCTGTGGTCACGGTATGGATGAGTTCCTTGGCTCCCAGCGCATCATAGATTTGACCAAAGGTCATCGCTCCCATGAATATCCACATCATAATAGATGAAAGCTTTGCACTGTCCATGAGCGCATCTTTTATCAACTTCAAAGACAGCTTCTTTTTAATCGCAACAGCTATCAAGCCACCCAGGACACCGATGGCAGCGGACTCCACAGGTGTGGTCAGTCCCAGCATAATCGTCCCGATAACCGAAAATATGATGGCAAACGGCATGATAAGATTTTTGAGGCTTTTTACTTTTTCATTCCATGACGCTCTCTCTTCCTTGGGTATAGGCGGGGCGATTTCCGGCTGAAGATAGCATCGGACAGTGATGTAAATGATGTACATTGACGCAAGCATTAATCCGGGAATGGCACCGCCAAGAAAGAGTCGCCCTATGGATTCCTTTGCGATAACGGCATAAAGGATTGCGATGCAGCTTGGCGGGACAAGAAATCCCAATGCAGCTCCTGCCTGGATACATCCAACGGCAATCTCCTTTTGATACCCCCGCTTACGCATCAGAGGAAGAGCGATCCTTCCCATGGTGAGCGTACCAGCGGCTTCAGAACTCACCAGGGCTGCAATCATGGTGCAGACACCCACAGTGGCGGATGCCAAACCACCCGGTACAGGAGCCAGCCAATTCTGAAAGGTATCATAGAGGTCATCAGCGATCCCGGAATAGTATAGCAGCATTCCCATAAACACGAACATGGGAATACAGACCAGAACTGAATAATTCACCGTACCCACTGCGGCCAAATAGCCCATGTACAGGGATTCCGGTCCCCATAACCATAGAGAAAATACCATGGCTATGGATCCCAGTCCGTAGCTTATGGGAAAACCTGTCAGCAACAGCAGCAGCATACTACCAAACAACAAGAGTGTTATTATTTCAATTCCCATTCCACTTCCTCCCGGTAATCGCGACATACAGGTCGCGAATATACTTGGCTACCCCCGCAATCAGCAATAAAGTAACCCCTACAGGTATGGCAAGTTTGAAGGGCCATAGCACAGGTCTCCAAATTGATCGGGTGTGTTCGCTGTTAATGAAGCAGGTCCACCAGTCCTGCCATCCGTAAAAAACTATCGCTCCAAAATAAAAGAAAAAAAGCGTAAATGTAATCAAATCGACAATAGCCTTTTTTCTGGTACTGAAACGGTGGAACACCAAATCCATTCGTACCTGCTCATCTGTGATTAAAAGGTAGGCACCGATCAGCATCCACATGGGGCCAAACAGCAGGGTAACCAACTCACGGGCCCACAAGGTCGGAGAGTTGAAAAAATATCTTAACCCGACATCAAAAAGAGTAACAAACACAAAAATCAAGATAAACCACTTGGCACCTTGTGCTGCTCGAATGCCTAAGCTGTCCATAAACCAGACTGCTTTTCTTAGTTTGTCCATTTCTTTCCTAACTTAAGAATGAATTTTAAATAAGTTGCCCATTTGTGTAATTAGGGACTTGGGATAAAAAGATCGTCCCAATCTCCCCCTCGCTATTTATAGAGATGGGCAGGGAGGTGAGGTAATGGGACGGTTATTTTTTATTGAGTCCCTTAATAGCACTTACGAAATGGAAAAGTTATTTCGGACTCTTCCTTAATATATAAATTATGACACAGCATCTATGAGCCTGTTGATTAAGTCATTTTTTGCAAAACGAGTCCACAATATCTTGATATTGGGTGATTTCATATTCAACATATTGCACCCATAATCCAGAGATCTGTATTAAATCAACAGAGTCATCTATCGGATAAAGGTTTGTAGGTGAAAGTTGTCACCTACAAACCAGCCTTGTTTTAGTGTTATTCGATTCGTCCGAAATCTTTCATAGCTTTCAAAACAGCATCAGCCGCTCGCTTACAAAATGGCCCTCTTTTTGAAAAATCATTTTTTATCCATTCGACAGACATCTTGGTAACGCTCTTTACATCCTCTTCCGGCAAATGGGTCACTTTAATGCCATTTTTTTCCTGCATAAGTCTCAACGCTTCCTGCTCTTTTTCGGCATAAAAAGACGCCATGTATACCGTATTCGCCTGGACAGCGTTCACAAGGATTGACTGCTGATCGGCTGGCAATTTATCCCATGTTCTCTTATTAACAAAATAAAAAGGGAAAAAGGCGACCTGATGTCTGGGGAGAAGGAAACACTTTGTTACTTCATGCAGGGACATATCATACATGGCTTTTGCCCCACCGTATTCAACGCCTTGAATTACGTTTCGGGAAAGGGCCGTGTAGAGTTCTTCAGGTCCCATATAGATCGAGGAAGCACCTGTCAAATCGTGTAAAAATGTGGCATAAGGATCCAAAATGTTAATATTCATCCCTTTCATGTCTTGCAGGTTGTTGACCTCCTTGGTAAACATTAACGCCCCACAGTCATCTGCCTGAAACCCAATTACTTTAATTTTATATCTTTTTTCAAAAGCTTCCTTGTAGATATCGCCCAAGCCATACCGATAAATGGCAGCCATTTCCTGTTTTAGATTTTCAAATAAATAGGGGGCGCTTTCCAGCTCACCGACAGGGACTGTGCCCATTTGATAATCGGGATGTGTATGTCCCATCTGGAGTGTACCAGCCGCCACAGCGTCGCAAAGCTTTTCCACATTCACCAACTCACCATCTGCAAACACGGAGATTTGAATTTTACCTGCGGACATTTCGTTAACGATTTTGGCATAGTGCTCAAAAAAATGATTTTCAGCTGCTCCCCATGAATGCTGTAATTTCCACTTTGTTCCCGCAGCACTGGCCTGAAAAGAAAATGCCAGTATCATAAAAGTTGTAAATGCCACCCTGACTAACCATTTTTTAGATTTCATCTCTTTTGCACCCTTTTTGTATTATGTTGTTTTTTATGGCTATTTACGAGCGTCATTCAGTCTCTTTTTGTTTACATTTTTAAAAAAGAACAGGAATTAATCTGTGACCTCAAGACTTTAACTGCCAGACTCATAAACGCCAGCTTCCTTGCTACCATCTTTATTGTTTTAATGACATATGTGGCAGTAACCACCTACCACAACAAATAAGGAAAAAGTTAGAACACAGTACCCGCTTTTTCATATAAAATTACTATTTGGTTAGAGATATTGGGTACCAGCTATAATTTTTACAGGTTCTAAAAGGCAAAGGTTGAATCCATATCCGCATCTTCTATAAGAATTACCTTATTATGCGGTGGAAGGGGCTCTTTATAAAACATTGGTGGAAGCCGGTCATCCGCATTTGTGAATCCAGCTCTTCTATTAAATTCGAGTTCGGTCTTAATAACCTGGATACCAATGTTTGTCCAGTCTTTTTCCCCAAAGGGTTTCCCCGATTTTGCAGACATCATCCGGTAAACATTATTGATACCATCAGGACTTGCAAGGCCGGATTGGGCAAAATCACAAATGCCCACAGTATCAATGGCAGCCATGTGAATCTGGGTATTTCTGGAAATCTCCACCTGACCCTTGGCCGACAATGCATCAATGGTTCCACCAAATGCCTCCAGGTTCTGATCAACAACCCAGCCTGCTGTATGATCCCCCCCCATGGGCGTTGTAGAATAGGTCACCGCCATTCCCTGGATAGCCCTGGGATCATAAGCTGCGATGCTCTGCTTTTTAACAGTGGGGACTCGATCGTGATTAAAATATTCCCCCACGGCATTGGGGCCGTTTCCAATAGCAGTTCCAAGCTCAGTGCCTTTTATCACTTCTTCAACCATTTGGATTGCAGCCTCTGCATCACCAAAAGATTTATACCCGGCATCCATGGCAACAGCCACGCCAACACCTGTGTTCATGGTATCAAGCCCTAAGTCATCGCAAAGAAAATCAAGTTTTGCGATGGCATCAAGGTCATCGTTACCAATCATGGCACCCATGGCCCAGATGGTTTCATATTCCAGGGAAGAGGTCACATAATCCCCATCCGCGTCCACAAACTCGTTGGAACAATCAATGATACACTGGGAGCATCCTTTATGTCTTGTCTTTCCTTTTCTGGATTTGATCAACTCCGCCATTGTCTCACCGGTTATTTTTTCAACGCCCTTAAACTGTCCCTCTCTGGCATTGTTTGTCGGTAAAGCACCGGCTGCATTGATGGGATCCACAAGAATTGCCGTGCCAAATTCCGGCAGAACCTCACCGCTGAACTCATCTTCTTTTACTGCTTTGGCATAGGCTTTAGAAGCATCCATAAATTCTTCTTTGGATATAAGGGGGGGCGGGTTTTTCCCGTTTTTTGCCACAAGAATTGCCTTAAGCCCTTTTGACCCCATGACTGCGCCTAATCCGCCCCTTCCGGCTGCCCGGCATGGCCGGCCGTCCAGATCTGTAGTCTGAATGGATGCTGAAGTTAATTTGAGCTCACCGGCCGGTCCAATACAGGTGACGCTGTAATCATCCCCATATTTTTTTTTCAGGTGTTCGACCAGGGCATAGGTTCTAAATCCCTTAACATCATCGGCTTTTATCAATTTCGCAGATTGATCTTTTTCGATTTTAAGGAAATAGCCGTTTTGTGTTGATGCGCCTTCAATAACCACCGCAGAAAGTCCCATCCGGCCCAGTGCATACGCCACAGTACCGCCGACATTACTTTCTTTAATTCCACCGGTTAAAGGGCTTTTGCTGCCAATGGACAAACGTCCCGTATTAATCAAAGGGGTGGCAGTAAGATATCCCGGAGCTAAGACCAGTTTATTGTCCGGCCCTAATGCATCTGTGGTTGCGTCTACTTCATTGTTGATCAGGTTTGAAGTCAACCCACGCCCTCCAAGAAGCCTGTATTCTTCCGGTATTTTTTCTGAACGAATTGATAGATTCGTCATGTTGACCCTTAACATCTCCATGGCATCTCCTTTTATTTGATTCGGGGTTGGTCATAACCTGGGGCAGGTTATGACCAACCCCATTTGTTCTAAGTACCCATACATATGTTTTTCGGTATTCCACAGAGGTACCCCATTGATATTTATGGGTTTTATTTTGAGGAATAGTAAATGTTCGGGTTGCAATATAAACTGCCACGGGCAGACCGTATTATGGCCCTGGCCTACCCACAACGAAGTATGAAAGTCCGTCAGATTTGCCAGGACTTTCTTATAAAATGTTTGGTCAGTGCCCCATATTCGTCTATTTGGGACTGCGTAGCATACTAATGCTAAGGGTGAGCTGGCCAAAATGGGCGAATATGGGGTGCTGCCCGAATATTTACGAGGAATATATGATCGGGTACTTAAATATTTTTAAAGGTATCTTCCAGACGGCTCAGCACTTCATCAATGAGCTCATAGGGAATATTTAAAGCCGGTTCAATTCTAATATTTTTAGAATTATTCAATGTTCCGGCGGTGATGACATTGCGACTGAAAAGACCTGAAGCCACTTTGTATCCAAGTTCATCCGTCTCAAACTCCATGCCGATCAACAATCCCTTGCCCCGGACCTTAGACAAAATACTCGGATATTTGGTTTTTAGGTCTACCAGTTTCCCCTTAATATACTCACCTTTTTCTGCGGCTTGACCCGGCAAGTCTTCTTCCAGCATGATCTGAATATGTGCCAATGCAGCAGAACAGGCCAATGGGTTCCCCCCTGTAGTGGTGGTATGCATAAACGGATTGGGCTCCATACATTTCCAGACTTTAGGCGTTGAAAGGAAAGCCGACATGGGGACAACACCGCCCCCCAGCGCCTTACCCAGGCACATGATGTCCGGTGTCGTATTCCAGTGATCAACACCAAATAGTTTACCCGTCCGCCCCATGCCAGTCTGTACTTCATCGGCAATCAAAAGAACATCATAATAATCACAAATTTCTCGCAACCTGGGCCAGTATTCATCCGGTGGAACAATGCCACCGGCCTCACCCTGTATGGGTTCTGCCACCACCGCAGCAATATCATCACCCACCGCTTTGGCTGTTGCCAAGGCGGTTTCAACGGCATTGGCGTCTCCGAACGGAGTAAACTGAACCCCCTCCAAAAGAGGAAGCAGGGGTTTTCTGAACACTGATTTTCCCATAAGAGACAAGGATCCCAGCGTTTTTCCATGAAATCCCTTGAGCATAGAAATAAACCCTTTTTTTCCGGTGTGAAACTTGGCAAGTTTCATGGCACCTTCAACGGCTTCAGTTCCACTATTGCAAAAAAATCCATATTGAATATCGCCAGGCGTAATCATGGATAGAATCTTTGCCAGGTGAGCCCGTAAGGGATCCAGCATTTCCTGGCTGTATTGGGGGGTGCGATCGAGCTGTCCCTTGACTGCTTGCACAATCCTTGGATGGCGAATTCCCGGGCTATAAATACCGAAACCACCGAGGACATCTATAAATTCACGTCCAAGGGCATCCCTAAGTATGGATCCCTGACCTGTCCATTCAGTCATGGCAAAATCGCCTGATTCGGTGACTGATTTTCGATACTCCAGGAACCCTTTATTGATATGATTATGAAAATTTTCAGTGGTTTCCATGGCCAATTGTTTACCTTCTTCCATGGAAAGTTCAACCTCAGGCCGGGTAATCAACTCAACCATTCTTTTTGCTTCGTTTAATGCGTCATCCAATTTTCGCTCTGGCATATGATCTGTTGTTGCCATATAGTACCCCCAAAAAAAGTGATTAAAATGTTAAGTTTGCTATGATTAGCGATTGACCGTCTATTTAACTCTATTTAAACATCTACACAACATGATGTTTCTTTCTGTACAGTTAGGAGATGATTAATACATTGTTTTCAATCTGACAAAGCGTTGATATTCGTAGAACACCTTTAAATCGCAACATGTGACTGACAACAGAGAGAATGCACCACATATTGTATTTTTTAACATGGGTCGTATTAAATATAGATCATGCCTACAAATGGCGGTTGGCTCCAGATATTCGTAGAATGTAATAAAACTTGTAACTTTAAGGCATATATTTGATTCTATCAAAAATAATGTGTCATAAAACGTATATTTGCTTTTTAGAGATTTCATATACTTTGTAATACAATATCAAGATATGAGTCTATTTTTATGTGGCTTAGACTAATCAACCGGGCTGACAAAGTTCCTTGCAAGCCCCTTGAGTCTTTACCTCAAGGAGTGTTGACTTGATAGGTTTGGCTTTTGTTGATTTGATAATTAAATGGGTGGCATCAGATCAACAATTATAACTCTTAGCGAAGATAAATAATATGGTTTTTATTGATTGTCAACCTTTTTTTAATTTTTTTAGTGCGAATGAGAGGCGAGGTTGATATCAAATTCGAACATACAATATTCAAACTTGTTTTGCAAAAGCTGTTGTGATAGGATTCTATCAATAAAACACATGACAGTAACTACCTATCACAACTAAAAATGAAAGTCCTTTAATTTCAACACGTTGATGAGACTTTCTATAAATTTTCAATAAGTCCGGGTATTCAATGAATTTTCTTGAAGACCATCCGGTTTTTAAAGACTCATCAGGTTTTAAAAATCCAAAGTTATTGACAACTTACGACTTTCTTATAAAATTATTGAGGTGGCCATTGAATTTGCATGTCGATGATATTGATGCTCAGATTATAAAAATACTTAATCTAAACGGTAGAACGCCTAATACGGAAATTGCTAAAAAAATAAATTTATCGGAAACAGCTATTCGGAAACGAATTCGAAAGCTTCTTGATGATGAAGTCATTCAGATCGTAGCAGTCGTTAATCAGGAAAAAAGGGGCTATGTGTTCAGGGGGAACATGAACATCAAAGCCGATATTAAAAGGATAGATGAGGTCAAAAAAGAACTCGATAGGATTGACCGAATATGGTATATCGCTTACCTCACCGGCGCATTTGATTTTGATATTGAGTTCAGTGCAAAATCCCAAGAAGAGCTTCGAATGCTTATTGAACGCATCAATAGAATAGAAGGCGTTATTAAAACAAAAGTCTCATTCCGCCTCCAGTTATTAAAAAATCGTAACGAATGGGAAAAATAAACCATGGGCAAAGATTAACTGTGCCAACACACACCATATATTACTTGCGAGTAAATATTCGGCCAGCACCCCATCTTCACTCATTTGGGCCTGCTCACATAGCAATAGTATGCGACGCAGTCCCAACTAAGCGAATATGGGGCACTGGCCAAACATTTACAGTACCAAGCCGAATATTTACACTTGCGATATCAAAAAATGAAAGAAATAAAGACTTTTGAGCCTTTAATAGCAAGAGTTATGAGGATATTTCATTACATTCTTTGATTTCGTGCATGGCAGTTTGCCCTTTAGGCTGTTGTTGTGTGATACAATGAATATTACCACCGCCCAAAAGGATTTCTCTGGCATAAACCGGAACGATCTCATATTCTGGCATTGCTTTTTTCAATGTATTAATTGCCAGTATATCAAATTTATCATCATTGAAAACTGGGAGTATCACAGCACCATTGGCAATGTAGAAATTTGCGTACGAGGCTGCTTGCCGATCCCCTTCTTCACGTGACTTTGTACCTTCAAGATGATCGACTCCTTCACTTTCCTCTTTTGAAATCAAAATGGGTGCAGGAATATGCAATTTAAAAATTTCAAACTTTCTTCCCTTTGCATCTATTGCCTCTGAAAGAGTTTCATAGGCTTTCAAGCTCATCTCATATTGAGGATCGTTCTTGTCATCCGTCCAGGCAAGGACTACTTTTCCCGGTGCAATAAAGTGCAGGATATTATCAACATGCTCGTTGGTTTCATCCAGATAAATCCCGGACGGCAGCCATATTATTTTATCCAGATTGAGGTAGTTTTTCAACGTATCTTCAATCTCTTCTTTGGTCAGGTGAGGGTTCCGACTCTCGTGTAATAAGCAGGCTTGAGTTACAATTAACGTACCCTCTCCATCCGCATGAATGGCTCCTCCTTCAAGGACGAAATTTTTCAGGCTGTAGTAATCTTTTCTCTCAATATCGCATATTTTTCGGGCTACCTTGTCATCCTGATCCCAAGGGAAGTACAGCCCGTCTACCAATCCTCCCCATGCATTAAAGCGCCAATCAATCCCGCGGACTTCGCAAGTTTGGTCATTGACAACAAAAGTAGGACCGGTGTCACGAACCCACGCATCCTCTGTTGTCATTTCAATGACCCTTACTTTCGGGTCGAGTATTTCCCGGGCAACGCTGAATTGAGATTTTGATACCAGCATGGTAAGCGGTTCGAATTGGGAGATACTATTCGCAACGGCAGTATATGCAGCCTGGGCGGGTTTAGCACCTAATCTAAAATTATCTGTCCGTTCCGGCCATATCATCCAACAGCCTTCGTGGGGTTCAAACTCCCCCGGCATTCTAAATCCATCATCCTTAGGATAATTGTTTAATCTCTTTGACATTTTTATACCTTCATAGTCTTATAATTATAGTGTCGATCACAGGACCTGATACTCGGGTACTTATGCACCACCGTCAAGGGTCATCAGGGGCCCATATTTTTCCGGACGTCTGTCCCGGAAAAGCCCCCAGGCATCCCTTTCTTTTTGATAAGCCTCAAGATCGAATTCTTCAACTATAACCCCTTCACTGGTACGATCCATTTCGGCAATTTTTTGGCCTTTGTTATCTGTGATAAAAGATGATCCGTAAAAAGTAATATCAGATTTTTCAAAGCTTTCCGTCCCAATTCGGTTAGAAGCCACAACAGGCATAATATTCGTTGCAGAATGTCCCTGCATACATCTTTGCCAGTGATCTTTACTGTCATATGTGGGATCCGGTGGTTCAGAACCAATGGCTGTGGGAAAAAAGAGCACCTCTGCACCCATCACGGCCAGGCATCTTGCTGTTTCAGGGAACCATTGATCCCAGCAAATACCAATACCGATTTTCGCATATTTGGTATTCCATACTTTAAAGCCGGTATCCCCGGGATTGAAGTAAAATTTTTCCTCATATCCCGGGCCATCCGGGATGTGTGTTTTCCTGTATATCCCAAGATTTGTTCCATCGGCATCAATAACTGCAACTGAATTAAATCTGGCCTGATTTTTTCTCTCAAAAAAACTTATGGGAAGTACCACATTCAGCTCTTTGGCAACCTTAGCAAAATGTCTCACGGCCATACTGTTTTCCAACTCTACAGCTTTTTCGATATGTTCTGATTTTTCCTCCTGGCAAAAATAGAGATCTTCAAAAAGTTCCTGGAGCAAAATGATCTGTGCGCCTTGGGAAGCTGCCTTTCTTATCAATTTTTCTGCTTTATCAATATTTTTGCTTTTGTCATCATTGCAAGCCATTTGTGTTGCGGCAATTTTCACATTCTTCATTGGACTCTCCCAATCACTTGTTTTCAAAAATTAGTCTGTAATTTTAGGCTACCCAGTTAAGGCGGGACAGCCTTTAAAATCAAGCGTATTAGCAACCTTTATTTTAGGGGGGGGGTGAAAGCTAATTATCCACATAAAAAGCCTGAAAAATATCCCGACTCAAGTGGGTAACCGTATTTTATTAAACTTTTGACTTGAGAAAAACTTTAGTTTGGAACACTAAAACTTCTCCAGAACAATATCTTTTTTTTTGGGGTTATGACATCTTCAGATCAGATAATAATCTCCTCAATGGGCAAATTCAACCCCTCCCCCCTGAGCAGGCGCTGGGCATCAATAAGAATTTTAATGGACTGGCCCATTTTGGCCATGCCAAGGAGACAACTTGCACTTTCAACAACGCCAAAGGAGGGAACATCTTCAATATCATCGGCCATGATGGGCAATACTTCAGAAACGGTGTCCACAATAATGCCAATTTTACTTTTTTCCCCTTGGAGCGAGTGTTCAAGAATGATAATGCAGGTGCGGTTGTTGTATTCAGCCTCTTCCTTATTAAAGCGCAGTCGAAGATCCATGACGGGGATCACCTGATCCCGGAGATTGATGACACCTTTTACAAAGGAAGGGCTCTTGGGGATGGAATGGAAGGGAACCATGTGTATGATTTCCACCACCGATTCAATGCCAATGCCGTACTCCTGATCACACAAAGAAAAAATCAGATATTTTCCTTCCCTGTCAAGACGAACTTTTGCGCCCCCCCCTTTGGCATCCCGGTTCAGTACAGTCTGTACCGACTTTTTGATGTCATGGAATACACTCTGATGTCGGCTATGGGCGTAGTTGGCACAGGCTTTTTGGGCAAAACGGGTATCCACAAATTTATTTACATCAATGGGGGTGCCCACTCCCATCTCCTTGAACATGTATTGTTGTATGCGATCCAGGTCTTCAATGCTTGGAAAAAGGTCATCAGTCTTGATGCCCTGGGGTTCCTTGAGTACATTTTTTAATACGGCAACGTTCAACCCCAGTTTTTTGTCCGGATCCAAAAAATCAATGGCTATTTCAGCAGCCTTTTCAGGGTATTTGGTGATAAATTGGCCAGACTCAACCAGTAGATTGGTAAATTCCTGGATTGCTTCCGGATGTTTAACAATGAGTTCTTCTCGCACCACCACAACGCAGCAGGGATGATACTCCCAAAGTTCCCCGGACAGAAACAACAGTTCTCCGCTGCCCCCGGCAATGGATTTGGTGCCCAAAGGTTCCGCCACGGTGAATCCCCCGGCCGTGGGATTATCGGCAAGGAATTCCGGCATTTTTACCGGTGGGACGATTTCAAAAAACATATCCACATCTTTATTGCCCGCCATTCCCGGATTAAGGCCCAGCTCTTTTAAGAACATACTGGAAAGCATGTGATGAACGGAGAGGATATGGGGCAAATAAAAGGATTTTCCCTTAAAAGAATCTTTTAAGGAGACAGATTTTCCCTTTTCTTTTTGGGCCTGCTTTACAGAAATACTCCCGTTTTTGTGGGCAAACAAAATTAAACGAATGGGAAAATCACCGCTAAAGCTGTCCATGGCAATGGGTGCCAGAATAAATGCGGCATCCACCTCTCCTTGTTCCAGGGCCTTTTGAACCGGATTCCATCCAGACATGCACCGGGTTTCAAGTTCAAAATGTTGGGGTGCCATTCGTTCTTTTGCTATTTGATTTTTTAAAATACCCAATGTCAGATGATCCGTAATTTGAATGTGGGCGGCCCGCAAATGCAATTTACCCGATGGGGTGGTCCGGGGCTCATAGGCAGGAATATTCAGGGATGTCTCCCCGGGGGATTCGGCAAAGGTGTTATTAATGACCTGCTGTAATTCATCAGGAGAAAACGGTTTAGATACAAAGCTGCTGACACCGGCCTTGGTGGCCTTTGCGGTCTGTTTTTTTTCACTTTGAGCTGTGGCCATGATAAAAGGCAGGTGGCGACATTTTTCGTTGGCACGCACCCATACCAGCAATTCATAGCCGTCTTTTCTGGGCATATTCCAATCGCTGATAATCAATTTTATCTCATTGTCCGAAAGGAGTTTGCCAATGGCATCTTCTCCATCGTCCGCTTCAAGGATATTGTTAAATCCCAATTGCTTGAGAATTTTAATTTCCATTTTACGGGTAATCTTAGAATCCTCAACAACTAAAATTTTCATTTTTAGATCAATTTCCATCCTTGATTTCCTCCGACTGAATATTTCCGTTTTATACCATGGCATTGTATGGCTGGTTTAATAGTTCTGCTTCCACTGTATTTGGCATTTAAAGCAGTGGGTGTACACAAAAAATGATAAGCTTTGGATCTGCTATTAAATACAAATGGTTATTTTAACCATTATTTCTCAAAAAGTCGAATTGTATTTTTCTCCCGGTGCAAGTACAATGGCAAGGGTGGAATTAAATATAAAAAAGTAAGTTCTCAATAACACCACGGGTGGACTTTATTCTGACCTTGGTTCGCCCACAACCAAGCATGAAAGAACGTTAGAATCGTCTACTTTTTCATATAAACATACATGGCTGTAAGCACCAGCCACAACGAAAAACGAAAGTCCTTTAATTTTAGCACGTTGCTGAGACTTTCATATAAAACATACATGGCAGTCACCACTGCCACAACGAAAAATGAAAGTCTTTTAATTCCAGTGCGTTGGTGAGGCTTTCTTATAAACCTACATGTCCTATAGGACACAACGAATATTGGGTCGTAGACGCGGAGCCAAATGATATCATGCCGCCCCCTCCGACGGGCAATGGGCCCGGCCCGGGACTGTTAGACAGCCCAATTGGCCGGTTCCTATTACCCATCGGAGGGGGCTCTGCTGAGAGTACTTTGACACTTCATTTTCATATAAAACGGGCATGTCCTGCCGGACACAACAAATAATGATATTATGCTGGCCCCCACGACGGACAAAAGTAAAGAGGAGTTTTAAATGAGTGATTGGATCGGTAAAGTCGTTTTAATAACAGGTGGAAGCAGCGGAATAGGAAAAGCCACCGCTAAAAAATTTCTTCAGAAGAAAGCAACTGTTTATATTACAGGCAGAAATAAAGACAAATTGGAAAAAGTAAGAAAGGAACTCAGTGAAATAAGCAGATCAATTAATACTATTGGGTCCAACGTTGCAATACCTTCCGAATGCAGGAAAACGGTTGAATATGTTCTGTCAAAAGAAAAAAGACTGGATGTTTTAGTCAATTCAGCGGGTATTTCTTATCAAGGTTCTTCTGTTACCATGACGGAAACCATGTGGGATGAAACCCTTGATATAAATTTAAAGGGAACTTTTTTTATGTGCCAGTCCGCTATTCCGGCATTGGCAAAAACCCAGGGATCCATTGTCAACATCAGTTCTGATGCAGGGTTGATTGGTAACAAAGAATTGGCCATTTATTGTGCATCAAAGGGCGGTGTGACGCTTCTAACAAAGGCACTTGCACTGGAGTTGGCCACACAAAAGATACGTGTTAATGCGGTATGCCCCGGAGAAGTCGAAACGCCAATGCTTGTAACGGATTTTGAGCAATCAGAGTTTGCCACTCGAAAGGAATATGATTCTCATTGCCTTGGCCATTATCCACAGGGTGATAATGCCCGATATACGCAACCGGAAGAAGTGGCGCAATGTATTTATTTTTTAGCTTCAAAAGATAAGGTCGAAGCCATTACCGGAGCCTGTCTTTCAATTGACTTTGGTATTACATCCGGCTATTGATGAGCCTGTTGATTAAGTCGTGATTTTCATATTTCAGGCATCACTCCTGCCTATATGAAGTGTGTTGGCTCAGCAAATCACCATATATTGTGATAAGAAAATCGAAGCAGACTGAAATCTGAAATCGCCTTTAAATCAACCGACTCATTGATCTATTTTGCCCCCTCCAAAAAAACAAGGGGATCCGGAGGGATGTGTGATTGAAAAAATCTATAAATCAGGCTCTTGCTGGATAAAATGGTAAGTCCTCAATAACCTGGGGCGACAAGACTGTTTACCCTTTAAGATGAATCCTGAGTACCCGGGCTTATTGAGATCTTAAGTACCCGAGCATATATTCTTCAAAATAAAACACATAAATATCAATGGCATATCTCTGTGGAATACCGAAAAACATATGTATGGGTACTTACATAAAATGTGGAGAAAGATATTATTTTTGAGCCATGAAGGAGCCGGGCACCAGAAAAATAGAGAGAACTAACAGGGCACCAGTGGTTGCAAATGCCGCGTAAAAACTCCCCCCAAGCTCAAAGATCCATCCTGCTGCCATGGGGGCAACAGCCGCCGGAATATTGGCGGAAAACAACAAGCCATAAATCGCCCCCATGCGTTTATCTCCCCAGCAAAGCGCTGTGGAAGATGCATAAAGCACCAGAATGCCGCCATAATTAAAGCCTGTCCCCAGGGCAAAAATATAAAATCCTGTTTTTGATGACAGAAAAAAAGAGCCCAAAAGCAAGAGGAGTGCCTGGCACAGCAGATTTGCTTTCACAGCCGTGGCTGGGGATATCCGATCAAACAACGCCCCCCAGCACACCCGGCCCAGGGCATTGGCAAGGGCAAACAAAAAAACGGCAAGTACGCCCACATGGACACCCGAGCCAGTGTAAAGCTCTTTTAAATTGGCATTCACGGCAAAGCCTGCGGCCAGCCCTGAAAACATGGCAAAATAAAGAATGCGGAACATGGGTTGTGATATCATCCTGGAAACAGACACACCGTTTTCTTTCCCTATTTCCCCAGATGCCTGACTGGAAACACTTTCAGGCACCTTCATGGCACTTCCCGCAAGACAGATAAGCACGAGAAACACCATTCCCAAAAGCGGGAATACCTGGAAAGGGGTTTTTCCCATGTGGGCCATGAGCATCCCTCCCACCTGACTGACAATGGCTGCCCCGCCACCAAATCCGGCAACGGCAATGCCGGTGACCAGCCCTTTTTGTTTGGGGAACCATAAAATGGCGGTGTATAGGGGGTCAGGCTTCGCTTATTGTGGTTATTTGATCTTTGATAAGCTCCATTCTTTCATGCATTGACTGACTTTTTGTAAGGCGATTACGTATATCTTTGACCAATCTGCTCATTGATGGCATATTCCGGTTAAAATAGCGTGTAAAATCTGACAGCGAAAAATCACAATAATCCATACCGATCAGTGCGATGATGGCTCTTGCTTCTGCCGGATGCCTTGCGCGACTGGCACTTGTCAGTTCCATAGGTGAAACGTGATATACCTTTGCCACAACAGCCACTATCTGCTCAATTGTAACCTCCGTTAAAACCTTTTCTTTGTTTTGTTTGAGTGCACTTTTAATAAAGTCTTCATTGCCGAGTATCCGTCCTTGCTTGGTGCCATGGCGGAGTTGCCCCAGAAGTTCATCTTCTGTGGTTTGTCCCATAAAATGCAAATACGCAGCTTGTGCAGCCAATTCTGTTTTGCCAAATTGTCCCAGCCCCTTATCAACGCTTAACCAGCAGGGTGATTTCACACGCCCAGTATATGCGGCATGGCTGCTCAACGGATAATCAATTGGATTACTTACCAAATTCACTCGTACCGGGTTAAGATGAATATAACGGATCAGCTCTTTCAAATAAGCATCTTTGTCTATAAGGATAGCTTTGTACCGCCCCTGGAAAAGATGCCCAACCCGATCATATCGCTTATTGAACCAGTGTGTATAACGCTGGGAAATATTTTGCATCAGTTTTGAAAGCGGTGTACCTGTGACCTGCAATGCCATGTGAACATGATTTTTCATCCAGCAGTACGCATGCAGCATGAGCGAGTATTGCTCCAACCCCTGGGCCAGGATATCTTCAAAATAGCGGTATTCTTCATCCCTATAAAAAATAGGCTGCTTTGCGTTCCCCCTGATCATCACATGGTAAATCGCTCCAGGGTAGTGTATGCGAGGTTTTCTTGCCATAATTATTCACATACCATGAATTTTTATATGAAAGTCTCACCAAAGTACTGGAATTAAAAGACTTTCGTTTTTCGTTGTGGCTGGTTTTACAGCCATGTATAGTGCCGGTCACATGAGCTGATACTCGCTGAAAAATATTTTTTCAATCAAAATAGATAGTTATGTTAAAATAATGCCAATTTCTCGTATCAAGTCATATGACCGGCACTATAGGTTTATATGAAACTGTAATGTCGAAATGCCCTCAGCAGAGCCCCCCCCCCGAGGGGCAATAGGAACCGGCCAATTGGGCCGTCTACGGTTCCGGGCCGGGCCCATTGCCCGTCAGGGGGGGGGCGGCATGATATCATTTTCAATATTCGTTGTGTCCGGCAGGACATGCCCGTTTATATGAAAGAGTAGATATTTTTAACATTCTTTTATCCTTCGTTGTGGGTAGGCCGGGGCCAGAATACGGTCTGCCCGTGGCAGTTATATACAATACAATAACCACAATAAGCGAAGCCTGACCCCATTGACATGACCCCATTGACATGAGGAATATATGCCCGGGTACTTACATATTGCTGTTCAAGAGTACCCAAATGGGGAGGAGATAAAAATATTCGTTCTTTCATGGGTTTATGCGTTACCTTTATTTCGAACGAAGCTGATTTATAATTTCCTGCTTATCAATTTGACACCAAATGGAAACTTTATCCAGAATATCAGCCAACGTGCCTTTAGCTAAGTACCCATGCATATGTTTTTCGGTATTCCACAGAGATATACCGTTAATACTTATGGATTTTATTTTGAGGAATATATACTCGGGTACTTATCGGGTTGTGATCAGGAATTGTAATCTTATGCTTACCAGCAGAAGTGAGTTTTGACAGGCGCACATGACTACCGCGTTGACGTGTCACTTCATATCCAAGAGATTCCAACAAACGTATAAGCACTTTTCCTGAAACAGTTGGCAGTTTTCAGACATGCACTTTTCAGATCGCTGTAATTCTGGCCTTTTTGAATCTGGGAACGGTAAATGGCCGCCCATGTGAACAGCATCCGTTCGGACAGCGCCGGGTGGGCATTGAGTTGTACCTCGATTTGAATGTGTTCATCATTGGCCTGACGGGCCTTGACACCCACTACACTCAATTTGTCCGTGATAAAATTGCGTTCATTATAGGGATTTAACAGGAGTATATCTGTAATCCGATCCGGGCCGCATAATTCCAGAACTGCGTTAAGGAAATGGATGATCAGGTTCTTGTTCTTTTCACTTCCCAGAATGGCTTTGAACACGCAATCAATCATGGGGTTGATGATGTGTTTCATCTCAGGCATGGGATTTTCCTTTTGGGTTATCATGGTCTGTTAGACCTCATCTGTTATAATAACAGATTCATAGCAACGCCATAATCTCTGAATCATCTCTTGCGGTTTTAATGGCATCCTTAATTTTTACAAGTAGACTGATGTCATTAATATCCATAATTCGAGACATGACCGAATACATCCTATCTGGAAATTTAAGCGTCATACCCAATTCTATTGCCTGCCTCAAACCTTTAATTTCACCTTTAATTTTACCTTCAATTTTACCTTCCATCCGAAGTTTCTCTGCAAGTGTCATGATATATTCTCCTTCTCTTCCGGAAAATGCCTGTTCGACAATTTCCTTCAATGTTTCCGTGGACACCTCATTAACTGCACTGGATAGATACAAAAATATAGTTTCCAGATACTGCAACCCGGTATCTTTTTTCATTAACTCCCGCATCAATGCCAGTATATTGCCCGGCAAAGCGTTTTGCAGTAAACTGCGGGTATTGTCAGGCTTGCTTGAGACCTCCCGAAAGAACTTGTCATGGGGATTGTTCACTTTGATTATGTTGTCATTTTCAACCATGGTCAGCCTTTTATAATTATTTCAACTCAATGACCAAACGTATATTTTCAGTATATGCAGTACACATGGAAAGTCAACCTCTAAATACCCATTGGAGTCAGGCTATGCCTATGACCATTCTTTTGCCTATGGCAGCCAGAGTTTTGTCTATATTTACAATAATACCCCCAACCAAATAAAAAAAGCCCTGCCAGGAAAATTCCCACAGAGTTTTCAACAATTACGCAACATATCCCAGGCCAGAGAAAACCCGTATACTTTACCCCTCAATAACCACAATAAGCGAAGCCTGACCCCATTGACTTTACTCGATTTTTCTCTGTCAGACATGCGGATGATTTCCATGGGTTATTATATTTCCAGATAAATATTATGGATATATGATAGCCCTGATATTGCACGTTATCAAGTCAATTGGAATGATGAAGTTAAAAACCTGGCCCGGAGGGCAAGATAATCCTGGTAGGGTTACCTGCCCCAAATCTTAAAATCCCCTTTTCACCCCCAATCAGCCCCTATTAACCTTAATTGGAAAGAGTGTCATTGCTTTATCAATACTGGCTAATGGGAGATTTTCCAATTTGGATTGAGCTGCCAGCATCCGGTCAAAGGGATCTCGATGGGGAATATCCCAGGCTCCTGACAGTTGAGCGTGTTCAGGAGTAATATTCAAAGATTGAAATCCTGCTTTTATAATCCATTCCGGGACATCTGTTGCCACTGAAGAAGCTTCAGGCAATTTTCCCAAACGATATTTTGTAGCAATTTCCCAGACCGATGCTGAGCTTACATATATTGTATGATTAATATTTTGCATGTACTTTTTAATTTTAACCGGTAACCGGGGGTCATCAAAAAGCCACCAAAGAAAAATATGGGTATCAATTATCATTAAATTTTATTCCCACTTTTGGAGTTCTTTTTCAGGCAAAGGTTCAAAAAATTCATTTGTTACTTTACCTTTGGCAATACCTGATATTCTTCTGGTAACTTGTTTTAAAGGAACTAATTTTGCGTAAGGCTTTCCAGCCTTTGCAATAATAATTTCTTCCCCGGAATGTACCCGGAGCAACAATTTTGAAAAATGTGTTTTTGCATAATGAATATTTAATATTTCCATAATACCCCCCTGACCTTCAGTTTAGTCTACTCTATTTAGTCTATACGATAAATTAGAATGAGTCAACAATAACGCCGAACCCCGTTAACTTAAAACCTAAACCTTAAAACCCCCTTTTCACCCTCTATAGCTCGCATAGCACTACAGCTCATGTTGCCTTCCCTACCAGACCACGAGGTCGGCACCCAAAAGTTGGTGATTTCGGAGCTCAATAGCCCGCTTCAAGCTGCCTGCCATACTTCAACGTGTACTCAATTAAATCTTGAGAATATGTTCTGAATTAATCCGGGTCAGTTATCCCACAGCAGGAAAACAAGGCTATTCTCTCCAAGTCTTTCGATCCTTTTCAAATTTTAAAAGGTGTTCTTTTTTATGGCACTGTGGATGATATGCCATAAAAATCCCGGGATATGAATTCTTCTGATTATAACGGATTTGGGGGAGAGCCTGCTTCAATATGGCAAAACTCCATATAATCATGGGTAAATTGAATTTAAAATTGACAAATAATGCATTGCGAGACCTTTATGCGTATCAGGCAATTATTTATCAAGTCAATTATTTCAATAAGTTATCTATGCTCCCCAAAATCCGTTATAATCAGGAATTCTTTTTCTACGTGGCATGGTTAAATCCAGAGCATAATGCTTAAATAGCCTTTTTGGGCATCAAAAAGTGCACTCTAAGCTCTTTTTTATCCATATTTTAGACAACATTAGGCATAAAAACAACAACTTAACGGGGTCAGACCCACTTATGTTTTCAACAAAACCTTGTTAGAGCAAAACTTAAGTACCCATGCATATGTTTTTCGGTATTCCACAGAGATATACCCTTGATATTTATGGATTTTATTTTGAGGAATATATACTCGGGTACTTATATCCCAAACCTGAAGGATTGGGTAATACGGCCTAAAGATCGATAGTATAAATCAGTTTGCCGAAAATATCAAATTCCATCACACCAGTTAAGTGCAGACTCATAAATTAAAAAAAGGGCGGCACCTGTGTCCTCACTTGGGAAGATAACAAATAAAAAGGCCAGACTCATGGAAATATCCTCAAGCCTGGCCTCAATTATAATTTTTATGATAGTGCTTGTTGCACAGTACCCTGTTCAGGCGCAGAGCTCCGGGACAAGGTGCTGACGCAGTCAACACTGCGATTCACGGTGGCGCAGTCGCCGTACAAGAAGGAGATACTTTACCCCCAGGGATGACAACAACGCAGACCTGACCCCGCTATGCCCTTGCTTAAAAGCCCCTTTTTGGCATCAAAAAGTACACTCTAAGACCTTTTTGGCCCATATTTAAGGCAATATTCGGCATTCTTCAAAACGACTTTACACTTTTTTAGTGCATTTCCCATTTGCAAGGGCTTTTTCCAAAAAGACTGTAAGGTACTTTTGGGCTCATATAAAGGATGCCCAATATTCTTTATAGAAACAAAACCTTATCGGGGTCAGACCCCCAATATATTTGTCATAATTCTGGCTGGAATACCTAAAATAAAAAACCTGATTGACAATATGCATAATAATATGCATAATATCAATATGAAATTCTCCTGGCACGAACAAAAACGAAAAAGCAACTTACAAAAACACTGTCTTGATTTCAGCCAGGCCCACAAGGTCTTCAAGGGAGAGACCTTCACCTTTGAAGACAACAGATTCGATTATGAAGAACAAAGATTCGTCACCATTGGCCTGCTGGACGGAGTAGTGGTAATTGTACACACTGAAACCATGGAGCTAATCAGAATCATATCTATGAGCCTGTTGATTAAGTCGCTTTTTGCAAAATGAGCATACAACATCTTGATATTGGATGATTTAATATCCAGCATATTGTATTTATAATCCAGAGATTTGCACTAAATCAACAGGGTCATCTATGCGGAGGGCAACGAAAAATGAACAAAAACTCTATTTCAGAAACCTTTATGGACGATGAATACCCAGAAGTTACCCAGGCAGATTTTGACAAGGCTGTTTTCCGCAGGGCTTTGAAGCCTTTGGAGAAAAAACAGCGGATCACCATCATGCTTGATGCCGACCTCGTCAAGTACTTCAAAACCAAAGCCGGTAAAAGAGGCTATCAAACGCTGATCAATGACACCTTGAGACGCGTAATCTCAACGCCGTCACACTCCGCGCCTGATATGGAAAAAATGCTGAGACAAATCATCAGGGAGGAGTTATCCGCAGCCAGGGGATAACGGTACCCGATGGTTGCACCCATTAATCATCAAGGCAAGCTCCCAACCCTGAACGTCACGGTGGCGCAGCCGCCGTGAAAAAACGGGCTATACTTCCCCCCCTGCACTTTGGAGACAGATTTTTAAATCTGTCCCCGCCCCCAAAAACACCAATAAGCCAAGCCTGACCCCAATTTATTTGTTAATTGCTCAACTTTTTTATGATATTTTTTGATAAAATTTCATTGATTTCACGATGCCTTGGAACGGGCTGGCACATTTTTGTATGTGGATTCTGATAAGTACCCGAGTATATATTCCTCAAAATAAAATCCATAAATATCAACGGTATATCTCTGTGGAATACCGAAAAACATATGCATGGGTACTTACCAGTCATGTTTTCCGCCATGCCGAATCAATTTACATCCCATTTGCTCAATTTTTTGGACTAAATCCCTTCGTTTCATGCAACTTCCATCTCATCGACATGACGTACGCCTGGGATATTTCCGCTGGATAAATCCTGATAAAGATCCTTCAGATTCAACTGAAGCTCTTCCAGAGTTTCCCCTTGGGTCATATAGTCGGGAAATTCCTCCCAATGGCCCACCCACATACCGTTATCAATAATATATATATACCTTTTTTTCAAAGTAACACCCCCTTACATCATAGATGACCAAATCTTCGTTGATTATAAATCATTGTCTCCTTTATGACAATCTTATTAGATATTATGATAGCCCTGCCGACAGATATTTACCCACACCTCTCAAAACGACACAACGCAGGCTTGACCCCACTAAGATACAAGGTGCTGACGCAGTCAGCACCGCGTTTCACGGTGGCGCAGCCGCCGTGAAAGAAAGGCGATACTTTACCCCCCAAAAACACCAATAAGCCAAGCCTGACCCCAACTATCTCACTATGCAAATTCGGAAGAATGAACAACCCCAAGAAGTCCGTCGATACTCATGTCTTCATCAAGCAATGGCCAATAAATACCATAACCGGATGGAGAAATATCAAAAGTTTCTCTTTCGATATCTGATGCATTTAACAAAGCCGAAGATATATTTTTTAAATCAAAGACCTTTTCCTTACCGTTAATTTCAAGAATCAACTGGCTGCCTGTAAATCGAACCATTCTGACATCATGATGCAAAGCCATCATCTTATCTCCTCGTCTGAAACTCATTCCACGCATCCGCAAGGTATTCGAAATGATGGTAGATGATCTTTCGAATCTCCCGTCGGGATTTATTATTCATATTATACGCGTATGCTTCTGAAATTTCAAATTTTTCACTATCCAGCCAGTATTTGCACTCCATTCTACCCTTTCTACAGTGAATATGCATGGGTTCGTGACCCTCATTGGCATAGAAAAACAAACGCCATCCGAGTATCTGTAGAATTGTCGGCATAACAATTCCTTTTTTTTCAAGTGAGAATTTCGTGGACTCTGTCATTGCTTAGGAATGAGTCCGAAATAATATACCTATTTAAAAAACAGGGAACACGACCCTTCAACGGTAAGGTGTTCTGAAAAGGGCAAGTTATTTAAGACTGATTCCTTAAAAGCCCCTTTTGGGCACCAAAAAGTGCACTCTAAGACCCTTTTTAGCCATATTTTAGACAACATTACACATAAAAACAAACACTTAACGGGGTCAGACCCTTCTGGCTTCTGGTTAGCGGGGTCAGACCCTCACTGCTCACTGTCAGATCCTCACTGAAAGGATACCTTAACCTTACCCCCCCCCAAAAAACAACAACAATGCCCCCAACCAAATAAAAAAAGCCCTGCCGGGAAAATTCCCACAGAGCTTTCAACAATTACGCAACATATCCCAGGCCAGAGAAAACCCGTATACTTTACCCCTCAATAACCACAATAAACGAAGCCTGACCCCAAATTATTCCCCTTTACATACCACTGGCTGAGTCATATAATAGATCAAAAAAAATTAGGAGGAGAGTCATGCAGCAAATCACGATCCGGGGTATCGAGCCTAAAATTGAGCAGGAAATCCGTAGACGTGCAAAAGAAAGTCAAACATCCATCAATCTGATCATTAAAAAAATTATTCATAAAGAGTTCAGGCGGTCGGAGGCGCCAGCTTCCTCTTTGAAACACCTTGCAGGCGGATGGAGCTTGAAACAGGCCGCTGAATTCGAATCTTCCATCCGGTCCTGTGAGCAAATTGATGAGGATATGTGGAAATGAAGCTAATCCTGGACACGAACGCTTATATTTTAAAGGCAATATTCTTTATAAAAACAAAAACTTAGCGGGGTCAGACCCTCACAGTCAGTCATCAATGGCAATGGAGGCCTTGCTTCCCTGAGAACACGCGCAATTACACGGTTTCTAATTTTGCTTACACCGGCTTTAAGATTTTCCATTGTCATACCAAAAGGAAGCATTCCAGGATTCTGCACTTCCATCCGGTCCGCGTAAATGCCTACCAGAATACGCATACCTCATCGGGGTCAGCCCCCCAATATTACGGCGGCGCAGCCGCCGTGAACTATGCCCACAACCCATGTAAACTGTAATTAAGACCAAATTCAACATTAAAATCAGTTACTTTCACCCTTGGCTCTATTTTACCACTCTTCTTTTTCAACTCCACGATTCCATATCTTTCCAGGGTTTTAAGGGTTCGAGACAAATTTGATTTTTTTCTACAGGTCAACCCTTCAAGCTGAGTAAGGGAGCGTGGTTTATGCTGTACAATCGTCTGCAATAATTTTTGATTCTCAGTACTCAAAACTTGAGCCATTGACTGAATTGACTCAAACCATATTTTGGGTTCATCTTGTTTGGGTTTATAGTCACCTTTGGCGATGGCAAGAGTTCTTTTAATATAGTCTTCCCTGGAGATGATACCGACTTTCATGGCCTTAACAGACATTACACACCTCGTGATTCTAAAATAGCATTGACATCGTTCCAAAAATCTTCAAGAAGCTGATACGCACTCTCAAATTCATATGAATATACGGATGATTTTCGATGTTTATGATCCCAAACGTCTCGCCTGCCAGAAAACTTCTTTTTTTGGGGAGGCTTTATCCCATGGGCATTGTGATATCCAATTACCCTTTGATTGTACCTGTCATGCAGCGTCAGGGAGTATTTTATTCCATGGGGAATATGTTTATTCACAGGCGTTTTATGGGCAATAAATTTCACCCAAAATCCGTTATCCATTGGAAACACCTCGCCATCAAGCTCTAAAAGCGTTTCAAGCCCCGCTCCTTTTGGTGCTTCAATCATATTTTCACCATTGATAAACATAATGTTATTATCTGATGATAACTCTTTGATGAAATCAAGTCAATTGGAATGATGAAGTTAAAAACCTGGCCCGAAGGACAAGGTTTTTAACAACCCAAACATAGCCCCCAAAATCCTTTAAATCCGCGTAATCTACGTCCCATTATACTTCGGCAAGTTTGGCCACCACAAAATCATTCAGACTGGCACCTGCCTGTTTTGCTCTTGCTGCCAGTCTGGCGTGCAGGCTTTTAGGAACACAGGTTACGAACCTACCGGATGTGTTACCAAAGCTGGGAGCTGGTATATCTTTATCCCATTCAAGACAAGCTTCCACCCAACAGTCAAATGCGGCTTCTGCTTCCTTGATTGCTTCTTCCATGGTTTCTCCATCAGCTATACAACCATAAAGATCCGGGAAGGTCGCAAGAAAACCGCCTCCATCCTCTTGGGAAAGTGGCGTAATCTCAATGGTGTAATCTCCAAATTTATGCATCTTTTCTTACCCCCTTACCATCGGTTCAACCATTTTTTTATAACAACTTGAATTTATTGATATAAAAAAAATAACAAATAAAAAGTCCAAATAAAATTTTATTTAGATTACAGTATGTTATGATGGCTATCGAACCGAGGGCCCTTATCACTGATTCCACCAATATAATGAATTGCCTTATATATGACCCTGTTGATTTACTACAGATCTTTGGATTATAGATACAATATATTGAATATTAAATCATCCAATATCAAAATGTTGTGTGCTCATTTTGCAAAAAGCGACTTAATCAACAGGCTCATATATACCGGTTTGATCGGTTTATGGGCCGGAACCGTGACGACAAAATTAGACTCATTATGTCCAAAAACCACATGGCTGCCGCCGCTTTTACGAATATTAAGCTCCGAAATCACCAACTTTCGGGTGCCGACCACGTGGTCTGGTTGGGAAGGTAACACGAGCTGTGGCGCTATCCTTGCTTAAAAGCTCCTTTTTGGCATCAAAAAGTACCCGCTAAGCCCTTTTTTGCCCATATTTTTGACAACATTACACATAAAAACAACAGTTTATCGGGGTCAGACCCCCAATATGCTCCCGCTTGCGGCGCACCCGATCCTCCAGCACCAGGAGCTGCCCCCGGCCAATGCCGGATCCATGTTCCATGAGGTGCGGTCAGGCCACTATCGTTCAGGAGGGTAACTCCTGCTCCGGATCAATGCCTGCTTGTTTGAGCAACTTGAGCAATCGATTCTTTTCCTGCCGCTCTTTTTCCTTTTCCTGGTGTTCCTTTGCAGCTTTCAGAAGGGCCAGGTCCTTTTCCTGCCGCTCTTTTTCCTTTTCCTGCCGCTCTTTTTCCTTTTCCTGCCGCTCTTTTTCTATTGCGGATTTCCATGTATCGATTTCAAATTGGGCATCCAGGCGGCTTTGGTAAAGCAGATAATTTGTTTCGTTTTCTGAAAATTCAGTTAATACTGACATGGCTTGCCTCATTTCTCTGGTTTTTAAAAAATCGGGTGGATTTTTAATGTTCAGATTGCCTTTGGATTTAAAAAAATACATCCACCGGTCCTTGTCCGTTATTTGATTTTCATTCAGCGCATAGGCAGGTGTTTGCAAGATGTGAATTTTCAGATGATCGGTCAATGGCAGTTGATGAACCGTGTCAAAAACGCTGAAGGAAAAATGGTAGGCATTTTCATGCTTAAACAGCGTATCACCCACCAGCCAGATTGAGATAACCGGATTCAGATCGCTGTAGTTCTGGCCTTTTTGAATCTGGGAACGGTAAATGGCCGCCCATGTGAACAGCATCCGTTCGGACAGCGCCGGGTGGGCATTGAGCTGTACCTCGATTTGAATGTGTTCATCATTGGCCTGACGGGCCTTGACATCCACTACACTCAATTTGTCCGTGATAAAATTGCGTTCATTATAGGGATTTAACAGGACTATATCTGTAATCCGATCCGGGCCGCATAATTCCAGAACTGCGTTAAGGAAATGGATGATCAGGTTCTTGTTCTTTTCACTTCCCAGAATGGCTTTGAACACGCAATCAATCATGGGGTTGATGATGTGTTTCTTCTCAGGCATGGGATTTTCCTTTTGGGTTATCATGGTCTGTTAGGCCTCATCTGTTATAATAACAGATTCTGCTGATATCTCAACTGGAAGTTTTATTGTGGCGGTGTCCAGTCCAACACCCTTTCCAGGCGCGGAGCGCCAGGTCAAGGTGCTGGACGAAGTCAGCACCGCGTTTCATGGTGGCGCAGCCGCCGTACAAAAAGGATACCTTAACCTTACCCCCCCAAAAAACAACAACAATGCCCCCAACCAATCAGTGTATATAGGGGGTCAGTATAGGGGGTCAGTATAGGGGGTCAGGCTTCGCTTATTGTGGTTATTTGATTTTTGATATGCTCCATTCTTTCATGCATTGACTGGCTTTTTGTAATGCGGGTACGTACATCCTTGACCAGCCTGCTCATTGATGGCATA
>Ga0208900_1000233_pt1 | contig 35277 bp, 26 predicted proteins | sample AntAceMetag02UKK_FD_184763 | JGI IMG/M metagenome (GOLD analysis project Ga0208900, IMG submission 184763) | Saline lake microbial communities from Ace Lake, Antarctica - Antarctic Ace Lake Metagenome 02UKK (SPAdes) (version 2) | ecosystem: Environmental > Aquatic > Non-marine Saline and... | reverse complement strand
TTAATTCCGGGAGACAAGGCATGCCTTGTCTGTACTGAAATAATTGAAGATCCCCCCGGTCGCTTCGTTCGCTTCGTTCTCTAAAGTCTTCGTTCTCTAAAGTCGCTTAAGTCGCTTCGTTCGCTAAAGTCATTATGTTCGGGGTTTAATTCCGGGAGACAAGGCATGCCTTGTCTGTACTGAAATAATTGAAGATCCCCCCGGTCGCTTCGTTCGCTAAAGTCGCTTCGTTCGCAAAAGTCGCTTCGTTCGCTTCGTTCTCTAAAGTCTTCGTTCTCTAAAGTCGCTTAAGTCGCTTCGTTCTCTAAAGTCGCATCGTTCTCTAAAGTCGCTTCGTTCGCTAAAGTCATTATGTTCGGGGTTTAATTCCGGGAGACAAGGCATGCCTTGTCTGTACTGAAATAATTGAAGATCCCCCCGGTCGCTTCGTTCTCTAAAGTCGCTTCGTTCTCTCTTTCCTCTCCCTTCTTAATTATAAACAAAAAGCGTTTCACCATCAAAGCGAGTGTTGTATTTATATAATGGGCGGGAGCCCGGGCCTTCTATTATCGATCCATCGAGTAAAAGGTATTTCGTTCCGACACAGGTATCCAGCGCGAAAAATGCTGATTCGTCAACAATTAATCGGGTACATTCTGCCAGGTTATCGTAGTAAATGCAGCAACTGTCGGGTTTGTAAGTTGGGGTACGCTCATAAGCCTTGAATTCGTCAATCGACATCCGGTAAATAATAATTCCCCGGCTAGGCTTATTGGCCGAAACATAAGCATATCCCCCAACATTATTCAACCGGAGGTATTCGGTGGAATTGGGGTAAATTTGAAAATTTACATAGCCAACCTCGATTGGGGGCGAATCATTTTTCCCACAGGAATAAATGAACAATATCGATAGTGTGGCAATTAAGCTTAATGCAAATAGTGATTTAGTTTTTTGGATCATAGCCTGGTTTAATTTGTATTGCAAGGCTAACGAAGCCTCATAAGGGATATTTTAATGGGATTGTAGTTTCAAATTTTCTCGGTTTGAATTTCTCGATTACTTTTGTAGAAATAAAACTAACGTTGCACAGCCGAAATATCCATATCATATTTTTATGCCTTCTTGCTTACTTCGTTCAACCATTGGCATTTTCGCAGCAACAGAAGGATTTTAATTTTGATTTTATCACTTCCGAAAATTCTATTCTCCAAAGGGGATTATCGGCAAACACCGTTTTTACAATAGTACAGGATAGCTATGGGTACATTTGGTTTGGAACCTGGGATGGGCTTAATAAGTACGATGGTTATTCATTTACAACTTACGATCGCAAAAATGGATTGAGTAATGAAACAATCAACACGATTATCGAAACCACTGATGGTAATATTTGGGTTGGAACTGATAATGGCTTGAATTGCCTGCGCAGAAGCGATGAAAGGGTATTGGTTTTTATGCATAATCCTGCCGACAGTTCCAGCATCAGTGGTAATAAAATCTCTTCATTATACCAGGATAAGCCGGGAAGAATTTTTGTAGGTACCAACCAGGGATTTAATGTTTTCGACCTGAATTCACATAAATCAAAGCGGTATCTGAACACCGATTTTGGACTTCGCAATTCGCCAAGCAATCAAATTAATTATATTACTAAAAGCAGTGATGGGATAATTTGGACTGCAACAAACTTTGGCCTTGTTGAATACAATCCAAAAACCGGCGAGAGTATTCGCCATTTATACAGGCCCGACGATTCAAACAGTTTGAGTGGAAGCAGGGTAAGGGTTGTGTTTGAAGACAGCCAAAAAAACATTTGGGTAGGAACCGAAAGTGGCTTGAGCTTATTATCTAAAAAGCATGAGGCGTTTAAAAATTTTCACCATAATAAGGATGCCCCATTAAGTTTAAGCAGCAATTTTGTTGAAAGTATTTTCGAGGACAAATCAGGGAAATTCTGGATTGGAACCGATGGTGGAGGCCTTAATCTTTTTAATTACGAAGATTCAACTTTTTCCAGGGTTGTTTCTGATGCCGGCTCAAACCATGAAATAAGTAATGGCAGAATTTATGACATTATCGAAGATTCGCAGGGAAATGTTTGGTTTGGAACATTTAGCGGGGTGTGTATTTGGGATAAGTTTAAACCAAATTTCAACCTTTACACCGAAAACTATAGCAATGAGGAATTGCTGAATAACGACTTAGTGTGGGCTTTTCTTGAATATCGTCCACACATTATTTGGATTGGGACAGATAAAGGTATCAGTGTTTTCAATACAAATACCCGTAAATTCAGCAAACTTGCCCCTATATTCTCCGATTTAAATAAATTGTCGAGCGAACGAATAAGGGCTTTATTAAAGGATTCACGCGGTAATGTGTGGATAGGAACCCGCGATGCTGGCTTAAACAAGTTGGAAACCGCCACCGGAAAACTTTATGCTTTTAAACCATCCATCCAATATCGAAACAGCATCTGTGGTTCTTATGTTATTGATTTGTACGAAGATAAAAATGGTTTGATTTGGGTAGGAACAAACAAGGGGCTAAACACTATAAACCCCCTGACACACGAAATAAAAGTATTTCAACACGATCCTGATGATCCAGGCTCAATTACAAGCAACTCCATTTACGATTTTATGGAAGATCATGAAGGGAATTTTTGGATAGCAACACTTAACGGGCTTAATCTTTATCACCCCGACACAAAAAGTTTTTCCGCTTTTATGAATGTTTGGCACGAAGACAATAAAGTAACCACAGACCGTCTTTTCTGTTTGTACGAGGACAAGGACGATAACTTTTGGATTGGTACCAGGGGTGGCGGACTTGAACTATTCGACCGCGAACATCATACATTTAAATCATACACTATCGAAGATGGTTTACCTAATAATGTAGTTTACGAAATTCTGGAAGATAACCAGGGCCATCTTTGGATGAGCACAAATTGGGGGATTTCGATGTTCGATAAAAAAAATGAGTCGTTTGTAAATTTTGATGTAACCGATGGTTTGCAAAGCAACGAGTTTAATGCAACGGCAAGTCTAAGATCATCGGATGGTCAATTGTTTTTTGGTGGAATGAAGGGCTTTAATGTTTTTGAACCTGAAATGATAAAAATGAACCCCAAAGAACCGGACATCATTATTACTTCTTTTAAAAAATTCAACAAGCCCCAGCCCGGGCAATTGATGAATGGCGATACCATTGTTTTATCCTACGATGAAAATTTCTTTTCGTTTGAATTTTCTTCGCTCGATTACACCAACGCCATTCGTAGTAAATATGGCTATATTCTTGAAAACGACAGCAGGGACTGGACTTACGTTGATGGCCGTCGCCATTTTGCCGAATACACTAATGTTGATCCCGGAACATACATTTTTAGGGTAATCGGTGCCAATAACAATGGAGTTTGGAATTCAAAAGGTGTATCATTAACAATTATTGTAAAACCCCCGTGGTACCAAACCTGGTATTTTCGTTTGCTGTTGATTTCTACAATTATTTTCCTGATTTGGTTTGTAATTTATTCGCGCGTGAGGCGGATTAGGAAAAAGCACACCATGGAAAAGAAAGTGCTTGCCATTGAGAAACAGCTCTTCGAAATTCAACAAAAAGCCCTCCGCCTGCAAATGAACCCACATTTCCTTTTTAATTCCCTAAATTCTATTCAAAGTGTTATTCTTGCCAATGATATCGACCTTGCCGTAAAATACCTGAGTAAGTTTTCGCAACTGATGCGCCTCATCCTGTCAAATTCACGCGAGTCGATCATACCACTTTCCGACGAAATTGATGCCGTGGTGCATTACATCGAAATTGAAAAACTAAGATTTGATGATAAATTCGATTATGAGGTTATTATTGATCAGGAGATTGATGAGGAATTTACAGGAGTTCCCCCAATGATTATCCAACCTTATGTCGAAAATTCTATCATTCATGGATTGGTGCATAAAGAAGGATTTGGGCATATCAGGATCGACTTTAAGAAAAAAGGTAATTTTCTTCAATGTACCATTACTGATGATGGTATTGGCCGGAAAAGAGCAATGGAAATTAAAAAACAAAATGGATTGGGTATCAAATCGCGCGGTATGCTAATTACCAAAGAAAGGCTTGATATTTTAAACAAGCCGGGAAAAGAAAAGTACAATGTTAAAGTTACCGATCTTAATGATGAAAATGGGCGACCCACCGGAACAAAGGTTGAAATTATGGTATTGTTGCAGGATATTTAAGCAACTTTTTGCTGCTCACTTTTCAAAATTTACATTATTTATAATTACTCAAAATAACAATCTTTAAAGAAAAATAATTGCATATTAAACTATTTTACTGATATTTGACCCTTAAAATTTATAGGATTGGTAAAAGCAATTATTATAGACGATGAGAAAAAATCACGGTTAGCTTTAGTTAGCCTTCTCGAAAGGTATTGCCCTAATGTAATCATTTCGGGAGAAGCGCCAGGGGTTCATACCGGAATTAAACAAATAAAAGAAAACAAACCTGATGTAATCTTTCTCGATATTCAAATGCAGGATGGTAGCGGGTTTAGGCTGTTAGAATTGTTTGACGAAATTAACTTTGAAATTATTTTTACCACGGCATTCGATCAATATGCCATAAAAGCCATTAAATATAGTGCGCTTGATTATTTGTTGAAACCCATAATTCCTGAAGAGTTAATTGAAGCGGTGAGGAAAGTTGAGGAAAAGAAAATCATTAAAAATGCAAACATTAATCAAAATATTGATGTGCTGCTCGACAATCTCAAAACTACAAATGCTGAATCAAAAAAAATTATTCTCACAACAGCCGAAAAAATACATGTTATCCATGTAAGCGAGATATTACGCTGCGAATCCGATAATTACTATACAAAATTCTTCTTTACCGATGGCACAAAGTTGCTGATATCAAAAACACTCAAGGAGAATGAGAGAATGTTGAAGGATCATAATTTTATCAGGCCACACAAATCCCACCTTATTAATGTAGGTTACATTAAAGGATACATGAAAAATGACGGAGGGTTTATTTTGATGAGCGATAATAGTAAAGTTCCGGTTTCGAGGCGCAGGAAAGAATTAATTATAGCAACGATAAATAATTTGTAATCAGATATTAACATATAAAGAATAAAGGTGTTCGTACCCCGGATAGTTAAAAGAACAGGGAAGCAAAAAAGAAATCAATAATCAGACAAAACTTTTTAAAAAATTGGTTTATAATTAGTTATGGCTTAATAAAATGTTAAAAAAATTTAAGCCGATAACTGATTATGAAAAACCGTAAACTGATTTTTTAGAATGTCGTTTTTATTGCTCCTTTACTTTTACGAGATACGATACTATAGGTAAATCAACACATGGACGATTTAATATATTTCCTTCTTTTAATTGGCTGGCTGGCTTTTTCATTTTATCAACAAAGTGTAAAGAAAAAGAAAAAGCTCGAAAAAATGAAAGCTGAACGCGAACAACATATTAGTGGGGAGGAACATTCGCAATATGAGGAAATACAAACATCAGCAGAGCAGGACATTCCTGCGGTGGCCAATGAAAAGAAACCTGGTTTTAAAAGTGTATTGGAAGAAATATTGCTTGGGGAACAGGTAAGCCTTGAGCAAATTCCCGAACAAGAAGCACAATCTTTAGAAACCATTCCAAATACAATAAGTAATAGTGAATTAGAAAATCGACAAAAAAATATCTACCAAAAGTATTATGACGAACAATTTATAGAAAAATTGGATAATACTGAAATAGAAACGGTTGACCAAAGTGAAGATGAGGAACAAATGGTAGTTTTGAACGATGATGAATACACGGAGAATAGTGATATTGAGGCACACAGAAGGTTTAACCTGAGGGAGGCCATCATCTATTCAGAAATCTTAAATAGACGATACACTAATTAAGTGTGATTTTAAATAAGGGGCAGTTATTAAAAAGGTTTTGGTAAATACCTTTTTTTATTAGTAATTTTACCGCCCTTTAGCACAAAGTATAAACAAACATAAAATTATATGGTATGTTAAAACATCTACTTTTAACGCTTGGTATTATACTATCAACGAGCCTGATTGTGTTTTCACAATCCGGAGCCCTTCAGGGGAAAATTCTCGATACTGATACAAAAGAGCCCATTCCATTTGCTAACGTGGCCGTGTTTTCCGGTGGTGATTTAATCACAGGTTCAACAACAGATTTTGATGGCAAGTATGTAATTAAGCCATTAAATCCGGGCAACTACAATGTAAGGGCATCATTTGTTGGTTACAGAACAAAAGAGATTTCGGGAGTGGTCGTAAAGAACGACCAGATTGCATTCCAGGACATTGAGCTCTCGGTTACTGCCGAAACACTTGATGTGGTTGACATTGTGGAGTATAAAGTTCCACTTATCTCCAAAGATAAAACAACTTCAGGAGCTACCGTAACATCCGAAGAAATTGCAAAAATGCCAAACCGCTCCACCAACTCCATTGCAACTACTGTGGGTGGTGTTTATTCTGATGCCGATGGTGGAAACATCAGCATACGTGGTCAGCGGAGTTCCGGAACAGTGTATTATATTGATGGAATGCGTGTGCTGGGTTCAATAGCCCTGCCCGAATCGGCCATTGAGCAGGTTCAGGTAATTCTTGGTGGTACACCTGCCAGGATTGGCGATGCAACCGGTGGGGTAATTAGTGTTACTACCAAAGGCCCCTCGCGCGAATTTGGCATTGGCCTCGAAGCCCAAACTTCCCAATTCCTCGATGCTTTTGGTTACAATCGACTTGGCCTTAATTTGCAAGGCCCTTTGTTAACCAGGATGGAAAATGGTACTAAAACTTCATTGCTCGGGTACTTTATCGCCGGTGATTTTGTTTTCAAGAAAGATGGAAGGCCATCTATCGATGGGACAATAAATCAAATTACCGATGATTATGCAAACTTTTTGAGGGAAACCCCCCAAAGAGAAACCGGTACCGGATATGGTTTGTTTAATGGCCCTTTATTTACCAAACTTAGCGATACCAAGGAAATAACCAATACCCAAAATACCGAACGTATGGACATCAGCGTTTCAGGTAAACTTGACCTGAGGGCATCGCCAACAATCGGTTTTACTGTTGGTGGATCATATAACCTCGAGGATTACAATGATTTTAATTATCGCGGTTCGCTCTTCAACTGGGAAAATAATCGCCATATTGTACATAATACATGGAGAGTTTTTGGCAGGTTCACACAACGCTTCCCCGTAGATAAGGAAAGTACATCGATAATTAAAAACGTTTTCTATTCAATTCAGGCCGATTATTCAAAGGAGAAATATACCATTGAGGATGATTCGCATGGCGATGACCTGTTTAATTATGGGTATTTAGGAAAGTTTGAAACCCACAAAAGACGCTCGTACGAGTTAGGCTCCGACACAGTTAACGGCAACGTTTACAACAACGTGTGGTTACAAAATAACTGGCAGGATACCGCTTTTACTTTCCAGGCTTATGATATCAATCCCGTGGTTGCCCGTTACACAGAGCAATATTATGAACTTTATCCCGAAAAGGGCGACTGGCAAAATTTTCCTCAAGGTGGTAATTGGTTAAATTATAACCAGGTTCAATTGTACGGTGGTTTGTTAAACGGCCAGGAACCTGGAGATGTTTATACCATGTGGACGAATATTGGAAGACAATACAACGGCTACCAACAAATTGATAATTCGCAAATTGGAATTTCGGCCAACGCTTCCGCGGATATTGGAAACCATGCAATAGAATTTGGACTCCAATACGAACAAAGGACTGATCGTGCCTATGGCTACGAGCCAACCGGATTGTGGACATTGATGCGATTAATTACCAATGCCCATATTAACGAGTTGGATAAGTCGAATCCTGATTTAGTTCAAATCGACGACGTTTTCCAGGATACAATCAATTACCCTCGTCTCTATAGTTTTAACGATCAAAGAGTATTTGACATAAATTTAAGAAAAAAATTAGGCCTAAACTTAACGGGTACTGATTGGGTTGATATTGATTCGTACGATCCCAACACGCAAACCATTAACTATATAGACCCCGATGGAAATATAATAAAAGATGTTCCGGTTAGCGGTGGATTGTCAATCGACATGTTTAGCCCTGATGAATTGTTTAACGGTGGATCAAGTTATGTAACTTACTATGGTTTCGATCCTTACGGAAATAAACTAAGCGCCAGGCCGGCATTTGATGATTTCTTTAACAAAACAGAAAGTATCGCCCTTCCTAATGGACAGTCAAAAGAATTTAACACAAGGGATATTCAAGCATTTGAGCCTATTTACATGGCCGGTTATATCCAGGATAAATTTGCTTTCGACGATCTTATTTTTAATATTGGTGTAAGGGTTGACCGTTTCGATGCCAATCAAAATGTATTAAAAGACCCATATCTTTTTTATTCAGCATACACTGTGGCTGAACAACCTGAAACTTTTGAAGGGCAATCACATCCTTCAAATATTTCAGAAAATGCTGTAATTTACATCGATAATAAAGATAACCCCTCGGCAGTTCTTGGATATCGCGAAGACGAAACCTGGTACAATGCTTCAGGGGCAATAATTCAAAACCCAAATATTTTGGATGCAGGTAATGGAATTACCCCATATTTGAAAAATCCGGGTCAAAATCAACTGACCTCTGAGGTTTTTGAAGATTATGAGCCACAAATTAGTGTTATGCCTCGTATCTCTTTTTCTTTCCCGATTTCTGATGAAGCACTGTTTTTTGCCCACTACGACATCCTTACCCAAAGGCCAACCTCTGCGCTAAGAATGGATCCTACACAATATTTATTCATCGATCAGCAGGGTGCTATTAATAATCCGAATTTAAAGCCTGAGAAAACAATCGACTACGAATTGGGATTCCAACAGAAGGTAAGCAATACTTCATCACTTAAAATTTCAGCTTTCTATCGTGAAATTCGCGATCAGATCCAGTATTACCGATTTACCGGTGCATATACCGGGGGTTCAAACCTTTACGACTCTTATGCTAACCTCGACTTTTCAACGGTAAAAGGTTTAACGGTAGAATATGACTTGCGTCGTACCAACAACGTGCGGGCAAGGGTAAGTTACACTTTGCAATTCGCCGAAGGTACAGGCTCCAGCATAAATACAGCTGCTGCCCTTGTTAATGCCGGATTACCAAATTTGAGAACCATTTTTCCACTTGACTGGGACAGAAGGCATGCATTTAACATATCTTTCGATTACAGATTTGGTGAAGGAAAGAACTACACCGGACCCACATCCACAAAACAAATAAAAGGCACTGATCAGGTGAAGACAACCCAATGGTTAAAAAATACCGGACTTAACCTGACTTTGAGTGGTGGTTCGGGTACTCCTTACACACAGTCAGAAAACATTATTGGTGTTTATGGTGGAGGTGGTGGCTATGTGCTTGACGGTACAATCAACGGTTCCAGGTTGCCAGGCCAGTTTCGTATTGATGGCAAATTAGATAGGGATATCAATATTTCAAAGAATCCAAATTCAAGGACTTATCTTAATGTATATTTGCAGGTGTTGAATCTACTCAATACCAAAAATATTATCAATGTTTATCCTGCAACCGGAAGTGTTGATGACGATGGTTATCTTACCGCCCCTGAATGGCAGAGTAATATCGAAGCTTCTATCGATCCGGCTGCCTATCGCGATTTGTACGCGCTGCGAATGAATTCACCCTTTAACTATAGTGTGCCTCGTCAAATTCGTCTCGGCGTGATATTTAATTTTTAAGCCAATAGAATTTTAAAACAGGATAATTAATAATTATGATAAATATGAAATACATATTAAGAACCCTGCTTCTTTCCATTGTTTTGTTGATTGTAACACAGGAAAATTTTGCAGAAGAACAGCATAATGTAAAAACTCAAAATCTAAAAGCAAGCGCTGCTGGATGTTCTGCTGGTGGTTCATTCGCATTTCTGGATATTAATAATATCCGTTGCCGTATTAATACCGGTGGTGATATGTGGTGGAATTTCGACCGCGCAGAATACTATGTGCCTGCCAATACTACAAAAACTTCCATGTTTTCTGCTTCGTTGTGGATTGGTGGTGTTGACGTTAACGGGCAGTTAAAACTAGCTGCACAGCGCTACCGTCAGGTTGGTATCGACTATTGGACCGGCCCGATCTCAACAATCGATGCTTCTATTGATGTGGAAACATGCGCAGAATATGATAAACTATTTGAAATTTCAAGGGCTGAAGTTGATGCCTTCCTGGCGTGGTCAACAAGTGAAGATCCTGCCAAAGAATTTCCGGATTACGCCATTCCGGAATCAATTCTTAACTGGCCCGCTCACGGAGATGAGGCACTGGGACAAAGTTATTATCTCGCTCCTTTTTACGATGTTGATGGTGATGGGAATTATGATCCAAGAGCCGGAGATTATCCTTACTATGATGTTGATAATGCCCTGTGTAAAACACTGATTCCAACAAAAGATGCCGATTATTACCATGCTGATGATCCTGATAACTGGAGATATGGCATCCTTTCTGACCAGGTAATTAAAGGTGACCAAACCTTATGGTGGGTATTTAATGATAAAGGTAATATTCATACCGAAACTGGTGGAGCTGCCATTGGTATGGAAATACGTGCGCAGGCCTTTGGTTTTGCAACAAACGATGAAGTGAATAACATGACATTTTATAGTTATGAAATTATAAACCGTTCAACATTTGAGTTAGAGGACACATACTTTAGTCAATGGGTTGATACAGACCTGGGCTATGCATGGGATGATTACGTGGGATGCGATGTTGCACGTGGTTTGGGTTATTGCTATAATGGAAACGCCATTGATGGTTCTGGTGAGGTTGAGGCTTACGGAGAGCAACCCCCTGCTATTGGAGTGGACTTTTTTCAGGGTCCCTATATGGATCCTGATGGTTACGACAATCCTTCTTATGAAGGAGATAGTGCTGTAGGACCAACCTTTAGCGGGAGTTGTGAAATCGTGAATCAGGATGGTTCACCTCGTAACATGACATATTTCGAACTTGGAGAGCTTGTAACTAAACCGAATATTATACGTTCCGCTGCCATTAACGGTGTTAACTTTGGTGATGGTATTGTGGACAACGAGCGTTTTGGTATGAGAAGATTTGTATATCATAACAATACTTCGGCCAACCCGAATACTACCGACCCTCAAAATGCACCTGAATATTATAATTACCTTAGAGGGATTTGGAAAGACAATACAAAAATGCAATATGGTGGAACTGGCCATACCCTCGATCCTAAAGCAGTAGGCCCTGACTGCGACTTTATGTTTCCGGGGGATACTGACCCTTGTAACTGGGGCACAGGTGGTGTGCCACCAAATGACGGGTTTAACCAGAATAATATTTACTGGACTGAAAAAGACATGCAAAATCAACCCGGCGACCGAAGGTTTATGCAATCTGCAGGGCCTTTCACCCTGTTGCCTGGTGCTGTAAATTACATCACCGTTGGTATTCCGTGGGCAAGAGCTACTTCGGGTGGTGCATGGGCTTCTGTTCTTTTGCTTCGTGTGGTTGACGATAAAGCCCAGGCATTGTTCGATAACTGTTTTAAAGTACTTGATGGCCCCAGCGCTCCTGATCTGACCTTCCTTGAAAATGACGGAACTATTACAGTTACCATTTCCAACCGAAAAGGTTCTAACAACTATAAGGAAGCCTATTCAGAGATTGATCCTAATATCCAATTGCTTGAAGATACCACCGGCCAAAGAACAAATGCTCAGGAGGATTCTATGAAAACCTACCGGTTCGAGGGTTATAAAATTTATCAGTTGCGACGTGCTGATGTTAGTGTTGAAAGCCTTAGTGATCCTGACCTCGCGAGGTTAATTGCTCAGTTCGATAAGAAAAATGATATTACTAAATTGATAAATTATTATTTCGATCAGGGAATTGGCGCTAATGTGCCAGTGGTTGAAGTTGATGGAGGCGATGAAGGAATAAGACATACATTCCAGATAACGGAGGATGCCTTTGCAGATAAAGATACAAAACTCGTTAATCACAAACAGTATTATTTTATTGCTTTGGCTTATGCCTATAATGAATACCGTCCCTATACGCAGGAGGTTGGTATTGAAGACGGACTTTACGGACAGAAACTACCATTTCTTGCAGGAAGGAAAAACATAAAAGTATATACTACAATCCCCCACAAGCCTGTAAATGGCCTGCAAACCAATTCGGTGTATGGCGACAGGTTTGAAATTACCAGGATTCAGGGTAACGGTAACGGTGGTTTTGAACTTGAACTCAACGAAAGTACTGTTGAGGAAATATTATCGAAACCTCCAATTTCCTACACGCTCGATCCTTTGACAGGAAAATATTTTACTACCGATACCATGGGCTCCGAAAATTATCCGATTGCTTATGAATTGGGTTATATTAAGAATTTTGGGCCATTGAATGTTAAAGTGGTTGATCCCCTTGATATGTTAGCTGGTGAATATACACTTAAATTTGTCAATGTTAAGCAGCCATCAAATACTGATTCTCAAGGTAATGTTGTTGTTACTGATTCGCTTACAATTACCGCAGCAAGTTGGATTTTAACCGATGCTTCGGGCACCACTTGGAGATCCGATACTACAATTAATATTCGAAATGAACAGGTAATACCCGAATTGGGTATCTCAATAGATATTAAACAAATAGTACCACCCGGAGCATCCACATCTGTAAATAATGGACTTATCAATTCGTCCTTAACCTTTGCTGACAGTTCACAGTTCTGGTTTTTTGGAGTTCCTGACTTTGATATTCCTAACAGTTCATTAAACTGGATTCGTTCAGGGGTTTATAAGGATGATGCTAACACCCTGTTCAACGACTGGAAAATGTCGTTAGATCAGCCTTGGGATGCCGGTCAGTATTACGAAAAAATAATATTTGGATCCTGGGCTCCTTATGCTCTTGTGGCCGACAAGGCCGAAATTGCCGAAGGTCCGGCGTATAATTCCTTGTCAAGGGATAAGGCGAAGCTAAAATTCCTCGCAAGTATTGATGTTGTTTTAACTTCCGATAAATCGAAATGGACCAGGTGTCCGGTTATCGAAACATGCCCTGATAAAAACCTGGCTCAAGGTGGTGCTGAAATGCATACCTTAAGAAAATCAGCATCAATTGATAAATTCGGAAATTATGCAGAAAATATGAACTTGCCTGACAGCGATAATCCCGAGGATCCAAATTACATTTCGGCACAAGGTATGGGTTGGTTCCCGGGTTATGTAATCAATATCGAAACCGGTGAACGCCTTAATGTAATGTATGGCGAAAATACGTGGTTGTCTGGTGATAATGGCCGCGATATGCTATGGAATCCATCCAACAGGATTTTCGATAACAATGGTAATCCTATTATGGGAGGTATGCACTACCTCTATATACTTAATCCAACAACTATTAATTATGTGGGTAACCTTTTCAAAATTCCGGCTTATGATGCTGGCAGATATTTTAGGGATTCATTGGTTGGCGTTGGTATTCCTAACGGAGGATTATCCGATATTGTGCGTTTGTCGGGTCTCTATGCAAGTGTAAACTGGGTTAATCTACCTTTAATGGCCGATTCAATTTGGTTGCCTGAAGGTAATGATGCGAAGATCAGTATCAGGGTGGCAAAACCATATCGAAGGTATTATTCATCAGCGGCAATGGATTTGAACAACGCAAAGAATGAAAACGATTTCTTCCCGGTATTTAAATTCAATACCGAAGGATTTGAAGCAGTTAAGTTTTCTGCTGAAAAGAATGATAGCGATCTTGATTTGATCAATGTTGTTCCAAATCCATATTATGCTTTTGCCGATGGGCCGGGTTATGAGCGAAACCAACTTGATTCACGGGTTAAAATTACAAACTTGCCCGAGCGATGCGTTGTTACCATTTATAATATCAGTGGAACACTTATCAGACAATATAACGTAGATAAATCAGGTATTAGTAACCCATCCGCTTCCACAAGTGGCATCGATACCGATGCTAAGACTTCTATTGATTGGGATTTGAAGAATTATGCTGGAATTCCTATCGCCAGTGGCTTGTACCTTATTCACGTTAAAGAGACAGGTGGCAGAAGTAGTGAACGTGTAATTAAATGGTTTGGAGCTATGCGCCCGATTGACCTCAATACATTCTAAGTATAATGTTCGAAAAATCTAAAACATTAAAATTTGAAGGCATGAAAAACATTTACAGAGATATATTAGCGGTTTTTTTAACAGTAATACTTATCTTCCCGTTAATCGCAACTGCTGGTAATAAAGACCGTTCCGGGCAATCCGGAGCATCTGAATTATTAATTAACCCATGGGCAGGTAGCTCGGGTTGGGGTGGTGCCAACGTGGCTTGTTCGCGTGGCCTGGAAGCCATATTTACAAATGTGGCAGGAACAGCTTTTACTCCCAATACCGAAATCATATTTGCCAATACCGACTATTTAAAAGGCGCTGATGTTAATTTGATGTCCTTTGGTATTTCGCAGCGGATCGGAGAATCAGGAGCACTGACCATCGCAGTTATTTCGATGAGCTTCGGTGATATTTATCGAACTACAATTAATAACCCTGATCCTACTGATGCAAGTATTGGAACCTTCAGCCCTAATTTGATGAATATCAATATTGCCTACGCGAAGGCTTTCTCAAATAGTATCTATGGTGGATTTAATATTAAAATTATATCTGAATCCATTGCTGATATGAGCGCCCAGGGTGTTGCAATTGATGCCGGCATTCAATATGTAAGCGGTGAACTTGATAATATCAAGTTTGGTATCTCGCTTAAAAACGTTGGCCCAACCATGAAGTACTCAGGCGATGGACTAAGCTTTAGAGGTTTTTATTCCCAGTTCTCTCAAACATCTCCAACATTTCAGCAGCGTGTCTCCGATTTTGAATTGCCTGCAACATTGATGATTGCCGGAGCTTACGACTTTTTATTTGGAGAAAGCCGCTTTACATTGGCTGGTACTTTTGTTTCTAACTCATTTACAAAAGACCAGATTATTGTTGGTGGTGAATTTTCGCTAAAGTCATATCTTTTGCTTAGAGCCGGATATACTTACGAAGAAGGTATTACCAATAAAACCGATAGAACATCTGTTTTTACTGGTCCCAGTGCAGGGATTTCAGTGCAAATTCCTTTAAACAAAGAAAAAGGATCTGTTTTCTCAATAGATTATTCGTACAGAGATACCGACCCATTTGATGGTGTTCACACCATTGGTGCACGTATCAGCCTGTAAAAAATATGTTAATACCTGTATAGGATTAGAAAAAAGTATTAATTTTGCGCCATAAAGTCAAAGGCCCTTTTTTAGGAAAGGGTCTTTTTCATTATCGATAATTATCATTAAATGGTTGAGGAGAAATGAGAGATATTAAATATTATAACGAAGAAGGTCTCAATAAATTAAAGGACGACCTGCATAAGTTGATAACTGTTGACCGGCCTGCAGCATCAGCCCAAATAGCTGAAGCCCGCGACAAGGGCGATTTATCAGAAAATGCTGAATACGATGCTGCGAAAGAAGCCCAGGGAATGCTCGAATTAAAAATTGCGAAACTTCAGGATACCATCCGTAGCGCGAGAGTTATTGATGAATCGAAGTTGGATACAACAAAGGTCTATATTCTTTCACATGTAACCATACTCAACCTTAAAACGAAAACCAAAATGAAATATATTATCGCTCCCGAAAGGGAAGCTGATATTAAAAAGGCTAAAATTTCTGTTGATTCTCCAATTGCAAAAGGCTTGTTGGGGAAATCGGTAGGTGATATTGCCGAGATTCAAGTACCGGCAGGAAAAATGAGTTTCGAAATACTTGAAATTACAAGGTAATGTAGATTTTAAAGCTCAAATGAGTGAGATGCTAAATGGTTTAAACTGTTTGGCATTTTTTTTTGATGGGAAATGTTACTTTTGTTAATTGATTATTTTTAAATCTATAATATTATGAGTAGCATATTTAGCAAAATTATTAATGGAGAAATACCATCTTACAAAATAGCTGAAGATGACGATTATTATGCTTTTTTAGATATTAATCCTCTTACCTTAGGCCATACCCTCGTAATTCCTAAAAAGGAAATAAATTACATTTTTGATATTGAGGATGAATTGTTGAAAGGTATGATTGTGTTTGCCAAAAAAGTTGCTCTTGCCATGAAAAAAGAAATCGATTGCAAACGTATTGGTATTGCCGTGCTCGGGCTTGAGGTGCCACATGCCCATATTCATCTGGTGCCAATCAATAGTATTTATGATATCGATTTTAGTAAACCAAAACTGAAATTTACTGCTGAGAAATTTTGGCAAATTGCCGGGAACATCCGCAAGCATCTTTCATAAGTAATATCCGAATTATATAAATAAAAAATGAGAGCACAATATGATTTTTTAGTAATTGGAACGGGAATAGCCGGTTTAAGTTATGCACTTAAAGTTGCTGCACATGGCAGTGTTTGTCTTGTAACAAAAATCTTAGCCGGCGAAACAGCAACAAGATATGCTCAGGGTGGAATTGCTGCTGTAATGTACACCCCTGATACTTATGAGAAACATATTGCTGATACACTAATTGCAGGAGATGAACTGAATAATGAAAAAATTGTAAGGATAACAATTTCTGAATCTACCGACCGTGTACAAGAATTGATTGAATGGGGTGCCCGTTTTGATAAAACTAAAACCGGACACTATGACCTTGGTAAAGAGGGCGGTCATTCCGAAAACAGGGTGCTACATCATAAAGACAATACCGGGCAGGAGCTTCAAAATATTTTATTACTGCAGGTTAAAGCAAATCCAAATATTGTAATACTGGAAAATCATTTTTCTATTGATATTATTACTCAGCACCATTTAGGCGAAGAGGTAAAGCGAAGACGTAACGATATTAATTGCTATGGAGCTTATGTTTTAGACGTTAATAAAAATGAAATTAATACAATCCTGGCTAAAACCACAATGATTGCTACCGGTGGGGCAGGAAACGTTTATGCCACAACCACAAACCCCGAGTTGGCTACAGGCGATGGTGTTGCTTTAGTTTATCGTGCCAAAGGAATTATCGAAAACATGGAATTCATCCAATTTCATCCTACGGCGCTGTATAATCCTAAAGAGAAACCTTCATTTCTTATTACCGAAGCTTTACGCGGATTTGGAGGTATCCTGAAAAATTCCCTTGAAGAGGAATTTATGAAGAAGTATGACAAGAGAGAGTCTTTAGCTCCGAGGGATATTGTGGCACGTGCCATTGATAGCGAGATGAAAATTTCAGGCGATGATTTTGTTTATCTCGATTGCAGACATCTCGAAAAAAATGAGCTAATTCATAATTTCCCAACAGTTTATGCAAAGTGCCTGAGCATAGGTATCGATATTTCAAGAGATATGATTCCTGTTGTTCCTGCTGCACATTATACCTGCGGTGGAATAAAGGTGGATGAGTACGCCCGAAGTTCGCTAAAAAACCTATATGCCAGTGGCGAATGTGCTTCCACAGGTTTGCATGGCGCAAACCGCCTTGCATCAAATTCATTACTCGAATCGGTTGTATTCTCCCACAGGGCCAGCATCGATGCTGTCGCCTCACTTAAAAACATAAGCTTTAAAGATGGCATCCCCGACTGGAATACCGAAGGTACGGTGCTAAATGAAGAAATGATTTTAATTACCCAAAGCTTAAAAGATTTACAGGCAATTATGAGTAATTATGTGGGCATCGTTCGCTCCAATCTTAGATTAAAAAGAGCCATCGACAGACTGGAAATAATCTATCGTGAAACCGAGGTCTTGTATGATATGTCAATACTAACCGTTAAAATTTGTGAATTGAGAAATATGATTAACGTGGCTTATTTGATTATCAAAATGGCAATGCAAAGAAAAGAAAGCCGGGGCTTGCACTTTTCGTTGGATTATCCAAAACCAGAAAAACACAATTCGAAATAATCTGATTTCTAATCATAATGAATAAACAACAATTTATCGATAATATTCAACTAGCGCTTGATGGTGAACCTGTTTATAGCGAAGGCTTAAGCGATATAATCGAAAGATATCCATTTTGTCAGAGTGGACAGTTGTTGTATTTTATCTCCTTACTTCAAGAGCACGACATCAGGCATCATAGCCGTTTGAAGCTTGTTTCGGCCTATGCCGGTGATAGAAGCATTTTGAGGTATTTTGCCGAACAACGAAACTATGATGAGCCTGGTATTTCCGGTTTTGTTATCCAAACCCCGGAAATTTCAGTACAGGATAATAAGTTACCGCAAACTCCGCAAATTGATGGTGTGCCCCCAGAGGATGTTGAAAGTGAAGGAAAAGCCATTGAATTGGCTGAACAGGCTATAAAAGATAAGAAATCTGAAAAGGCCCCGGATACTGAGCTGAAAGATAATGTTGATAAAAAAACTGACAATATTTCTGAAAGTAATTTCGATAATACTGAAATATCACCTGAAATATTGGAAGCGAATTCTGAAGTTGTTGAGGAAGAAAATAGCATGGATGAAGATCATTTACCCGGGTTTTCAAAGTCAAAAGCCGAACTAATTGATAGCTTTATAAAAAATGCTCCCAGAATTTCAAGGTCGAAATCTGATTTTTATAATTCTGTTGATTATGCTAAGAAAAGTGAGATTGATAAGGATAATATTGTGAGTGAGACACTTGCGAAAATCCATATTAGCCAGGGGAGCTATGAAAAGGCAATAAAAATTTATAAGCAATTAATTTTGACAGTTCCGGAAAAAAGTAGTTACTTTGCACGCCAAATTGAAAAAATAAAACAAACACAGAATTTAAATACTTGATAAAATGGGATTGTTCATTCTTTTAACCGTACTACTTTTAATTGTTGCAGTTTTAATTATACTTGTTGTTTTAGTTCAAAACTCCAAGGGTGGCGGTCTGGCATCTAACTTTGCAGGCTCAAATCAATACATGGGAGTTAGAAAAACTGCTGACTTTCTTGAAAAATTTACCTGGTCTTTGGCCGTTGCTATGATGGTTTTAGTTTTGGGCTCTTCCAAAGTAATCCCAAAAACTGGTGGACTAGTTACAACTGATACTGAAATCAGAGGATCAATCAACGATATTCCGATTCCAACCACAACTCCATTCACACCAAATGCTGGTGGTGACGAAACCCCCGACAATAGTGAAGGTGGCGGAGAGTAGTAAGTAGCATAGCTAAAACATTTTGTAAAATGTCAGATTGTCACGAACGATCTGACATTTTTTTATTTGCCCCAACCCTTAATTGGTGCTAACATTTCCGGCCAAAGTCTTTCAACCATTTTATTCTATGGATTTTAATGATGTCATAATCACTGACAGAAATGTCATGAATTTTGATTTTTGAGGGAAATATTTGCTTTGGCATAAATTCTGATTGGCGCGGCGTAGCTTAAATAAGAATATCAATAATTAATATTAAATACAATAAGTAATATGGCAAAAGTAAACATCAAACCCCTGGCCGACAGAGTAGTGGTTGAAGCTGCCTTAGCAGAACAAAAAACTACTGGTGGAATTATTATTCCTGACACAGCTAAAGAAAAACCACAAAGAGGTACTGTTTTGGCAGTAGGTCCCGGAAAAAAAGATGAACCAATGACTGTTAAAATTGGCGACATGGTTTTATACGGAAAATATGCAGGTACGGAAATCACCATTGAGGGTAGTGATTACCTGATTATGCGCGAATCTGACATCGTTGCAATTGTTTAAAAAAAAATTAATTAATAACATAAAAATTAGATAAAATGGCAAAAGATATAATTTTTGATCTTGCAGCTAGAGACGGACTGAAGAGAGGTGTTGACGCACTTTCTAATGCTGTTAAAGTTACATTGGGCCCTAAAGGACGCAATGTTATAATCGACAAATCATTCGGTGCGCCTACCGTTACCAAAGATGGTGTTACTGTAGCAAAAGAAATTGAACTCAGCGAGCCTATCGAAAATATGGGTGCTCAAATGGTGAAAGAAGTTGCTTCAAAAACCAACGACCTGGCCGGCGATGGTACAACTACCGCTACTGTTTTGGCCCAATCGATATTTACCACCGGTTTAAAAAATGTTACCGCAGGTGCAAATCCGATGGATCTTAAAAGAGGTATCGACAAAGCTGTAAGAGCTGTTGTTGAAAACCTGAAATTGCAATCACAGGAAATTGGCGACAGCTTCGACAAAATTGAGCAAGTGGCCTCTATTTCTGCAAATAACGATAACCAGGTTGGTAAACTTATTGCCCAGGCTATGGCAAAAGTTAAAAAAGAAGGTGTAATTACTGTTGAAGAAGCCAAAGGAATCGATACCTACGTGGAGGTTGTTGAAGGCATGCAGTTCGACAGAGGATATATTTCTCCATACTTCGCTACCAATACCGAAAAAATGGAAGCTGTTTACGAAAATCCATTCATCCTGATTTATGACAAGAAAATTTCGGTAATGAAGGATTTGCTCCCAATTCTTGAAAAAGTTGCACAATCAGGCCGTCCGATGCTGATAATTGCCGAGGATGTTGAAACCGAAGCTTTGGCTACACTCGTTGTAAATAAATTGCGTGGTGGGCTTAAAGTTGTTGCTGTTAAAGCTCCCGGCTTTGGCGACCGCAGAAAAGAAATGCTGGAAGATATAGCAACTTTAACAGGTGGTACCGTAATTTCGGAAGAAAAAGGTTACAAGCTCGAAGATGCTACCCTGGATTATATGGGCGAAGCCGAAAAAATTACCGTTGACAAAGAAAATACAACAATTGTAAGCGGTAAAGGCAATAAAGCTGATATTGATGGTCGTGTAGCCCAAATTAAAAAGCAAATCGAAACCACAACCTCTGATTACGATAAAGAAAAACTTCAGGAACGCCTTGCTAAATTAGCAGGTGGTGTTGCAGTTATTTATGTTGGCGCTGCAAGCGAAGTGGAAATGAAATCGAAGAAAGACCTTTTCGAAGATGCACTCAATGCAACCCGTGCGGCAATCGAAGAAGGAATCATCCCCGGTGGTGGTGTTGCTTACCTGCGTGCTGTTGATGCGCTCTCGAACATCGATGTTGAAAATGATGACGAAGAAACAGGTGTGGCCATTATGCGCAGAGCGCTTGAAGAACCATTGCGCCAGATTGTTGAAAACGCCGGCATGGAAGGTTCAGTTGTTATAAACAAAGTGAAAGAAGGAAAAGGTGACTACGGTTTTAATGCCCGCACCGAGGTTTACGAAAACCTTTACGATGCCGGAGTAATTGACCCTGCAAAAGTTGCCCGCGTTGCACTCGAAAATGCTGCTTCAATTGCCGGCATGTTGCTTACAACCGAATGTGTTCTTGCTGATATTAAAGAAGACAACCCGGGTGGTGGAATGCCAGGTGGCATGCCTCCCGGTGGCGGAATGGGTGGAATGTACTAAAATTCATTTCCAAACCTATATAAATTCAGGCTCTCCAATATTTTTGGAGAGCCTTTTTTTTGCTTCTTTAAACAAGGTTTTGGAGGATGTTTGCTCAAAAGCCTTGCATCATTAGTTTTTATTTTGGTGGGGGATTTGATTATAGCCCTAACTTGGACAACCCAAAACCAAACAAGGTGATCATGTAAAATTTATGGTGTATTCCTATTTTGGGTCGTCCAAGTTAGTCGGCAAAATTTATAAATGCATATTTTGCAATTAAGAGTTTCATTATTTACCTTCCTTTCATATTAATAACAATGCATTTATAAATTTTGCTAAAGTATCTTATCTCTGGTATTCTGCCAAATGATGGCAGAATACCAGAGATAAGATACTTAATATCACAAAAAAAAATGGGGTGTTTGGGCGAGGCTATGCCTCGTCCGGTTTATTGTGGCAGGTTTTTCCTGCTGCAACCATAAGAAACCTGACTTTAAAAAAGCAGGCTGAGCCTGCGAAAATAAATACAGCTTAGGCAACGGTGGTTGAGTTTGTCGAAACCAGCCTAAGCTGAACATCCCGAAAATTTATTGACAACCGAAAAAAATATGGTGCAAGGCGAAGAAACCAGCCCGCCTTGCCCGCTTCGCCAGCGTAGGCTTTTGTTTAGGCGAGGCAGGGATGTTCCGAATCCGGGATTCGTGAATCCTGGACACGAGCGAAGCCCGGCACTGCCAACTGAAAACTGAAAACTGAGGACTGCGAACTGCCAACTGAAGACTGCGGACTGAAGACTGCGAACTGAAGGCTGAGGACTGCGGACTGAAGACTGAGAACTGCCAACTGAGGACTGAAGACTGAGGACTACACGAAAGGCTTTACGGCTATCCCTGTGAAAATCGCAATGATAAAACTTATCATGGTACCCAGCAAAATGTATTCAGCATCTTTGCGGGTTTCGGCATTTTTTATATCACTGAACCTCAAAATAGATTTTGCTGCAATTAAAAAACCAATCCCCGAAAATTGATTGATCAACACAAAAGTCAAAATCAGAACCCTTTCAAACATACCTATCCATCGGCCTGCATCTTCCAGCCCGTCATTTTTAATTTGGTTCTGCCAGCTTTCTGTAATTTTTGCAATTAAAAATCCTGAAGGCCAAATTGTAAAAATGTAGGCCGTGAGTATTGCAAGGTTCTTCTGGTCGTAAAATAGGTTTTGAATGATTTCCGAAAAATTTATTTCGGGCTGTACATAGAAGTACCAGGCAACAATTATTACAATGAAATGAAACAACTGATCGAGTAAAAAATATTTTAGGGTATTTCCGGTGTATGATTTTACAGTATCAATTAAAAAGTGTGTAAGCATTACAAGTAAAGGAATCCAAAAATTTTGATAATATCCTGACAAGCCATAAGTCAGCACCCCGGCAATGAGTGCATGGAGATAAAGCGTTTTTGCCCTCCATTTTTTTGCCGTCCTTTCTTCGATCCAGGTTTTGCGCTGTAATAAAAAATCTGCAAGCAAATGCGCTATTACCAGCCTAAGCAGCAAAGAGGTTTCGAGGCTTGTTAAATCTGTCATCCTTACGTGGTTTAAAGTGTTTCATTATTTATGCAATAAAAATCCTAATGTATGTCTATGCAAATTTTAATAACGGAAAAATTCTTAATTATAACCCCACAGGGTTATAATCACCAATAATAACCCCACAGGGTTATAATCATTAATTATAACCTCACAGGGTTATAATTTCCTGTTTTGAAAAAACTTTTGAAACGATTTACCATTAAATCTAACTGATAACTATTTGCCGAAGCCATTCGTTTTTTAATTGCCGGCTGCGATACCTTAAAGTGTTCGGCCATTTCCTCTTGAGTTTTCCCTTTAAAGTACTCAATAATAACATCGGCCTGCTGTGGAGTCCAGCGCAAAATAATAACATCAAGCATAGAACATTCTACGGTTAGTTCGCTGTTTATTATATCCCAGGGTGTTTTTATCGATAACATTCGATTGTGTTTCGAAAGTTTATCAAGTTCAGGGCCTGAATTCCGGTAAGCTTCGCCATCGCCTTCACCAGTACTTTTAACCGGTAGATGCGAAACGGTGCCAATGCCAATAGCAATGCGGGCATCAACGGCATTTTTGAGGGTGGTTTTATAACTGCCCCTGATAAATGCCCTGATTAAAACTGCGGCAGTTAGGGCTTTTTCGGGTTGTAGGAGTACGCCCTGGAAACTGTCGCCACGAAAAACCTCGAAGGGAAAGGCGATAATATCCGATCCCAGGATGGCTTCCATTTCTGCAAATGCGGCCTTTAAAACATTAAGCAGGTTTTGTCGGGCTTCACCTTCAAATCGCGATGACTTGGCAATATCGCCGGTGAGTACAGCATAAAGTTTGCTTTCCATGACATCAGGCTTTTAATTTTCTGTATTTAATCCGTTTAGGGCCTTCATCGCCAAGCCGTTTCTTTTTATTTTCTTCATATTCTGTATAGCCGCCCTCAAAAAAGTAAACCTGCGAGTTTCCTTCAAATGCAAGGATGTGTGTGGCGATTCGGTCGAGGAACCAACGATCGTGGGAAATAACCACGGCACAACCTGCGAAATTTTCAAGCCCTTCTTCCAATGCACGCAACGTATTTACGTCGATGTCGTTGGTGGGCTCATCCAAAAGTAAAACATTGGCTTCCTGTTTTAGCGTAAGGGCAAGGTGCAAACGGTTTCGCTCCCCGCCTGATAAAACCCCGGTTTTTTTCTGCTGGTCAACGCCACTAAAATTAAACCTCGAAACATAGGCCCTCGAATTCATTTCCCGGTTGCCAAGCTGAATGGTTTCGTGGCCGCCCGAAATGGTTTCCCAAACTGTTTTTTCGGGATCAATATCGGCGTGGGCCTGGTCCACATACCCCGGCTTAACGGTTTCACCGGTTACAAATTCACCGTTATCGGGTGTGTCCTGTTTCATAATCAGGCGGAAGAGGGTGGTTTTTCCGGCACCGTTGGGGCCAATTACGCCCACGATTCCGGCAGGTGGAAGCATGAAGTTTAAATCATCAAATAGCAATTTATCTCCAAAAGCTTTGCTCACGTTCATGGCTTCGATTACCTTATTTCCTAACCTTGGGCCGTTGGGGATAAAAATTTCCAGCCTTTCTTCTTTTTGTTTTACATCCTCATCCATCATTTTTTCGTAAGCCGACAACCTGGCCTTCGATTTGGCATGTCTGGCTTTTGGTGCCATGCGCACCCATTCCAGCTCCCGCGCCAGGGTTTTGTGCCGTTTACTTTGGGTTTTTTCCTCCATTTCGAGGCGTTTGGTTTTTTGCTCCAGCCACGAGGAGTAATTTCCTTTCCAGGGAATGCCTTCACCGCGGTCGAGTTCCAGAATCCAGCCTGCCACGTTGTCGAGGAAATACCTGTCGTGGGTTACGGCTATCACCGTGCCTTTGTATTTTTGAAGGTGGTGTTCGAGCCATTCCACCGATTCGGCATCGAGGTGGTTTGTAGGCTCGTCCAGCAGTAAAATGTCAGGTTCTTTTAAAAGAAGCCGGCAAAGTGCTACACGTCTGCGTTCGCCACCCGAGAGGTTTTTTACCGGTGAATCACCCTCCGGGCAACGCAGGGCATCCATTGCTCTTTCGAGTTTTGAATCGAGCTCCCAGGCATCTTTCTGGTCGATAAGCTCCGTAAGTTTTCCCTGGCGATCAATCATCTTGTTCATTTCATCATCGCTCATGGGCTCGGCAAACTTCAGGTTTATTTCTTCGTATTCTTTCAGTAAGTCAACGGTTTCCTGAACGCCTTCTTCCACAATTTCTTTTACTGTTTTGCTTTCGTCCAGCTTTGGTTCCTGCTCCAGGAAGCCAACTTCGTACCCGGGAGAAAATGTTACTTCTCCAAGGAACGATTGCTCCATACCTGCAATAATTTTTAACAAAGTGGATTTTCCCGAGCCATTCAACCCGATGATACCGATTTTGGCCCCGTAAAAAAAGGAAAGGTAGATGTCTTTTAATACTTGTTTGCCTGGGGGGTAAATTTTTCCTACCCCCATCATCGAAAATATAATCTTTTTATCGTCTGCCATATTTTTTGTTTTTTAGATCTGATATTATTGTTATAATGATTTGATTATTGTTGTTGTTTTATCCAAATATTCTAAATTAAAATGTGGCTAAATTCCGTGGGATTTGTTTTTCCCGTTAATCGGGACAGGTTGTGGTAGAAAATTAATGCCACTAATTCACTAAGACACGAAAAAGGCACAAAAATACAAGTACCATATTTAATTATTAAAATAGAAAACATAACATTTACTACATATTAAATATCTCCGCTAATTTTATAGAAGTTCAACGGATATAGATACCTACAAAGATGGGGAGATTTTTGGAATTTTGAATAAAATCCTTCGATTACTTTATTTCAATTCGGATTCCGTTGTCGATGGATAAATCGAATTTTTTAACATCGGTCGAAGGTTGACTATTGTAACGGTAGCTTAATGCAAAAATAAAATGCACCGATTTGGCAATGGCAAACTCTAACCCGGCTTCGCTTGTTATCCTGAAATTGTTAAAGTCCTTCAGTGCAGGCTGGTAATAAAGCACACCGGTAAGGTTTAGTTTTTTTTGCACAAGCCAGTCAATACTTATAAAGTTAGTACTCCGCCAGTGGTATTGGTTTATGGTGCCACCGTCGAGGTTGTAGTTTTCTGCTTCGTACATCAGTCCCGTGCTTACACTCATATCCACTGTATTCGTGCTATCTTTTTTAGAAACAAATTCGATAAGCCTGTATTTAATACCGGTGCCGGCAACATTGCGCGAGTTTAAATCGATAAATTCATCGTACTGCCTTTGTATAAATACTTCCCAGTTGGTACGATCGCTCAGGTGGGTAATTCCACGCAAGTGTAAAAAACCCTGGTTTTCCAGTTTTTTTTCTTCGGTATTTTTATATTCAAATGACCCAACAAGGAAGGTGTCGAATTTTTTTCCGTTATAGTCTATTCTCCCACCACCTTTGTATGCTGAATATTCTGTATTTCCGGCCTTTAGCGAAAAAGTTGTTGCTATGTTAAATAGAAACCCGGTTTCGTCCGAATAGTACTTTCGGTATTTCTCGGTGTTGATTTGGGCAGAGGCGCTGTTTGCTTGAAGCAGAAAAATAAGGGTGAGTAAAAAAGCTGTTTTGGAGTAATTTTTTTTAATCATAATGAAAGCTATTTTTTAATGTTTTCGAGCGACAAATCTATTTGCCTTTCCTATCGATTTTTGTTAATCTTGAAATTTCTGCCTTAATTTCTTCGATAACTTCTTTGTTTTTAATGATTTTTTTATCGCCTATTCGAGTAGAAAAAATGACAAAAACTTTACCGCCATATTTTTTTTCAAAATCCCGAAAACTTGCACCCATTCTTTCTGTAATTTTATAATTACCAAAGTTAGCATTTGCTGTTATTGGCTTTATTTGAATTCCGAATGCTTTGTTGCCAACCTTACCGAGATAATCAATATCACCAGCATGGTCAAGTTCTGGGTCACTTTCTTCAAATTCAATTTCAGGGAATAATTTTGCAAGACCATCATTTATTACAGATTTTTCAAGCAAAAAGCCATCAAAGGTACGGACAATAGTTACCTGATAAATATAATCTTTACAGTCTTGTAATGTTAATGCTTCAAATGCGGCAGTCCATTCCGGAATTACTACTTCAGTTATTTTTGCATACAGACGTTCTCCAAGTTCGTCTAAAGTTTCTCTCGTGATTTTTATTTTATCCTTTTTTTTGGTGTAGGCTTTTTCAAAGTAAAATTCTTCCCATTCATTTAGTGCAGTTGGTTGACATTCTCTAATCAAGGTCATGACAGCATCAACATTATTTGGCCTGGTAAGTTGGTAGGTGTTACTTGTATAGTTTAGTACTTTTTCCTTTTTACCAAAAGGTTTTGCATATTTTTTATTTTTTCTATCTTCCATTGTTTTCTTTAAGGTTTAAAAAATTCGATTTGTTCTTATAATTTAAGGTTAAATCCACATCAGCCAAATCATTTTTAATTAGATGAGCATTAAGAAAAGTCTTATTTTTAAGATATAAATAAACAAGAAGATTATTGTTTTCATCGTGTTTACTTTCATCAAATTTCAAAAAAACTTTTTGACCTTTAGTTTTAAGCTGAAGAAATTCGATTGCTTTTCCGTTTGTTTCTTTATTTTCCTTTACTCCTATTAGTTTTACGACAAGATCATTATTCAACCTGATTAATTCAGGGCTTATAATTTCCTTTACAGAATAATATTCTTCTCGTTGGGTTGAACCACTCTGATCTATTTTGGAACCAAATTGTAGTTTCTTAGGATCCGTTTTTTTATCGAATGAATGAAAGTCATTAAAAATGTAGGGTAATTTATTAATTTCTTTATTGAAATCTACTTTCTCAATATTTTGAGTTATAAAACAATAACCAGTATTGAAAATATCACTTTGACTAATCTCCAATTTTCTTTCAATAAATGGTATGAAGTCTGGATTAATTTCATAACCTACTGAATTTCTGTTCAAATTTTTCGCGGCAAGTGATGTTGTTCCACTTCCAAGAAATGGGTCAAGAACGGTATCTCCTACAAAAGAAAACATTTTTATTAGTCTCCTCGGTAATTCCTCCGGAAACATAGCGATATGTCCATCCTGACGTGCCCCACCAAAATTCCAATGACCGTCAAAATATGTTTTCCACTCTTCTTTGGTCATTTTAGATTGCTCTTTTAATTCTCTATTGGGATTAACAGGTGTTCCAAGTTTTTTGAATAAAAGAATAAATTCATAATCAATAGATAGGATTCCATTTCTTGGATTTGGATAACTCCCCATCAAAGAAGCTCCACCCGTAGTATTTGATGTTGTCTTTTTTTGCCAAATAATTGCGCCCATGTAATCGAAACCAATTGCCTCGCAAAATTTGATTATCTCTGTTCTAATTGGGATTACTTTATACCTGCCATAATAAACAGCTCTGGCAAACTGGTCTCCAATATTTACACACAAGCGACATCCATTATTTAATACTCTGTAGCTTTCTTTCCAAACAAGATTTAAATTGTTGATATAATCTTCATAACTGTCATTATATCCTATTTGGTTTTCTGTGCCGTAATCTTTTAATTGCCAGTATGGTGGTGAAGTGATAATTAAATCGACTGATTTATCTTCAAGCTCAGTCATTTGCCTGCTATCACCGTTTATTATTTTGTGGCTTGTTTTGATGCTCATTTTTCTTTTCTTTTCGCAAAGTTAATCATTATTAAACCCATTTAAAATGCCAATCGATAAATTCATCGTACTGCCTTTGTATAAATACTTCCCAGTTGGTACGATCGCTCAGGTGGGTAATTCCACGCAAGTGTAAAAAACCCTGGTTTTCCAGTTTTTTTTTTCGGTATTTCTCGGTGTTGATTTGGGCAGAGGCGCTGTTTGCTTGAAGCAGAAAAATAAGGGTGAGTAAAAAAGCTGTTTTGGAGTAATTTTTTTTAATCATAATGAAAGATGATTTTTTGGGTATTGCCGGACAATTCTTAAATCGCATTGAAATGGTTTGCTTTTCGGGACAATGAATTGATACTATTTTTTAAACTTCCTTTCAGAATATTGGCCAAGGATGTAAAAAGTAAAAATTGGGACTAACATAAATTTGCCTGATTTTTCAAGTAAATTGAATAATTCAAGAAGTCCTAAAAGAATTGCGATTGTTAATAGAACAATCATATTAAACCAAAATTTTTTCATTTTATTAATTTTTATTTAATAATAAAGATAATTGTTTAGCTACTTACCTTCCATTCCAAGCATAGGGCTTCTTCCATAGACCCCCTCTAACCTGCCTCGCCGGCAAGGCTGGCTCCCCCTTGAGGGGGAGGACTCCACCGCACTGGCAACTGCAGTCGCTTGTGCGGCTGGTCTCCCTTCCCCTCAAGGGGAAGGGTTGGGGATGGGGTCATTAGGATTTGGTAAATAATTCACCCACCTAAATAGTTACTCATAAATAAAATTTCAGCTATTCAGCACTGCGCAGCGAAATGGAAAAGAAAAGCAAAATGCCGCCAAAAACTACAGCCAAAACTCCGATGATTCGGGTAAGTATAATGATGGAACCAAAGGGACTGATGAATAGCATCAACCCGAAAATTAGCGTAATTGCCCCGTTGATGGTCATTAGTTTTTTGTACTGTCCCGGTTCGAGTAGCTTTAGGGAAATAAAGAGCTGAACTGCGCCAACTACAAGCGCCCATATCCCGATGATGATGCCAAAAATTTCGAGGCTAAGCCTGGTGTTGAAAACAATAATTACCCCAACTACCACACTTACTATCGAGCTTACTAAAGATGATATGTAGGGTTTATCCAGTTTCATATTGCGAATGGAAACCCATAATCCACCGGCCCCACCCAAAAGCAGGATGATTCCAAAATACACGGCAATTGTTTTTATGGTAGTTTGCGGCAGCAATATGGCAAGTGCCCCAAATAATAGCGCAATTATTCCATTGATGAGCAGCGTTATACTGTAGTGTTTTACCTTGCTTTTCATATTATTAAATTTTATTGGTATTAATCATGAGTCCAGTCTAAAAAGGTGTAAAGAAACATCCCGAAACTTCGGGATACAATTTACATCTCAGGTTATCAGTATTTTAAAAATTATTATCCGTGCATCTCCCGAAAGATCGGGACAGGCTGTGGCTTTTTATCCCGGATTCAATCATAATTTGTCCAAGTTTATCGGTAGCCTTCTCCCAATCATATTTTTGGAGTACAAAATTATACCCTGCTTCGGCAATTTTATCAGCAAAATTCTTATCATCCAACAGGCTGATAATATGCTTTGCATAATCTTCAGGGGTTTCTCCAATAAGTATTTCTTCCCCATCTTGTGCGCACAATGCACTGTTTGCGAGCGCTGAAGTAATACTTGGGATTTTCATAGCCATCGCTTCGAGCAGTTTGTTTTGCAGCCCGGTGCCAATTTGCATTGGGGCAATAAATATTTTGGCCGTTGCATAGCAATCGCGGATGTCGTCAACCCAGCCCGTAATGTGTACCAATTCGCTTTCTTGTTCCTGAACCCGTTTTGCCGGCGTGGCACCTGCAAGCAGCAATTTTGCATAAGGCTTTTTAAGGCGAACCAGCGGCAGGACTTTTTTAGAAAGATATTCGGCGGCATCCACGTTGGGCGGGTAACTCATGTTTCCAACAAAAACAATTTCATATTTTTTTTCGAGCTCTTTTGGTTTGAAAAAATCATGATCTACGCCGTTTGGAATAATGTGGATTTTTTCCTTTTCGGGATGCGGAATTAAATCGCGGTCGGGTTCCGAAATAATGACCTTGTTATCAAAAATATCAAAAAGAGCATTTTCGTATTTGAGCAAACGCTTGTATTCCGATTTAAAAACCGGCCTTAAATAAAAAGGAACTTTTGAAATCCGGCGTTCTATCCCTTTAGAAAAAACGTCCTGGTAGTCGATGGTTTTCGCGATGGTTTTGTTTTTTACATATTCGGCCACCCGCAGCAACTGGCAAAAAATATGATCGGGCTTTTCATTGCTTATTACTTTATTAATTTTTTTTTGAATGTTGCGATTGTAAAAATAGCCGGCCTGAAAAGGGATTCCTATAAATAATGCCCTCACCAGGTTAATAAAAACACCCAACCGTTTGAGTTGAAAAATATGAATGGATTTGCAAAAAGGCTGCAACTTTTCCACATATTCAGGTTTAACTTTTCCCTGGTTTAATGCACAAAGAATAATCTCGTGCTGTGCCGAAAGAAACCTGATGTGGTTGTAAGCACGCAGCTTGTCGCCCTTTTCGAGCGGGTATGGAAACCTTGGCAATATGACCAGCAACTTCATGGTGCAAAAATATAAACTTAAATGGACTGATAAAACATCTCCAACTTTTTGATCAATTTTTTATTGTCATGGTCTTTTTCTATCAACTGTCTGGCATTCTCACCCAGCTCAGAGCAATACTGCCGGCTCTCGACACACTTTTTTATGGCCTGGTAAAAGCTCTCCGGATCATCGGCAAGCATAATATTTTTTTCGTGCTCAACATTAATTCCTTCGGCACCAATACTGGTCGATACCACAGCTTTGCCCATGGCCATACCTTCGATTATTTTAATGCGGATACCGCTGCCCGAAAACAAAGGGACAACTTCGATGGCGTTGGAAGCGATAAAATCGAGGGCATCGTCAACTTCACCCAAAACTTCTATATTCTCCATATTTAGGTTGGTGAGCCAATCCGGCATTTCCCTCCCGGCGAGGTATAATTTCAGATCAGGGAAATTTTTGGTAACCGTGGGCCACACTTTGTCGAGAAACCATTTTACGCCTTCAATATTTGGTATCCAGTTCATGGCACCAATTAGAAACAGCGATGGGAAGCGGGTTTCAATGTTCCGCTCGGCTTTAAATTTTTCCAGGTTAATGCCAAAAGGAATGGCTGTGAGTGGAATATTGCATCCATTTTTTATAAAAAAATCGCCATCATTTTTGGTAATCGTAACTATGCCGTCGTAATCATTCAGTTTCCCTAATTCATAATCCCTGAGTGTTTTCCACAAATGGCCCAGGTAGTATTTTTTTAAAGGATTTGTAGTGATCTCGGCAACCCGTCTCCAAATTATATGCTCGATGTTGTGCGATCGTAAAATAATTTTTGCCCTGGAATATTTGCGGATTATTTCGATGTAAGGGCTGATGAAAAGTGTTTCGAATTGTACAATGTCAAAGTCTTCTTTGCTAAGGATGCGAATTAGTTTTTCCTCAAAATCCTTGCTGATAAACCTTTGTACGTGGTACGATTTATTGGTAAAAAGATTGATAAAGGCATCAAGTGGCTTTATGGCCAAATTGATGTAAGCAGTTTCGATGTTTGTTTTTTTTCGATAGTACTCGGGTATTTCATTTACATCAATACCATATTTATTCGAATTAATTGCCAGCACTTTCACCTTATGCCCGGCATCAGCCAGTCCTTCGATGAGTGCATTCATGGCAATGGGGCCGCCTTCTTTGGGAGGATAGGGTGACTTGTTACACAAAAACAGGACTTTCATAATACGATAAAATTAACCTGGATTTATTTTTTCTTTTTAATAAAGTAAAATTGTTTAAAGAATTTCCCCCACGATTCCGCATCGAGCAATGGTGCATCGGTGGTAGCTTTATAGGTTAAAAATATACCCAGGGGCAACAGGATTCCCGAGGCGAGCCACATGGCTATTTCGGGGGTCAGTACACCGGCACGGGCATATTTTTCGCCGGTGATTGAAATGATGTGATAAATAACAAAAAATACAATGGATACCACAACTGGCATACCCAGTCCGCCCTTGCGAATGATGGCGCCCAGCGGAGCACCGATAAAAAACAAGATGAAGCAGGCAATCGACAGGGTAAACTTCCGATGCCACTCAATGTCGTGTTTCCTTATGCGCTCGGCCCTTTTTTCAAAATCGATCATATTAAATTCAAGGTTGTTTTTGACCGATCGCGCCGATTGCAAAGCAAAGTCGATGGCTTTTACTTTGGTCTTTCGATCTACCAGGTTAATATCGTAAACCGTGTCGGTTTCCAACAAGGCAGTTTTAATGGTATCGTTCGCAAAGTAAGTAGTGTCAGCCTTCTCGTAAAACACAAATCTATCCCTGATACTTTTATTGAGGTTGTTTTTTCTCAGTATCAATTCTTTATCCAGCGAATCACGGTACGATGAAATTTGTTGCAGGTTCATCATTTGGTAGTTGTTTATGAATAGCTGCTCATCGGTTCGGTTAAGGGCAAAATCCAATCCACTGAAACGGCGTGTTTGTTCCTTGAACTTACTGCGTTGGAAGGGTCGGTTTTGTTTGTATCCTTTTTGATTTACAATATCTTCGTAGTTATACCCATCAAACAAATGAAAAATAAGGGTCGATTTGTCGGGCGTGAGTTCCATTTGCCCCCATTCTGCCGTGGTCAGTTTTATGTTTCCCATGCGGTCGGCATGGTTGTAAATCATTACATCTTTAATAATATTCTTATCCTGATCCTTTTCCTTGATGCGTATCGTGAAACCTTCGATGCCATTGTAAAAAATGCCTTCTTTAATATTCAAAGTTAGTTTTTGTTGTCGTACATCATAAAGAAGTGAGTGAAACTTTAGGTTTGCAATGGGCAGGATATTGTTGGAAAAAACAAAGGCTGTAAAACTAATAATGATCGACAGCATGATGAGCGGCATCATAATCCGCCGCAACGATATGCCGGAAGCTTTCATGGCAACCAGTTCGTAATTCTCGCCAAAATTCCCAAAGGTCATCAGCGATGACAATAAAATTGCGAGTGGCAGCGCCAGTGGTACAAAAGTGGAAGAAGCGTAATAAAGCAATTTTACTATTACATACCACTCTAAGCCTTTACCCACGAGGTCGTCAACATATTTCCATAAAAACTGCATCACCAAAATGAACAGCGAAATAAAGAATGTAAGCACCAGCGGCCCCAGGTATGACTTTAATATAAATTGATCGAGTTTTTTCAACAGCCTGTTTTTAATTGTGCAAAGATAATATGCTTTTCAAGTGTGAGGTAAACGACAATTTTTTTTAATTGGTTTGATTTTGATTATTTTTTCTCATATTTTGGTTCTGCTACATTTTTTGTGGATGTAGATAATGGCTATCACTGTAAACAGATTTCTCTGCCGCAAATGCGGCATCGAAATGACCACGGCCGTGGGTTTGATTTGGGAGGAGGGGAATCGGGCGCTTCGCGCCCGATTCCCCTCCTCCCACAACCACAACACTAAAGGTGTCACCTCGAAGGAGTGTAGCGACTGAGAGGTCTGTTTTTCAACTTCTTACAAATAGTTGTCATTAGTATGAGCGAAGTCCCGCACGTGCGGGAATAAATCTATTTTATTATTGCAGGTTTTACCTGCTGAAACCTGAATTTAAAAAAGCAGGCTGAACCTGCAGAAATAAATATAGCTTAGGCAGCGGTGGTTGAGTTTTTCGAAACCAGCCTAAGCTGAACGTACCAGGATTTTATTGACAGCCGAAAAAAATATGGTGCAAGGCGAAGAAAACAGCCCGCCTCGCGAGGCAAGCAAATCTGGTTTTGAGTTTTTCAGCAGGCACTAATTAGGGCTTGTCCATAAAGTACATCATTTACAAATCTCACAATAAGCTATCTTTGCAAACTCTTCAAAAATAATAGTATGAAACTAATTGAGGTAAAAACAAAAAAACAATCAAAGCAATTTCTGGATGTTGCACGTAAAATTTATAAAGATGATAAAAACTGGATTGCTCCCCTTGACCAGGACATAGAAGCTATTTTCGATCCCAACGAAAATGCCTATTTCGAAGGGGGTGATGCCATAAGGTGGATTTTGGTAAATGATGGTGGGGAGTTTATTGGCAGGGTAGCCGCCTTTTATAACCGAAAAAAAGCAAATACTTATGAACAGCCTACAGGGGGAATGGGTTTTTTTGAGTCGATTGATGATAAGGATGCAGCATTTTTATTGTTCGATGCTTGTAAGGATTGGCTGCAAAAGCAGGGCATGGAAGCCATGGATGGCCCGGTTAATTTTGGTGAAAACGATCAGTATTGGGGCTTGCTGGTTGAGGGCTTTATTCAGCAAAGTTATGGCATGAACTACCACCAGCCCTATTACCGAAAGTTTTTTGAAGATTATGGTTTTTCCTCCT
>Ga0208900_1000230_pt1 | contig 35352 bp, 35 predicted proteins | sample AntAceMetag02UKK_FD_184763 | JGI IMG/M metagenome (GOLD analysis project Ga0208900, IMG submission 184763) | Saline lake microbial communities from Ace Lake, Antarctica - Antarctic Ace Lake Metagenome 02UKK (SPAdes) (version 2) | ecosystem: Environmental > Aquatic > Non-marine Saline and... | reverse complement strand
CCGGAAAAATCGTTGAAAAATAGAGATGAATGGCCACCTGGAACAGGGTAAACATCACTGCCAGACGGTTCAATAATGTGGTGATTTCCGGTGCATCTTCAAAAAAATAGCCCATGAAAATAGACAGGATAAACAGGGCCGCGCACACCCCGATGATAAGAAACACGCGGTTTTGCAGCCGGCCGGGATTGTGGACATATACAAAAATAGCCAGCATAGCCATGATAAAGGGGAAAATCACATTAACGATGTAAGGATTGTTCACACCATGGCCTCCTTGGAAACAAGATTTAATTCATCTGCGGTCCTAAAGGGTCTCCTGATCCACCCAGTTCAGGGTCCGGTCCACGGCCTTTTTCCAACCGGCACAGGCACGGTGTCTATCCACCGGGGTCATGTCCGGTTCCCAAGTACCATGGATCTCCCAGTTGACCTTAAGATCATCCACACCTGCCCAGTATCCAACGGCAAGACCTGCGGCATAGGCAGCCCCCAATGCCGTGGTCTCGGCCACCCGGGGTCGGATTACGGGCACATTTAAGATATCTGACTGAAACTGCATCAACAAATTATTATGGATCATGCCGCCATCCACCTTAAGCCGGGTGAGCGCCACCCCGGAGTCAAGGTTCATGGCCTCTACAATATCCCTGGCCTGGTATGCGGTGGCTTCCAGCACGGCCCTTGCCAGGTGATGCTTATTGGCATATCCGGTGAGTCCGGCAACCACCCCCCGGGCATCGGAACGCCAATAGGGGGCAAACAGCCCGGAAAAGGCCGGGACAAAATACACCCCGCCATTGTCCGCCACAGCCAAGGCCAGGGGTTCAATGTCCCGGGCTTCTTTTATGAGCCCCAGGTTGTCCCGGACCCACTGGACCAGGGAGCCAGCATTGGCAATGGAGCCCTCCAGGGCATACACCGGTTTTTCATCTCCAATCTGATAGGCCAGGGTGGTTAAAAGGCCATGGGTGGACACCGTGGGGGTGGTGCCGGTGTTTAAAAGCAAAAAACAACCGGTGCCATAGGTGTTTTTGGCCTCCCCGGGTTCAAAGCAGGTCTGACCGAACAAGGCTGCCTGCTGGTCTCCCAAATCACCACACACCGGTACTTGTGCCCCCAAGGGGCCATCTTTCAGAGTGGTTCCCCAGGTGCGACTGTCCGACGAGGGAACGATGCGGGGAAGACCGGATGATGGAATCTGGAGGATATCAAGGATTTCATCATCCCAGGCAAGGGTATTAATATCCATTAGCAGGGTGCGGCTGGCATTGGTGACGTCGGTGACATGGGTACCCCCGTTGGGGCCACCGGTGAGGTTCCAGATCACCCAGGTATCCATGGTACCAAACAGGGCATTTCCCTTAAGAGCCGCGGCCTTTGCTTCGGGGACATGGTCCAGAATCCATTGGATCTTGGGCCCTGAAAAATAGGTGGCTACGGGCAGGCCGGTTTTCGCTTTAAAGCGATCCTGCCCCCCATCTGCAATGAGTTTTTGACAGATGGCATCGGTGCGGGTACACTGCCATACCACGGCATTGTAAAAAGGACGGCCGGTGTGTCGATCCCACACCACCACGGTTTCCCGCTGGTTGGTCACCCCTATGGCTGCAAGGTCGTTTCCAGTTAACCCTGCATTGGCAAGAGCCCCGGCAATAACCTCCCGGGTATTGTGCCACACCTCCATGGGATCATGGGCCACCCATCCGGGTCGCTCAAATATCTGCTGATGTTCTTTTTGGGAAAGACCTGCAATATTGCCTTTGCGATTAAAAATAATAAAACGGGTACTGGTGGTACCTTGATCCACTGCGCCGATGTATTTTGTCATTTTGCCTCCTTTATGCGAATTCGTATCTATGGCGCTACCACCAAATCATTATTTTTTCAAGGAAAAAAAAATGGCGTCATCAAGTATCAAATACATATTGCACCGGACAGGGTTCTTATGGTAAAACCCCTTAAATTTCAAATATAAATCATAGACTCGTGATTCCCGGGTTTTAATTGGCTGCATGTACTCTTGATGTTTTTTAAACTGAGTACGATGTACAGCGGCAAATAGAAAATCTGCTGATGACCGGGGAGTCATGGAAAAATAAGGTAAATTTTATGACCCTTGCGGTGATACCGTCTCGATATGGCTCCAAACGTTTCAATGGAAAGCCCCTGGCCCTGGTGGCGGGGAAACCCATGATCCAGCGGGTGTATGAGCAGGCCACAAAGGCCGGCTCCATTAACCGGGTGGTGGTGGCCACGGATGATGATCGGATTTATAACACGGTCATTGCCTTTGGAGGAGAGGCGGTGATGACATCCTCCGATCTCAAGTCCGGCACAGACCGGGTATGGGAAGCCTGCCAACAATTTTGCACCGATGACAATGAGGTCATCATCAACATCCAGGGGGACCAGCCCGTATTTTCCCCGGAATGTCTGGACCAGCTCACCGCCCCTTTTAATGATGACCCACTTCTTAACATGTCCACCCTGGCCCTGGAAATAACCGATCCCAGGGACCTCACCGACCCCTCTGCAGTGAAGGTAACCCTGGACAGAAAGGGCTTTGCCCTGTACTTTTCCCGGTCACAGATTCCCTTTCCAAGGGACGGAAAGGCCCAGGTACCCACTTACCGGCATTTGGGGTTTTACGCCTATCGGAAATCATTTCTGAAAACATTTACCCAGCTTGGGGAAAGCCTTCTTGAAAACACAGAAAAACTGGAACAGCTCCGGGTGCTGGAGTATGGGTATGATATCAAGGTGGTGATCACCCGCCATGACTCCCCCAGTGTGGATGTGCCCGGGGATATCCACCGGGTTGAGGCAAATTTCTTTACGTCATGATTCCTGTTCCTGTACATACAAGGCTTCACCGGGGATTTTCCATTGGGTCCACCGTGGCTCTGGGAACAGCGACCTTGAACCTGCTGGCAGACCTTTTGGAAACCAAACCAGAAAAACAGACACGCCTGCTGGAAGGACGGGCCACCGTCCGAATAATCACCCTTGGGGAAACCGGCCCCGTTGCAGTAAAAACCTGCCTCCGGGGGGGATGGATTTCTCGATTTAACCCGCATTACTATGTGCGCTGGGGTAAAACACGATGCCAAAGGGAGCTGGAATTTCTTTTCCATGCCCGCACTGCCGGGGTACAAAGCCCTGTCCCCATGGCATACATCACCCGGGGTAACGCATTGTACCAGGCATGGCTCATCACCCAGGCCATAACACCGCACACCACATTTGCCGCCCTTTCCCTGTCACACCCCGAAAAAGCCTTGGATCTATTGCCTGAAATATCCCGGAACATCACCCTTCTTGTGGAGGCCGGGATATTCCATGTGGACCTTCACCCGGGAAATATCCTGGTCACTCCAGGTGATGGTATTTATATTATTGACTTTGACAAAGCGCTTTTTTTTAATGGGCCACGGAAAAAATTAATACAAAAATATAAAGACAGATGGTCAAGGGCCGTTTTTAAATATAGACTTTCGGCTTCGCTATCTGAATTACCGCTGAAATGAGGAGAAACGACTCCTGGACTGGACCATTTAAAAGTCTTATTTCTCCAGGATTATATGGAGGGGGAGGTCAAGTGTAGCTTATACACATTATTTGTGGAAATTCCTGGCTTGCATAAATCAGAATTAAAATCGCTCATAAACCAAGCTTATCACCATTCCTCAGATATTCGCCTCACCGTTTTCATTACAAATTTATCTTTTATAAAATATATAATTTTAAAAATTTAAGGCTATTAAATGTATAGATTATACAAGTATGGAATCCTGGTTTTTGCTTTCTCTCTTCCCAATTTTGAAGCCCTGAAGTACATCGGTTTTTTTATTATGCTGATGGGTTTTTCAGGTAGGTTGATATGGAAAAAATCAATTACAATCAATAAATTAAGCTCCATTGATTGGCTGATTATAACTATCCTTTTAGGTTCTGTTTTAAGTACCTTGCTCAACTGGCCATTAACAAGCGGCACTAAAAGCTTGAGGCATACCGCTTGTTTTTTAAGCACCTTCTGGATGCTTTATAGGAGTGAACCCGACCCCAAACTACTCATACAAGTCGCCATGGCTCTTATGGCAGGAACCTTAACAGGATTATGCCTGGCTTTCTACAATTTGTTTCTAACAACAGGGTCATCGTTTAATATGGGAGAATTTGAACTATCATTTAATTTGATAAGTTCAGTATCAAGATCCGGTTCATTTGCGGCAACAATGCTCTTTATCTGCATAGGGATCATAATTGATAATTCTAATAATTTCAAACGCAATATCATTCTTTTTGCTGCGGTATTCCTAACTATTATATCCGCCTATATCCTGATTGTGGGAGGTCGTAGTAGCGTATTAAGCATTGCCATTGTATATTTTTTCCTTTTATTTCAATGTTTTAAAAACAAAAGATATCTCAAATTATTAATAATACAGGCCCTTGTTATTTCTTGCACCATTATTCTATTACTACAATGCTTATCACCTGATATTGGAAGAATTCATCATCTAACATCAACCAAATTCAGCTTCAAAATTAATGAAATGGCCACACATGATCAAATCAGATATGATTATTGGCGCATCGGTATCGCCCAGATATTTCAAAAACCTTCATTTTTTGGTGTAGGTCCCGGCAATTTTAAATCCATTAAAATAAAAAATTTAAATTTTGACCCACCACTTCTGGAAGAAAGCATTCAACTAATAAACGACGCTCCAAATCACTCACATAACTGGTTACTAACGACATGGGCAGAAACCGGCCTCTTGGGATTTTCGACATTTTTATCACTTATAATTTTTATCACATACAAATTGTGGCAAAATAGACCAGTCCACCTCAAAAACATTGTGAACTGGACATGGGTAGCATCTTTTTCAGCAATTTTAATAGCCTGTATAGACGGATTCTTTAATTCCTCTTTTACACAGGAGAACGGCTGGTTAACGTTTGTGCTTATGGGCATTGGGGTTAACGCGATAAGACAGCCACAGGATTCAAAACATGAAAAAAAATAAAATAGGTTTCTTATACCTGGGTCCGATTTCACACATTTATCATTCAATTTCCATTGCTTTTAACCTTTCAAATCACACACTTTTTGATGTAACGCTTTTTGTTTCATCTGAACTCAATTTTAATACTATAAAGATCATTTCAAAATTATACAGAAACAATAGATGTAAAATAGAGCATATTCATCCATCTTTATTCCATAAATGTTTAAGATTTTTTAAAAAAAGAGACCACCCAAGGGTCCGAAATGTTCTTCAAAAGAATAAAAAAAAATTACTAAATTTTAATGGCTTGATTTTAACTGATAGACATTTCATAAATGGGAAAGAAAGGAAACCATCCTACTTTCTTGCCGATCACGGGGCAGGTGACAGAGCCCGGGGCTATACAGATGCCATAAATAAATTTGATTTCATCTTGGTATCAGGTCAGGAAAAATGGAATAGAATGCGTGAGTATAACTACATATCAGAGCAAAAAGGACGCATAATTGGATATCCAAAATTTGATACGGTGTCATTACAGGTAAAAAACAAACGATTGTTTAACAATGATAAACCTATAGTAATATACAACCCTCACTTTAATAAAAAAGAGACCTCCTGGTACCTTTGGGGTAAACGATTATTAGAGCATTTCCTTATTCACAAAGATTATAATTTGATTTTTGCCCCCCATATACTCCTTTTCAATAAAGGCAAATTTTCCCTTAAAAAAGAATACTACGAGGCTGAAAATATTCATATAGACGTCAACACATCAGCCCTTATTGATATGACATATACTATTAATTCCAATATTTATATTGGAGATGTAAGCAGTCAGGTGTATGAGTTTGTGGCCTTTCAAAAAAGACCATGTATTTTTTTAAACCCACATCATGTTAAATGGCAAAAGAATCGCTCTTTTCGAATGTGGAAAATGGGTGATGTTATCAACAATATGAATCATTTTGAATCAACACTATTCAAGGCGGTAGAATCACATTCGGCTTACGAAAAAATCCAGGGGAACTTGATTCAAGAGACTTTTTCAATAAAAAAAGAATCTGCTGGAGAGAGAGGTGCCAAAGCCATCATAGATTTTTTTGAAAGTCACAAGACTTAAGAGTACCTTACGATCAAGGATCGCTGCTCATGCTCTTTTCTAAAAAATCAACCATTGCCTTAGCAGCCCTTCTGCTCGCTGGAACATGAGATTGAGAAAACATGCTCTCAATAAATTCAACTTGTTTTTTAATATATTGCCCATGATTTTTAACCGCATTTTTTATAACGGCTTTAAAATCTACAAATTCATTTACAACATCACCTAAATGCCACATCCTGAAACTGGGATCATTTTTCCATGAAAAAGAGTGAGGGTTTAAGAAAACGCAAGGTCTTGGCTTATACAAAAACTCGTATATTTGACTGCTTACATCCCCTATGTAAATATCAGAATTAATGGTATATGTCATATCCATTAAAGCTTCACTATTATAATCAATGAGGATATTCATTGCATTATAATATTTTTTTCCAATAGGATTCTTCACCTTGTTGAATAACATAACATGTGGAGCAAATATTAAATTGTACTTTTTATTTTTATAAAAAAAATCCAATATTTTATTACCCCAATCATTCCATGAGTTGATTTTTTTTTTAAAATGTGGATTATATAAGAATGTCAAATTATCATTGTCAAATAATTTTTTAATTTCTATTTTTGGATGAAAAGCCAAATCAAATTTTGGGTATCCAACTATTTTGGCATTTGTGGTATTCACAATATGCTTTGCCGACAGTCTGTTCCATGATGTTTTGCCAGAAACCAAAAAAAAATCAAACTTCTTCCATTTGTTTGAAAAACCATAGGAACCATCCCCTGCTCCATGAAAAGTACAAATATATTTTATTTTTTTTTGCGCATCCTTTTCCATCAGATGCCTCAAGCTAAAATCAGCTACAACAAGTACATCAAATGCCATTAACAATTTCAGATTATTTTTCACAACCTTGCTGATCTTGGGGAAAAGGCCCTTTTTGCTCATGGTGAGTATTGTTTTTAAATGATACCACTTAGATGGGTACAAAAACTGAAATCGACAACGATGCTTTGGGTAATATGTTCCCATCAATTTTTTTAACCTTTTCAAGTTAATTTCCGAAGACACAAGCATTGTGATTTCAAAATTTTTATTTTTTGACATCTCACAGGCGATAGCTGCAGAATGATAAATATGTGCGAGGGAATTAAAATAAACAAACCCAATTTTCTTTTTTATGTCATTCATAAAAAACCTCTAATATAAAATACCACAGGCAGGGCTAAGAAACTTTTGCTATGCATTACGCAACAGATAATCCACCGCTCGAACAGAAGCTCTCCCATCCCCGGATCCCACAAAAAGATCGCAGTATGCCCGGCGTTTTTCCCGAAACATGTGGGGCTCTTCCAACTGGCCATCCACAACGGATTTTAACTGGCCATAATTTTCAGCATGGGCACCGATATCCGAAAATTTCAGGATATCCTGGTCCATACGGCGGGTGAAGCGGTAGCGAAATGGCCCCCGGTAGGACCATCGAAGATTTAAAAAATCACACCACACAATGGGCTTGTCCAGGGCCGCGAATTCAAAAATAGAGGAAGAGGCTTCACTGATGAGCAGATCACTTGATACCATGAACGGCAAAAGAGAATGGGCATCAATGTCGGCAATATAGACATTTTCAAAGGGGGCCCATTTTTCGAACTTTCTACGCTGGGAACGGTATTTTCCCTTGGTCATGGAAAAATAATGGGGTTTGACAATGAGATTATATTCAGAAAATTCCCGGGGCCAGGTATCGGTAAAAGACCCAATGGAGCTGGGATAAAAGGTGGGGGCATAGAGAATTGTTTTCCGGGTGGGGTCCAATCCCATGGACAAAAGATCCAGAGGAGGGATGGCCTTATTATGAAGGGGATCCAGCTTGGCAAATCCTGTGAGGATAAAATTTGCACTGGGATACATTTTCCGGATGATATCAAGACGCCTTGGCCCTTCCATGAACCGCACCGTCATCTGGGTGTCAGACTTGGTGTAATAACTGTTTTTAATGCCAATGGCGTGCCCCATCTGGGCACTCTTTGACACGGTGTGCAGGGTGTCCACATCAAAAAACCGGTTGCCAAAGACCACCCAGTCAGCTTTTTGTTCCAGATAATATGCCAGGGCATGGCGTTTGTCCTTGACCCATCGGGCCGGAAGGGCATCCTCCACAACAGCCTTCTTTAAAAGGTGGGCAAACTGGGGATTTTCATAAATCACAAATTCACAGCACACCTTATGGCGTTGGAGTTCCTTAAATACCGGGAGGTATTGGGCCAGGTAATAAAGTTCCTGCACATCAAAGAGAAGTTTCATCCCCCCTTGGACTCCATTTGAATCTGTTCCTCGTAATAACGCTTCAGAGTTTTCCTAAGTGTGCTGGAGCTTCTGCCCTCGGTGTAGGGAAGGTAGACCACCCGGCGGTTATTTTGGATCATATAGTCATGGCCCAGAATTTTTTTATCATTACCATGGACCATAATATCGGCATCAATCTCTTCAAGGAGCTTATCCTTTTCCAGGGAATTCGCAGGAATTACCATGTCCACAAATCGACAAGCCTCCACCACCGCGGCGCGGTCTTCCCAGCACAAAAGGGGATAATGGCCCTTGTACGCCTTAACAAGCTCATCGGTGTTCACCCCCACAATGAGAATATCCCCCAATGATCTGGCAGCCTTTAATAATTTCAGGTGCCCTATGTGAAACATATCCCAGACCCCCACGGTGTAAACCACTATTTTTCTTTTCTGATCCGGCATTTGCCCATTTCTCCATAAAAGTCATGCCATACAGGCACAACCGCATTTTAAACTCCCATGATGCCAAAGATGGAATCTTATATCATATCCAGCCCATGTCAAGCAAATGAAACAAATCCCGACAAGCCTGAGCCCTCCCCAAAGTGGCCCCTGTTGTTACCAAGGCCTTAATCCTCAAGTATCAATCATTTTTTCATCTTGATGGGTTGATAATCACTGCCACCTCTGTTATAGCTCCATCTCATACAATGTCTCATCTGATGCAATGGTGCATTGGGTTATAATCAGGGTTACCCTGCCATGAAAGCGTGGTAAATTAAAAATTTATGAGTCTCTTAATTAGGACATACCCTACAAAGCAGGGATTTTTGATCGCTCAGATCCAATAAGAATGTTTGAAAACAAGGGAGGCATCCTTTATATGACCTCAAAGCTACTTTACACTCTTTTGGGAAAAGCCCCTGCAAATGTGGAATGATCAAAAAAAGTGCAAAACACTTTTGAAGGATGCCAACAAAGGAACATAAAAATTAGATGAAAATACTACACTTGGCGTCCCATTGGGGACTGATCCGGGGAGGGGCCGTGCAGTTGTCCCGCATGGCCCGGGAACAACACACCCGGGGGGATGACGTCACGGTGGTCTTCCCCGATAAACTGTTGAAAAATCCCCTGGTGCGAACCCGGGATATCCAGTCATGGAAGCCCCTTACCCAAAGTGGCGTCACAGTAAAACGACTTCGATATCGATCCATCCATGGGGTAAAACGGTTGGGCAAATTTCTGGAACAGGAAAAATTTGATATCATACATGCCCACCGCAACGAGGCCATGATCGCTGGCACTAAGGCCCTTGCTTTGACAGGCCTTTCCACCCCGGTGGTGATCCAGCGCGGCACCATCAGTGTTCCTGGCAAACCCCATTTATTAAAAGCCTTATCCGCTCCCAATGTAAAAGCCCACGTGGTGGTGGCCCATGCGGTCAAGGATATCCTGGTCACAGCCTTGGGCAAACAAAAAGAGAATCTGATTCACACGGTTTACGGCAGCGTGGAGGTGGATCGTTTTTCCCACCGTCCTCCGGATAAAAACATTCTTTCACAAATGGGGTTCCCCTCCCAGGCAAGGATCATCGGCAGCCTCTCCTCCTATCGCAAGGCCAAACGGCTGGATCTGATCATCCATGTGCTGGCGGATATCATGCAACAGGACGAACAGGTGTTTGGCCTCTTCCTGGGGGATAACCTCCACCGTGAGATCATTCCTCTGGCTAAATCCCGGGGCATATTTGACAAATGCTTTTTTGCAGGATTTCAACAGGATATTCGGCCCTGGCTTTCGGTTATGGATGTCACAGTAATGGCAGCCAATGCCCAGGAAGGATTGTCCGGTGTTCTCCGGGAATCCCTGGCCATGGAGATCCCGGCCATCTCCACCCAATGTGCCGGAAATCAAGAAATCATTCATCATGGAGAAACAGGGTTATTGATACCGGTGGATGACCAACCCGCGTTGAAACAGGCCATGCTCTGGGCCTTGGATAATCCCCGGGAGATGAAAATAATGGCCAGAAAAGGCCGTGAATGGGTCATTTCCCACTGCTCGGTAAAAGCCCAGGTGGATCAAATCAACAAAATATATTCAAACATCCAGGGAGGATGATATGCCACGACAATACTTTATTCCAGCTCACACCCCCAACCCCATAACGCGTATGAAATATATACTTCTGGACAAAAAACGCCCCCAACCCCGGGCACCCCGGGCCATCCAGATTCAAACCATATCCGGGTGCAACGGCAACTGCGTTTTCTGCCCCAATAAAAAAACAAAAATCAAGATTCCCCATGGAAAATCCATGGAGGAGAGTCTTTTTCGCAGCATTATTGACCAGTGCGTCACCCTGAAGGTGCGCCGGATTTCTCCTTATTTGATGAATGAACCCCTGATGGACCCGGAACTGCCCCGGCATATTGATTACATCTCCCAAAAAAAAAGACCCAGGCAATACACAAAAATCAACACCAACGGGGCATTGTTAACGGAAAAAATGGCAGGGGGATTGATGGATGCAGGCCTTAATAAACTGCACATTTCAGTCCAGGGCATTGATCCTGAAAATTACACCCACCTCATGAAGCTTGATTTTGATCTGGCCATTAAGAACGTGGAACAGGCCGTCAAAATCAAACAAAATGGCAACCATACCACCCAAATCCGGGTGGTCATGCTGGACACCAGCGAAATCCATCCCCACCTGGATGCCATCAGGGCCTTTTGGAAGGAACGGGGGGTGGAGATAAATGTCAACCAAATGGAAAATCGGGGCACCCATAATAAAATCGAAACAGGAAAGATATCTGCCAATAAACTCAGTGTCTTTCGATGGTGCGACCGCCTGTTCCGCCAGGCCTATGTCTTGTATGACGGCCGCATGGTCCAGTGCTGCGCTGACTGGGAGCAGACCAAAATACTGGGTGACCTGTCACAAGATTCCCTGGACACCGTTTGGAACGGCCCAAATTACATGGCCTATCGTCAAAAATTCATTGATGGGGATCTCAAAGGGTCCATCTGCAACGGGTGCATGAAAGATCCTGGGAAAACAGACTGAGCCCGGGCACATTCCCACAGGGAAAATGGGAATGCGCCCCTGAGTCCTTACCACCGGTAATACCGATATTTGAATCTGATTTTCATGCGGCGCACCAGGTTCAGGGGCTTGTGCCCCATCAGGTATTTTTTATTTTCCAGGAAATCATCCACAGCAGCCAGGACCCTGGCACTGGAGCACCCATCATCATAGGGATGAATATGGCCAATGTAATTCTCAATGGCAGTCATCAGGGGGGCTGGCCGGGTCAGGGCATGGGCAATGGCGTTGTTCAGATCCTGGGAGTCGGTGATATTGATTAGATGATCCCCGGGTACGCGGTTACAAAAAGTCACCACTGGCTTTTTCTGGAGTATAAATTCTGAAATGATGGATGAGGTGTCCGACAGCATCACATCTGCCTGTTTTAGCAGGGGAATCACATCATCTCCCCCATAAAAAGTTGCCTGATACGCCTGGCAGAGTTTTTTATATTTTAAAATTACCTCAGGGTCCATCTTGGGATGAAAGGTGATGATCCAACGCCAGGTTTTCCGGTGCATCATGCCTGCCACGGCATCGTGGATTTCATGGGCCGCGCTCAGGGTCGGTGTGAATGTGGAGGTAAACAGCACCACCGGCCGAGGGTCTGACAGGTCAGCTGAATGTAAATCTTCCTCTATTTTATTCCGGGAAGCAGTGTCCACCTTGAACAAAGGGTCCACCTTGGCCCATCCCGTCTCGGTTACTTTGAAATACCCCTGTTTTTTTTCCAATGCTTTAAAAGGTGTGGTGGTGGAAGGCCCCTGGGTGCAATAAAGGTCAAAAAAACCCCGAACCTTGAAATGGCCCCGGGAGGCATCCCGCTTTTGGGCATTGAACCCATGGAAGAGCTGTACCTTGATTCCCGGAAAAAAATCAGGTACCACATTGCTGGCCACAAACACCACATCCGGCTGAAATTTCATCACCGCATCCACGGTTTCCAACAGGCGTTCACCCTTTTTAAGACGGGGAATGTATTTTTTCTGTGCCAGAAACCATGCCACAGTGCCCCCCTGGCGAAGAATCTCTTCCTGCAGGGGGCGTACAATGGCAAAGGCGTAAAGATGGGAAACATAAAGAAGATATTTTTTCATTGTCTTTTGGCTCCGTTTGGGTCTTGGGGTGGGTTGGCATTGAGCCGGGCCATGCGTTGCAAGCTCCACAACCCCGCATATTTGTTAAATGCCCCCTGGCTGTACATGGCTGCCACCAGAAATCCCACCTGACCGTCCAGAAATCCCCTGCGGATGACATAACAGCGAAAAAAAACCCAGAAGGCCCGGAACACGGCCCCGGGCAGTCCCCAACCTCTTTTACCCACATCAAATCTTTTCTGGGCACCCAGCCATGAATAGGTGCGGTTCTTGATCAGATAATGCTCAAAATCCCGGATGGAATAATGGATCAGCCGGTTCTTGAGTTTTCCCACACGACTTCCCGGGGGAAGGAGCACGGCCTCATGGACAATGGCAGTGGTGAACCTTGCACCCTCCCGCCGGAACAGGCGTTTGACACTGCGGGCGCTGTTGCCGTGGTCCAGCCGTTTTCCAAAATTAATCACAGCCCAGGGAATTCTAAAGGCCGCTTCCCTGGGATCTTGGTTTAATACCTCAACGATCTCCCGGACAAGTTCCGGGGAGACCACCTCATCGGCGTCAATGGACAACACCCAGTCACACCGGGCACTGGATAGGGCCCGCTGCTTCTGGGGACCATATCCAGGCCAATCGGTTTTAAAAATTTTGTGGGTATACCGGGCCGCAATCTCCAGGGTATTATCCTGGCTGCCACTGTCATAAATAATGATCTCATGGGCAAGTTTTTTTATTGATGCCAGACACCGATCCAACCGATCTGCTTCATTTTTGGTGATAACAATAACGGAAAGGGTAAATTTATTTTCCATCCAATGGCTCCCTGAAATATTTCTCATTATTTATTGTGTCGGTGGTCGACATCTGATCAACCCCCTTGCATGATTCCCACTGTTTGTCAGGAAAAAATTGTGATATAAAGCCTTATATTTAACTCCCTGGACAATTGGATGTTTTCCACAACAGCGGGGCTCAATGGCTGGGATTAAGCCCGGGCCTTAAAACCACACCACACAACTCGAACTCTTTGAAACAGGATATATGATTTTGAAACAACTGACCCGCACAAGAGACCGACTGCTCTACCACAGCATCAACACCCTTCTTGACGCCATTGCCCTGATCCCCCCCTCCTGGAATCAGTCCATGGCCCGTTGTCTGGGAAACATCTGGTTCCGGTTAGACCGCCGGCACCGACGTATCACCCTGGAAAACCTGACCCATGCGTATGGGCACACCATGGCGTCCCATGAAATCCAGGCCATTGCCAGGCAGGTATTCACTCATTTCATCATGATTATTTTCAGGATAGCCTGGGGCAGAAGCATTGATCTGAAGCAATTTCCCCGATGGTTTACCATCACTGGCATGGCACATTACCACGCGGCGGCCCGGCAGCAAAAAGGAGTTCTCGTTCTCACAGGCCATATGGGCACCTGGGAATTACTTCCTTTTTTTTATGCCCATACCGGGCTTATACATAAGGCGAGCAGCGTTTTCCGTCCCTTGAGATCCCCGGGCCTGGAACGGCTCATCAACGATCTTCGCCAGCGGTTCGGCGGGAATCTGTTCCCTTTAAAAAAAGCCTTGACCGGCATCCTTGCAACCCTGGAAAACCAGGGCTCAGCATTTCTCCTCATGGACCAGAGCACCAAACCCCATAAGGGAGCCATCATTGAATTTTTCGGCAGAAAAACCTATGCCAACAAAGGCATGGCCCGCCTGGCCCTCCAGACCGGCGCACCTGTGGTACCCATGTTTCTGGTTCAAAAAGGGGATACCTATCTCATTGTCATTGAGCCCGAAATTGCCTTTGTGGACACCGGGGATGAAGAGACAACCCTGCAGATCAATACCCAGAACTACAACAGAGCCATAGAAAAAATAGTGAACCAGTATCCGGAACAATATTTCTGGCTGCACAACCGCTGGAAATATCAACCCAAGGACAAAGGCAAGCACTGATCACATCCATCCTCGCAAGGTTGGCCTGCAAAACTTAATCATGGAGTGACAGATTAAAAAAAATGAAAATTCTTATTATCAAACTGGGGGCACTGGGAGATGTGATCAATACCTTTCCTGCGGTGATCCGGCTCAAGCACCACTTCCATGCAGAAATCCACTGGCTGGTGGCCCCTTTAAGCCTGCCCCTGGTTCTGGATCATCCGGCCGTGGATCGTACCATTGTCTTTGATCGTAATGAAAAACAAGGGGTCACAAAAACTCTCAGCATCTTGCGCCGGGATCGCTATGATCTGACCATTGATTTCCAGCGGACCCTGAAATCCGGTTTTTTTTGCATGGCAGCCCGGACCGGACAACGGTTGGGATTTGATAAAAAACGATGCAAGGAACTTACCTGGATTTTTCCCTTCACCCGAATTTCCCCGGATGATCCCGGCAAGCACATGCTGGATCAATATCTTGATTTTTGTGACCACCTGAAAATCCCGGAATCACCCGTTAACTGGAACATTTTTATCCATCCCTTTTCAAGGGAGGCCCTGCCCCGGCCCTATATGGTGCTGAACATCGGAGCCACCAAAAAAGCCAACCTGTGGGCCACAGAAAAATTTGCCATTCTGGCAGATCTGATCCGGCAGAAACTGGGCATGACCACAGTGATCACCGGGGGACCCGAAGATGTGGATCGGGGAAGAATGGTGGAAACCCACGCCACCGGTAAAGTGATCAATCTCACAGGGAAAACCACCCTACGGGAGTTGACGGGAATTCTTTCCCATGCCCAAGGGGTGGTGAGCTGTGATACGGGTCCCATGCACCTTGCCGTGGCCCTGGGCATCCCTACCATTGCCCTTTTTGGCCCTTCCACCCCCCGGCGTACCGGCCCCTATGCCGGGGAAGTGATCATGACATCCACGGACTGTTCGCCGTGCAACCGCCGGGAGTGCGCCCATCCCCGCTGCATGGACCGTATTGATCCAGAAAGGGTTTATGAACACATTGCCCGCTGTCGTTGTTCACCTGTCAACGCATGACAAAAGAAGTGATTTGAATCGATCTTCGCCTTCAATAAATTCAATTTTTACCCCCATCACCGCCAGATCCACAGGCCAGTTTTCAGGAAACCCCAACCGGGCATAATCCTTTTCCGTGGTGATGATCAGGGAAGCCTTCAAAGCGCTGAGCCGGTGGAGAAGGCCTCTGATCTCCCGGGCATCATACCGATGATGATCCCTGAAACACAAATGATCCAGCACCCTCACCCCGCACTGTTCCACCGAACGGCAAAATCCTCCATTGTCCGAAATGGCGGAAAAAACCACGGCGGTTCTGCCGTTAAGCGTAGCAAGTGAAGGCTTTTTTATTGGGACCTGTCCCTGTTGAATCAAGCGGTACAAAAAGGGCACATGCTGTGTCATGAACACCGGTTTTCTCAGACTCCATGAACCTTCAAGGGGGAGTTTTCCTCTTAAACAGCGGGTATACATCACAAGATCGGCCCGTTTTTCCACGGCATGGAAAGATTCCCTTAAGCGTCCGGCCGGAAGCGCTTTCCCATTTCCCAGGGGTGCTGTGGCATCCATGAGTACAATATTAAGATCCCGGTGGATGCGCAAATGCTGAAAGGCATCGTCTAAAAGAATCACATGGGGAGAAAATTTTTCCATGGCACGCCTGGCACCCCGGACCCGGTCCCGGTCCACAATGACGGGGTATTGTTTCCGGCAGGCCATCATGCAAGGCTCATCACCGGCATCGTCAGGTCCCAAAAAACAATGGGTTCCATCCCCTGCCACAGCCCCATTTTTGCCGGCCGTACCGCCATATCCCCGGGTGATCACAACCACGCCAAAACCCATGGAACTTAACAGAGAAGCCGCATACATCACCATGGGGGTTTTGCCGCTGCCCCCGGCCACAATGTTACCAAAGGAAATTACCCGACAGGGAAATCGATGGCGTTTTAAAATGCCCAGATCATAAAGCCTGACCCTCAAGGTGGTCACCATCTGATAGGCCAGGGAAATCAATATCAAAAGGCTTTCCAGGGAAAAAAAACCGGCTCGGTGCTCCCTGCCGCTGATGTCAATGATGCGCTGTTCCAATTTATCCAACCATGCGTTTAACATAGGGCCGTTGCTCCATCGCTGTGTGATAGCTTTTTTTGTCATGGGGAAGGGTATAAGGTCAGGCAAGTCCTTCACAATCAGGATTCCGTGCGGGCCAGATAAAACAGGGCCGCACATAAAAATAAGAAATTGGCAGCCCAGGCACTGACAAAGGGAGGCAGCATACGACCATAGCCAAGGGAGGTGGTGAAGCTGTACAGAATCCAGTACATAAAAGCCATGCCAAGTCCCATGACAATGCCCAGGGGCAGGTTCTCCTTCACAGCCGGGCGCATGCCCACAGCTGCCCCCATGATGGCCATGATCAGACAGATAAAGGGAAAGGCGGTTTTTCCCAACAGATCCACCCGGTAGGTGGTGGCATCATAGCCTTCTTGTTCCACCTTTTTGATGTGGGCCGCAAGTTCGGCAAACCGCATTTCATCGGTTTTTTTCACCATTTGGCCCAGATCCTCGGGTAAAATACCCATGTCCACAATTTTTTCATCATGTAAGGTCACCTCCCCGGTATCATCACCCGGGGTAAAATTTTGAACCATGACGTTAAAAAAATACCACTGCCCCTTCTGGTACACACCGGAGCGGGCGTCCATACGCTGGGTAACCTTAAAATCATCATCAATGCGGGTGAGAGTAATTCCTGAAAGGGTGCGATCCACAGGATTAAAAAATTTAAAATGGGCAATGGTATCATCGCTTTTAATCCAGATATTTTCCCGGGTGGCGTGGATCTGATGTTTTTTTTTGATCACGGAATATTTAATGTAATTGGCCTTGGCCATGGTCACAGGCACCAGGGTTTCCCCCAGAAAAAACATGGAAAAGGAAAGCAGTATCCCGGCCACCACAGCAGGTCTCACCAGATAATAAGCGCTGATGCCCCCGGCCCTTAACGCCAGAAGTTCGTTACTGCGATTCATGAGCCCAAACACCACAATCACAGCCAATATCACCCCGGCCGGGGTGAACTGAACAAACATGAAAGGGGTCTTTAAGAGCACATACCCCAATGCGTCCACCAGGGAAATCCCTGCTTTAAAAAATTTATTGAGATTGGTCAGGTAATCCACAGTCACAAATATGGCCAGCACAATGAATTGGACCATACAAAAAAACCGCAAGAATTGTCCCATCCAGTATCTATTTATGATGGACATCTGTGCTACCTTTCCCGTTTCCACAGGGTAAAAGGGCTGGAAAAGCGCAAAAAACGCTCCCCAGCCACCCGCTTGATCAGATAAACCGCCATGCCCCCCATGACAGCGTTGGGCAGCCACATGGCCACAATGGGCGGATAACTGCCGCTTTCACCGGCCGACCACCCCAATGCCAGGAGCATGTAATACCCCATGAAAAAAACCAGGGCCAGGCCAAATCCCGGGGCGTGGCGGGAGGAGAGGGACTGAAGCCCCAATGGCAGGGCCAGAAGTCCCAGGGCCAGGCAGGCAAAGGGAATGGCCAGTTTTTCATGGAGTTCCATGCGGGCTTGATTGCGTTTTCTGGGGGATGCGTCCCGGTCCCGGCTCACCGCCTTCAGGGCCTTGATCCCCATTTCATCAAGATCCTTTGCCCCGTCAACCCGATCCTTTCCAGGCAATCCCACATCAAAATTGATATTATAAGTATCAAATTGGATCTGGTGGGCAGCGCTGCGGTCAAGGGAGACCTGGTTAATCATGCCGTGTTCAAGTGTCAACGTATAGAGCCCTTCTGCGGGCCGGGACACCAGGTACCCTTTAGCTGCCACGGTGATATTAACGCTGTCAGGATCCCTGCCATCCTCAATAAAAACATCTTTCAACTGGGCGGTTTTTATATCAATGGCACTGATGTAGATCATCACATTGTCAAAGGGGGTATTGAACTGCCGCTCTTTTAAGGCCACGTTAATATTGGCCCGGGCCATCTGTGCCCCCTGGACACTGAATGCGTACTTGCCCCAGGGAACGGCCCACACCGTCACCCACAGGGTGATGAGTGTCATCAGCACACAAAAAAGCATCACCGGAGGAAGCAATCGGTAAATGGTCATGCCTCCCCCTTTAAGGGCGATGATCTCATTGGCCCCGGACATGCGCATAAAAGTTAGCAAAACGGCGATCATCACGGACATGGGCAGGGTAAACTCCAGAAAACGTGGCAGGGTGTAGATCACCAGAAAAAAAACAGCGGAAATCCCCATGTTGTAGTTCACCACCATATTGGTGATGTCAGGAATTCTTGTCATCACAAACACGAAGGTGAGAAACAAAAGGCTCACCCCAAAGGGGGAGAGAAGTTCCCAGAAAATGTACCGGTAAAGAACAGGAATCAAGCCATGTCCCTTTCTTTTATAAAGGTGTGAATACGCTGCCATCCCGCTTGGGGAATATGAGCCCCCACCACTTCAAAACTGGCCAGATCCAGCGCAATGAGTGCCCCGGCCTTACTGGCACTTTCCAGACAGGCGGTCATGAGATCTGGATTAAATAAAAGATACCCTTCAATGACGGCAATGGCCGTGTCCTTAAACAGAGCCGGGGTGATCTCTTCCGGATTCAGTTCCGTGGAGGCCCCAAGACAGGTGAACATGGAGCGCTGGGCATCCGGGGTAATCACGGACAATACCCGGCCCGTGGGGGTGTTTGAAGTATAAAAAACCGGTTCTACATGGCATTTTTCCAGGGCATCCTGGTAAAATTCACCCGGGGCATCATCCCCCCGTTGGCCTATGAACCGGGCACTTCCCCCCAATTGTCCCACCCCCACAATGGTGTTGCAGGCAGCTCCGCCCGGCACCACCATGGGGGTTTGCTGTGTCTTTTCCAGAATGGTGTCAATGTCCTGGCTTTCCACCAGGGTCATGCCGCCCTTTTCTTTGCCAAGTTCCGTTAGAAATGAATCACTCTCGTGGATCAACAGATCCACCAAGGCAGATCCGATGCCGGTGATTATATTTCCATTCAGGGATTTATCCTTATTAATTTCAACCATATAATACATGCCTTTGTTTGTTTTGGGTTCTGGGTATTAGGGAGTTCATGATAATAAAACTACCCATTTTTGCATGGAGAATTGCGGATAGTGAGTACGGAGTTCATTAACATTGGGTAGATTATTTCCCATGAACTCCCTTACAAGAATTAAACCCGCGCTTACAGTATCATGATGAACCACCCTGGACAACCAAAATTAGAATTGCTGGATATGATTCCAAATTGTTGACAAATAATGTGCCATGGCATATATTGTTCCGTTGATATATATTCATATTTATACGTTACTTTGCATTGAATGTATAGTTAATTCAAACTATTATACACACAATGCCATAAAGGAGATACCATGACGGAAAAAAAATCCACTCTGTTCACATCAGAATCTGTCACCGAAGGACATCCCGATAAAGTGGCAGATGCCATTTCCGACAGTATTCTTGATGCCATCATGGCAGAGGACACAAAATGCCGGGTGGCCTGTGAAACCCTTGTCACCACAGGCCTTGCCATGATTGCCGGAGAGATCACCACCGACTGTTATGTGGACATGCCCGAAATTGTAAGGCAGACCATCAGAGATATCGGGTACCACTCTTCGGACATGGGGTTTGACTGGCGCACCTGCTCGGTGGTCACCAGCATTGACCACCAGTCTCTGGACATTGCCCAGGGCGTGGACGAAGGGGAAGGCCTTTTTAAAGAACAAGGTGCAGGCGACCAGGGCATCATGTTCGGTTTTGCCACCAACGAAACCCCGGAACTGATGCCCATGCCCATCAGCTATGCCCATAAACTGACCCAACGTCTGGCCCAGGTGAGGAAAAACGGAGCGTTGGATTTTTTAAGACCCGATGGTAAATCCCAGGTAACCATTGAATATGTGGATGGTAAACCCGCACGGGTGGACACCATTGTGGTCTCTTCTCAGCACAAACCCGATGTGGCCCACGAAGATTTAAAAGATGCCATTATTAAAGAGGTGATCCGCAAAGTGATCCCGTCGGAAATGATAGACGGGGATACCCGTTTTTTCATCAACCCCACGGGAAAATTTGTCATTGGCGGTCCCATGGGTGACTGTGGTCTCACCGGACGAAAAATCATTGTGGACACCTATGGGGGTCAGGGAAGTCATGGCGGTGGCTGCTTTTCCGGCAAAGATCCCTCCAAGGTGGATCGAAGTGCCTCTTACATGGGCCGTTACATTGCCAAAAACTTGGTGGCCTCGGGGGTGGCAGATAAATGTGAAATCCAGGTGGCCTACGCCATTGGGGTGGCAGAACCCGTCTCTTTACTGGTGGACTTCAAGGGCACCGGTAAAATCTCAGAAAAAAAGGCCGTGGAGATTGTAAAAGAGGTGTTCGACCTGAGACCCGCTGCCATCATTCAGACCCTGAATCTACTGCGCCCCATCTACCGTAAAACCTCGGCCTATGGTCATTTTGGACGTCATGACCCTGACTTTACCTGGGAGCACACCGATAAAGCAGCAGAGATTAAAGTAAAAGCCGGTCTGTAATATCCCGGAAAAACAAACAAAAACGGCCATGACAGGGAAACCTGCCATGGCCTTTATTTAAGATAAGGAATGAAATCATGCAACAGACAGCAGAAAAAATCATCACGGCCTTGGACCCGGGCCTGGAATATAAAGTTAAGGATATTTCCCTTGCGGCCCATGGGCACAAAGACATGCAACTCTCAGAAAAAGAGATGCCCGGTCTCATGGCCCTGCGGAAAAAATATGGTTCGGAAAAGCCCCTCAAGGGATTTAAAATCATGGGCAGCCTGCACATGACCATCCAGACCGCCATGCTCATTGACACCCTGTATGAACTGGGAGCGGATCTTCGCTGGGCCACCTGCAATATTTTTTCAACCCAGGACCATGCCGCTGCCGCCATTGCCGAAAAAGGAACCGCCGCCGTGTTTGCCTGGAAGGGGGAAAATCTGGATGAGTTCTGGTGGTGCACAGAGCAGGCCCTAACCTGGCCTGACGGTTCTGGCCCAGACCTCATTGTGGATGACGGCGGAGATGCCACATTGTTTGTCCATCAAGGAGTCCTGGTTGAAAAAAACCCCTCTTTACTGGAGAACATCAGTGGCAGTGCCGATGAGATCTGTCTCATGGACCGGTTAAAAGAAAGCGTTGCAAAAACCCCCGACAAATGGACAAAAATAGCTGAAAACATCCGGGGCGTGTCCGAAGAGACCACCACCGGCGTGCATCGTCTTTATCATCTGGCTGCCAGAAAGGAACTGTTGTTTCCGGCCATCAATGTCAACGATTCCGTAACCAAATCCAAGTTTGACAACCTCTATGGCTGCCGGGAATCCCTGGCAGATGGCATCAAGCGGGCCACGGATATCATGCTGGCCGGTAAAGTGGTTGTGGTGGCAGGATATGGCGACGTGGGAAAAGGCTGTGCCGATTCCATGAAGGGCTATGGAGCCCGGGTGATCATCACAGAAATTGACCCCATCTGCGCCCTCCAGGCCGCCATGGAAGGCTTCCAGGTGATGACCATGGAAGAGGCCGCGTCCCAGGGAGATCTCTTTGTCACGGCCACGGGGAACTACCATGTGATCCGGGCAGAGCACATTGATCAAATGAAAAATGAGGCCATTATCTGCAACATCGGCCACTTTGACAATGAAATTGAGATGGCACACCTGGAAGACAATAAAGACAACGTAAAAATCACCATCAAACCCCAGGTGGACAAATGGACCCTGACATCGGGTAAATCAGTGATAATGCTGGCCGAAGGCCGACTGGTAAATCTGGGGTGTGCCACAGGTCACCCAAGTTTTGTCATGAGCAACAGCTTCACCAACCAGACCCTGGCCCAGCTTAAGCTTGCCAAGGAAGACCTTGAGAAAAAAGTATACACCCTTCCCAAGGAGCTGGATGAAGAGGTGGCACGGCTGCATCTGGAGACACTGGGGGTAAAACTGACAAAGCTGACCCAGCAGCAGGCGGATTACATCGGAGTTTCCGTGGAAGGGCCTTATAAACCGGGTCATTATCGGTATTAAACAATATCTAAGACTGGATGGCATCCTTTATATGAAGGTGAAGGATGCCTCAAGTTAGATACAAATAGTGCAAATAGACAGTGAAGGTCAAGGGGTCAGAAGGGGGCACATCAAGGAAATGTTCCCGGATATTCTATTCTTAGTTGACGTGCAATTACTTTTTATCACACCTTAGAGGGCTCTTGCCAGTCACTTATCAAGATTAAAGATTTGACCCTACTTGCCCTGACCCCCTACTTGTCTTAAGTATTGTTGTCTAAGCACTCGGAATAATAGCTTAATACTTTTTTTATTGTGTCCGTCCAGTTGTTGAATTGACAACTCTTTTTTAAACCTTTTTGGCTATACGATTCAAGAATGATTTTATTATTCAAAAAAAACTCTAATTTTTCAGCAATACTTTCAGGACTATTTGGATTGAAGTAAATAGCAACATCGCCACCGACTTCTCTGAAAGCTGGAATATCAGAGCATACGACAGGAAGACCACATGCCATGGCCTCAATAATTGGAAAACCAAACCCTTCAAAACATGAGGGATGAACGAAAAAATCAGCCGAGTTATAAAATTCCAACAGGTCATTAACGGGAACATAACCCAATAATTTTATATGATTTGATAAATTTTGATTACAAATTTCATCGTACACTGGTTTTGAGTTGAAAAAATCTTCTCCAATACAGACGATATATGGCAAATCTTTAACTTTCTTTTTCAAATGTGCATAGGCTTTAATTAAATTAATATGATTTTTTCTTGGATGATCAATGGATGAAACATATAAAATGAAATTTTTATCCAATGAATATTTTTCGAAAATAGATTTTTTGGGATGGGTGACTTGGTGAAATTTTTCTTTATCATAACAAGATGTTACAACTTTAATATTGTTTTTCGAAATTTGTAATAACCTTATTAAATCAAGGGCCGTACTTTGACTGACAGCAATGAAATTATGGCCTTTTTTAAGTAAGGGAATAATAATCCACTTAAAATATAAATACTGTTTTCGATTATACACATTTGTTTCATATAATTGAAAAATATCATGGATTGTTGATACTGTTTTTTGGGGAGGATATAGAGTAAGTCTTCTATTTCCGGAAAATAAATGCAAAAGATCAATCTTTTTTTTAGAGGCAATAACCGGTAGTAAGAATAAATACCATCCAATATCAATTAAATTAAATTTAGTTAATGGATTAATATAATATATGGAAAAATTTTCAGGCAACTGAGGCAAGATTGTGGTTTTATCTTTTCTGATAAATATCGTATATTTATAATCCGAGACAGATCTGCTGAGCTCTTTAATCATGTTTAATGAATAGACATCAATCCCACCCCTCACTGGCGGACTTTGTCTAAAATCAGGAACAATGCCAATATGTTTTTTTTGTTTATACATCAGTATCTTTATTCTTGCTGGACAATATTGTTCATAGCCTCAAAAATTCCAGTTAAACAGCAGGTGGCTTTTGATTAACCCCATCCAAATCTAATAATTTGTTGTAAATATAAGCTACTAAACCGGCAAATACCCCGCCCACAAGGAGCCCATAAAAAAAACCGACAATACTTCCTTTAAACGTAACGGAATATCCCCAAAAAAACTGATTTAACAATGTTAGATGGGGACCAACACGATCACCATCTTTAATGACAAGCCAGTTTGTTGCAAGAAAAAGTCCCCCTCCACACAGCAAACCACCTGCAATGGTAAAAAGTCTGACATTCAGCCAAAGGAGTTTTTTTCTGAGATTATCTTTTTTTGATTGTTTCATTTTATCTTTCCCTATCCATTCTACAGGTAATCCAGAAGGTTTCTGATATGTATTCGGTCTGCCTTTGTTCGCAGTAAATTAAACTGAATTGCCGTTAAACCATTGCGAAGCAAACCAAAAAACCATCCGCCGGTAAATCCGACAATAAAACCATATATCAGCCCCAAAACTGCCCCAAGTCCTGTCACGCTATAGCCCCAAAAAAATTGATTTAATAATGAAAGCGTAGGGCCCCCCACTTCTCCACCTGTCACAACAAGTAGCAGGGTGGCACCCCAAAGCGCCAAGCCGGTTGAAGTACCCACTGCTGTGGCAAAAGCCCTTTTGTGTAATCGAGCAAAAGATCGTTGGAGAGAATTTTCAATAAACTCCCGCATCCCCTCTTCAAGATAGGTTTCATCTCCATTCACGCTCCAGACATTATGATGGGCACCGTTCAAATTTTGCGCAGCCATAATACCCGTCATCATGGAGTGATCCATATTATTATATCGATGCATTCCATTTCGACCCACGGTCTGGAGATTTGAGAACTTGTCAAGATAGTCCCTCAATACCTGAACATTTTCCTTGTACAGCTCATCATAAACCGGATATGCCTTTTCCTGACGGATCACGTAACCCTCTATGACAGACCCTCCTGATGAGAGGTTCAACACGTCAAGTTCCCGGGAAGCCAGCTCGATCAGGCTTTGGTCATCAAGGTTCCAGAACTCATCGCCTTCATTGCAAAAATATTCAAGTCCAAGACTGGTGGCTTCTTTCTTCGGAATCATGTTAGAAGACCAATTCTTAAAATTTTGAATTCTACCCACATGTACCTCGGGGTTATGGATGTATATCCACTGGTCTGGAAACAAGGCCTCTTCATCGATGATAAGTATCACAATAAGAAATGATCTATAACTCAGCTTTTCAGCTGCCCTCAGGACATGATTGGGGGGTGCGGGCTCCAGTATAGCAATCAATCTTGAAATGGGCATACTTGAAATGAGGGAATCAACCTTGCGAGTCATGGGCGCCCCATCAGACACACACACAACCTGGTTGATCTGATTATTATTGTGCCTTATGCGTTGGACGTCACATGAGACCAGAACCCTCCCCCCTCTTTGTTCAATGATCTCCTTTAATCCATCCCACATCATCCCCGGTCCAAGACGGGGATAGTCAAACTCCTCTATCAATGATTTTGAGGTTGATTTACCCATAATGGCATTTACAACTGCCGTCTTCAGGGACAACCCCTGTATGCGTTGAGAAGCCCAGTCCGCCTGGATAGAACTGCACGGAATCCCCCACACTTTTTCGGTATATGTTTTAAAAAAAGTTTCATACAGGCGTTTACCAAACCGATTGGATACCCATTGTTCAAACGTACGCTCCTCACGAATTGGAATCAAGTATGAAGCAAGGTAGCTGATAACAATTCTTACACTTTCTATCACCCCCAGATTTCTGAGCGTATTAATGATACGAATGGGATAATTATAAAATTTGTGTTTGTAATAGATTCTTGAAACCCGGGAAACCTTGATAAATTCTTTTCCCAGTACATCGGTCCAGATTTTTTGAATTTCCTGATTTTTTGTAAAAAAGCGATGGCCCCCAATATCAACACGATACCCATTATGTGATTCAGTGCGGGAAATACCACCGACCATGGTACTTTTTTCACAGACAACAACATCCGCATTTTTGCAGGATACCAACTCATGGGCCGCTGAAAGTCCAGCCGGTCCGCCACCAACAATTAGAATAGATTGTTTTTTCATTGGTCAAAGCACCTGAGAGTCCGCAACTTTATATAAGTCATTGCAAAGGCGAGTCCACTGTATAAATAATAGAGCCAATGCCAGGGAACCACACCCATGGTAAAAATGATCCCCCGCTTTTGAATGAAAAAAAGATAAATATTCTTATTCAATATGACCAGGGAGAGGATACAGCCAATGGCACAAATTCCAAGGATGGGAAAAAAACTCATCAATGAAAGTAAACCCATTGATATCATGACAAGGGCAACACTGAGCCGGCTTGACAGGGTTAAATTAAGATCATTTACCAACAATTTTTTTTCGATAATCAAAGCACTCCACGGGAGTGCACGGTAAAAGATATCCGCTTTTAAAAGAGATTTTATATCCCATCGCTTCAAGTGTTTAATAAAAATTGATTTTTCCAGACGGATGGTATATCCAGCAGCAACCAGTCTATAGCCAAGTTCAATATCTTCAATGCAAGGGTTTCGATATTTTATATCAAAGCCTTTAACATGGTCAAAAGCAGTTTTACGAATTGCCCCGCAGGCTCCCCAGAAAGTTGATGCTGTTTCATTTGATTGCTGATGTACATAATGATGAATCAGGTTCTTGTATTGGGATAAAAAATTTTTTTCAAATGGTTCGTCGTCATATGAGCCGATGATTGCGGCGACATCCGGGTTATTGTCAAAAACATCCTGCACCGTATCTATAATATTGGGAGAGACAGATACATCGGCATCAATAAATAGCAAAATGTCTCCAGATGCTTCCCGGGCACCTATATTCCTGGCAAATGCCGGTCCATGGGACTGTTCAAGAACAATCACCTTGTATCCCAAGGCCTGGGCCACTCGCCAGGAGCCGTCAGACTCTCCATCGGCAACTACGATGATCTCCAAAGGCGGTGATGAACATAAGCCAAGTGAGGCCAGGCACATCCTGAATTGATTTCCACCATTGAATACCGGTATAATAACGGACACAGATGGTTTTTCATATCTGCTAAAAGATTCAGGTCCCTTCAAAGATTTTCCTCTATTTGAAAAATATTAATAAATTTATTCCCATATTCCAGTCTCTGGATAAACTTGTAATGACCATGGGATTTTGGTTTTTTCAGTCTGGTAATGTACCTCATGCCCCATGCATTATAATATGTATCGCTTTTGAAAGCAAATCCAATTCGAGAGTCCCAGGCAATATATGATATTTTCTTTTTCAGAAGATCATTCACAAAATTCTTTTCACTCCCTTTCTGGATGGTCGACATGGAGATAAAATTCTTTTTTGCAGCCGGAGCAAAAGTACCAACCACATTGGGAAGCGTTGTCACCATTGTTTCTCCAGGTTTTGCATTCTCCAGATACCAGTCTGCCAGGAGAATAAATTCACGATCCCTTGCGCCATCGTTCATTATTGTGCTGATCCAAAATTGGTTTGAAACAATAAACAAAATTGTAATTGCGGCAGCTATTAAACAGTGTGTTTTTTGGCGAAGGCCACCTGTTCGTGTAACGATGTTCCCACAACCAAGGACAACAATTCCACAGGCAATGAATGGAACAAAGAGTGAGGCGTTGCTGATATTCTCTGTGTAGCGGAGCATATGAGGTAAAAGCATTCCTGCCCAAATCAGTGCGCCGAGTATAGAGACACCACCAGAAATAATCAACATTGTTTTAGAAAATTTTATTTTTTCTACTATAAATGTTATTGTCTCAGAAAAAGCAAACCAGCACAATAACAAGAGTGCCCAAGCTATGGGACAGATAGAACGATCCAATGCAAAGCCGTGCAATATATGTATTCCAAGATAGCCAATAAGAAAAAATATGAGTGTGTAGACAATCCTTTTTTTGCGAAGGATTCCCCATAAAACAGCAGCACCCAAACCACAAAAATAAAACACTTTGGCAACGTGTGGTGAAACAATGAAAGCAGTTCCATCAATGGTTTTGGTCACACAAATTAGTGTGGCGAACCCCACACTCCATATCTTTTCCATGAATCTTCCAAGGATAACCCAATAATCTTTATTTTTAAGGACTTGGCTTAGATAATTTGTTGGACCTGCATTTTTCCAATCCATGAGCATAAATATCATCCAGATCAGAATTGGTAGAAATATCAATGTAGCAATGACAATTTTTTTTATTCTGGCTTGAAAATCTTTGGCCTTAAAAAAATCTTGAAAAAACGAAAGGACAATTAAAACTGCGCCATCATACCTTATTAGTGTCGCCATTAATGCAGGACCATATGACCCGGTAGACTGCTTAAATAAGCAGTGAAATGAAACCAATATTAAGCACAACAATGTGGTTTCTACAATTGGATCTGTCAACATAAACAAACAATATGGATTAAGTGAAGCAATGACTGCAAAGAAAAAAGCTGAGCGACCAATAAGAGGTCTGGCAACAAGAAATAAAAAAACGGAAATCACAGGATATAAAATCGAATTTAACACCCATCCTGCCGTCAGATCTGGATGGGTTCCTCCTGTCAAATGGCTGAGAGAAGCCACCAACAATCCAAAACCTGGAGCACGTTTGAAATCAGATAGGGGTTGAAACGCCAACAGTTTATGACCGGTATTAACAAATACCTCAAAATCCGAATTGGGTACTGGTTTATGCCCCCAATATATAACGGATAGTGTTATGCCCAAAATTAACAATCCCAAAATGAGAAAAATATCATTATCTCGTTCTTTAAAAATTCTATGATTAAATATAGGCATCCTTCATACTCCCATGGTCACATCTTTAATCTTGACAATTCGCTATCAATCATTTCAAATAACTGTTTTAACTTTAAATCTTTTGCCATTTTCTGACGCAGCATTTTCCTTGCATAACTTACAGAGCTGTAATCAATACCAGCGGTTAAACGCCCTATTTCAGGTTGCGTAAGTTTGCAGTGCCGGTACAGCATCTCCATTAACATGGCTCTATTTACAGTATTTTTTCCCCGAGTGCAAATGTAAGATTTTGGGGTTGGTCATAACATAAGATGGGCCACTATACGGGAACTGAATATATGTTATTGTCAATTAGCTGTAATTACTGACTTTATTTTTAGATCAAAAAGAATCGCTTCAAAGTGGCCCATGTTATGACCAACTCCAATATTTTTCAGCATCTACAAGTCTGCAAAAGACATCAATAGCGACCTTAGTGTGGTATAAGACCTTTGCTTCTTTGCCAAGTTTTTCATCTGCAGCAAAGCCAGCGGTTACCATATTAGAGATAGCCGTCTAAAGTTGGACATTTTTCAACCCTGCTGACTATGCATACCAAGGCTATCCAAGCCATTGATTTTACATCTTGTCCCAGCTTAGGCTGGGTAGCCATTATTAAGGCATATATTTTTATTTTTGTCCACATTTTTATACATTTAAGCAATAAACATACCATAACAATGTTGCATATTCTAAATCATTGATATTAAAATGAATTTATTTTTCGAAAACTCAAGATATGTTCTGCCTCTTATTGCCACGGGAGGTCACATGATAAAATGCTCCCGGATATTCTATTCTTAGTTGGCGTGCCATTACTTTTTATCACACCTCAGAGGGCTCTTGCCAATAATTTATCAAGATTAAAAATTTGACCCCAAATACACCAAAATACATGACCCCAAATATTTGACCTTTAAAAGTCGTATTGTGATAGTAATTCCGAGGAAAAAAGTTTGGCAGAAAATTGAAATCCGGGAACCCCGTTTTGGTGTGGAGCCGGAGATGGTAGCAAAGATTGCGCAAATGCACATCAGGGTTTACGAGGTGGGAATCTCCTACCGTGGGAGGACTTATGCAGAAGGTAAAAAAATAGGTGTAAAAGACGGGTTTAGGGCGCTTTACTGCATTTTCCGCTATAACGCTCACAAAGCACCACTGCCCATCCAATTCCTATTGTATCTTTTCATTGGCGGCACTGCGGCCATTGTAAATCTGGGATGTTTCTTAGGGATGATTGGAGCAGGCCTGAGTACTAATCTGGCGGCACCTGCAGCATTTTTTATTGCGGCCGCAGTAAACTATCTGCTCTGTGTTTTGCTTCTTTTCAGGCGGAATGCATACTGGAATTCCTTAGCGGAACCCCTGATGTTTTTTATGGTTGTGGCGGTAACATGCGTGGTGGATCTTGGAAGCACAACCTTGTTTCTTGGCGTGGGGCTGTCACCCGCAATTTCTAAGGCAACAGCCAGTATCATAGGACTTGCGCTCAATTTTCTGGGCAGGCGGTTTATCGTTTTTCCAGAATCCCCGGCTGGGCCCTGGAAATAATGGATAATCCGATTTTATACCGAGCAAGCTGGCAAAGGCAATGCCCTTATCAGGACCCCCCAATGCTGCATTGTTTTAAAAAAGATATCCTGCGTGAGGCAATATTTTAAGCAGGTACAGGCACATGATTATTATATTTAAAGATACAAGAATAATTACGAGAAGATAGATACAACTTTTCCTGACATAACTGAATACAGATTCAAAAAAAAAGGCGAAACCAAACAGAAACATGTACCCAAACTCTATAAATGCCCTTGCCCCATAAGCGTCTCCGAACCACCAGCAATGCCACGAACTGTTCAGATACCATAATGCTGTGAATGATAACAAAAAAGTTATAGAGATGGATGAATTATGTTTTGAACCGACCATTTTCACAAGGCCCAAAAGGGATAAAATGATGGCAGGAGACCAGAAAAAAAGTCCATGATTTGAAGAAAAAAGAGTTAAAAACAGGGATGGCGATAACCAGTTAAACCCCTCCCCCCCATAGGAATAATACACATAATGACCATAAATGGCCTTCCAGACTAACATTTGAAGCGATATAGGAATAAAACAAAAAACAGCTACACTATATTTTCCCAAATTTGAAAAAATCTCTCTCCGGTGCATCCATATGGATGGAGCCAGTATCAATGACAGAAAAATATTTGTAGGCCTTGTAATAATTGCAAAAGAAAAAGAAACAAGAGAAAAACAAAACCAGTGAAACTTTACAGATTGAGAATAACGTAAAATTCCATAAACAGAAAAAGCCACCCAGCTGCCCGATACTATATGGCACATAAACGGTTCCTGTGTTAAATACCATAGGTAGTTGGAGGCAAACAGGTAGGATAACACGGACAGGATAATTGATCTGTCTGACATTCTAAAAATATCAGCAGCAGCCTTTGCAAATAAAGCAAACATCAAAAAGGCCATTAGTGCAATTTGCAATACGCAAAATAAAATATACAACACTGAATAGCCATTGGGGTAAAAGAAGGGGCTTTGGGTAAGCTTAAAAAGAATTAATGAAAAAAAATGCGCGGTCACAAAAGACGGCACCAAAGTAATGGCAAAGCCAGCCGGATATTTATTAGGAACGAGACCGGTTTCTGTTCGGAATTTTTCACCCAACAATTTTTGAGCTTGAGGTCTTACGGTAGTTCCGAATCCCTCATTGATCTGATTCTCAAAATCCAGGTCATTATCTATAATTGTGGATGGCAGGTAGGCGTAATACCAGTTGTCATCCCAGGCGTTACCAAACCTTAAGCCAGTATGTTTATCTTCCCGTGATATATTATTGATACCCAATGACAGCTTTATGCGGGGAGCAAACAGCTCCTCGGTGATTTTCAGAATAGCTTCACCGGAAAATATTAAAAAAAATGCAACGGATATTGCCTTTTGCGGTTTTGTCAATTTCAACAGTCTTTACCCTTTAGGGCTTGAAATGCAAGCCTGACCACAATTCCCATTGCTTACCCCCCTTTTTGACATCAAAAAGTACTTTCTAAGCCCCTATTTGCCCATATTTTTTGCAATATAACCTATAAAAACAAAAACTTAACAGGTCGCGGTAGGAATGCCGGTTTCCCAGCACCCCCCGCACAGATTCCAAGCATCAGATTCCAAGCATAGATTCCAAGCATGCGGAACTACCGCACTGGGCTCCTACCTCTGGTAATGACGCACAGACGACTTTGCTGCCTGCCGTATCTTGCCAAACTCACGTTACAAAGTTTCCCGGCGCTGTGTCCGGCCCCTGTTTTGTTCGACAGATTCCCCTTGGTCAGCCCACTTTTCTCCGCCTCCTCCGCCATACGCTTGTTGTCACGTATTTTGTTCAAAGGTATCTTAGATACTATTAGGCTGTCCGACTTCCGTAAGCCATTCATGCCAGTCGTACGGTCTTCACCTTCACTGGCCGTTCCTCCTCATACTAAGGGAAAACTCACGGATCTCCCGATTCCCGCGTAAAGAATGTCCACACATGCCAAGTTCTTCGACTCCGCCGGGTCGCTCTGTAGCTCGCATAACGCTACAGCTCGTGTTGCCTTCCCAACCTGACCACGTGGCCGGCACCCGAAAGTTGGTGATTTCGGAGCTCAATAGCCCGCCTGTGCTTCCCTCTGTCAACGCTTCAGCCACTGCATTACTGCAATTGCCGCATGACTCGAGGATGGTGTGGTTTGTTTTAGACCTTCACCATAAGACTCTTTCATTCTCTATCCTTTACCGGTTTTAATCGGCGCTTTCGGTCAGACCCCGCTAACCCGCTAATATGGGATCAGGAAACAAATCGTTTCAAAAAAGAAATCCGCAGTAAAGATAATATAATAGCGTAAATAACTACCCCAGTTAGTATCAACAAAATCACATTTGTAAAAAAATAATGAGCGGTTACTGCGATAACTATGCACATCAAAATCGATGCCGTAACTGAGAATAACAAACAGGAAAGTTCAGGCCTCAGTTTCAATTTTTTCCATACATACCATGTTGTAAAAAGGATTGCACCGATCTCACAGAACAGAGTAGCTGAGGCTGCACCCATATAGGAATATCTGGGAATCAGAATAATATTTAGTAAAACATTTGCCGGCACCAGAAAAAAATATGCGTAAAGTAAAATCTTCTGGGATCCGGCTGCAACCATCAGACAACCGTTTAACTGCCCCCAGAACATCAATGCCAGTACCATAAGAAGTATCATGAAGGTCAGACAAATCGAATTTACAGAGGTTATGTTGAAAAAAAAATCTATATTTGGAACCGATGATATAAAATCCTTCCCCGCAATAAGCCTGATGATTCGGGGCGCAAGTAAACAACCGCCGCAAAAAATAGGAACCGCAGCCAGCGTCATCACTTTATAAGATTTGCTGTAATGGAGCTTAAGTCTGTCTGTTTTTCGTAGATCTCTTGTAAAAAACGGCAGCATGGAACCCCAAAAAAGAACAGGCAGTACCGTACCAAGCTCCACCACCGTGTAACAAACCCCATAAACCCCCACGTCCCGGGCAGGTGCCATCCATGAAAGCATCATCATGTCAAAACGAAAGTAGATCACGGACATAATTCCAGAAAGACCCAGAGGAAGCGCTGTCATAAAGAGGCCCTTCATGATCTTTTTATCGGCCGTTTTAAATATACCGGAAGCAGAGCCTGTAAAAACGCCAAAAATTGACCTTGAAAACCCGGCCAGCATGCAGAGTGAAATAAGGGCTGAAATCAGGAATGCTGCAAAAACAGCATCAATACCAATATTTGCCCAAAATGCGCATAGGCAGATCATGGGCATAGTAAAAGAGGCTATTGTATCAGTCAAAGCGGGGTACTGCATTTTCAGATCCACCTGAAACAAGGCCCTGAATGCCTTGGATGTGGCAGTAAAAAGAACCGCCGGAGCTGTCACAATTATTCCCGATTTCACTATTTTTTCAAAGGGCAGCAGGGGAAGGACCAAAAAAGTGCAAAGAATAGCACCAAGGGCAACGGCTATCTTAACAAATAAAAAATTATAGAAAACAGAATTCCGGCAAATATTTTCACTGGAAAGCTCTCTTATTCCAGTTACGTAAAGGCCCATATCTGCAACAACAGCAATAAGAGTGATCCATGCATAAACCGTTGCAAACCTGCCGTAGCCTTCCGCCCCGAGTTCACGGGTAAGAAGCGCGAGCAAAAAAAAAGCGGCTAAGCCCTGTAAGAGCCTGCCAGCCATTTGAATAACCGTGTTGGATGTAACCTTATCCATATTTAAAAAAATCCCATCAACATTGCAGAACTGCCACAGTCAGCCACCTTAAGGATCTGATATTTAATAAAATTACAAATTCTCATAGCAAGAGACTATAAAGTAATTTCGACTCGTTAAAAATCCAGATTACCCCTTGTTCATTATAACAATAATATTTAAATCAAAAGCATAAATCGGAATCCCGATAATTTTTCCCATAAATAAAAATAAAGCACTCCTCAATTGCAACTGAAGAGAACGGCCCATGATGTAAATTAAATTCCTACCCGTATCAACTACCTTCGCAGGTCTTCTTATCTTCCCGATTCTTAAGGGAATATTAAAATGAAGCAAAAACTGCCCGAGCTTTTGAGGTGTCAATGTTGAAATATGGGTAAAGTCAGCGTGCTGGTGAAATCTGCCAAAGGGCGACAATCCGTTTGGAAAACGAAGTAGCGCAAGTCCTCCCTTACGCATCATTTTTGAAATGGCAAAAAGGTAAAGCTTTAACTGCTCCTCGGTCAAATGTTCAAAGACATCAAAGGCAACAATAATATCAGCTTTCCAGTTCAAAGCTTGCAATTCATCCGGTTTACATGCCTCATATCCTGCTGCTTGAGCTTCGGAAAGATAATCCTCTATTATTTCCACACCACTGACATGGGCACCCCTGTCCCTTGCCCAGGAAAGAAAACTTCCGTTACCAAATCCAACCTCCACAACATTTTTACCTTTAAATAAGATCCCTTTAAACTCTTTTGAATAATATAACGCTTCCTCATGTGTATATTGAAAAAAACAGGTTTGATTTTTCCAGGCCTTGTAATTTTCGTAAAGTTGGTCTTCTTGCAGGATCATTTGATTATTTTCCACATTTTTATCCTCAAAATGCACAGCCGTTGGCCTTCAATCTATTTGATGATATCCATGAATGATGAAGTTAAAAACCTCGCCCCAATCCTCATATAGGCTATGCCAATTACCATTCTTTTGCCCATGGCAGCCAAGGCTTTGTCTATGTTGATAATTTTTGTTTGGTAACGCGGATTCA
>Ga0208900_1000229_pt1 | contig 35360 bp, 40 predicted proteins | sample AntAceMetag02UKK_FD_184763 | JGI IMG/M metagenome (GOLD analysis project Ga0208900, IMG submission 184763) | Saline lake microbial communities from Ace Lake, Antarctica - Antarctic Ace Lake Metagenome 02UKK (SPAdes) (version 2) | ecosystem: Environmental > Aquatic > Non-marine Saline and... | reverse complement strand
GGATTGTAAAAGGTTTATGTTGAACAACTTTTGCTTTTTCAGTTCTCAATAGCCATTTGACCTTTCCAAATCTTTTGGTAGGCATCAAAGGCTTTCCAGATTTTGATAATACATATACTTGATACATTTTAAGTAACTCCTAACAAGTTAGGTTGGTTTCTCTGAACTCCTTACAGGATTAACAGTGTTTAAGCTGAGAAAACTTAATTGCCAAGTGATACCTGTAAGTAGGTCCTGTGATTTAATCTTTATTCGAGTAATATTTAATAAAAATAATGAATATATTTTAATATTACTTAATAAAAATTAGACCTCAGACAAGGCCTTTCATGACCTCTGCCGCAGCAGAGATGGTAAAGTCTATTTCTTCGTCGGTGTGGGCTGAAGAGACAAACAAGGCTTCAAACTGGGAAGGTGCCAGGTAAATTCCCCGGTCACGCATGCCTTTATAAAAGGCTGAGAATCGATCCAGGTTACTTGCTTTGGCTTGGTTGAAATTATGAACGGGACCTTTTGTGAAAAAGAACCCGCCCATGGAACCCATGTGCTCTGCACAAAAATCAATGCCTGCGCTGGCAGCAGTTGCCTTGAGGCCGGTGATCAATTTTTCTGTCTTTTGGTTCAGATTTTCATAATATCCCGGGGCCTGCAACTCCTTTAATGTGGCAATGCCCGCTGCCATGGCAAGGGGATTTCCTGACAGTGTTCCTGCCTGATAAACCGGGCCCAGGGGAGCGACATGGGACATAAATTCTTTTTTACCACCATAGGCACCCACAGGAAGTCCCCCACCAATGATTTTACCAAAACAGGTTAAATCCGGTGTAATCCCAAAGGTCTCCTGGGCAGATCCCTTGGCAACCCGGAAACCTGTCATGACCTCATCAAAGATCAAAAGCGCACCATGGGTGGTGCAGAGTTCTCGAAGGGTTTCATGGAATCCGGCCACCGGGGGAATCATCCCCATGTTTCCGGCAATGGGCTCTACAATGATGGCTGCCACTTTGTTTCCCATTTTTTCCATGATGGCCGTTACGGCATCAATGTCATTGTATTGCACAGACAGGGTGTTTTCCACCACAGAGGCGGGGACACCGGGGCTTCCGGGTATATTCAGGGTGGCAACCCCTGATCCGGCGGCCACCAGAAGGGTGTCGGCATGTCCATGGTAGCAGCCGTCAAATTTGATGATCACATCTCTTCCCGTAACTCCCCGGGCCAGGCGCAGGGCACTCATGGTAGCTTCGGTGCCGGAATTGACCATGCGAATCATTTCAACAGAAGAGACTATTTCCGTCACAAGTTTTGCAAGCTCGGTCTCAAGGGAGGTGGGAGCACCAAAGCTGGTGCCGATTTCCAGCACGTCTTTTAGGGCATCTATGACAGCAGGATGTCGGTGACCAAGGATCATGGGACCCCAGGATCCCACATAATCAATGTAGCTGTTGCCGTCTGCATCATAAATTTTAGATCCATCAGCCCTTTCAATGAACAGGGGCTCGCCCCCAACGGAGCCACAGGCCCGTACCGGTGAATTTACGCCACCTGGAATATATTTAACCGCATTGTCAAACAACGCCCTGGACTTTTTGTTTTCCATTTTTTAAACTCTCCATCAAAATAATATTTAGATAAAATATAAGTGCAAAAATTGTGGGCATCCTTCATGTTGAGCAACATGCTTTTACACTTTTGTTGATACGATTCCCGAATGATGGGGGAACTGCCTTAATAAGTGTAAGGCAACAAATGTTAGGGTGCCAAATTGCGTTTGCAATAATGAGAGCCTGATCATAAATATTTCAGAAAATCTCACAAACTATTAAAATTAACAAAGCCAAGGGATCAGGTCAATATTTTATTGTTCAAGAAGATATTTAAAAAAAGGTTTGACATCATTTTCAATTGCTGTTAGATTCGCCTTGTTTTTGAGGGGGCCGTTAGCTCAATTGGTAGAGCAACTGACTCTTAATCAGTAGGTCCCCGGTTCGATCCCGTGACGGCCCACCACTTAAACCCCTCTAAAAACAAAGGGTTACAGCCTAATAGCTGTAACCCTTTTTGCTTTTGGTTTTGCCCATGCTTTGTTTTTTGCCCACTTTTTGCCCACTTTCAAAATAATGGTAAGGGAAATATTGTGAAGAATGCCCCCACGGATAGATGATTATCAGATGCCAAACCGGGCAGATGGATGAACTCTTTTTGCCTAATATTTTACTTAATCCTTCCCATCCTGCCCGATACCTGCCACCACGTTTATGATTCCCGGACTTTCAATCGTAGTCCAACAATCCATGGACATGATTTTATGATGGGTTCCCGGTGATCTGGTGCCCCCTAAATCTCCAGGGATACCCGGCAAGGAGAAAGGGAACCACTGCCTCCCGGACCACATTATCATCCTGCCCGGTATCGGCACCCCAATGCTGAGATGTTGCAGAGTCGAATGAGGAAGGCTTCTGGTTGGAGTTAAAATAAAAAACAGCCCTGGAGAGGTTCGAACATCTTCCCGGGCTGACGGTACCGCCCATGGGCACCCGTGCGATTCCAAAAACCAAGCAAACGCCCGCGGATCTGCCTAAGCTCTGTTCTTTTTTCAAATAGTATTTAAAGATTGCTCTTGACTTTTCGTTGCGTTCAAATGATAAGCTATATAGTTTATTTTTTTTAAAAATGCGGTTTTAGATTTTCTAAATCAGGTATTCTAAGCACAAATTGGGTATATATTCTATATGGGAGAACTCTGGTCATTGATTATAGAAAAGGTCAGCTCGTATGGCCCTTTTCCATTTGGTATCATCATTGGGGTTTGGATAAACAGATGGTCAACGTCCGCCGTGATCAAAATGGCTGGTGAAGAAAGAGCCGCTATTCGTGAAGAAAAAAAAGAACTCCACAACATCATTAAGGCAAAAGAGGCCAGGATTGATGCATTACATGACAGGCTCTTACCTAAATAATAAGGAGGTGATTTATGGAACTTTCAACTTTTATAGCTGTGGCCGTATTATCTACCTTGTTGGCTATTGTCTGGCACATAATTTTTTACATTTATCCTGCGTACAAGAGGCTTAAAATTGCAAAAGCCTTGGTGACACTATCCAAGTGCGTGCGGACAATTGATGAGGGGCCATTGCTTGATGGAAGAATTTCAAGGAGTGGGTATATCCATGACAATATATATAAACTGATACACAGCACCCTGATAAGCAAGGTCAACCTTCGGTTTAAAATGTTAAAAAACCTGACCGCCAATGATAGACACATAGAGGACAGGGCTAAGTTTAATGCTGAACTAAACGCACTTGATGAAGATACCAGGAGACTTATTGATACTGCCATGTTCTCCATCGCTAAAATTATGGTATTCCGAGATCCAGCGATCTTTATATTGGCTTGCCTCAAGGCCAAAAGAAACGGCAACGGCAATGGCACTCAGAAAAGCGGAAAGGCCTTACTCCGCAAAAGGATGATTTCATCTACAGAGGCAATAGCTGTAAATGCAAAGGACGCCGATTATTCATGGAATCCATGTTAACCCATTGATTGATTAATATAAAAAGGCTCGGTGGATTTCACCGGGCCTTTTTTATTTTCATTGAATTTTAGGCTACCTACTTAAGGCGGGACAGCCTTTAGAATCAAGCGTCTTAGCAGCCTTGAGTAGGGGTTAAAAGCTAATTATCCACATAAAAAGCCTTGAGAATATCCCGCCTTAAGTGGGTAGCCCAAAGATCAATACCTAAAGACAAAGCCATGGATCTTTGACAGAAAATCATTAGACGCTTACCGCGAAAGACAAGCCATGACTGGAAGATCATTCACGCCCAGTGATGAAGATAAAGCAGATGAAAAAATTTGAAGGGGAGTAACCTGATTGGAGGCCGAAGTCAGATTGCACGTCAAGACCACCCACCGATTGATCCATTGCCGTGTATCGCGTTAACTTGACTATATTACCGGAAGCCAGTATCTTTAATTAATACTAATTGATAGACACTTTGGAGTATTTAATAGGCATGACTTCATTTGGATTTAAAAAAGAATTACTAAAGGACAAGATAAGAGCTGCGCTTATCAAAGAGCCTGAAATTCAGCGGATTGTATTGTTTGGTTCCTTTTTACACTCCAGCACTCCAAACGATATTGATGTAGCTATATTTCAAAATAGTGACCAAAAATATATTGCCCTGGCCATGAAGTACCGTAAGTTGGTACGCAATATCTCAAAAATAATTCCCGTTGATATTTTGCCAATTAAATCAGACGCAAAAAATTTTTTCATAGAAGAAATTGAAAAGGGAGAAATAATCTATGAAAGATGAAACCAAAATCTGGCTAAATTTTGCTGAAGAGAATTTAAAATCATCTAAAATTCTTCTCAAAAGCCACCTTTACAACCCAACTCTTCAAAATACTCAGCAGACTGCTGAGAAATCCCTGAAAGCAATCTTTATTGAAAAAAATATCAAATTGAAACGGACGCATGATATTTTAGAATTAGTAAGTTTATTAAATGATCATAATATCTCAGTGGACATTACAGAAGACCAATGTGATTTTTTAAATACAATCTATTTACCGTCAAAATATCCAGTAGGGAGTGCCCTACCCGACTTTAATCCAGATGAAGCCATTTGCCGTGATGCAATTTTAATTGCCTCAAATGTTTTTGTTTCAGCAAAACAAATAATTGAACAAGGGTATTAAATACAATTTCACAACCTTAAAAAAACAATTCCCAGGCTTCATAACGGTTAAAAAGAAAAGCGGAGTCTGACCCAATCAAGGCATTGGTTTTACATAATAATTCTCCCCGAAAAGGGTGATGGTCATGCTTAAAAGCCACTTTTTAGGGGCAAAAAGAACACTCTAACCTCAAAAAATATCAGCATCCTTGTCATCCATAATACCTATGCTAAAAATTCCATAGCGATTAGGAATAATTGCCTATTCAGGCAATAACATAAAGCCGTGGCACATGGAGAACAGATACTATGGCACATTCGTTGGAAGCACATTTTATCCTGGAGTAACTTATTCTCATTTGATAATATCTTCCCAAGACATAGGAACCGTACCAATGCAGTGTTCATTGGAGGTATGCACATGCTGGAAATTAGCAATAGCCACAAGGAGGCTTGATGTTAAAAAGCATAATGATTAAAAACTTCAAGAGCTATTCGGATCAGAAACTACAGCTTGGGCCACTGACCTTAATGATTGGTGCAAATGCTTCTGGTAAAAGTAATGCCTTAGAGGCTTTCCGTTTTTTAAGCTGGTTAAGTCAAGGACAAAAGCTGACGGTTTTAAAACATAGAGTGGATGATTCAGAACAGGTATTGCGTGGGCAGCTCAACGATCTGGGTTATTTAAACGCAAAGGAATTCACACTGGGCTGCGAGAGCAACGATTCGGACTGGAATCAATTTGAAATTTCCATCTGCATTAGGGAATCAGAGCTGCACATATCACAAGAACAAATCCGGCTACCCACTTAAGGCGGGACAGCCTTTAAAATCAAGCGCCTTAGCAGCCTGAATTTTAGGGGCTAAAAGCTAATTGTCGGCTACCCATCTAAGGCGGGACACTTTGTAAAATCAGGGACTTGCAAAGAGCATTATTTCGGATACATCAAGACTGTAAATTACCCCATTTTAGACAGGTAGCCCATTTTGGGATGGGCGATGATTAGGGAAATGGAAATAAATAATTGATCAATTGCCAAAATTTAAAAACCGATTGTTAACAATTTTTCAGGATATTCTGGATAATTATATTTTTCCATCTCCCTTATTTTAAAGGAATCATAGGGGAAAATGCCCCCTTGACATTGTCCCCTTTCATATGTAATCATTTACCTGTCACGTAATTTTCCGAAGCTCTCCTGAAACGGAGAGCATTCATGAAGCACCACAATTCAAATCAAATACAAAGCCTGTTTGGACAGAACATATCTTCTGCATCCGTACAAGCTTTTCTGCGTTTCGGCGTACAGCCACAACCCCTCTTGACTTGGGATCTGTTATCCACCCTCACAAAAACAAAAACATATTTCTGGCAGGAAGCTACGGTAGCATTATTTTCTGTTCCGGAAATAAAGGAAAACAATGGGTGAGCTAAGGAACGAAATGTCCCCATTATAAAAAAAGCCCTGGCAGCCATGGGACCTGCAAAGAAAAAAGGGCCGATCTTTCTCCAGGTCCATCCGGACACACATACCCACCGGTTTAAAAAACTGGCACTTAAATGTGGTATCGAAGATGTTCACTTCCACCATTTAAGGCACAGTGCGTCAACGGCCATGCTGGAAGCCGGGATTGACCTTCCGGTAATACAAAAAATTCTGGGCCATGAAAGCATCTCTACCACACAGATTTATGCCGATGTCCTGGACAATCATATGATCGACCAGATGAAAAAATTTGAAGGGGACTAACCCGATTGCAGGCAGAAGTCAGATTTAAAGCGGGGTCTGACCCAATCAAGGTATTGGTTTTACATGATAATCCTCCCCGAAGAGAGTGATTGTCATGCTTAAAAGCCACTTTTTAGGGGCAAAAAGAACACTCTAACCCCAAAATACACCGGCATCCTTGTCATCCATAAATACCTATGCTAACAATTCCATAGCGATTAGGAATAATTGCCTATTCAGGCAATAACATAAAGCCGTGGCACATGGAGAATAGATAGTATGTTACAATCATTAGACAAACTGACCATAAAAGGATTCAAGTCCATTAAGAATCTTGAGGATTTTAAGCTTACCAACCTGAATATTCTCATTGGTGGAAACGGTGCCGGCAAAAGTAATGTTATTGATTTTTTCCGGATGCTCAGGGCTATGATAGAACTGCCTTTACCGGGACTTCATAGCGCCAACTTAAACGCATACATTGCCGATGGTGGCGGTAGTGATGATTTTCTTTTCAATGGCCCCAAGACCACTCAACAAATAGAGATTGAGGTAAAATTTGGAGTCAATGCTTACCGTTTTAAGCTTGCTACCACTGCTGATGCCACCTTCATCATTAATGATGAGGCAAGCTATTATGATAGAGGAACAAGCGGCTGGTGGGAAATGGCAAGTGGACAATCCAAGCCGGAGTTACTAAAAGAAAAAGACAAACGTGGTGCTACAGGGGGGCCAAGCGTTGCGTCCTATATATATGACGCCATTTCTTCATGGAAAATATACCACTTCCACGACACCAGTAAAGTGGCCCCCATGCGACGGTATGAAACCGTGGATGATTGTGAGTATCTGAGGTTTGATGCCGCCAATGTTGCCCCTTTCTTGTTTGATTTGAAGCATCACAAAAAAGATGTGTATGAACAGGTAGTGGATACCATTCGCCTGGTTACCCCTTTTTTTGATGATTTTATTCTAAAGCCGAACCAGAATGAAAAAATCCGACTTCGCTGGCGACAAAAAGGATCTGACTACCCTCTCAAGCCCCAGCACATGTCCGACGGCACCCTTCGGTTTATCTGTCTGGCCACGGCCCTTTTGCAGCCAGATCCGCCATCAACCATTATCATTGATGAACCCGAACTTGGACTACATCCTTATGCCATTGAGATCCTGGCAGAACTGATCAGTGCCACCTCTCAGAAAACCCAGGTAATTATATCCACGCAATCCCCGGCCTTGGTGGACTATTTTGAGCCCAACGATATCATTGTGGTCAACCGGGAAAAAGGGGCATCTGTCTTCAATCGCCTGAATGAGGAAGAACTCTCTACCTGGCTTGAAGATTATTCCTTGGGAGAACTCTGGCGTAAAAACATTGTGGCGGGAGGCCCCTCCCATGAATAGTATAGAAATCTATATTGTCGTGGAAGGCCCCACAGAGCAGACATTCGTCCGGGATGTGCTGGCTCCGGAGCTGGCCAACAAGAATATATTTCTCCAGGCATCTGTAATCGGAAAACCTGGCCATAAAGGTGGGGATATTCGTTTTGGCCGAGCAGCAAAAGATATCGGAAATTTTCTCAAACTGCGTAAAGATATTTATGTATCAACAATGTTTGATTTTTTCAGGATTGATCCGGACTGGCCAGGTAAGAAAGAAATCCAAGGAAAAATTAGAGGAGGTCGAACACTTCCAGCCGTTAAGAAAGCTGAAATATTAGAAGGAAAAACATACAACGGGATTGTGAAACAATTTTCACAGTACAATGCGGCAACACGATTTATCCCCTATATTGAAATGCACGAGTTTGAAGCATTACTATTCAGCGATGGTGATATTCTGGCGGAAAAAACCGGGATTAAAAAAGCTGAGATTAAAAAAGTGATTGAGGCCTATGACAATCCAGAAGAAATAAATGATGATCCAGAGAAAGCACCATCAAAGCGCCTTGAAAAATTGAACGTAGGGTACAGAAAGGTGGCCATGGGGAAAATTATTTCCGAAGCCATTGGAATTCAAACCATACGAAAACAATGCCCTCACTTCAACTCTTGGCTGACAACACTTGAGCAGCTTAAAGAACAAGGAATAACAAAATAGCCCCTTGACACCCTACCCCACCATATGTAATCATTTACCTGTCACGTAATTTTCCGAAGCTCTCCTGAAACGGAGAGCATTCATGAAGCACCACAATTCAAATCAAAGACAAAGCCTGTTTGGACAGAACATATCTTCTGCATCCGTACAGGCTTTTCTGCGTTTCGGCGTACAGCCAACCCCACTTGACTTGGGGTCTGTTATCCAGCCCCTCACAAAAACAAAAACATATTTCTGGCCGGAAGCCACGGTAGCATTGATTCTAAAATGGTAACAGAATTTAAAATACATGGTTTTCCTGTCTTCCGCCGTGGTGAGACCTATTACATCCAGTTTAGCCGGTCAAAAAAGCGAACTTTGAAAACAACAGACAAAGCAACTGCAAAGAAAAAAGGGCCGATCTTTCTCCAGGTCCATCCAGACACATATACCCACCGGTTTAAAAAACTGGCACTTAAATGTGGCATCGAAGATGTTCACTTCCACCATTTAAGGCACAGTGCGGCAACTTCCATGCTGGAAGCCGGGATTGACCTTTCGGTAATACAAAAAATCCTGGGCCATGAAAGCATCTCTACCACACAGATTTATGCCGATGTCCTGGACAATCATATGATCGACCAGATGAAAAAATTTGAAGGGGAGTAACCCGACCGATCAATTATTTAATTGATTTTTTGTATGTAATTTTATACACTGCCTCTGTATGGATAAAGAAAAAATAATTTACTGGGTGGGAACAAGTTATCGGGATTTGCTCAATTTTTCAGATGATGTAAAGCGGGAAGCAGGTTATCAACTTCATCGGGTACAAAACGGACTTGATCCTGAAGATTGGAAGCCTTTTCAAAGAATTGGCTCTGGAGTAAAAGAAATACGAATCCGTTGTAACAACAATGCTTTCAGAATCATGTATGTTGCCAAGTTCGCGGATAAGATTTACATCCTCCACGCTTTTCAGAAAAAATCCCAAAAAACAAATGAACATGACGTTGAAATTGCAAAAGTCAGGTATAATGCAGTTATTAATGAGGTGAAGCTATGAATAATATTGACACGTCCATTACTCATATCACTTCCGAGAGTGATAATATTTTCGCAGAGCTGGGCTTTTCTCCCAGAGAGGCATCAAAGTTGAAAATTAAAGCTCAACTCATGTGTCAGATAAGCGAGTGGATCAAAAAAAAGCAACTCAAACAGGAAGACGCCTCTCGAATATTGAAAGTCACACGTCCAAGGGTTTCTGATGTGATGAGAGGAAAATCAGGAAAATTTACTATTGATGCCTTGGTCGACATGATTGAACTAACAGGAAGGCATGTTACGGTTCAAGTCAGCTAAACTATCAAGGATGCTTGATCTTAAAGGCTGTCCCGCCTTAAGTGGGTAGCCTTATATTCTATGCCTGCTTATTGGCTGTATTAATTTATTTCTGGCACACCCTTCAAAGCTGGATATATTTAGCGATTGGTTTTTTCCCTCTTGTAGGAGTAATCGCTTACGGTAAGCCGATAATCTTTCTACAGCAGGTTATCATCGGCAAGGACAAAACAATCACAATTCGCTACTGGGTTGGAAAATGACACACTGAAAAAATATCTAAAGCATTGTATGAGGTCATTCTCACCAAAAACAATGAAATTCGAAGTTATCGGTTTAATATCCAGAATAGACTGTTTCAGGTTTCACCCTGCGTATATGTAAATGGTGAATTACTGGCTCAAACTTTGAAGCCCTTTGCGAAAAAGAAGAGGATAAATACCAAGCCTGCTATTATAGAACAGTAACAAACGCTGTAAGTAATGTAATATCATTATATTGTTTTTTTGAATATTCTAATGAAAAATCAAATATGAGAATGAGTTATGAATAATATATTTTTCAACGCATTGACCATAAAAAACCTTCTTTCTTTTGGATCAAATCCCGAGAAGATTCCATTAAAACCTCTAAATGTGATCATTGGCCCGAACGGTTCCGGAAAATCAAACCTAATTGAAATTATATTACCTGGAAGAAAATTGCAGGAATCTTGGACTTGTTTTAAACAGCATAAAAAAGACACCCAAAATAAAGCGCAGAATCATTGAGTTGTTGGGTGATTTTTATGAAGGAATTGATGATTTTGATGTGATTATTGAAGGGGGGAGTGTTCAGCTTTTTTTAACGGAAGGGGATCTACCAATTCCAGCAACAAGATTGTCCGACGGCACACTTCGTTATCTTTGCCTGCTGGCCATTTTATGCCATCCAAAACCGCCACCTCTAATTTGTATTGAAGAACCTGAACTGGGCATTCATACAGATATTATTCCGGTATTGGCAGAACTATTAATAGAATCTTCGACACGGAGCCAGTTGATCGTTACCACCCATTCCGAAGCTTTGGTCGATGCGCTTTCGGATACGCCGGATTCAGTCCTTGTATGTGAAAAAAAACAAGGATGTACTAAATTAAGGCGTTTGGAAAAGGGTAATCTAAAGGAGTGGCTGGAAAAATATTCTTTGGGTGAATTGTGGCGGAAAGGAGAAATAGGAGGGAACCGCTGGTAACCATGAACATGGTAAAAATTTATATTGAAGGGGGCGGAGATCAAAACAGGTTAAAAAGTGAATGCAGGCGGCAACATATTCCAACCTTGGCCAGAAAGTGCTCGTCTCTCTGGCAAAAGAAGAAATAATTGTGGGCTTCAAAGATCAATACCTAAAGACAAATCCATGGATCTTTGACAGAAAATCATTAGACACTTACCGTGAAAGGCAGGCCATAACTGGAAAATCATTCACGCCGAGTGATGCGGATAAAAAAGTGGCAGATAAAATTTGTGATTCTTTGAGGATTTGATTCTAAAATGGCAACAGAATTTAAAATACATGGGTTTCCTGTCTTCCGCCGGGTGAGACCTATTACATCCAATTTGCCCGGTCAAAAAAGCGAACTTTGAAAACAACAGACAAAGCAACTGCAAAGAAAAGGGCAGAGCTTGTTGTCAGGAAATATTTTGAAAATCAAAAGGAACGAAATGTCCCCATCATAAAGAAAGCCCTGGCAGCCATGGGACCTGCAAAGAAAAAAGGGCCGATCTTTCTCCAGGTCCATCCGGACACATTTACCCACCGGTTTAACACTACAGCGACACTTTCATGATCTACCCTGTTTGGAGGGGATTCTAAAGCGTGTTTCCCCTCCCTTAGACACTCGATTTTAGTGAAACAAGCAAAGTGTCGCTGTAGTGTTAAAAAACTGGCCCTTAAATGTGGTATCAAAGATCTTCACTTCCATCATTTAAGGCACAGTGCGGCAACGCCCATGCTGGAAGCCGGGATTGACCTTCCGGTAATACAAAAAATTCTGGGCCATGAAAGCATCTCTACCACACAGATTTATGCCGATGTCCTGGACAATCATATGATCGACCAGATGAGAAAATTTGAAGGGGAGTAAGCCGATTGCAGGCCAAATTCAGATTCACGTCAAGACCACCCACCGATTGATCCATTGCCGTGCATCGCGTTAACTTGACTATATTACCGAAAATCAGTATTTTTAATAGAAACAACCAAGCCTACCCCCAAATAGAGGAGAAACAAATGTTGGAAACAAATTTGCCGGTGATGGATGATGAAGAGGGAGATAGGGTACCTGCCGGGCTTTTACCTGTAATGGATGCCCATGTTCATATCTTCCCCGAGGGGATTTTCTCTGCGGTGCGGAAATGGTTTGATGTCCATGCCTGGCACATCCGATATCAGATGAGCAGCTCTGAGCTGTTTGAATTTTTGCTGTCCCGGGGCATCAACCATATTGTAGCCCTGCAATATGCTCACAAGCCCGGCATGGCACGGTTGTTAAACCAATACATGGCTGCCAAATGCCAGGAGTTTCCTGGAAAAGTCACCGGGCTTGCCACAGTGTTTCCTGGGGAGGAGGATGCGGAAATCATTCTGAAGGAGGCCTTTGACGCAGGTCTGAAAGGGGTGAAGCTCCACGCCCATGTGCAGTGTTTTGACATGAACAATGATGCCATGAACCGCCTGTACGAGTGTTGCCAGACGCATCAAAAACCCATGGTCATGCACGTCAGCAGGGAGCCTAAAAGCCCGGCGTATAAATGTGATCCCTACGAGCTTTGCAGTGTAGACAAACTGGAAGCCGTGTTAAAGAATTTTCCAGGGCTTAAAATCTGTGTGCCCCATCTGGGATTTGATGAAATCCTGGCATACAAGTCACTGATTGAAAAGTATGACACCCTCTGGCTGGACACTGCCATGACCATCACGAATTATTTTCCCATGAAAGAGACCTTGCCGCTCAATCAATACCGCCCAGACAGAATTATGTATGGATCTGATTTTCCCAATATTCCCTATGCCTGGGATCGTGAGCTTAAGGTGCTCCAGGGGGCGGATATTTCCCAGGATAACCTGAAGAAAATATGCTGGGGCAATGGGGTTAATTTTTTTGATGTTAAAAGCGGGGTCTGACAAAATCAAGATATTGGTTTTACATGACAATCATTGTTTTCGACTCATAATCCTGCCCTCATGGATGCACTGCCTGATGAAGCCTTAGCGGATGTGGTTTTTTGTTATCGGGATCCATCACAAGGCGATAACCGCTTGATCCGCCTGGCTGACATTCAGGATTATCCGGGATTGGTTTCCCAGGGTCCATTGGGTGATCTTGTGACCAATGGAGTGATTGACAGATTTATAAAATCCCCTGTTACATCGGAACAAAAAAAGGAAAATGCACTGGATTGGTTGATCCGGTTACAAGGGGATGATAAATGAATACGGTATGCTTGATTGACACCAGCGTCTTCTTAAATATATTGAATGTCCCGGGGTTGGTCATAGGATGGGCCACTACACAGGAACCGAATATATATTATTGCCAACTATCTGTAATTAATGACTTTATTTTTAGGTCAAAAAAAATTACTTCAAAGTGGCCCATGTTATGACCAACCCTAATGTCCTAATTGTAATGGCGATAAAGAAGAAGTATGTAAGAGCTTTATGGAATATACAGCCTTGGATTGCACCTTTATTTTGCCTATGGCGACCATTTTAGAAACAGGCAATCATATAGCAAAAAATGGTGACGGCGGCACACGAAGAAAATCAGCCAAACGTTTTTGTGACTCCGTCAAAGCTGCCTTTAATGGTGAGGCCCCGTGGAAGCCCAGCGAATTCCCCAAGAGCCAGGAGGTAATGAATTGGATTGATTCTTTTCCTGATCTTGCTGGACAAAACAAATCCGTTACCAAGACTGGGGAAGACACAAGTTTTGCTGATCTGAGCATCATCCAAGATTATAAAAAATGTATTAAAAAATTCAGCATGGCAGAAATTTTTATTTGGCCATTGGATTCTGATTTAAAATTCTATCAATATAGACCTCAACCGCACCCATGAGTAGTATAATAATTTCGGGGGTATTTAATAGGTATGACTTCATCTGGATTTAAAAAAGATTTACCAAGGGACAAGATAAGAGATGCGCTTATCAAAGAGCCTCAAATTCAGCGGATTGTACTGAACTATATCAATGACCCTGTTGATTTAGTACAGATCTCTGGATTATATATACAATATGTTGAATATTAAATCACCCAATATCAAAATGTTGAATATTAAATCACCCAATATCAAAATGTTGTGTGATCATTTTGCAAAAAGCGACTTAATCAACAGGCTCATCAATCACACTAATCCACGATGAAACAAAAACTATTTGTACTGTGAAAAGAGGTTGGTATTTAGATTTGGTGCTTAATATTGTAGATTTTTAAGGAGAAATGCTATTCAACTAATCATTAATACACCTGGCACAATGTTGAAGCAAAAAGATGAATGCTTCAGATTATTAAACGGTGATAACAAATTGGATGTTGCCGCATCCCGGATAGAGTCAATTGTATTGTCAAATAAAGCCATGATCTCAACTCAGGCCATTGTACTTGCCCTTGAAAATAACGTCGACGTTATCTTTCTTGATGGTTATGGCAATCCTATTGGGCGTGTATGGTTTTCCAAAATGGGTTCAACTGCACTGATTCGGAGAAAACAGCTTGAAGCGTCTGAAAATCAAATTGGAACAAACCTCGTGCTAATGCTTATAAAACAGAAGCTTACAAACCAAAGGGATTTTTTAAAAAAGCTAAAATACTCAAGACCGGGTAAAGAGAAGCTCTTTGACCCTTCCATAACCACAATTGAGAATTCAATTACTTCACTTGATTCTGTTAACGAAAAAATTGATGAAGTAAGGGGGCAATTGCTCGGTTTCGAAGGGAGTGCCGGAAGGGCATATTTCCAGTGTATATCAAAAATTATGCCGGAGACATACCAATTTAAAGGAAGATCAAAAAGACCCGCAGAAGATCCGTTTAATGCAGTTTTAAATTATTGTTACGGTGTGCTTTACTCAAAGGTGGAGAAGGCCTGTATTCTGGCAGGACTTGACCCTTTTGTGGGCTTCATGCATACCGATAATTATAACAAAAAATCCCTTGTATTTGATTTAATTGAACCGTTTAGAATATTTGCAGAACAGGTTTCTGTCTATCTTTTCACTGGTAAAAAGGTGAAAAAAGATTTCTTTGATATTAGATCCAAAAGCACCACTCTCAATCAAAAAGGCAAACCTTTTGTTATTGATGAGCTTTATAAACATCTTGAGGAGTCCGTAAGATACCGAAATCGTAATGTAAAGAGAAAGCATATTCTTACCCACGAAGCACATAGAATGGCTAATATTCTTCTTGAAGGTGGCGATGGAAATGATAAATGGCTTAAAATAAAAGAGTTTTAAAAGGTGTTTAAATGAAGGAAACACTTGTCTGGGTAGTCTATGATATCTCTGTTGACAAGATAAGAAACAGGGTTGTAAAAGAGTGTAAAAAGGCTGGGCTTTACAGAGTTCAAAAGAGCATATTTCTTGGTAAACTTAATTGGAACCGATTTGATGAACTCGGAGAAAAGTGTCTGGATTTAATAGATCAAGAGACTGACAGCGTTTATCTCTTTCCATTTTCCCAGGAAAACTTCAGCAAAATTACGATCCATGGCCAGGGCTTTGATAAAAAATTTGTTAATAATGAAATCCTTGCCATGTTCTTTTAGCCAATAACTTTAACAGCGATATCTCTAATACGTTGCTGTTTTACAGGCATTTTTCAAAAGTAATTTACACTTTTTTTACATTTTTTTCATTTGCAGATTTTTTCAAAAAACTGTAAAGTACTTTTGAGGTCATATGAAGAATGCCGTTTCACAAAGGATAAAAATGAAAAAAGCTACCCTATATTTAAATGATATCATTCTGAAGCCTCATCAAACGCACAAATTCAGAGGATATATAGGAAATGTTTTTGCCAAATATGATTTGATTCATAATCATGATCAGGCGACCGGAAAAAATTTATACCGATATCCTCTCATCCAGTTCAAAATAATTAAAAACACACCCATTATTGTTGCCTTGACGGAAAAAGCAGTTGCTGTCTTTATGGATATTTTTATGACTCTTGATCAGATTGTAATTGATGATTTTGTTATACCTGTTCATGAAAAGGATTTAAAGGTTGAGGATATCACATTTGGATATGCAAATGAACACTTTATGTATGAATTTAAAAGCCCGTGGATTGCATTGAACCAAAAAAATTATCGTCTTTTTCAACATGCAAGGCATGATGAGCAAAAACTGTTACTTAACCGAATTCTGACCGGAAATATTATTTCAATGGCTAAATATCTTGACTATACACTGGAACAGGATCATAGAATTAAAACGACCCAGCAAACCCATCCCCAAACAGTTACATTAAAAGGAAATAAAATTCTTGGTTTTACAGGCTATTTTAAGACTAATTTTCATATTCCCGATGATTTGGGTCTTGGGAAATCAGTGTCAAGGGGTTTTGGAAACGTAGGATTGATGATATGACTAATTAACTGAAACTGTTTTTGTATTATTATTTTCAAGAGTTCTTCAAAATGACTAAACAAAATAGGGCGCATTCCCATTTTCCCGGTTGGAGATTCAACTCTTTGATTTATCAAGATATTTTATTTTGTATCAATGGATGGTGGCTTAATAAAATCAATGGGTTGTATGATGGGCCGGGAAAATGGGAATGTGCCCCCAAAATAGCTTAATGTTCAATTTACAGAATATATGGTCTTTGGATTGCCAAATTCAAAAATATTTTTTTGAAATTTGGCAAAGGTATTGATTTGAAAGGAGTGTTTAAATATGATCAATAAATTGTACAAACTGAGAGAATACATTCCACCTGAATTGATTGACGAAAGCCCTTATGGGCTTGTTCTTGAAGAGCGAAGCGAGTCAGTAATTGTATTAGAATTTTCAACGTTGGAGTCAGAAAAAAAAATAACAAACTTTGATTTCAATGGAGTTCATCTTGAAAAATTTTCCAGGAGTAAGAACGAAAAACTGTTTTATTTTAAGCAAGTAAAAGCACGTGGAATATCTGAATTTCCAACAGTTTTTCTTTCTTATAAAGAAATTTTAGAAAATGAAAATTATTTTTCAAGTGATAAGAAAAATGGAAAACTGATCAAAGTTATTCAAAATAATTCCAAAAAGAATGTTATTTTTAAAGGCTTGTTCACTTTAATTATGGATTCTTCAGATGCAATTAAACACGCTATTCTTGAAAGCATGCAGTCCAGAGAAAATGATAATGATCTCTACATCTTAACATTAAGTATAGACGATCAATATATTGGTGACTCACCGCTGTTTGAAAAAATCAGACAAGGGGCAGAAGAAGATTTATTAAGCTCATACTATACACTTCAAAATAAAAAAATTCGGCAAAAAGAAAAATTTTGTTCAGTCTGCCTGCAACAGGTTCGAGAAGTATGGGGATATGTGAGTACATTCAATTTTTATACAGCAAAAACAGAATTCGCTCCCATTGCCGGAGGCTTCGATAAATCCGCAGCCTGGAAAAATTACCCAGTATGTCCTGAATGTGCTGTCAAACTCAAAGAGAGTGGCTCAGTCGTGAATAAGCATATGAGATATTATTTTTGTGGTTTTTCTTATTATCTTATCCCTGAATTTATCAATCGTCATGGGGATAATTCGGAAATCATGGAAATTTTTTTGGAGAAGGAGAGTGAAACAGGTCAATTCTCATTATCAGATGATACACGTAAGGCACTGACCAATTCAAAAGATGAGATCCTTGATAAACTTCAATACTCTGACAACAGCGTAAATTATACACTGTTTTTTTTTGAGGAAAACAATAGTGAGTTTAAGATCCTGTTGAATATAGAAGATGTTTATCCATCCCAGTTTAAAACAATTTTTTATGCAAAAGATCATTCTGAGAATCATGCAATTTTCAAGGGATTGGAAAATAAAAAAGAAAAAACATTATACGATCTAAAGTTCCGTTTCGAATTTTTTAAAGAGTTTATTCCACTCTCCCAGGATAAAACTCTTGGTAATTTACAGGTGTTCAAAAAATATTTTCTGGATATTGCAAAGGCTGTTTTTGTGCAAAAAGAAATTGATACCGCTTTTATCATGAATCGTATTGCAGAATCGCTGAGACGAAAATTTGCCAATGATGAACTGTATCCTTTATCTGTTTTAAAAATCATTTTAACTTTAAAGTTTCTTAATTATTTAGGGGTTATTGATCTGTCAACCAGACATGAAGAAAAGGAGATCACAGTGGATAATAAATATCAGGATTTTTTTGATGAACATTCTGATTTTTTTGATTGTTCAAGTAAAAAAGCACTCTTTCTGGAGGGTGTTTTGTGTCAGAATTTGTTAAACATTCAATATCAGGAAAGAAATGCAACGCCATTTAGAAAACGATTGAACGGGTTGAAAATGAATCCTAAAGTCATCAGAAGATTGTTACCTGAAATTATTGAAAAACTGGAGCAATATCAGAAAAATTACTACCGATCACTGGAAGAGACCATTTCACACCTGTTGTTAACATCAAACCTTGAAAAATTATCCAATGATGACTTGAGTTTCTATTTTGTCATGGGAATGAATTTGTACAAAAATTTTTCCATTCCAAAACAAAATAACGACACAGAGGCAGACGCATAAAAATAATTATTACCGACTAAGGGAATTCACCATAATAAAATTACCCGCTTTCAAATTTAATGCTCAGTATTTACAGCATATTTTAAGTTAAGATGGGTAGGTTTTTTGTCATGAACCCCCTAATCCCTGTTTCAGGGTCATTTTTGTCAAAACGAATTGGGTTTTAATAAATGATTAATCGTAATCAAAGTGTTTTAATCCGGAATAATAATTGAAGGAGAATTTGTGAAATGAGTATCCAAAATAGAAGAGAACTCTTGTTTGTGTATGATGTTAAAAATGCCAATCCAAATGGTGACCCGTCAGATGAAAATAAGCCAAGAATGGATGAAGAGACAGGTCTGAACATTGTGACTGATGTCCGGTTGAAAAGAACAGTAAGAGATTACCTGTTTACAAGTCTTGGTCATAACCCTGATAATAATAAGGATATTTTTGTCCGAACAACGGAATCTAAAAAAGGAAAAGGGATCAAAGACGGCAAGGCAAGAGGGTTGGACTTTGGTAAAAAGAAAGATGAAATGCTAACCAACATTCTTTCAAAATGTATTGATATTCGTCTTTTTGGCGGTGTACTGCCACTGGATAAAGATTCCATTATTTTCACCGGGCCAGTGCAGTTTAAAATGGCAAACTCTCTCCATAAAGTTGAAATGAAATATATCAAAGGAACCGGTGCCTTTGCATCAAAAGATGGCGCAAATCAGCAGACTTTCAGGGAAGAGTACATCCTTCCTTACTCATTGATTGTATTTTACGGAATTGTTAATGAAAATGCTGCAAAAGCGACTGGCCTCACGGATAGCGATGTTGAAGAGCTGAAACTTGCCATGTGGGATGGTACAAAAAATTTAATTTCACGCTCTAAGTTTGAGCATAACCCCAAACTGCTGCTGGAAATCAAGTATAAAGAGAAAAATTTTTTTATTGGTGAGCTGGATAAGTATATCTCTTTTGATACAGAGCTACAGGATGAGAAGATCCGTGATATTGAAGATGGCCAGCTCAATATTTCAAAGCTTGGAGATGTGATCAAGCGTTATTCTGATAAAATTGACTCAATTGAAATCAAAAAGAATCCCAGAACAATACTGACAGGCTTTGATGACATAGATTATAAAGAGGTCTGATTATGTTTTTTCAACCAGAAAAAATTGTAATTTTTGACATACATGCGGATTATGCCCAGTTTAAAAAGTACTTTACTAATATGTCTCCATTAACTTTTTCAATGCCCCCCAGAACTGTGTTAAGCGGTATTTTGGGGGCTTTGACAGGTATTGATAAAAAAGAAAATCCTGAATTTTTTTCAAAAGATAATTCTTTTATTTCGGTGAAGACAAATAATCCGGTAAAAAAGGTTAAACTGCCCACCAACTACTTAAAAACAGTCAGTAAAGCACACTTTTCAAAATTTGAACAGCATAAGCCAACCAATGTTGAGTACTTAAAAAGCCCTTCATTTAGGGTCTATGTTGCCCATAAAGATAAAACGGTTTATGAAAAAATTAAACAAAATTTAATGGATCACAAAAGTGTATATACACTGACTTTAGGAATCAGTTCCTGCATAGCCAATTTTTCATTTGTCGGAGAATTTGACATCAAGGCTGCCACCGGACAAGGAGATTTCATATCCATCATTCCCAGAGAAATGATTCAGCAGATTACATTTAATGAAACAGTCATACTTCAGCAATGTACGCTTCCCAATGTAATGCTCAATGATCGGGAAGTGATTGAATACAGGGAATTTTTGTATGAAGTCAATGGCAATCCCATAAGTGGAAAAGTGGAGGCATACTATTCCATTCCTGACAGAGGAGAAAATATTGTTGGAATGTAAACTGCTGTCGCACCCTGATAAATTATTATCTGCTCATTTATCAGGGTCGCATAAAATTGGCTTAAATGTTTTTAAAAGGAATAGGCTTTTCCCGGAATGTGAAAATTTTGTCGTTGCTCTTTTGCTGTTACACGATCTGGGGAAAGCTTCGGTTTACTTTCAACATTACATTACCGGCACATCCAAAGTTCATGAAAAGATGAAGCGTCATGCAGAAATATCTGCATTATGGTTCTATTTCTATGCCAGGGAAGTACTTAAATTTGATGAGAAAAAATCCGTCCTGGGATACATAATAATCAAGTCTCATCATGCGGATTTTAAGAATTTTAATAAAATGTGCATGGGTTCCCTTGAGACTGACGTTCTTTTAAAAATTAATGATAGTATTGACTACAAAGAACTGATCCTGATTTATAAAGATCATCTTGAAACGGTTTTTTTTACTCCAGATTGTTTTCAAAATAATCTTTTAAATTTGACTCGCAATGGGAATATAAAATCAGAACGTAAAATTAGAAAAGAGCTATCAATTGACGACTATCTTTTTCTCAACTATTTTTTTTCAATTCTGTTGACCGCAGATAAGTGCGACGCAATTGTTAATCATGATTTGAACCCTATTCAGTCTGTGTGGAAAGATTCGTTTGTGGACAATTACAAGCATACGTTTATCCAAAATGATGATATTCTAACCAAAATCAGAAATGAATCTTACCGGGAGACTGAATTAAACCTTGATGCTGATACACGTTTTTATTCCATAAATCTTCCAACCGGTGCCGGTAAAACCCTGACTGTTTTGAATGCAGCACTGAAATTAAAAGCACAACATAATATTCAAAGAATTATATATTGCTTACCTTTTACTTCGGTTATTGATCAGAATGCCAGGGTGTTTGAAGAAATTCTTGAGTATAACCATATCAGTGTCTCTTCTGATGTTCTGCTAAAACATCATCATTTGACAGAGCTGGAATACATTGTTCGCTATCAGGATGAGGATCAGATATACTCTTCCAAAAATTCCGAGTTTTTTATTGAGGGTTGGGAAAGCGAAGTAGTTGTCACCACTTTTTACCAATTACTCCACACCTTGCTTTCCAATAAAAACAAGGTACTTAGAAAATTCCATAATCTCTCCAATTCGGTTATTGTGCTTGATGAAGTTCAGGCCATACCCAGCAAATTTTGGTATCTGATAAAAACTGTTTTTCAGCAATGTGCTAAAATGTTTAATATTAGATTTATTCTGGTTACCGCCACAATGCCTCTTATTTTTTCAGAAGCGGATAATGAGATTAAAGAGCTTGCTGTCTCTAAAAAGCACTATTTTGATTCTTTAAGCAGAATTCGTTTGAATACTAAACACCTCAATGAAAAGCTTCATATTGATGCATTCAAGGATATTTTGTTAAATGACATCTCACAATCTCCTCAAAAAAGCAGATTGATTGTTCTTAACACTGTAAAATCGTCCCTTGATGTATATTTATTCCTTCAAGAGCATTTGCCCAATGATAATTTAATCTATTTATCATCAAATATAATACCCAAAGATCGTTTAAAAAGAATTCTTGAGATTAAGCAGCAGCCAAAGGGGAAAGTTATTGTTTCGACCCAGTTGGTTGAAGCCGGTGTGGACATTGATGTAGATGTTGTGTATCGAGACATGGCACCATTGGATTGTATTTTTCAAGCCTGCGGCAGATGTAATCGAAATAATTCAGGTGCTATTTCAGAGGTTAATTTATTTGTATTAACAAACGGCAAAAAACCCTTTTATTCATACATATATGATGATGTCCTTATTGATTCAACCTTTGCAATACTCAGGGCAAAACCATTTTTTGAAGAAAAGGAATTCTTATTCTTATCCAAGGAGTATTTTAAAAAAATTGTAAGTTATGGGATTGGTGAAGAGTCTGAAAAAATACTTGAGAATATTGGTAAAATGATGTTGAAGACAGCATTTGTCAAAAATAAAGACAATAGTGATCCCGTTTTTCAGCTAATTGACTCTTTTCCAGTGGTTTCAGCCTTTATTGAAACTGACAGTGAGGCAGAAATTATATTCAAAAAATATGAAGAGACAATGGAGCAATCCTACTCTGATCCATTTGAGAAAAGAATACACTTGAAAGAGATTTATAAAAAAATGGCACCTTATTTGATTAACATTCCGGAAAGAAGTGCCAAAAAATCCGGTTATGATGAATCCTTGGGAAAAATTTGGTTTATTACCGGTATTATTCTGGATAATCATTATGACATGAAAACAGGTTTTAAGAGAGATCAGGAAGTTATTGACTATATTTTTTAATATGTTTATGGAGTGGATATCTTAGAGATGAATGAATCAACAGAGTATTCCATTACAGCAAGCCATATGATCGAATATCTTTACTGCCCAAGGTTTACCTATTTTGAATATGTTTTGGGTATTGATCAAAATCAGGACAAAAGATTCAAAGTAGAAAAGGGAAGGCGGATACATGAAGACGTCAGAAAAATAAATCCGGATTATTTACGTAAAAAAATAGGACAGATCAGCAAAGAGTCCGATGTCTATTTGTCGTCTGGAAAAGGTATGCGAGGTGTTGTTGATGAAATTTTGTTTTTAGATGATGGTACAGCAGCACCTCTTGATTATAAATATGCGAAATATGAAAAAAAACTTTATAGAACTTATAAGTATCAACTTGTATTTTATGCGTACTTGATAAAAGAGAATTATGGGGTTGACGTTCTAAAAGGGTTTGTTGTATATACCAGAAGTAAAAATAAGCTTCTTGAGGTCGATATCACACCTGATGATTTTTGTGAACTTAAAATGATTTTAGAAAATATTGCTTTGATAATTCGGGATTGTAATTATCCAAATGCAACCAAAATTGTGAGTAGATGTAATGACTGCTGCTATAAAAATATTTGTGAAATGCAGGTTTGAGCTTACTCTCCTTATATTATCAATAGGTTGTAAGACTATGAAACCCATTAATTTAATGGTATTTACATATAATAAATGTTTTAGCTATGAATGTGGCTCTTTGACAATTTGTTTTTGTAGATTCTTTAATGCTCTTATATCCCTTGGTACTACAGGAAATATTGAAGCTATTTTTTATACAAATCCATCAACGCAAAAATTATTCGCATTTATTTTTGTCATAAAGAATAGGCATGCTGAAATACTTATTCAGCGGAAATGCGAATAATTGCTGCGTTACTGGAATGGGGAAATTCTTCCAGTGCCTCTTCCATGAAGACAAGGATTGAAACTAAAAATCGGAAAATAGCTCTTCCAGTGCCTCTTCCATGAAAACAAGGATTGAAACCCAGTCAATATGAATGATATATAAGCAGGCGTTAGCTTCCAGTGCCTCTTCCATGAAAACAAGGATTGAAACAAAAACAGGGGCATTCACAAGGGTGTGCGGAGATCTTCCAGTGCCTCTTCCATGAAAACAAGGATTGAAACCGAATCGAAGCCGCTGCACGCCACTGCCGATGGCCGCCTTCCAGTGCCTCTTCCATGAAAACAAGGATTGAAACTATATTATTAACCATCAAGCCTCGCGCAGCGATAGCCTTCCAGTGCCTCTTCCATGAAAACAAGGATTGAAACAATCAGCGATCAACTCTTCAACATCTGCCCCAAATTTCTTCCAGTGCCTCTTCCATGAAAACAAGGATTGAAACTTCAATCAATCCAGCGGTTCTTACTTTTTCAAATACTTCCAGTGCCTCTTCCATGAAAACAAGGATTGAAACTTAGCTGGGATTATGATTATTACAATGTCGTAGGCTTCCAGTGCCTCTTCCATGAAAACAAGGATTGAAACATCGTTCAAGCATTTCCCAATCCCCCAGGCTCACCTTCCAGTGCCTCTTCCATGAAAACAAGGATTGAAACAATCATCTAAGCTATCCAATGTCACTGTCTTTAACCTTCCAGTGCCTCTTCCATGAAAACAAGGATTGAAACATTCATCGGTGAGTGTGAGTAGCGGGTGCCGGTGTCTTCCAGTGCCTCTTCCATGAAAACAAGGATTGAAACAGGCTGACTGAACCGGGCGGAGATGTTAGGATGCAACTTCCAGTGCCTCTTCCATGAAAACAAGGATTGAAACTTCAACCTGAACTTGAACAACGATGCTTCGAATTCTTCCAGTGCCTCTTCCATGAAAACAAGGATTGAAACATATTTTCTTTTGTATGATCCAATCAAGTTTTTCATCTTCCAGTGCCTCTTCCATGAAAACAAGGATTGAAACCCATTGTTTAATTCTCCTCTGTTGTTGTTGTTTTTCCTTCCAGTGCCTCTTCCATGAAAACAAGGATTGAAACGGCTATGTTAAGCATTGTAACTGCTACATAACAACAACTTCCAGTGCCTCTTCCATGAAAACAAGGATTGAAACTCCGATTTCCCTTCCTCCTCCATTTCTGTCCGCAGGCTTCCAGTGCCTCTTCCATGAAAACAAGGATTGAAACTCATCAGGCTAAAAACGTATTGGGCAGGCATGTTGCTTCCAGTGCCTCTTCCATGAAAACAAGGATTGAAACTCGTCTTTCATGATTTGCCCTCCTGGCTATGGATTCTTCCAGTGCCTCTTCCATGAAAACAAGGATTGAAACACATTCACCTTTATGTTCTACCATATCCCGCTCAACTTCCAGTGCCTCTTCCATGAAAACAAGGATTGAAACATCGCGTGGCCTTCGTGTCAAAAGCGTTCGCCAACTCTCTTCCAGTGCCTCTTCCATGAAAACAAGGATTGAAACCCATTCAAAGCCAATTAAAACCACATCCCGAAAAACTTCCAGTGCCTCTTCCATGAAAACAAGGATTGAAACACCGTAACTGAAAACATGAAGGGGGTTGTTGATGTCGACTTCCAGTGCCTCTTCCATGAAAACAAGGATTGAAACCAGGTATGGTTACACCGGAACCACGCATACGTGGCCTTCCAGTGCCTCTTCCATGAAAACAAGGATTGAAACAATTATATGAAGACATTACCGATGGCCGCGGGTTGGCTTCCAGTGCCTCTTCCATGAAAACAAGGATTGAAACATGTAAATATATTAAAAAACAGCCAATGTCAACGGCTTCCAGTGCCTCTTCCATGAAAACAAGGATTGAAACCTAATTATGCGCTTGCAAACCGAACACACATATGACTTCCAGTGCCTCTTCCATGAAAACAAGGATTGAAACAAAAAACCGCAAACAGAAAGCCTATGAAACATGGCTTCCAGTGCCTCTTCCATGAAAACAAGGATTGAAACCCCAGTGTGATACCTCCTCCCTAAGACCACGGATCCTTCCAGTGCCTCTTCCATGAAAACAAGGATTGAAACCCTTTATGATCACACGTATTGTTGTTAAAATTGCAACAACTTCCAGTGCCTCTTCCATGAAAACAAGGATTGAAACATATTTCAAAAGTCCGTAAATTAATAAGGGGGGAACTTCCAGTGCCTCTTCCATGAAAACAAGGATTGAAACGATAGGAAGTATAAATAAATGAAGGGAGAAACAAACTTCCAGTGCCTCTTCCATGAAAACAAGGATTGAAACTATGACCGGCATGTAATCATGACCGAGTGTACATCTTCCAGTGCCTCTTCCATGAAAACAAGGATTGAAACAGCGCCCAAATAGCATCTTCAATGCCATTAGATTCTCTTCCAGTGCCTCTTCCATGAAAACAAGGATTGAAACTTTCGTCCATGTCCGATATGGTAGAGAATTACTTGATCTTCCAGTGCCTCTTCCATGAAAACAAGGATTGAAACATATCTGTCATATTCGTCGCTATCCGGCGGAGAACTTCCAGTGCCTCTTCCATGAAAACAAGGATTGAAACGATGTTATGAAGGATATCCCGGATAAATCAATAAACTTCCAGTGCCTCTTCCATGAAAACAAGGATTGAAACGGACCGATTAAAACCGATACCCACTAAGGACCCGGCTTCCAGTGCCTCTTCCATGAAAACAAGGATTGAAACTCCAGTTCGCCCATGACAGTGGTTTTTCCCGATCCCTTCCAGTGCCTCTTCCATGAAAACAAGGATTGAAACTCCAGAGCTTTAGCCTGATATGGCCTTGCTTCTATTCTTCCAGTGCCTCTTCCATGAAAACAAGGATTGAAACAAAATGATACCGATATACAAACATATAGCCGAGTTATCTTCCAGTGCCTCTTCCATGAAAACAAGGATTGAAACTGGATAAGCAGACACCCACCGCCAAAGATCATTGCGCTTCCAGTGCCTCTTCCATGAAAACAAGGATTGAAACGATGTTATGAAGGATATCCCGGATAAATCAATAAATCTTCCAGTGCCTCTTCCATGAAAACAAGGATTGAAACTCTGCAATGGCATCAGTTTCAGACTGATCATTAAAACTTCCAGTGCCTCTTCCATGAAAACAAGGATTGAAACTCTTCTTGTCTCCTCACATACCAGGAGCATTTACACTTCCAGTGCCTCTTCCATGAAAACAAGGATTGAAACCCAACATTCCTGCAAAGAGAATTGATGAGCCAGGAACTTCCAGTGCCTCTTCCATGAAAACAAGGATTGAAACTTTGATTAAATTGCATTAGGAGAAAAAAACATATGGCCTTCCAGTGCCTCTTCCATGAAAACAAGGATTGAAACATTGACATAGAGGAGCCAAAATGAAAACAAACTCAAACTTCCAGTGCCTCTTCCATGAAAACAAGGATTGAAACGTAACTATGATTGATAGCATCCTCCATTATAACCACTTCCAGTGCCTCTTCCATGAAAACAAGGATTGAAACTTAATCCCAGCAACCGAAAAGACAGTCATTATCACCACTTCCAGTGCCTCTTCCATGAAAACAAGGATTGAAACTATTTCTGTAACATGGTTCATATTATTTATCCCCTCTTCCAGTGCCTCTTCCATGAAAACAAGGATTGAAACAACAATTCCAAGACGCACAACCCAACTGCCCCAACACTTCCAGTGCCTCTTCCATGAAAACAAGGATTGAAACTCAAAAGTTTTCAGGCAGTCGGAGGGGAGCCCCATTCTTCCAGTGCCTCTTCCATGAAAACAAGGATTGAAACGAATCCTGGTATAACTTCGCCATCAACGGCCTCTCTCTTCCAGTGCCTCTTCCATGAAAACAAGGATTGAAACGCTGCTTCAAGCCTGCCATGGCCTGCAATTATACCGTCTTCCAGTGCCTCTTCCATGAAAACAAGGATTGAAACTTATTCAGGAACTGCTTACACAGCGTTGGACTATGCTTCCAGTGCCTCTTCCATGAAAACAAGGATTGAAACCACCTTATTAGACACCCACAGATCCACACAGCACACCCTTCCAGTGCCTCTTCCATGAAAACAAGGATTGAAACCCCAGGTTGTTGCAGTTGTTAACTCGGTTCGCCCACTTCCAGTGCCTCTTCCATGAAAACAAGGATTGAAACGCATTACCGCAGGCTTAATACCTTTTTCACCCGCCAACTTCCAGTGCCTCTTCCATGAAAACAAGGATTGAAACATGTAATGATATCAATAAGTTAAAAATATCATGTTTCTTCCAGTGCCTCTTCCATGAAAACAAGGATTGAAACACGCCTTATTTTATCCCTTCATTCACCTCTTTTTTACTTCCAGTGCCTCTTCCATGAAAACAAGGATTGAAACTAACATCTGTATTCTTGTCGAATGAGCAAAAGTCCTTCCAGTGCCTCTTCCATGAAAACAAGGATTGAAACAATTTCTATAAGTTCGGCTCCTTTTTCAAGGAACAGCACTTCCAGTGCCTCTTCCATGAAAACAAGGATTGAAACCCGGGAACAATCACAATGGACGTATCTCTTTCTTACCTTCCAGTGCCTCTTCCATGAAAACAAGGATTGAAACACTCTTTACGGCCCTTGAGCGGGTCATCAACGTAACTTCCAGTGCCTCTTCCATGAAAACAAGGATTGAAACTACCTGGGTATGGCACCACCACAGAGTAGCACCAGGCTTCCAGTGCCTCTTCCATGAAAACAAGGATTGAAACACTGTAATCTCAAGGCTACCCTTTTCATTGCCATAAACTTCCAGTGCCTCTTCCATGAAAACAAGGATTGAAACCTGAAAAAACGAGTAAAATACGAAACTATAAATCCCTTCCAGTGCCTCTTCCATGAAAACAAGGATTGAAACAAGCAATTGGGAAACTTATCATTTCCATGGGTAAGCTGCTTCCAGTGCCTCTTCCATGAAAACAAGGATTGAAACACCGATAGAATGGAAAAGGGCATGTTTTTGACCGGTCTTCCAGTGCCTCTTCCATGAAAACAAGGATTGAAACACCGGGCCTGCCGGGCTCTGGCCTGCCGGGCTCTGGCCTTCCAGTGCCTCTTCCATGAAAACAAGGATTGAAACAACAAGCGGTTTTAGCATACCTTGATGGCCATGCATCTTCCAGTGCCTCTTCCATGAAAACAAGGATTGAAACTTCTGTTTTGTTGCCATATGTCACAATGAACATAATCTTCCAGTGCCTCTTCCATGAAAACAAGGATTGAAACGGAAAGGGGTTGACCTACCGGGGATGATCCCCTTGCTTCCAGTGCCTCTTCCATGAAAACAAGGATTGAAACAAATTATTATCATAAAAAATACCTTGGTTCGAATACCACTTCCAGTGCCTCTTCCATGAAAACAAGGATTGAAACTCCATATCCAAGTTATGATTTGTTGATTTTGCTCCGGCCTCTTCCAGTGCCTCTTCCATGAAAACAAGGATTGAAACAGAATTAAAAATCCCCCATTATGCTCTGGTGTGCTCTTCCAGTGCCTCTTCCATGAAAACAAGGATTGAAACACAATGGGTCAGTTTTTCACAAAACACAGAAACTTTTCTTCCAGTGCCTCTTCCATGAAAACAAGGATTGAAACAGTCAAAAGAATATCTTCCCAGATACCCATTAGGATGCTTCCAGTGCCTCTTCCATGAAAACAAGGATTGAAACATCTTGAAAGGGCAAAGGGCACCATCTTGGGAGATGGCTTCCAGTGCCTCTTCCATGAAAACAAGGATTGAAACGACATTATGATGGAGAGGATGAAGAGATAAACGAGTCTTCCAGTGCCTCTTCCATGAAAACAAGGATTGAAACAACCTGCTAATCGAGTATGGTGTAGGTGTGAAGTACTTCCAGTGCCTCTTCCATGAAAACAAGGATTGAAACATTAAAAAAGTCTCCGCTGCTATGTATCCGAACTCTTCCAGTGCCTCTTCCATGAAAACAAGGATTGAAACTCAAAGGAGCAAAAGTCAAAACGAACATAATCATTACTTCCAGTGCCTCTTCCATGAAAACAAGGATTGAAACAAATTGAAGAACGAGTGGATGTTTCCCACTGGGTTGCACTTCCAGTGCCTCTTCCATGAAAACAAGGATTGAAACGATGTGCCCGAAAGCAGCAAGAATGGCAAACGATGCTTCCAGTGCCTCTTCCATGAAAACAAGGATTGAAACACTCTTATGATGGAGAGGATGAAGAAATAAATGAGCTTCCAGTGCCTCTTCCATGAAAACAAGGATTGAAACTCCGTTCTGGTATTTTTAACTTTTGCAGTGTTGCCCTTCCAGTGCCTCTTCCATGAAAACAAGGATTGAAACATGAAATGGAAGAAGAAGACAATATGGAGTTCGGAGACTTCCAGTGCCTCTTCCATGAAAACAAGGATTGAAACAAAAAAAACAAAAACCATATATAAAAGACCTACAATTCATCTTCCAGTGCCTCTTCCATGAAAACAAGGATTGAAACACCCCTCAGATTATTGGTATGAATTGGGGATATGGACTTCCAGTGCCTCTTCCATGAAAACAAGGATTGAAACCTGATTATAAATATTTTAACCTTGTTAAATTTGCACTTCCAGTGCCTCTTCCATGAAAACAAGGATTGAAACATATATCGAATAATTCTTCAATCAAATACATGCAATCCTTCCAGTGCCTCTTCCATGAAAACAAGGATTGAAACTCTGAAATCGGAACCATTGCTGGCTTGCCCGGGACACCTTCCAGTGCCTCTTCCATGAAAACAAGGATTGAAACAAAGCCATAAGGAAGGTGTTGGGCCATCTGCCCCCAGCATGAGCTTCCAGTGCCTCTTCCATGAAAACAAGGATTGAAACATACACGGAACCAGCGCGCCAAAAAAGACCAAAAACTTCCAGTGCCTCTTCCATGAAAACAAGGATTGAAACTCAATATTTCCGGTATGAATCCATCGGTAATCGCCTGTCTTCCAGTGCCTCTTCCATGAAAACAAGGATTGAAACTTGGATATACAAAAGAAGGAAGGAAATAACATGAAACCTTCCAGTGCCTCTTCTATGAAAACAAGGATTGAAACAAAATTGCTTTGTGATGCTCGGGTGGAGTTGCTGTCTTCCAGTGCCTCTTCCATGAAAACAAGGATTGAAACAGGACTCAATCATTATTAGAAATTTATCTCATATTCCCTTCCAGTGCCTCTTCCATGAAAACAAGGATTGAAACTAAGAATAGCTGGAAATACTATCTTGAATATTCAGCTTCCAGTGCCTCTTCCATGAAAACAAGGATTGAAACTCTGTGGTTATGGCTTAGCGGTAGATGTACCAGCTTCCAGTGCCTCTTCCATGAAAACAAGGATTGAAACCTTTTCATGTCCTGGGCAGATGGAGCCGGTGTTACCCTTCCAGTGCCTCTTCCATGAAAACAAGGATTGAAACGACCCCTCCTAAAAGCGCCAGCTCCCGGCGTTATATGGCTTCCAGTGCCTCTTCCATGAAAACAAGGATTGAAACATGGTGAAATTGCCAACATGGGAAACCAGGATGATCCTTCCAGTGCCTCTTCCATGAAAACAAGGATTGAAACAGTAATGGACAAGTTCAAGGCAATTTCATGAAAAATCTCTTCCAGTGCCTCTTCCATGAAAACAAGGATTGAAACTCTCAATGGTTTTTCCGTGGGCTTTCACGGCATTTACACTTCCAGTGCCTCTTCCATGAAAACAAGGATTGAAACATGGCGTCATGATAAAATTCCTTTTTTAAATGGTATGACTTCCAGTGCCTCTTCCATGAAAACAAGGATTGAAACTAAGTTCTGATTTCACATCCAGGAGATTGAAAACAACTTCCAGTGCCTCTTCCATGAAAACAAGGATTGAAACTAAGTTCTGATTTCACATCCAGGAGATTGAAAACAACTTCCAGTGCCTCTTCCATGAAAACAAGGATTGAAACAATTAAATGTAGGTTCTAAAATTAGATAGATGTAGCTTCCAGTGCCTCTTCCATGAAAACAAGGATTGAAACTAAAAATGGAAAAGGTAGCCAGGGGGATCGACGTTCTTCCAGTGCCTCTTCCATGAAAACAAGGATTGAAACATTTAAATGGGTTTGAGGGGGTATTAGTACGCTTACATCTTCCAGTGCCTCTTCCATGAAAACAAGGATTGAAACCCCGTTGCGCCTCATCTCAGAAATAAAGAAGGTTTTCTTCCAGTGCCTCTTCCATGAAAACAAGGATTGAAACCCCGAATTCTCCACTGGGGATGGGTTATGGGAACTGCTTCCAGTGCCTCTTCCATGAAAACAAGGATTGAAACATCCATGCAACTCACCTTAGCAGTGACTTGATCCCTTCTTCCAGTGCCTCTTCCATGAAAACAAGGATTGAAACAAACTAACAAGATGCAAGGCGGAGCATGGATTATAGCCTTCCAGTGCCTCTTCCATGAAAACAAGGATTGAAACGGCTTGAGAAACACGATGGCCGAGCTGACAGTGTCTTCCAGTGCCTCTTCCATGAAAACAAGGATTGAAACATGATATATACTAATGTACCAAAATTTATAGTTCCGCTTCCAGTGCCTCTTCCATGAAAACAAGGATTGAAACTAAATTTCTTCATATTCTTCACACAATTCAAGAACCTTCCAGTGCCTCTTCCATGAAAACAAGGATTGAAACGAGTTGCCAGCGCTCAGCAAGGGGGAAACAAATATACTTCCAGTGCCTCTTCCATGAAAACAAGGATTGAAACTTTGAATTGGGTAATTTAATAATTAAGCAATTAAACTTCCAGTGCCTCTTCCATGAAAACAAGGATTGAAACTAAATTACATGACTCAAAAAGACTATGCCGCAATGGCTTCCAGTGCCTCTTCCATGAAAACAAGGATTGAAACTCAATAACCAGTTTATACAGCCATTTTTTTATAGCTTCCAGTGCCTCTTCCATGAAAACAAGGATTGAAACTCGTGAAGACATCAAAAAAGATTAAACTTGCAAAGGCCTTCCAGTGCCTCTTCCATGAAAACAAGGATTGAAACTAATATCGTTGTATTTCAGACCTTCCCAATATGTTGACTTCCAGTGCCTCTTCCATGAAAACAAGGATTGAAACCCCAGAGGAACAACGCCTGCAGCTACACCGGATTTCTTCCAGTGCCTCTTCCATGAAAACAAGGATTGAAACCCGGTACCGTAACCGGGGCACCCCTGGAACCGGGAACTTCCAGTGCCTCTTCCATGAAAACAAGGATTGAAACATCTATATCAGTTTTGATTCCTCGTCAAGCATTCACTTCCAGTGCCTCTTCCATGAAAACAAGGATTGAAACGAATACAACGATATTATAAAAGAAGATGGGGAGAACCTTCCAGTGCCTCTTCCATGAAAACAAGGATTGAAACTTCCCAGCGCACTGGAAAGTTGTTCCCCAACCCGACTTCCAGTGCCTCTTCCATGAAAACAAGGATTGAAACAAGAACCTGGAAGTGCAGACAGCCGCCATGGGTTCTTCCAGTGCCTCTTCCATGAAAACAAGGATTGAAACAGCGCTTCGGCTGCCTGGGTTGCGCTCCATTCTGTTGCTTCCAGTGCCTCTTCCATGAAAACAAGGATTGAAACAAATTAAGGCATGAAACAATACAAGGCAAGTCAAACTTCCAGTGCCTCTTCCATGAAAACAAGGATTGAAACACTTTGCCTCTGTCAATCCGCCGTCAAGTGTGCTTAACTTCCAGTGCCTCTTCCATGAAAACAAGGATTGAAACCCCGGATCGCCGTGTTGATCATAGCGTCGCTCAACTTCCAGTGCCTCTTCCATGAAAACAAGGATTGAAACAGCAAAATCAGGAATCTGCTACCGTTCTCCGATGCTACTTCCAGTGCCTCTTCCATGAAAACAAGGATTGAAACAAAATATAAGCGTGTAACCGTTGCCATATTGATTCTTCGTGTCCTTTCGGCAAGCATGCGTGAATTAAAGTTTTAAAATTGATAAAATTGCCTCCAAATTCAAACCATGCAAAGGAGGCGATATGAATCAAGAAAGCATGACAGAAAGACCATCCGCATTGAATAAGGTAAAGTTATCATTTGAAGGGTGGCGATCCAGCAAAGCTAAGGGACGTCGCATACCCCAGAACCTATGGGAAGAGGCAATCGTACTATACCCCGAATTCAGCGTCGGCAAAATTTCTACGACACTGTCTCTGAGCCATACGGATTTAAAGAAACGTGTAAAAAACAAAATTGAAAAGGCGAGCGTCCCCTCCAACAAACCCGTCCCAACGTTTGTGGAGTTGGATTTCTCATCTCCCTGCCCGCCAGTATCGGAATGTGTGGTGGAAATGGAAGACGGCAAGGGTGCAAAAATGAGGATGTGCTTCAGGGGCAAAACCGATTTTGACCTGCTTGAGCTGGGTAAATCTTTTTGGATGAGGTGATCATGATTCAAATTACCCCACAGATGAAAATCATGCTTGCCGTGGAACCGGTTGATTTCCGAAAGGGAATTGATGGTCTTGCCCGTCTTTGTAAGACGATACTCAAATCAGATCCGTTTTCAGGGTACCTGTTTGTTTTTCTCAACCGTGGTCGAACCTCCATGAAGATTCTTTGTTATGACGGTCAGGGATTCTGGATGTGTCAAAAAAGGCTGTCTGAAGGAAATTTTAAATGGTGGCCCAAATCCGGTAGTGATGGTGTAAAGTGTCCTTTCGGCAAGCATGCGTGAATTAAAGTTTTAAAATTGATAAAATAGCCTCAAAATTCAAACATAGTGTTGATTTATCGGTGAAGGCCGAGCTCATTCAAAATTTTGCAGCCAGAGCAATCACAGGCCATTCCATCTCAAGTCAAGCACTCACAGAAGTAATAAATAAAACTCGGGAAACAGCCATCTCTTCACGAACTATACGTTGGCACATGAATAAATTTGGGCTTATGAATATAAAAAAGACCCTTCCAAAATTAGTTGAAACCTTTTTTTAAAAAAAACTGACCCTAACTCTTTGTGTTGAAATCTGAAATAACGACTTTTCGGGCATTTTTAAGATGATTCTGGCAATATATTGACGGAATCATAAATACCAATATAACAATAAAATCAAAAAAACAACTGCATTTCAGCCTCAATGTTAATTTCAACACAAAAAATTAGGATCAGTATTTCCCGTATAGTGGCCCATCTTATGATAAATCTGAATATTTCAAACACACCCCATAATTCATCAAAATCATACATGAACAACCTCTTGACATTCCTTGATTAATATTTTAATCTTTATTGAATATGATAAATAATGATATTTATATTTATAATAAGACATGAGGATAGGAGATGAAGTTTACTAAAGAAGTGGTTGAAGCGATTAAAATCTTTATTATTAACCATGTTTCCGATCATCCGAATGATTTAACAGGAGTTGTCTGTAATCATTTTAAAATTTCAAGACCAACTATCTATAGATACATTAATGAGTTGATTAAAGATAAGATCATTGAAAAACTTGGTGCGGGGAAAC
>Ga0208900_1000227_pt1 | contig 35369 bp, 25 predicted proteins | sample AntAceMetag02UKK_FD_184763 | JGI IMG/M metagenome (GOLD analysis project Ga0208900, IMG submission 184763) | Saline lake microbial communities from Ace Lake, Antarctica - Antarctic Ace Lake Metagenome 02UKK (SPAdes) (version 2) | ecosystem: Environmental > Aquatic > Non-marine Saline and... | reverse complement strand
GAAGAGATGTCACGGTACCAGTGATGAAAAATCGGTTTGTGCGGTATTGGGTCTATCGGTTTGTGGATTAGAAGTGAGTCCTAAATAACATACCCATTTAAAAATTTGGGGAACACTATCCTTCAACGGTGTCCTGTTCTAAAATGGGCAAGTTCTTTAAGACCGGTTCCTTAATGGGTTTGTGGGAATTAGAATTTGTACGCCTTTGTGCTTATGCTTGTTTGTGATTTGTTCTGTTCGACAGGTATGGATGAATATGTGAAACCTCGGAAAAAATGAGTTGTTATTACCGGGGTATAATACTTAATACTTTGTTAAGGCAGTTTCCTGCTGCCATGGTGGTTATTTTTATATGGAAAAATCCAGATCCGATGAATCCGATCCTGTCCTTGAAGTAAAAGATCTTGCCATCTCCTACGAGACGCGCAAGGGAGATATCCCTGCTGTACGTGGGGTAAATTTTACCATCCACCCCGGAGAAACCATCGGCATTGTGGGTGAATCGGGCTGTGGTAAGAGTACCATTGCATTTGGTATCCTGGACTTCCTGGGTTCCAATGGAAAGGTGGTGGGAGGCAGCATCAAGTTCATGGGAAAGGAACTTGTGGGCACGAACAAAAAAAAGCTGCAAAAAATTCGTGGAAACCAGATTTCCATTGTCTATCAGGATCCCATGCAGGCGTTGAACCCCTCTTTAACCATTGGTTCCCAGCTATGTGAAGTATTGACCACCCACCACAACATTTCTTATGCCGATGCTGAAAAAAAGAGTATTAAGATGTTAGATCGGGTGTACATGCCCGATGCCGCCAATGTGATGACAAGATATCCCCACATGATTTCAGGGGGGCAGCAGCAGCGGGTGGTCATTGCCATGGCTATGCTCAATAACCCATCTCTTTTGATCATGGATGAGCCCACCACAGCTCTTGATGTAACGGTGGAGGCCGCAGTGCTGGATCTCATCGAAGATCTTAAAAAAGATTACAACACCGGCATTATCTTTATCACCCATAACCTTGGGGTGGTGGCCCGGGTGAGTAATCGTATCTGTGTGATGTATGCCGGGGAGATGGTGGAGACCGGCTTGACCACGGATATTTTTGCAAAGCCTGCCCATCCCTATACCCGGGGGCTTTTATGCTGTATCCCCAGACTTTCCGATGATCTTTCATTTGCAAGCCTCTGGTCCATCAGGGGACGGGTGCCCCAGCCTTCCGAGAGAAACCACGATTCCTGTATCTTTGCCCCCCGGTGTGACTGGCTGAAAAAATCCATAGCAGGAGAAGGTATCATGGGCCTGGAGGAAAAATGCCCGGTGCAACACCCTGATCTGGTGGAGCTGGGTGGCGCCCATAAAACGCGATGTTTCCTGGGAGATGAACCCCTTTGTGTACCCTGGAACGAATATGTCAGGGGCAAACGAAAAAATTTGGACCGATCAGATGAGACCTTTGATGCCATGTCCGATGGATCCGATGAAATCATCGCCTCGGTGGAAGATCTGAAGGTTTACTATGATCATCGCACCGGGTCACTCATGGAGACCCTTGGGTTTGGAAAAAAACGATATGTCAAGGCTGTTGACGGCATCTCCATGGAGATTAAAAAGGGGTCTACCTTTGGTATTGTGGGGGAATCTGGATGCGGCAAAAGCACCCTGGTTAAAGGGCTTCTGGGCCTTGAAAAGATTACCGGGGGCAAGGCCAAACTCATGGGTATTGATATTTCAAACCCTGTCTCCCAGAGAACCGGTGAGGTTATTAAAGAGCTGCAGATGGTGTTCCAAAATCCCGATTCCACGTTGAATCCCTCTTTTTCCGTGGGGCGACAAATTGCGCGACCCATGCGAAAATTTAAGACGGTTCCAGCAGGACAGGTTAAAGCTGAGGCCAAACGCCTGCTTAAGGCTGTTAAGCTGGATGAATATTACTATGACAGACTTCCTCGCCAGTTAAGCGGTGGTGAAAAACAACGGGTGGGCATCGCCAGAGCCCTGGCCATTCAACCCAATCTTGTGATCTGTGATGAGCCCGTGTCTGCCCTTGATGTGTCGGTGCAGGCGGCGGTGTTGAACCTCTTGAACGAGATCAAAGAGGAGCTTGGCACCACAATGATTTTCATTGCCCATGATTTAAGTGTGGTGCGGTTTATCTCTGATTATATTGCCGTGATGTATCTGGGGCAGATTGTGGAATATGGACCTGTGGAGTCTATTTATCCCCCCCCCTATCACCCCTACACCGAAGCTCTTTTGGCATCGGTGCCTGTGCCCGATCCTTTGGCCAAGAAAAAATTTAGTCGCCTGGAAGGGGATGTGCCAAGCGCCCTGGATCAACCCACTGGATGTCATTTCCATACCCGCTGTCCCCGCAGAAACCACCTTCCCGATGGGGGCAGCATCTGTGAACGGGAAGAACCAAAGATGCAAAAACTGGATAATGGCCATTATATTATGTGTCATATTCCGGCGGAGGAACTTACGGAACTTGCGCTGGCCAATGGTGCATGAAGGCAAAAGTGCACCATACAGGATTGACCCAGTTTAAAAGAAAGTTCGTGATTCGCCAATTTTCATTGTCCATCCTACATGACTGTTTTGAATATCCATTGCCCCATGTGGTGGCAAGTCTGAGAAACTATATCTAACGAGAAGAGGAAAACGTCCTTTGATACCATAAAATCAAGGACGTTTTTTTATTGATGTGCTTGAAAAATTCTAAACTTGAAAGCCTAATATAGCGTTGGGAAATATTGATAGTTGCGTTGTCTGGAAAGAGTCCTTGTATTTCTTGTTTCATATATGTATTTTTGTCTTCATTTAGTGTGGTAGATCACTTAGGGGAGCATTTAAGGGGACTAAATAATGAAAATAGAATTCATCCGATTGAAAAATTTTAAAGCCTTTAAGGATACCCGGATGGCCAATATCCCCAACTTGTGTGTGATTGTCGGGGCCAATGGCACTGGGAAAAGTACGGTTTTTAGTATCTTTGGTTTTCTTAAGGATGCATTGACCGGCAATGTGAATACCGCCCTTATGAAGCTGGGTGGGAGCTGTGGGTTTCGGGAAGTGAGAAGCCGTGACAGCAATGGTCCCATTGAAATTGAGCTGAAATTCAGGGAAACTCCCGATGCCCCGCTCATCACCTATTTTCTACAGATTGATGAAAAAGATGGCAGGGCATACATCGCAAAAGAGATTTTAAAATACCGGCGGGGCAGCAAAGGCAAGCCCTGGCATTTCCTTGATTTTGCCAATGGGAAGGGCTCTGCTGTTACCAACGAGATGGATGCCATAACCGATGTCAATGATTTAAAACGGGAGGATCAAACCCTGAAATCCCCGGACATTCTGGCTGTTAAAGGGTTGGCACAGTTTGAACGGTTTCCGGCGGTGGTGACACTGGGCAACTTAATTGAAAATTGGCATATCTCCGATTTTCATATCAGTAAGGCCAGGCCGGAACAGGAGGCCGGATACGCCCCCCATCTTTCCCGTGAGGGAGAAAACCTTTCCCTGGTGATCCAATATCTGTATCAACACCATAAAGAGATCTTTGATAAAATCATTGAGCTGTTGCGTCACCGGGTTCCAGGAATTACCCATGTGGACTCAAAAATTACGGAAGAGGGACGTGTTTTACTGAAATTTCAAGATGGTTCTTTTACTGACCCTTTTCTGGCCCGGTATGTGTCCGACGGTACCATTAAAATGCTGGCCTATCTTACATTGCTTTATGATCCTAAACCCCACCCGCTTCTTTGTGTGGAAGAGCCGGAAAATCAACTGTACCCTAAGTTATTATGGGAACTGGCCGAAGAGTTCCGGGCCTATACCCACAGAGGGGGGCAGGTGTTTGTCTCAACCCACTCTCCGGATTTCCTCAACGCCATGCAACTTGATGAAGTTTTCTGGCTTGAAAAGAAAAATGGTTACACCACTATCAAATGTGCCTCTGATGATGACCAGGTCCGTGCCTATATGAACGATGGGGACCAGATGGGGTATTTATGGAAACAAGGCTTTTTCGGAGGCATCGATCCCCAATGAAATATTTGGTTTGTCTGCTTGAAGAGCCGTCGGCAAGGGAGATGCTTAAAGGGGTTCTTCCCCGTATTCTACCGCATGATGTGTATGTGAAATATATTGTTTTTGAGGGAAAGCAGGATTTGGAAAAACAGATCCAACGCAGGATGAGGCTTTGGCAACACCCTGATTCGTTGTTTATGGTGATGAGGGACCAGGATTCAGGCAACTGCATGATCATAAAACAAAGTTTGTTGAGTAAAATCAAGGAAACCGGCAGGCAGGATAGCACAATTGTCAGAATTGCCTGCCACGAACTGGAAAGTTTTTATTTGGGAGATTTAAAAGCGGTTGAAGAGGGTTTGGGGGTTCGTGGATTGGCAAAAAATCAAACCAAAAGAAAATTTTCAGCCACGGATTCCCTGGCCAATGCCGCAGAAGAGTTAATAAATTTAACACGGAAACAATACCAGAAGGTTTCCGGTTCCAGAGCAATTGGGCCTTATTTGAAAACAGATGGCTCAAGCCACTCCCATAGCTTTAACGTCTTGCTGGATGGCATCCGAAAATTGGCAAGGGGGATGCCATGACGCTAAGATTAAAAAATCAGTTTTTTTAAAAAATAACGTAGCCTGAAAAATGATTTTTGCTGGGGTGGATCTGGATGGGACGGGTCACAAGGGAGAGGTTCATCTGAACAATCATTTTTATTAACATCGGTGTCGGAAGCCTTTTTTCCATCCTGATATGTAACCCCGGCCATGCTTTGAGACTTTTGTCTTACGGTTTCCTTTAGTTCTTTCACAAGATCCATCTGAACCGATTCTCTGGAAAGTGCAAGATGAGACTGCCCTGCGATATAGGTGGCGGAAAGATCCATTTTAAAAGGGTCTCCATTGGTGCCTATTCCCATGTCTGCTGTGATCATGAAAGCAAATTGTATTAGACCTGCAATTTCTCTGTATTCAGGTGGTGCCAGTTCGGGTATCTGGTAAAATGCCACCCCAGTGCAGATATTGTCCGGGAGATTCCAGAACTTCATGATTTTTGATGCCAAAAAACCATCCACGGTTCCGAATATTTCCTGTTCTATTTTGTGCAACGGTTGGTTTGTCTTTGCTGCCTTTACAAGGCATTTTTCAAAATCACCAGGATAGTGGGTGGCCATCATCAGCTTGCCGATGCCATGAAGAAGCCCGGCCATGTAAAGTTCTCCAGGAAGCACCTTTATTCCCAGATTCGGGTGACCAAGACGCCTTGCCGCAATGGCACAGACCCAGGAAAATTTCCAATACGTTTCCGATGAGAAGTCTTTAAATGTTGGAAATGTTGGCAATGTGTTTTGAACGCAGAAGAATGCAATTGCATTCACTGTGGTTGTCAGGCCAATACGGGTGACCGCACATCTTAAACTGTTGATTTTTTCAACTCCCCTGTAATAGGAGGAGTTGGCCAACTTCAAAATCATGGCAAAAAGACCGGGATCAACTGCCAGCAGTCTGGTTAAGGGGGCAATGTCTATTTTGTCGTTGTTTTGCCGGACAATTGAAAGAATTTGTAATCTGTTGGCGGGCATGGGGGGGATTGACATTTTTGAAAGCATTGAATCCAGTGCCATGCTGTCCGCAACGGTTTTTTCCTCTATCAGTTTTTTTTCAGCTTTTTGGTTTTCCTCCATGCGGGTATTTTCCCTTTTTAAAAATGGCCCAATTTGTGGAGATCATATTGACATTTTATCGGATTTCAGAATCCAATGAACAAGAATTCCCACCATGAATCCCGCAGCAAGATTGGAGGCAAGGGTGATGCCCATGATTATCATGGCCACAAAGAACTCTTTTCTCTCTTTTAAATCCATTATGGTTAAGGCCAGTTGACTTCCGGCAAACAGCAAAAGAACCCCCAGGATGGCCATGGGAATGAGGTGAAGAAGTACAATGAGCCCAGAACCCAATAAAAGGGTCAGAATTACGAAAAATCCGCCGATGATTAAATTAGAGCCTGCGCTTCTGGCACCAAAGCGATAATGGGCAGCAAGGCCTCCGGCACCGTGGCAAAGGGGCATTCCCCCCATGAAGAATGAAGCAAAGTTGGCAAGAGCCATTGAAATGCAGGCCGCCCTGTAAGTCACTTTTTTTGATTTTTCGCCAAAATAATCCTCGGAAAGATCTGCGTAGGCAATGACGGCATTTCCAAGGGTCATGGGAATCTGGGGCAGCACAAGGGCCATGAGGGCAAAGGAGAAATCTACCTGGGAGGGTAGTCCGTGGGGCAAAAAGGAAGGGAGATGAATTCCCAGAGAAAGGGAATTGAAGAGGTCTATATCTCCCAGCAACACCCCCAGCAGTAACCCGCCGATGATCACCAGCAATCCTGCGGGGAATTTTTTGTTTTCCAGAAACAGTAGGGTGAGAAACCCTCCTACAAGGCCCAGAACAATGCCAATGGGTAATGGCCCCAAATGTTGAAGGGAAAGCCAGGGTTCGGCACTGGCTTTTAGCAGCTGAAATTTTGAGGTGCCCACTATGAATCTTACCCCCTCTGCCATGAGAAGGATGCCTGTGGATAGCTGAACCCCCCGGACCACGGGTTTGGTAATATATTTTCCAATGAGTGTAATGGTACCGGTGCCGCCGATGATGAGCAGAAAGCACCCCACCAGAAAAACAGACGCTGAAATCTGGGGGGCGGTCATACCCGTGGCAATGGCATAGGCTCCAATTACCTTCATGGGTTGTACCGGTACCGTGACCTTATAATAGATACCTGAAAAGATAAAAAAAAGACCGATGGTCATGAATGTCCCTGTGGGATCCAGTCCATTGGCAAGTATCATCCCAAGGGAGATGGGTAAAAGGGTTCCCAGATCTCCCAGGGAGCCTGCAACTTCCATGCGGTTAAACTGCCAGGTTTTGTTCATGCAACTGTCCTCCAGAAAAAGTTTAACATACCTTACACTGTTTTATTTCTGGACGGAATATAAAAATGGTCTTTGTTCGGTTTTTGCGGGCAAAAACAAGATTTTAATTTTTTACAATAGATTCAAGGCCTGTTCCAAATCGGCAATGATATCTTCCGGGGTTTCAATCCCCACGGAGAGGCGAATGAGGCCGTCATCAATCCCTACGCTTTCTCGTTCTTGTTTTGTCATGTGTTCATGGGTGATGGTGGGGGGATGCATGCAGATGGTGCGGCTGGTGCCAAAGGTGACGGCATGAACCACCAGTTTAAGATGATTCATCACCGTTGCGGCACCGTCCATGCCGTTTTTAACCACAAAGGACATGAGTCCCCCATGGGCTTTCATTTGATCGCAGGCAAGTTTATGCTGGGGATGGCTTTTTAATCCCGAATAGTTGACATGGGTGACATTGGCATGGGATTCCAGGAATTCTGCCACTCGCTGGGCGTTACTGCTGTGCTTTTCCATTCTCATCCCCAGAGTTTCAATGTACTGCAGGGTCATCCAGGCCTCGGTGGGCTGCATGATGGAGCCCACAAATTCTGTGGTGTTCCAGCGGATATCCTCGATGAGTTCTTCAGGGCCCACAACGGCACCTCCCAGTATGGAGCCATTCCCTGAAATAAATTTGGAAATGGAGAGAATCACAATGTCCACCCCAAAATCCATGGGCCGTTGCAGGGCTGCCGTGCAGGTGGTGTTATCCACGCACACTGGGACTTTTTTGGCATGGGCCACATCGGTGACGGCCTTTAAATCAGTAATAAAAAGGGTGGGATTACTGGGGGTTTCGATCCACACCAACTTGGTTTTATCGTCAATCTGTGCATCCCAGGAGGCGGGATCTGCTGGATTTTCCACAAACTTAAAATTGATGTTGCAGCGTTTGGGAAAAATATCAGTGGCCTGTTTATAGCCTTCTCCAAAGATATTGAGTGAGGTGACAATGTTGTCCCCGGGACGGGCAATGGTGAAAATGAGGTTAAAAAGGGCCTGGGAGCCAGAACCGGCGGTTAAACAGGCTTCTCCCCCTTCGATGGCGGCCAGTCGCTGCTCCAGAACACGGTTGGTGGGGGTCTGGGTTCGCCCATACACCGGGCAGGGGATTTGTTCAAAGGTGTCATAGGGAAAGGTCACCGACTGAACCATGGGGGGTGTAAAGGATGAAAAGTCAGCTTTGCTATCCAGGGGGTGGAATCCGGTGTGCAGGGTTTTTGTCTCAAAACCGGTGTCCGCATCTGCCCGTAGGAAACGGGGGCCATCTGGATTGTATGTCCAGGCTTCTCTTAGGAAAAAATGTTTATCATCTTTCATATTCATACCTTAAATTGGGGCTTTAGGGGATCAGAGCAAATTAATTTATTTTGGCTCTTCGTGGATTAATGTGATTGGGATGTGATTGCCGCGTTCAATCCTCAATGTTTAGGCATCTGTGGATATGAGTTTTCACACTAATCCATGATGAGCCTTTACTTTCAACTCTGGCTGAAAAACTTTATTAGAAGATAAAACTTCCGGGCAACCTCAGCAGAGCCCCCCCCCGATGGGTAATAGGAACCGGCCAATTGGGCCGTCTACGGTTCCGGGCCGGGCCCATTACCCGTCGGGGGGGGGGCGGCATAATGCCATTTTTAATATTTGTTGTGTCCAGCAGGACATGCCTTTTATATCGATAAATTATGCTTCTTTGTCGTCGATCCATGCCTGTTCTCTCTGGACGATGGCTTTTATTTTTAGTTGTACCTCTTCCGGGAGGGGTTCAATTGTATGTTTTTCAATGAGCTTGTCCACTATCTTGGCGGCATGTTCTTCCATGCTCATTTTTCCCTTTTTTTCCCATTGGGAATAGGTTCCTTTTTCAAAGAGTTTTGAGTAAAAGGGAGTTTTAAAATGCTTCATGGTATGGGGATGTTGCAGGTACTGACCGGTGGGGCCCTGTTCATCAATGACATCAAGCGCCAGGGTGTCGTCGTTCACCGGAACTCCCCTTGTGGCAGCCCGGATAAAACCGATGGTTTCATTGGCCATGACCTGAAGCTGTAAAGAGCCCTGGAGTCCTGAATCCATGAACCCCACATCATGGACAATGTTGGCACCGTGGAGCAGGGCTGTCATGAGGCTTAAGCTCATCTCAATGCCGCATTGCTGATCCAGTACCTTGGAATCCGTGGAGCCCCCCAGTCCAAACACCGGCAGGTTGTAATACTTACCCATGGAAGTGGGCACTCCCTGCTCATCGGCAAGGACATAGTTGCCAACCATGGTCTGAAGGTTATAAGGGCCACCGTTCCAGCCGGGAACGGCCACGGGGGCACCGGGTTTAATTAGCTGGGAGAGTACAATACCCAGCAATATGCCTGCATTCATCGAGGCCATACAGCCTGCGGTGGTGGCAGGGGAGTTGACCCCACCGGCATTGAGGGGAATCCACAGCTGGGGAAGTCCTTTTTGGGCGAGATACATGCATTTTTGCAGGGCCTCGTCATTGGCCACAAGGCCGGAGGTCACGTTGATGTAACAGGTGGCAAAGGGGTGACGACGAAAGGCTTTTTCACCACCGGCAACGGCTTCGCACATCTCAACTGCTGCCTTGCACCCTTCAAAATCAGGGGCCACAAAGACAATGGGTTTGGTGGTGTGGTTGAGCATCACCTCCATCTGGTAGCGATCATAGATCCTCTGGTCCACATCCACGGGAAGAATCAGGGACATGACAAAATCTATCTCCGGAAGTGAGTCCATTACCTTGGCAGCTTCCACCACATCGGAAAGTACAGGCCGTCTTCTTTCGCCGGTGCGGTGATCAAGGATGTTCAGACAGTCTGAGCCGCCACCATAATAAGTGTTGTGGCCCCAGGCCCGGATGGCTGGTTTTTTATTACGGTCGTAGAGGGTGATGCGTTGGGGCACTGTTGCCAGGGCCTGGGTGACCATATGTTCGGGCAGTCGCACCCGAAGACCTTCCACATCTGCACCGCCCTGTTCCAGGAGTTTTCTTGCCTTTTCGTCGTGGACATCCACACCGGTGCGCTCCAGGATTTCCAATGTTGCCATGTGAATTTTCTGACACTCCTGGTCGCCCATGCGTGCATAATGCCCACTTTCCATGCTTAAATCACGAGTTGATATCATTTTTTTGCCTCTTTGATGTATCAGTTTATGGAATAGATATAACACCTGTTTATATTTTTAACTTTTAAATGTCAATTCCATAATTGATAATATATTATATTGTTGATATCATTTTCTACCAGTGATAAATATGAACACATCTCCAGAACAAAAATGAAAACATTTGGGCATCCTTCAAAAATACTTTACACTTTTTTTAGAGCATTCCCCGTTTGCTGGGGCTTTTTCCCAAAAGATTGTAAAGTGCTTTTGGGGAGATATGAAGGATGTCAACATTTGATGTTTTAATTAATATGAAATCCTATGGCTTAAACTCCATGGCCCCATTTTCAACATCAGTCATTCTGAAATGGGTGAGTTGTTTAAAACTGATTTCTAAATGTTCCGATGCCATGAAAAGTAAAGATTTAAATTAAAGGCGGGGGAGAATGTCCAGAGGACAAAAGAATGGCACGGCTAAAACGGTCATTTATAATAGATTACGAAGTGAGATCATTACGGGTCAAAAAAAACCGGGTGAGCGTCTCTCCATTGAGGCATTGAAAACCGCCTACGGTACCAGTGTTACTCCGGTTCGGGATGCGCTTCAGATGTTAAATCAGGAAACGCTGGTCACCATTAAACCCCGTTCCGGTTATTATGTTGCCCACATCACACTTAAGGATCTTCATGATATGCTGGATCTTCGGGAAATTTTGGAAACGGCTACAGTTACACGTGCCGTGGAAAATATTACAGACGAGCAGATCAAGCAGCTTGAGGGAATTCATGCTGGCTATACCGGGGATGACGAGTTCTCTTATACCCGTTATACGGATGAGAATCGTCATTTTCATTATATTGTTGCCCAGGCATCAGGGAATCAGGAACTTGCGGCGCAACTGGGCCATCTTCTGGATCGCATGGCCCGTTTCATGGTGATCCGACGGGCGGGGAAAAATCTGGCTGTCATCCATGCCCCCTTAATAAAAGCGTTGAAGACAAAAGACGCAAAGGCTGCCAGAGAAGCCATTTGTACAGAACTTCGTGATACCAAAATTCATATTATGGATCGCATCATACAGGAAGAGGCGGGGTCTTGGCATCTGGGAATGAGGCAGGATTCCGGCACCTGAAATGATTTTTTTGGGGCGCATCACAACATAACGATACCCGGCACTTTAATTGAAGAAACTCGACATGGCGTAAGAATAAGGACAGATAGGATGAATTTACGAAACAAACTTATTTTTGGTGCGGTTATTATTATTGTTATTGTTGTTCTGGCACTGACAACGGTGGTTTCATACATAATTAACGCCCAGAGCGTGGATGCCTCCCATCAAATTTTGAGAAATACATTTAAAGTCGTTTTGGATGATCTGTCCATGAGGCAAGACAAACTTAGCTCAGGGACAAAGCAACTTGCCGTCGCCAACGATATGGGATCCACCATCAAGTACGTCGGGCAATATAAACGGGGGGGGGATGAGAAGATTTCCGTTTATCCTCTGCGTAAAATTACCTCCGTACTTTATACCATAATTCAGGCCACTGAAGCTTGGAAGATGGCAGTATATGATAAAGAAGGGGATTTGATTTCCTTTTCGGTGTTAAATGCTGATGAAGACATCTATGGGTATGCAACCGGTTATCCCAACCCTTTTCTGAAAGTCGTTGAAGTCAAAAAAGAGGGTACTTCAGAAAAAGATGAATGGATCAAACTGGGTGAGTTTCCCGAGTTTGCGATGCATTTGGACACGGTATTGCTGGATCATGAACTTTTTCGGTTTGAAAAAATGGGGCAGTTCATGTGTCTTGTTTCCTACATCCCGATCATGGCCTCAGAATATGATCGGAAGAAGAAGCAGGTGGTTTCCATTCGGATGGGAACGGCCATGGGGGTTCAGCGTTTAACCACGGATGTGGTTAGTCGTTTATCAACACTCACCGGGGCCAGGGTAAATATTTTCATTGGGAATGCCCTTGTTGCGGGTGATCTTGGGGCGTATACGGAGTTGGATTCCCGGGGATTTGAAAGCGCTGAAAAAGGAGGTAATTCAGCTCTTTTTATGAAAAATGTTTCTTTTGGGGAAGTGACCATAGCGGATACCGCATATTTTCAAGCGATTTTGCCGATCTATGCGGATACGGGTTATTTGGGGGCTGTGGCGGCGCTGTACTCAAAGGCGTTTGCTCGATCCCATACCATTGAAATGATAACTATGTTGCTTCTGGTCTCTCTGGGTTGCATGGTGGTGATTATTCCCCTTGCGATATTGTTTTCCAATTCGTTGTCAAGGCCCATCAGCCGGGTTATTGTCAGGGCCAATGATGCGGCTGATCAGGTGGCTTCCTCCTCCAATGATGTGTTTGCCGCCAGTCGTTCCCTTTCTTCGGGTGTTTCGGACTTGGCCGCATCCATAGAAGAATCCTCCTCTTCCCTGGAAGAAATGGCTGCCATGACGGCCCGGAATGCCCAGAATGCCGGGGAGACCAATTCCCTTGTACAGGAGTCCTCCGAAATGGTTGAGACGGTTACGGTGTCCATGAATCAGTTGACGGCATCCATGGCGGATATTTCAACGGCCAGCCAGGAGACCTCCCGGATTATCAAGACCATTGACGAAATTGCCTTTCAGACAAATCTGCTTGCATTGAATGCAGCTGTTGAAGCTGCCAGGGCTGGCGAAGCGGGTGCCGGTTTTGCCGTGGTTGCAGAGGAAGTCAGAAACCTTGCCATGCGTACGGCAGAGGCTGCCAAAAATACCGAAGAATTGATTAAGGGGACGGTGAAAAAAGTTTCCGATGGGGCTGATGTTGTGACAAGGACAAATAATGCCTTCATGCAGATGACAGACTCTTCAACCAAGATTAGAGAGCTGGTGGGTGAAATTACCACGGCTTCCGGAGAACAGGCCCAGGGTATTGAGCAGATAAACAAGGCCGTTGCTCAGATGGATAAGGTGATCCAACAGAATTCTGCTGGAGCGGAGGAATCTTCCATGGCTTCTAAAGAGATGAATGTGCAATCGGGTCGAATGAAATCCATTGTTGAGGATCTGACGGGTATTGTTGGTGGAAAGGGGATGGATAAAAAGCCGAGTTGACTGCAGTTGAGGGATCTTTTTTCATTTGATCGTAAAAGTGCGTTGTCTTTTTTGGGGGAGTAGAAAAGCCTCCGAAAATTCTCAATGGCTTTAGAAAATGTGAAGTCTCTATGAAGGGAGTTGTCTTTTTATGAAAATAAATGGTTTCATCCTTGATTTTACTATCTTTATTTTATATATTTTTATAAACAAGGCCTTCGCCGAATTCAAAACCAATGTGAAATTTGGCAATCAAAATACAGCTTTCGGCTTTTCCTGGTCAGGGAGTTCAAAATTGGGCATCTTTCATTCCTACTTTACATTTTCACAGGGTGACCACCCATTTTATGGCGATTGTCCTTTAAAAAGTGTAAACTACTTTTGAGATCATATGAAGGATGCCCAAAATTGCAGATTCCCTTCTTTTATCTTCATTCAGCGTGACATAAAGAATGGCTGGATAGGGACGTAGTACACTGAATCATAAGTTCCTCGGGATTATTTATGAAAAAATCCTTTGAATATCAGGTGGTTTCAGTTTCGGTTATCCCCCGATAGATTTAAGATTTGGTGTAGTAGGGAATTTAACGAATGTGTTTTTAATAACGAGTCCATTTCAGAATAGAGCGTCGTTGAATGGCGGCTTATGTCGTTTTTAAAAAGGGAAAGTTAGGGAGTTCATGACAAACAACCTACCCGTCTTCACTTAAAATATGCTTTAAATACTGAATATTAAGTTTCAAAGTGGGTAGTTTTATTATGGTGAAGTCCATTATTTCAGACTCATTCCTAAGCGTTGCTTACGCCCTTACTTCGTCAGATATGAATAACACTTTAATACGTATTTTTGAGGATTCATTATGGCTGACAAAGCGATTTCTACCCCTGTTGGGGAAGTGGCTAATCTTACAGGACAGGCACAGGCCATTTCAGAAGCTGGAATCCGAGATCTTTCCCTGGGCAGTCCGATTTTCCAGGGAGATGAAATAATAACCCCGCATGGAAGCCAGCTGGAAATTGATTTCATTGATGAGACCTCTTTTTCCCAGGGCCAAGACAGCCGTTCAAAAATTAATTCCTACGTTTATAATCCTGATGATGCTGATGGTTCAAACCTCCTGTTTGAAATGACAAAGGGTGTCTTCAGAACTGTTACCGGGGAAATCGCAAAGCAGAATCCTGATAATTTTAACCTAAAGTCCCCCATGGCACTGATCGGTATCAGAGGAACCGTTTTTAACAGCGATATACAGGAAGGATTTGAAAAAATTGGTGTTGAAACCATTGGGGCGGGACATGTCCTGGTGATACAGGACTCCCAGGGTAATATTCAGTTTATCAGTGCCCCCCTTATGATTCTTGAAATTCTCCAGGGGCAGCCTCTGGGGATCCCTCGTGACATGACACGGGATGAACTTGATACTTTCAAAAATATAGCACCCAACTCTATAGATTTGGACTTGGAAAGACAGTTTGATCTGGATAGCCTTTTGGATGCAGCAGAAACAGAAGCCGCAGCCGAAAATGCAGCTAAAGACGCGGCAAACGCAGCAGCAGAAGCAGATGAAGCCCAAGCCGCTTTGGAAGCAGCCAAAGCGACTGGAGATGTCGAGGCCATTGCCGAAGCTGAAGCGGTAGCCGAAGAAGCCGCTGAAGCGGCTGACAAAGCTAAGGAAATATGGGTTGCCATCCAGGTTGAGGCGGATGAAAAATTTGCTGAAATTATTAAAACCACTGAATCAAATAGTGGTTTTGATATGAATAATTCCATGAACCAGGCCACTGCCTTAGGATTAATTGAGGTGGATGATCAGGGCGAGCTTGTTTTTTATGAGTCACAGACTTCAGATCTCTTGGAATCAGTTATAGATTCCGATCCTGAGCCTGCCCCCGAGCCAGAGCCAGAGCCAGATCCCGAGCCAGAACCCGAACCAGAGCCTGAGCCAGAGCCCGAACCAAAGCCTGAGCCCGAACCTGAGCCAGAACCAGAGCCTGAGCCAGAGCCCGAACCAGAGCCAGAGCCAGAGCCAGAACCTGAGCCAGAACCAGAGCCCGAACCAGAGCCTGAGCCTGAACCAGAGCCTGAGCCAGAGCCAGAGCCCGAACCTGAGCCTGAGCCCGAACCAGAGCCTGAGCCTGAGCCAGAACCCGAGCCAGAGCCTGAGCCCGAACCAGAGCCAGAGCCCGAACCAGAGCCCGAACCAGAGCCAGAGCCAGAGCCCGAACCAGAGCCAGAGCCAGAGCCAGAGCCCGAACCAGAGCCCGAACCAGAGCCTGAACCAGAGCCAGAGCCCGAACCAGAACCAGATCCAGAGCCAGATCCCGAGCCCGAGCCAGAGCCAGAGCCCGAACCAGAGCCCGAACCAGAACCAGAGCCAGAGCCAGAGCCAGAGCCCGAACCAGAGCCAGAGCCAGAGCCTGAACCAGAGCCAGAGCCCGAGCCGACAGCCGGGCCAGATATACTCTATGGTACCAGTAGTAGTGACGACGTTGAAGGAGGAGAAGGAAATGACACCATTAGCGGAGAAGGCGGTGACGACACCTTGGACGGTGGCCCGGGTGATGATAGCCTGGCTGGCGGATTTGGAGATGATGTCCTTGTGGGCGGACCCGGCAACGATGCGCTGGATGGCGGTGATGGCGAGATGGATATTGCCACATATAATAGTGATCCTAACCCCATTGACGTGTCAATGCACAGCCCCATCTCCGTGAAAGATGGATGGGGGGGAACAGATACTCTTACGAATATAGAATATATTCGGGGTACGGATTTCGATGATACCTATATCGGTGATGGTCGAGATATTGTTTTTGACGGTGGGAAGGGAAATGATTTCATTGATGGTGGGACAGGAGGGGAGAACGGCATTGTTTCTCTGTATGGCGGAGACGGAAACGATAGCCTTTATGGCGGAGAAGGAGCTGATAGCCTTTATGGCGGAGAAGGAGTTGATAGCCTTGATGGTGGAGCAGGACAAGACTATTTGGTGGGTAATAATGGTAATGATTTCTTTTGCCTTACGGATAGTAACAATATAGATATTATTGCTGATTTTGAAGCTTCCGAAGATGTTATACAAGCCTCTCTTGGTTTTTTCAGTAATGGCGAACAGGAATACCAATCAACTGAGGGCCTATCCCCCCTTGATCCAACACAATTCAATATAATTGGTATAACAGATCAACAGGCAGACAGCATGTGGACTGATTTGCCAGGCATTATTAATACCGAAATAGATGCCACCATGGGAGACGGCACCAACGATGCCACTTATTTTGTAATAAATAACGGTACTGGAAATGATGATGGGGATTCAAAAATTGTTTTCTGGGAAGGTGATACCCTTTCAAATGGTCAGGTGCATTCAGACGAATTAATTTACATTGCAGAGATGTTAGATGTCTCTTTAAGTGATATTAAGGACATGACCGCTGGGAATTTTGAATTTTCAGATGTGATGGCTCCCACAGCAACGAACAACACCGCAGAGGTCACAGAAGACACGGCCATGGCCGATTCGGGTAACCTTATTACCGATGATGACGGCTTTGGCGTGGATTCCGATTCCAGCGGAGGAACACTCACCATTAGCGAAATGAATGGGATTACCTCCGACACCACAGATATAACAGGAACATATGGCAGCCTCAACTGGGCAAGCGATGGATCATACACATACACCCTGAATAATTCATTGGCCACGGTAAATGAACTTAGTGAAGGGGAAATAGCCACAGACACATTCACATATACCCTTGCAGATGAAAACGGTGCAACCGATACTGCAACATTAAGCATAACCATTACAGGTGCCAATGACGCCCCAGAAGTGATATCAACCATTGCCGATAAAACCGACAGTGATACAGATGCCGTAAATTTCAATGTGGCTGACTCATTCAGTGATCCTGACAATGGTGATACCGAAAATCTTGCATTTTCTGCATCTGGCCTTCCTGCCGGACTTTCCATGAATTCTACCACAGGCATCATCTCCGGTAGCATTAATGGCGGATCATCCCTGGGCGGCCCCAATGAAGACGGTATTTATAATGTCACTGTAAGCGCCACCGATTCCAATGGAAAGGCGGCACAGGCTATATTCACATGGACCATTGATAACATGGCTCCCACAGCAACGAACAACACCGCAGAGGTCACAGAAGACACGGCCATGGCCGATTCGGGTAACCTTATTACCGATGATGACGGCTTTGGCGTGGATTCCGATTCCAGCGGAGGAACACTCACCATTAGCGAAATGAATGGGATTACCTCCGACACCACAGATATAACAGGAACATATGGCAGCCTCAACTGGGCAAGCGATGGATCATACACATACACCCTGAATAATTCATTGGCCACGGTAAATGAACTTAGTGAAGGGGAAATAGCCACAGACACATTCACATATACCCTTGCAGATGAAAACGGTGCAACCGATACTGCAACATTAAGCATAACCATTACAGGTGCCAATGACGCCCCAGAAGTGATATCAACCATTGCCGATAAAACCGACAGTGATACAGATGCCGTAAATTTCAATGTGGCTGACTCATTCAATGATCCTGACAATGGTGATACCGAAAATCTTGCATTTTCTGCATCTGGCCTTCCTGGCGGGCTCTCAATTAATACTTCAACTGGTATGATTTCTGGTATAATCAGCGGCCCCAATGAAGACGGTATCTATAATGTCACTGTAAGCGCCACCGATTCCAATGGAGAGACGGCACAGGATACATTCACATGGACTATTGGTAATATGGCTCCCACAACGGGAGATGATCATATCTTAGGGACATCAGACAATGATACGATTGATGGTCTTTCTGGGAATGACAGGATCGAAGGAATGGATGGAAATGATTTCTTAAGTGGAGGAGAGGGTGATGATGAGTTGTTTGGCGGACAAGGTGATGACACTTTGGATGGTGGAGCGGGAAGTGATAGTTTGGATGGTGGCACCGATGCTGAAATAAATGGGGATTTTATTTCTTATGCTTCTGCAACTGAAGGGGTGGGGATTAGTTTAAATTCAGATTCTTCTGAAGACGCTTCGATAATTAATTTTGAAAATATTGATGGCTCGGGATTTGACGACACTTTGTGCGGAGATTCTGGTCCGAATATAATTTATGGCCAGTTTGGAAATGATTTGATCTATGCTACAACGGGAGCAGATTCTCTTTATGGTGGTTCAGAATCCCATGATTATGGCTTAGAAGATCATTTGAACTTTTTTTATGATCCTGATGAGCCTGCTCATTATGATTATTCATTGGATTTAACGATAACCGGAACAGGAGTTGCCGGACTTGCAGGGATAGCTGAGTATTGTGAAGAATACGGGGAAGGTGATTACGTCACTACAACGTTAATGTTTTTTGGTTTTGAAAAAATTACCGGTACCTTGGAAAATGATTGTTTTGATATGGATAGTTATCTGACATCAGATGTGACTATTAACGGTAATGCTGGTGAGGATTCGCTATATTTTGTTAGTAATGGAGCAAAGAATGAACTCGATAATATTTCAGATATTGAGATGATTATTCTTGGGAATGCCGATACCGATGTTGAAACCATTGACGAACTTGTGAATTTTGGAAAGACTTTGAGCATATCTACCAGTGGGTGGGATGATATTACAAGCCTTATATGGGATGGTTCTAATGAAACAGACGGTTCCTTTAACATAATTGGTGGACCGGGCAATGATACCATTATCGGTGGTTCTGAGAATGATGATCTATCGGGTGGGGGGGGGGATGATAGCCTTGATGGCGGCGATGGATATGATTACTTTGAGGGCGGCGATGGAAATGATTACCTTGAGGGCGGTGAAGGATATGATCACTTTGAGGGCGGTAAAGGAAATGACACTCTCATCGGCGGTGATGATGGTGAAGATATTGCATGGTATCATAATGGGCAACCATCGGGTGTGAATGTTGACCTAGGGAAAGGGACTGCTTCTGATGGCTGGGGATTTAACGATACCCTTGTAAGTATCAACCAGGTCTGGGGAACCGATCATCCTGATGTAATTACCGGATCAAATGCAGATGACGCTATATATTTAACATTAGGAAATGACACGTTAGATGGTGGGGAGGGCACCGCCGATAGACTTTACCTTCACAGTCCATACGGGAACGATTATGATGGTGCAATTATTGATCTTTCAGCTAATACCGCTAAGGGCGTAAATTCAAGTGATACTATCATTTTTGAGGATAGTATAAGTAATTTCGAAATTGTGTCTGGAAGTTCTTTTGATGATACCTTCACCGGCCTTCCTGAGTCGGAGTCACTGTCCGGACAAGATGGCGCTGATTTATTTTATGCCACCTTTGGAAATGATTATATTGATGGGGGGAATTCGGACAAGGATCGCATCGATTATAGCGGGTTGGACGGAAATGATCCTTTTGACCACGTAGAGGTGGATCTGTCCTTAACAGCTGCGAATGCCCAGGGAATGAACGATGATTCTACCGAAATATTTTCCGATACCCTGATCAATGTGGAAGATGTCTTTGGATCTGCCAAAGGTGATTCAATTATAGGTAATGATTCCGACAACTGGCTGGACGGTAAAGCTGGAGATGACACCATTGAAGGCGTGGCTGGTTTTAATACCCTTGTGGGTGGTGCCGGAAATGACAGCATTACCGGCGGCACTGATTTGGATTTAATTACAGGGGGGGACGGCAGTGACACCTTTGTAAGATTTGGCGATGGAACAGATAGTGAGGACACAATTACAGACTTTCACGTGGACTCGGATGAATCGAGTAATAATATTCTTGGTTCGAATAGTGATCTAATTGATATAACAACAAATACTGCATCTAATAGCAATGGTAATATATTAACTGGGTATGCCGAGTTTGATATTGCCGAGTGGGCTACAAATACCGGTAGCGGTGAGAATACTATTGGTTTTGCCGTTATTTCAGATGACCTAACCTCTGGCGGTTTGCATGACCTTTTTAACGGGGCAAATGTCATTAATAATATCGACGGTTTCAATAATAAGACCTACCTTGCAGTAGATGATGGCATCGATACATATGTTTACCATATTGAATTTAGTGATTCGGATCGTACGTTCACAAATGAAGATACAGGTGACATTGAAAACCTGATGATGACACTTGAGTCTCTTGGAGATGCGACTGACTTAACCGCAGATAATTTTGCAGACTTTTCTGAACTGGCCTGATCAACAGCACAAAACAAAAATTTAACCAAATAAGCTCTTACTATTAGCTGCTTCGGTTAACTGTTTTATCACATGAAGCTGCCTGGGTAACATTTTATCAATACCGTACTTTTCCAGAACGGTCTTTCGGGCATTTTTTTTAACCGTTTGCATAAAAGACGGATATTCCAGGCAAGCCACCACTTTTTCAGCAATTTTTTCAGGGGAAAAAAAATTTGTCAATACCCCGTTTACCCCATTTTGAATGACCTCCCGCACCGGAGGTGTATCTGATGCCACCACCAGACATTCGCAGGCCATGGCCTCCAGCAGGGACCAGGAAAGCACAAATGGAACCGTTAGATACACATGGACACTGGAGGCCTGGAGTACCTGAAGGTATTGTCCATAGGGGAGTGAGTTAACAAAATGAACCTGGCCCGGGTCCAATTTGACTTTTTCCCTCATCAGGGTTTTATAGGATTGCCCCTTGGGAAGTTGTGAGCCATAACAGACCCGATCCTCTCCCACAATGACAATGTGAGCCTTGGGTCTTTTTTCAAGAATCAGCGGGATGGATTCAATAAATTGGGGAAACCCCCTGTAAGGTTCAAATCCCCGGGAAGTATAGGTTACAAGTTCCTTTACGCTGGAAAGATCCAGGCCCGGCAGTTTTAGTTTCAAATCAGGTGCCGGGGAAAAAAAATTGGTATTTATGCCATCATGGATAACACTTAATTTTTTATGAAATTCTCCGGGGAAGTGGCCTTTCTGCCATTTGGTGGGGCAAAATCCATGGTCACAGGCCACCAGATCATTGAGAATGGGAAGGCTTCTGTTCCTTGCCCGGATACGGGCATCAATGCCCGCCACCCTTTTTTTTTCGGAGGTAAGATTGATATTCCTCTCATGATAATACCACTCAAAATATCCCAGAAAAGGGGTTTCTGGAAATACATCCTTGACATATAGGGTGCTTCCCCATCCGGAATGGCCGCAGATCAGATCGGGTACAAAATTTTTCTTTTTTAATTTCTGGAGGATTTTAGCAACGGCTTCTCCTTTGGAACGAACTTGGACAAAATTGGCCAAAGGGCCTGCGTATAGGTTCTCCGGTAAGGGTTCTTCGTTAAAAATGATTTTGTGAACCCCCGGAATCTTCCATTCCGGACGGGGACTACCTGTAATGAAAATTACTTTATTCTTGGGATTTTTACCCAAAAATTCAACCAGATGCCGAAATTGTGCCGGAAAATTGGGGTGAATAAAAATAAATCGCATATCATCGCTCCTGCAGAGAGAAACTCAAGGTGTTGACAAAGGGGTCCACCAGATACTCCAGCAGGGTGCGCTGGCCGATGTGAATATAGGCCAGAAGCACCATCCCCGGATAAAGACGGTACTTTTCATGATCCCTTGACTCGAAATAGCTTTTATCCGACTCAATGCGAACCGTGTAAAAGGTTCTTCCCCGGGGATCGGTGAAGGTGTCCGGGCTGATATTGATTATCCTGCCGTCAAGTTTTTTAAATTTCCGGGAATCCTTGCTGGGAAGTTGCAGGAAAGCTGACTGATCTTTTTTGATATACCCGATATCTGAGATGTCCAGGTGGGCTTCAATGATGAGTTTTTCCTCAGATGGAACAATGTCTGCAAGGGTGTCCCCTGGTTTGACAACGCCACCGGTGGTGACCCGGTATAGTTTTTTCACCACCCCATTGATGGGGGAGCGTATGATGGTTCTTTCAAAGCTGTCTTCAAATTTCTTCAGACGGATAGTGAATTCCTTGAGTTTATTTGTGGATTTCTTAAGTTTTTCCGATGTTTCTTCTTTAAAAATGTATATCGACTCCTGTAGTTTTTCCTGGGTTTCTTTCAATGCATGCCGGGCTTCTTTTAAGGAAGATCGGTCGTTTTCTATTTTCCCCTGGATCTCCTTTGTCTGGCGCATGATTTGGATGTGCTTGAACCGGGTGGTTAAATTGTCCTTGAGCAGATCGTCGCTTAAAGCCAGCTCTTCTTCAAGTAGGGGAAGTCGTTCCTGTTTGTTGTTTAGCTGGGACTGAATGCTTATGATGCGCTGTTCCCGCTGTTGAATGATGGTTTGAAGTTTATTTAGAGTGCTTTGCTGACTTCGTTTCTGGGTTTCAAAAAGTTCGTTGGCCTCTTTGACCAGCAGGGGAAACTTCTTTTCAAGTTCCGGGAGAAAAAAAATTTTATCCTTTTCAAGCATCTGGGCTTCGTATCTGAGTACATCCACCTTGAGCGCATCAATCTGCATCTGCATTTCTTCGAAGCTAGCTCCGGTTCGGAGTTGTTCCAGTTCAACCAAGGGTTGACCGGCCGTGACCTCCTCGCCTTCAGTCACTTTAATATTGCTGATAATACCGCCTTCAAAATGCTGGATGTGCTTTATCCGACCACTGGGAATCACCTCTCCGTCTGCCACACTGACAATGTCAAGTGTTCCTTTGTACGCCCATAGAACAAAGGCGGCACACATGAGGATCAGGAGCAGAAAAAATAGGTGTGTAACCCTTTTGACTGCGATCTCTTCTTCATTCATAAGGAGTCCATTTTTGGGGATGACAGGGAAGTAGAGGGCTGGGTTGGGATCATACGAGCCTGGGTCAGTTCGGGTATGGGTTTTTTATTCAGGTTCAGAATCATGGAAGCACCTTTTAGAATTTTGGGGTCATTGGAGAAGACAATAATGGTTTTACCGGATCTTGCAAGGGTATTCATGATGGCATAAACCGCGTCAACCCCTTTTTTATCCATGGCATCGGTGGGTTCATCCAGTACCACCAGATTACCGTTTCCCACAAGTCCTCTGGCCAGGGATAAGCGCCGCCGGATGCCCAGGGGGAAATTTTTTTCATTGTTGGTGATGGGAGTTTCCAGCCCCCTTGGTGTTTTATCCAGAAATGTTTTCAAATCGGTTATCCTCAGAATTTCATTTAACTGAGCATCCTCCAGATCCGGGTTCAGCAATAGAAGATTTTCCCGGATGGATCCATTTATAAAACCGGGTTCCTGGGGCATGTAGATAATCTGTTTCCGCCACCAGGTCGGTGCCATCTGTAAAACATTGACACCATCAACAAGAATGTTTCCCCTTCTGGGTTCCAGAAGCAGGGTAATCAGTTTGGCCAGGGTTGTTTTGCCGGTGCCGTTTTCTCCGATGACGGCCAGGACATTGCCAGGTTCCAGGCCAAGATTGAGTGACTCAAACACCGGCCCACTGGTATTTGGATAGAAAAAGGTAAGGTCTTTAAATTCAAGCTTCCCCTGGTAGGTTTTCAGTGCCGAGCCTGTGACAGATTCCAGGGGCAATCGTTTCAATATGGACAGCTCGTTGAAGGCCTGTTTTGCCTTTGCCAGAAGAAAGTTTGTCTGTACCAGGCGTGTTATGTTCTGGTAGGCTCTTCCCGAAAGGATATTGACGCCGATAAGGGCACCCACGGACAATTCTCCCCGAACCACCAGCACGGCACCGGCGGCATAAATACATACACTGGTAAAGGAACTGCCGGACATAGTCAGGGTCTGGGATAATTCCTTATTGTTTGTAACTAAATTTCGGTACTTGCTGATGTTGTTTAACTGGGGAACCCATTTTTCAAGCAGAAACGAACCGGCACAAAAGCCCCTTACAGTATCAAGTGCATTGACAGCAGAAGCGTTTAAACTGCGATGCTCAGAAAGCAGCTTTATGAGTGTATCACTGTGTTTTTGTGACTTCAATAAGGTCAGCCATCCCATAAAAAGAGCGGATAGAATGCCAAAGAGTGCGATGCCAGCAAGAAGCGGACTTAATAGATAAATAACACCGATGAGAAGCATTGAAAACGGCGCATCCAGCACGACAGTCATGGCCTGAGCGTCATAGCTTTGCTGAATGGTGTGCACATTGTTTAACGCTTCCTGAATCCGGGGTTTTGAAAATTGTTCCAAGGGTTCATTTTTTGCCTGGCTGATAATAAGTAGGATTTCCCTTGATAATCTGTTATTGGGTTCCTGATTAACCACCGCGGCCATTTTTGTTCTGACAATCCTGAAACAGAACTGTAGTAAGATCGCAATAAACATGCCCATTGTGAGGGTGATCAGCGTCCCGTTAAAACCATAACTGACATATCTGTTTAAAATCTGCATCGCATATAATGGCATGGCAAGTGTCAGGAGGGTGATCAGGAGGGTGGAAATGAGTATTTCAGTGGCCAAAACAGGTCTGTAAAACAGGCGTCTAAAAATTTCTTTCATGGGAGAAGCCGTTGTATCCTGATAGTTTATAAAATATGCGTGGCGCGTCGTTTTTTGTATTTTATGTTACATGAAGTGTTTTTAAATTTCATCGAATGTCCTCTGTGACGGACAAGTAAACTCGCTCCATGGTTAAATTCCCGATAGTGAAAAACAAGGTTTTACATCGGGATTGGTGGGGAAGGTGGCATCTGCCAGTAATTTAAACAAATCAAGATGGATTCGTCCCATGGTGAACAATAAGTTAAATGCCGCTATTTTTGTGTCTTCCTTGGCAGCAATGGCATTGCCTTGGGCATTAATATAGTTGACCTCTCCATTTAGGACATCCAGCAATGACCGGGTTCCCATTTTACGTTCTTTTTTGGCAAGTTCCAAAAAATTTTTTAGAATATTAATCTGTTGATCCAAAAGCTCATTTTTTTGTTTTAAGGTGGACAGTTGCTCCCAGCTGTTACTGACCTGTTCCTTTACCAGTTTCATGGCATATTTAAGGTGGGAGATGGCCGCGCTTTTGTTGGAAAGGGCATTGCGGATGGCCGCTGCATCACTGCCCCCTCTGTAAAGATTCTGTTTCATTTCTATTCCAGCTAAATACTCTCGTCTGTACCCCAGTGTCCCACTGTCGTCATTGGCATCGCTGGCCTCTACAAACAGATTTTATGTGGGGAAATATGCAGATTTGGAAATACGAACATCTTGTTCAGTGACATCCAGATCATATCTGGTAATCTCGATTTCCGGATTTTTTTTCATGGCATCATTGATCGCTGAATCAAGGGACAGCGGGAGGTGAATAGACGGAAATTTGATTTCTTTAAACTGCTCAATCTCTGATGGTGTGGGCAAATGATAAAACACGGTGTAAAAATGGTTTCGAGCAATGTTGAGTTCTCCTTTGGCTTCCACAGTCAGGGCCATGGCTCCTGCCAGTTGTGATTTGGCCTGGAGTACATCGGAGGTCAGTCCGGCTCCTTTTTGCACAAGGGCTTTTTCAATGCCGGTGAGTTTTTTAATACGTTTTTCTGAGAATAATGCGGTTTTAAGTCTTTCCCGGGCCCGGACAATATTGATGTAGGCAGCAATCCCATCCCGCATCATCTGTTGCGTGACGGATTCGAGTCTTGCCCTGGCCTGCATCAAAATAAATTCATCCCTTTTAATTATATTCGTTGTCTTTCCAAAGTCGGTGATCAGTTGATTTCCCCTCAATGTGACCTGATGGCGGAATTCGTTGGTATCTTTTTCAAATTCTTTTTCTGTTTTTTCCTGACCGGTATCGCCGTATAAATCAAGGGTGGGATAATAAAGTGCCCGGGTTTGTTTGACAAGTGCTTGGGCACTGTCAACGCGGTGTTGGAAGGTTTGAATTTCTTCGTTCTGGTTTAAAAGACGAGTTAACAAAGCGTGAAGGTTCGGATCGAATGGTTCCTTTGCTTCAGGATCGGCACAAAAGCCACTTAATGAAAAACATAAAATAAAAAAAATGATCAGCATGGAATTCCAATAGGGTCTATTCATTTTGACGCTCCTTTGCTTTTGTCAATAAAATATTATAGTATCTTTTTCAAAATTGCTTGTTTTGGGTACGAGTCGGTGCTTTATTATTGGATAATGTGGCATTATTTAGTAAATATTCGGCCAGCACCCCACCTTCATCCATTTTAACCTGCTCACATAACATTAGTATGCTACGCAGTCCCAAATGGGCGAATATGGGGCACTGAGCAAAAATTTCGACCTGTGCGGGTAGGTCATCGCTGGGCCTATTTGAACCAAAATTTTAGGCTCAAATAGCCTTAATTTATTACATTTGTATTGTTACTGCGCTGCAAATAATTGGTACCCGCACAGCTCGAAACATTTACATTGCCAAGCGGAATATTAACCATAGGTCGGCAAATTATCAAAAAACCTCAATAACCCAACCTGGACAAGCCAGAACCAAAAAGGATTTCTTATTCTTTTGCCAAAAGAACACGAAAATAAAAGATAAGAACCTAAGCCTGCCACCTTCTCCGTAATTGTCAAGACAAAAAAGGATCATCCAGTATTACATTGCCAATTAAGTTAATTTATTATAAACAATAATGAGGTAATTTTGTCAAGTTGAATACCCGTATAGATAAACAGAGCCGTGGAGAGTTTTCTGAAATTTTATAAAAAAATAAATCAGATTCAATGGTCATTATTGACGGCAGGCGTTATCATAACACTACTGGTAGCCGTCACCTATGTATTCAAACCGGCCTACTTTAAACTGCTTGAAAACAAACTTTACGATGTGTTTCTTTTAAATTCCCATTCAAAATACAAAAAGACCGATGTGGCCATTGTAGATATTGATGAATACAGCCTTGAAAATTTTGGCCAATGGCCTTGGCCACGGTATCGGGTGGCCCTGCTACTGAAAAAAATTCAGATGGCGGGTGCCTTGGCCGTTGGCAACGATATTTTGTTTGGTGAACCGGATGGGACGTCCCCGTCGGTTATTAAAAAAACATTGAAACGGGATCTCAAAATTGATGTGGAATTCAAAGGGCTGCCCCCGGAATTAATGGATAATGATCAACTATTTTCAAATGTACTGGGGACAGGCCCCTTTGCATTGGGGTATTCCTTTTATTTTAAAGGCGATGATATCAATGCAAGACAGGCTCCCGGGCTTCCCCGGTTAAAGATTTCTGAGGTGCGGCAGGCAGGTGCCGCAGGAGCCATGACGTATATGATATCAGCCGCCCATGTGATCCCACCTCTGCCGGCTTTTTTAAAACAATGCCCCCAGGCCGGATTCATGAATACCTTGACCGACAACGACGGGGTGTTAAGAAGGGTTCCCCTGATGATCGCCTGGCAGGGAAACATCTACCCCCATCTATCCCTTGCTACCTTGCTTACGGCCTTAAAGGGTAGAATTCCAGACCCCATGGTCAAAATTTCCCGGGGGGGACTCGAATCCTTGAAAATAGGAGAGACCGTCGTCCCCCTGGAAGCCGGTGGCTCCATGCTGATCAATTACAAGGGCCCCAGCCATACCTTTCCCTATTTGTCTGCGGGCCATGTACTGGAAGATAAGATTCCCGCAGGGTTTCTGGAAAACAAGATTGTTTTTCTGGGATCATCGGCTGCCGGACTCATGGATATCCGGGTCTCCCCCCTGGATGAGGTGTTTCCTGGTGTGGAGGTAAATGCCACCATTGTGGACAATATTTTAAATCAGGATTTTATCACCATCCCGGACTGGATTCCAGGTATGGAGCTTTTTTTGATTTTTTTCTGGGGCATCGTCACCACTTTTTTAATCGGATGGGCCGATGCCCGACTGATGCTGCCGGTAATGTTGATGCTGGCAGCAGGGGCATGGTACACCAGTTTGTGGTTTTTAAAGACCCATCAGATATGGGTCTCACCCTTTTTCCCCATTTTGGGACTGGCTGCCAATTTTTCTATTTTAAACCTGTTTAAATTCTGGTTTTCAGAGCGTAAAAAAAAGTTTTATCGGTCGGCATTCAGTAAATATGTTTCCAAGGCGGTGGTGGATCAAATCAGTGAATCCCCGGAAAAAATGAGTCTTGAAGGGGAAGAAAAAGACCTCAGCATCATGTTTGCGGATATTCGAAGCTTTACCAGCCTGTCTGAAAAACTCACCCCCACCCAGGTAACCATGCTGCTCCACGATTATTTTACACCGGTGACAAAAAGCATTATCAAGAACCATGGCACCCTGGATAAATTTATCGGGGATGCGGTGATGTGTTTCTGGAATGCCCCCCTTGATGTCAAGAATCACCAGAAGTTAGCGGTGAAAACCGGGTTTGAGATGCTGGATTCACTTGTGTTGTTGAACCAGACATTCAAAGACAAATACGGGATAGAGATAGATATCGGTATTGGTATTCATTCGGGTAAATGCCGGGTGGGCAACATGGGGTCGGCGGATCTGTTTGATTATACCATCATCGGTGATAACGTGAATCTTACCTCCCGCTTGGAAGGTCTGACCAAATTCTATGGGGTGAAACTCATTATCAGTCAGGTCATTATAACCTGTTTACCCGATACTCTGTTGTACCAGGAACTGGATCAGGTGCAGGTAAAGGGCAAAACAGAACCCGTGGCTATTTATACGGTGTTTCAGCCGGAACCAGACCAGCGTCAGGATCTTGAAACGGAATTGACAGCCCATCGGCAGGGGCTGATCATATACAAAGAAAGACAATTCCATCGGGCAAAGACCTTGTTCCAGGAACTTTGTCTCCGGTACCCCCATCGGAAAATTTATTCAATTTACCTGTCCCGGTGCGAGTTTTTTATACAGACTCCTCCAGAAGATGGATGGGACGGTGTTTTTGTCCATACAACAAAATAAAAAGGCTTATCACTACAACGACACTTCGCTTATTTTAGTAAAATCGAGTATCAAAAGGTAGATAAATGAACCTTAGAATTCCCTCCCAACAGGGTGGATCATGAAAGTGTCGCTGTAGTGTTATGGGACTCGAGATAAAATAATTGTCCCAATCTCCCCCGCGCCATTTGTATAGATGGGCAGGAAGGTGGGTAATGGGAAGGTTATTTTTTATTGAGTCCCTATGCTGTGTTCCCCAAATTAAAGATGGAAATCTGCAGCAGCTTCAATTGCCATTTCTGGTGTGTCAAAAAATTTTCCATTGGGGAATACGGATGTCTCATAACCGTTGTGAGCATAACTGTAAAAGGCAAGGCCCCATTCATCTTTATCTCCAAAATAACGAAGTCGGCATAGATGTATTGGCGTATTCCTCATTCGTTCTATATGTTCTTCCCTTGTTTCTGGGAAATCAGGTGGCCATTCTTTTATCACAGGCTCTAAAGGCTCGGTGTAAGCATCAACATAACAAAATTTGTCACGAAATCGAATATCCAGTTTTGTATATTGACTGGCAAAGTTTGTCTCAGCAAATTTAATGATACGTTTTTTTACCTGATGTTTCACACTGTCATTGATTTTTACCCCACCACTATCTGGGTCTCGTTGCCACGTATCCGACATTTTTAATCCTTTTTTATCTTGATGGTATTTGTATTTTAGTTTTATTTTGTTAACCTACCTGATAAAGGTAAAAGCCGCAAGACATTAACGTTTCTGGGTTCTGATATTCTGATATTTGGTTACTACACCAAATTTTAAATCTACCGGGGGATAACGCAACTTAAACATACCTTATATTCAAAGGTTTTTTCACGAATAACCCCGAGGAATTTATGATTCGGTGTACTATCCACTTAAAGCGGGAATGAAGGATGCCCTTAAGTGCCTAAATGTTAAGATAAGAACGAATACAAGTTTTTGAAAGGAGGTTGTTGGGATGGGTGTAGCCGCAGATATTATCATTATCGTAATTGCCGCCTTGATTGGCGCTCTCATTGCGCAAAAAATCAAGCAACCGTTGATTCTGGGGTATATTCTTGCCGGGATTGTTGTGGGGCCAAACACGGGTGGCGTTACCATTGGAGATATCCATGAAATAGAACTCCTGGCAGAAATCGGCGTGGCCCTTCTTCTCTTTGCATTGGGGTTGGAATTTTCCCTCAAAGAGTTAAAGCCGGTACGGAATATTGCCCTGTTTGGTACCCCTGTGCAAATTCTGCTGACCATCGTGTTTGGTTTTTTTATTGGCAGATATTTAGGATTATCCACTACACACGCAATATGGCTGGGGGCCTTAATATCACTTTCCAGCACCATGGTGACCCTTAAAACCCTTATGAGCAGAGGGCTTGTGGGTACTCTTTCCAGTCGCGTCATGATTGGAATGCTCATTGTTCAGGATCTGGCCGTCATCCCCATGATGATTATCCTTCCTCAATTGAGCAACCCTGAGTCGGGGTTACCTCTTTTGGGCATTGCCATTATCAAATCCGCTGTTTTCCTGGGATTGATGTTTTACCTGGGCAGAAAAATACTGCCATGGTTGCTGGTACACGTGGCCAACTGGAATTCCAGGGAGCTTTTTATTTTATCCATCACCGCCATAGGGCTTGGGGTGGGATATGCCACATATCTCTTTGGGCTTTCTTTTGCATTTGGGGCTTTTGTTGCAGGAATGGTCCTGAGTGACTCTGATTATGGGCATCAGGCATTGAGTGAGATTGTTCCTCTCAGGGACATCTTCGGGCTTTTGTTTTTCACATCGGTGGGTATGCTCCTTGACCCTGCATATCTGTTTGAAAACTGGGCTAAAATTGTTTCTCTGGTCATTGTTATTAGCGTTTTTAAGGGGACAATATTTTCTGTACTGGCAATTTTGTTTCGATATATCAATATTGTTCCCATTGCCGTGGGATTTGGCTTGTTTCAGGTGGGTGAATTTACCTTTGTACTTGCGCGATTGGGCCTTGAAACCAAGGGCATCGACCAGAACCTCTACTCTCTTGTCCTTGCCGTATCTGTATTGACTATGATGTTGACCCCATTGGCTTCGGCCATGACCGCTCCTTTGTATAAATTAAAGAAACGATTGTTTCAATATGAGCCGTTGCAAACAGACAATATCCCGGACACCGGCCTTAAGGATCATGTCCTGATTGTCGGTGGCGGGCGGGTGGGGCAGCACATCGCCCAGATCCTGTCTCAACTCAATTTGCCCTTTGTTATTATTGAATTTAATCACAAGCAGATGCTTGAATGCAAGGCGGCAAAATATCCGGTTATCTATGGAGACATGACCCAGGAAACGGTGATTGAGGTATCGCAATTACACACCGCCAGACTTTTGATTATTACCACGCCTTCTGTTGTTATCGCACAATCCATTGTGGAACAGGCACTTCGTATCAGGGCCGAATTACATATCATTGTCAGGGCTACTGGCATTGATCATGCCAGATCGTTGTATGAAAAAGGGGTTTATGTGGCGGTTTTACCGGAGATGGAGGCTGGGCTGGAAATTGCAAGGCAGTCACTTCTCCATCTGGGATTTCCCGTATCTGTCATTCAACAATATACCGATATGGTTCGGCAAAAGACTTATACACCGATTTATCAATCAAGCGATGACTATCAACTTTTGACTAAATTGGATAATATAAAAAATATTTTGGAAATATCCTGGGTGACCCTCATGCCTGGAAGCAATCTTATCAGCAAAAGTATTAAAGAAGCTGCGGTTCGCACCAGAACTGGCGCATCGGTTGTGGGGATACTCCAGGGGAAATTATTTCATTCCAACCCAAACATTGATTATGCTTTCCAGGAAGGGGATTTGGTGGCGGTTGTTGGTAATCAAGAGGAACGAAATGAATTTAAAAAAATAGCTGGCGTTTGATAGCCTCTTTGGCGAGGAGGAAAATTTTCATGGAAAAAAGAAAATGCATTTGCGGTTACCCACTTAATCCGGGATATTTTCAAAGCGTTTTATGTGGAAAGCTAAATTTTCTTTTTTGAAGTTAATGCTGTTCAGAGTTTTAAATTGAAAGCTCTGAACGACCTTAACTGACTAACCAGAAAATTAAATTAGCGCCCTTTGGGCGGACTTTTTACAACCCGCTTATTTAACAGTTCATAAAATGGAAATTCCTATACAATAAAGATAAATATTAGAAAACAGTCTGGAAAGCAGGTCAAAGGATTATTGATTGCAGCAATATAAAAAATATGATAGCACCTTACAAGCAATTGTTTTGATTATGTTTTAACAATACATAACACAATATAAAGGAATAATAATATGGCATTAAATAGTAAAAAATTACAAAAAAAGAAAGCAAAAAGGGCCGCAAAGAATAAAGATAGAAAAGCCTTGCTCAAAAAGAAAAATACGGGAGTAAGAATCTCTTCCGACAATATGCTTATGAAGCAAGCATCAAGATATCCGATCTATCAGTGTTGGAGAGCAAAATATCTTTTTGAAGGTGATAGTGGGGTCGGAACGGTAATTATCACTCGCAAGAGTCAAAATGGTGATGTTGTAATGGCAGTCTTCTTATTGGACGTTTTTTGTTTAGGGGTTAAAAATGCCTTTATCTCTGTACTGTTTGAAAAAGATTATTTATCACAATTAGATGAGGTAATGGTTAATGAAGAATTGGAAGAGATTTCTGCGTCTTCCGCCAGAAAATTAATTGAAGAAGCCGAAAATTATGCAAGTGAATTAGGACTGTTCCCCCATAAAGATTATCATTCAGCAAAAAAAATATTTGGAAATATTGATACAAAAACTTGTTCTGAGTCTTTTGAATTTGGAAAAGAAGGCAAGCCTTATTACATAGCTGGCCCCTATGACAGTCCCTCTTTTAGTCAAAAAGTCATAAAACAACTTATGGAGAAGAGTGATCCTGATAAATGAGGGGACTTATCATTATACTTTGTTAGATTTCAAATCTACATTGAATTTTATGTGTTTTTACAGTCAAAAGTCATGGTAAATTGTACCATGGCCTTTAGAATTGTTTTCAAGGGCCAACCCGACGGCAAGGGCCTGCACTTTCTTAAGCTTGAAGCGCCTTGAAGTGATGCGCTTTCTGTTAGTTTATGGTAGGGCTTGCTGCCGGTTACCTTAATCCTTAGCCTTTCTCTGTCTGCTCAAACAGTTTCATTGACTTTTAGTGTGCTGGCACCTATAGTAAGACCACAAATAAGGGCCCAATATGAGTACCTAAAAGGAGGTTGTATGTTACAGGCAAAATTCAGGGTCGACGAAACCCAAGCCCAGTTTTTGAATGATTTTAAAGTCTATGGATTTAAGGATAAAAGTTCTATGCTTCGTGAGGCAATAGCGCATTTCAAGAAAGAAGTGGATCTTGAAAGTCTAAGAAAATCCGCTGAGTTATATTCTGAAATTTATTCTGAAGATGATGATTTAAAAGAATTGACCGAAACTGCATTAAACGGATGGCCAGAATGATAGCGCTGAAAAGAGGTATGATTATTGATGTCAATCTTGATCCGACAAAAGGTTCAGAAACTGGAAAGATTAGACCATGTGTAGTTGTGACTAACGATATTTATAATGAAAGAATTCCTGTTATCCAAGTTGTTCCAATTACTGAATGGAGTGCAAAAAAAGCTCGAATAAAAACCAATGTTGAAATTTATCCTTCATCCGATAATGGTCTATCTAAAAAATCAATAGCAGACTGTTTGCAGACACGTCCAATTGATCCTCGTCATAGATTGGTCAAAATTCGAGGGAGATTGTCAATAGACAAAATACAGGAAATTAACCAGTCTTTAATGGTTGTGTTTGAACTTAATGCATAGTGCAAAATACCCAAAGGCGAACCAGCGGGTCAACCCGACGGCAAAGGTTTAAAGGAAATAAAAATGACAAATGAACCAGTGGTGCCGGGCCACTCGCCAAAACAATCAAATCTGGAGATATCTATTCAAAGGGATTTGGAGTACCTTTTTAAAAAAGCAGCTTCAGCCCACAGACAAGGCAGGTTTTCCAAGGCGGAAAAAGGGTATCAGAAAATTTTAAAAAAAAGGCCGGACTGGGGCCGGGTACTGAATGCCCTTGGAAACGTATTTCTTGACCAGAATCGGCCGGAAAAGGCCACAAAAATATTTGAAAAAGCCATCGACCTCACCCCTCCTGATTTGTCCGCATGTTATAACCTGGGCCGGATGAAGCAGATGGAGAACGATCACAAGGGAGCCATACCCATTTACAAGATGATGCTGGATGAACAGCACAATATTGGTGACGCATGGAATAATCTGGGCGTGGCATACCGGGAAACCGGAAAGCAGGATGACGCTATATCCTGTTTTCGCAAGGCCGTGAAGTTTGCCCCTGGCATGGCAGAGGCATGGAATAACCTTGGTGTGGCCCAGGATGAGTTAGAGCTGACAAAAGATGCCTTGGACTCATATAAAAAGGCCATTGAGACAGATCCGGATTATGCATCTGCCCATTTAAATATTGGGATTTGTCTTCAAAAGACAGAACAGTTAGAAGAAGCTGAAGCACACTACAACAAGGCCCTTGAAATCCAGCCGGATAATAAGGTGGCAACATTCATGCTCCAGAGTCTGGGACTTTTGGAAACACCGGATGCCGCTCCGGTGGAGCATGTGCGCAATATCTTTGATCGGTGTGCAGATAATTTTGAAACCATCCTGGTGAAAGACTTGGAGTACAAAACCCCGGAGTACCTGTTTGATCTTGTTCGCCCCCATTTGACGAAAGACATAAATGTGCTGGATCTTGGTTGCGGTACTGGCCTGGGAGCACAGTTCTATCAGCCCTTTGCAAAACACCTCACAGGCGTTGATGTGTCGTCGAAAATGCTTGAAAAGGCTGCTGAAAAGAAAATCTACAGCCGCCTGGAGATTTTTGATATATTACAGGAATGGCATTTCCCCCAGAAATTTGATCTGATTTACAGCTCTGACGTTTTTGTATATTTTGGGAATTTGGATACCCTCATCAGATCTGCATCAACCTCTCTTGTCAATGACGGAATCATTGCATTTTCTGTGGAATTACTGGAGGCATCCAGCCAGAAATATCAGCTCTTTCCCAGCGGCCGTTATGCCCACTCCCAAGCATATATTGAAGATTGCTTGGAGTGTCACGGGTTTCAATTAGTGGAAAAGAACAAAGCAGATATCAGAAAGCAGTCAGGAAAGCAGGTTAAAGGATTATTGATTGTTGCGGCAAAGAGATCATAAGACTTGACGATCAAATGTTTTTATGATTGACAGA
>Ga0208900_1000226_pt1 | contig 35527 bp, 27 predicted proteins | sample AntAceMetag02UKK_FD_184763 | JGI IMG/M metagenome (GOLD analysis project Ga0208900, IMG submission 184763) | Saline lake microbial communities from Ace Lake, Antarctica - Antarctic Ace Lake Metagenome 02UKK (SPAdes) (version 2) | ecosystem: Environmental > Aquatic > Non-marine Saline and... | reverse complement strand
TTTAAGAAAGGCACCCAATGACAGAAGAAACCGAAAGCAATGAATGTTCAGATCCTACTCAGACCTTAACCGTCGAGTTACCTTGTCAGATTGTTGAAAGGGTTGAACGGTATTCAAAAAAGAATGGTGCAACAGTTGCTGGTGTTCTGATTGAGGCCTTGGATAGTTTTTTGCGGAAGTCGAAATGACATGGCAGGCACCGGATGATGTGATGGTGGCGTTAAGAGAAATAGAGGCTTTGTTAGAAGAAATCCTGGAGGAATACAGCAAATAAGGTATTTTTTATGGCACGGATTAAAATGCTGGTTGTGATGCGCTAGCGTGGGCTCTGCTGATTCAATAACTGGCTGAAGATGAGCGGCAATTAAAAAAACAGAAAATAGGACATTATTTGTCATGATAATAAGCTTCAATAACAAAACTGATAAAGTGGGTGATGATTTAAAAAAAAGCATTGATACAGGCAATAAAATTGATATTGCAGCTGGTATATTCTCAATCTACGGCTATAAATCGCTGAAAAAAGAATTTGATAAGATTAGCCATTTAAGATTTATATTCACAGACCCTACCTTTATAGAAGTTGATAAAAATAAAAGAGAGCAGAGACAATTTCAAATTAATTCCAATAATCGAAAAAAGGCAATCAGTGGTTCTGATTTTGAAATAAACTTAAAAAATGAATTGAAGGGTAAGGCCATTGCTCAAGAATGCAAAGAATGGATAGAGCAAAAGGTTTTATTTAAAACAAATGCCGGTCATCAATATATTCAACCACATCTGAATTTAGGAAGAAGTGAAGACAGTTTTGTTTATACCGGTATCAATGAATTCAGCAGTGCTGGTTTCGGTTATCAAAAAGACAATACCATTTTAAATCAAATTATTAAAACCGATGATCCTGATACAACACAGCAATACTTACAAAAATTTGAAGAGATATGGCAGGATGAAAAAGTCTTAAAAGATGTTACTGATGAGGTCTTGGATTATATTGCCGAATTATATAAAGAAAATTCACCAGAATTTGTTTATTACCTTACGCTCAACCATATTTTTAATGAATTTTTAGAAGATATCTCAGAAGATGAGCTTGCCAATGAAAAAACCGGTTTTAAAGAATCTGCCACCTGGAATAAACTATATGATTTTCAGCGTGATGCCGTTCTTGGAATTATTAATAAATTAGAAAGGCATAATGGCTGTATCCTTGCAGACAGTGTAGGCCTTGGTAAAACATTCTCTGCCCTGGGTGTTATTAAATATTATCAAGAAAGGAATCGAACGGTTCTCGTGTTATGCCCGAAAAAACTGGGTGATAACTGGCAAACTTTTTTAAATAACTATGATGACAACCCATTACTGGAAGATCGTTTGAACTATGATGTTCTCTACCACACGGATCTCTCCAGGGATAAAGGGTACTCAAACTCGATTGACCTGTCTCGAATCAATTGGGGAAATTATGATTTGGTTGTCATTGATGAATCGCATAATTTTAGAAACAATGATCCTCGCAAAGATAAAATCACACGGTATCAAAAACTGCTCAATCAAGTAATGCAAGCCGGTGTTAAAACAAAAGTTTTAATGCTGTCTGCAACGCCCGTCAACAACAGGTTTACCGACCTTAAAAATCAAATTGCGTTAGCTTATGAAGGCCAAACAGGTCGAATCGATGATAAAATGGAGGTAAGCCAGTCCGTTGATAATATTTTAGCAAACGCACAAAAAATATTTAATAGTTGGTCAAAATTGGATGTGGAAGAAAGAACGAGCCAGCAATTATTAAAGCAGCTCAGCACAAACTTTGATTTCTTCAAATTACTGGATAGCGTGACGATTGCCAGAAGCAGAAAACATATCGAAAAATATTATGATATGGAACAAATTGGTAAATTCCCCATCCGCCGAAAACCCATCACGCATAGAGCTGATATTACCGAATTAAAAGGTTTTCTAAAAATTTCTGATTTATACAAGGCGCTCTCCAAGTTAAGCATGTCAATATACTCTCCTTTTGATTACATTTTGGAGAGTAAAAAAGAATTTTATAGCGACATGTATGATACCGACACCAATAAAGGCGGGAGTTTCAAACAATCCCATCGTGAAAAAAGTTTGCAAACCCTCATGAGAGTAAATTTATTGAAAAGGCTGGAAAGCTCGGTCGACTCATTCAGAATTACGCTGGGTAAATTTATTAAAAGGGTAAAAACCAGTTTGGATGCGATTGAAGAGTTTGAGAACAGTGGAAAATCACTCTATGCAGATGAGACACAGATTAATGATGTCGATTTTGATACTGAAAGTGATGACTGGCTGGATAATGAGTTCAGCATTGGTGACAAAATAAAAATTAATTTAGCTGATATGAATACTGCTGGCTGGAAAATTGATTTACAAGCAGATTATAAGATTGCAAAAGACCTATTGTCAGAAATGCAAACAGTAACGCCCGAACATGATAAAAAACTCCAAGACCTTAAATCGTTTATAGCACAAAAAATCCTAAATCCTATCAATGCCAACAATAAAAAAGTGCTTATTTTTAGTGCCTTTGCCGATACAGTTAATTACCTTTATGAGAATATAGCCCTGCATAATAAAGAAGAACATAACCTTGAGACGGCAAAAATAACCGGCTCAAACCAAAATAAAACAACGCTGAGTATTGATAATGCTTTTAATAATATTTTGATCAATTTCTCCCCACGATCTAAAGAAAGAAAAAATAAAAACGCACCTGAGATAGATATTCTGATTGCCACGGATTGTATCTCTGAAGGGCAAAACCTTCAGGACTGCGACACCTTAATTAATTATGACATCCACTGGAATCCCGTTCGTATTATTCAACGATTTGGCAGGATCGATAGAATCGGATCGCACAACAAAGAGATTCAGCTTATCAATTTTTGGCCGCAACTTTCGTTAGATGATTACATCAACTTGAAAAACAGAGTTGAAAGCAAAATGTTTATGGTCGACATGACCGCAACCGGTGAAGACAATGTCCTTACTAACAAATCTTCCGATTTATTATTCAGAAAAAAACAATTAGAAAAATTACAGGAAGAAGTGGTTGATATTGAAGAGATGGGATCAGGGGTATCAATTACCGATTTAGGGCTGAATGACTTTCGTATGGATTTGCTTAACTACATCAATGAAAATGGCAGCCTGGAAAGTGTACCCAATGGAATCCATTCTGTTTGTGAAAAAAACATTGAAAAGGGTATCCATGAAGGGGTTGTCTTTGTGCTAAAAAATATCAGCAGTGATGTTAATATTGATAAGACAAATCAGTTACACCCATTTTATCTGGTTTATATACAAGAAAATGGCGAAGTCCTCTCCAATCATTTTAACGTAAAAAACACCTTGGATATATTAAGGGCAATCTCAAAAGGAAAAGATCAGCCCATAAAAGAAGTATATGAAAGATTTAATCAGGAAACAGAAGACGGTAACAAAATGGAGAGATACTCTGAATTGCTGGGCAGCGGGATAGAATCTATCTTAAATGTTAAAGATGAAAGTGATGTTGACAGTCTGTTTTCGACCGGGGGTACAACCGCTTTGGTAAATAAAATTAAAGGCCTGGATGATTTTGAATTGCTTGCCTTTGTGGTGATTAAATAATGATGGATGATAAATTTAAATTGCCACAAAATGCGGTTGTTAATAAATTTATTGCCAAAACCAAGTTTTATGAAAGAGCCTCGCTAAGCTCAAAGCTACAAAATGAATTTATCAAAAAAATTCAAAAAATAACTTGGAAATATAAACTTGCACAAGACACAATTGGGATCAGCAAGACCGATAGCGTTGAAGAAATTCAGATATTTGAAATAGTGCTAAAAGAACAGGTTATCCCCAAAAATATTCTCAAAGTGATTGATAAGGCGATTCCCTATCAGATTTTATATCAGTTTGTTTATAAAGATAACACAGCTTACGGCATTACCCTAAAAGGTCAAATTTTAAAAACCATGACCGAAAAAGAAAATGCTGCCGCCTGGAATTACTATTTTTCAAGGTGGAATGAGGATTTGGTTTTTGACTTTACAGGCATTGATTTAGAAAAAGTCTATCAAAAATTAATTAAAGCATTTATTAATAACGAAGCTAAATATCGGGGTGACTTTGATGCAATCATTAAAGCCGATAATCAGATAAAGCGCCTGGAAAAAGAGATAGAAACCTTGGGTAGTAAGATTAAAAAAGAAAAGCAATTTAATCGAAAAGTTGAATTGAACAAGTCTTTGTTAAAAAGGCAAAAGCAATTAACAGATTTAAAGGAAGTTTAACATTATGAAAAAATTAAAAATGCAAACTCCAAATATAACGGAACAAAATATTGAACAGATTGAAAAGTTGTTTCCCCATGTAATGACTGAAACAAGAGATGAAAATGACAAACCTAAAAAAGCCATTGATTTTGATCTGCTAAAGCAAAGTTTGTCTGATGTTCTGGTAGACGATGAAAATGAACGCTACCGTTTGGATTGGCCAGGTAAAAAAGCTTCGCTATTAAAGGCAAATACGCCCATTACCAAAACCTTGAGGCCTTGCAGAGAAGGAAGTGTTGACTTTGATACCACTGAAAATCTTTATATCGAAGGGGATAATTTTGAAGTGTTGAAGATTTTGCAGGAGTCTTATCTGGGTAAAATCAAAATGATCTATATTGATCCACCTTATAATACAGGTAAGGATTTTATCTACAAAGATGACTTTAAGATCAATAAAGAAGAATATGAAGAGGGAATTGGGGCTGTTGATGAAGATGGAGACAAACTTTTTAAAAATACTGACTCCAATGGGAGGTTTCATTCCGATTGGTTGAGTATGATAAATGAGCGATTACTGATTGCACGAGATTTACTTAAAGATGATGGATTTATATTTATTAGTATTGATGATAATGAAGTCCATAATTTGAGGAAGATATGCGATGAGATTTTTGGGGAAGAGAATTTTCTTGGGTTATTTATTGTAAATTCTTCACCCAGTGCAATAGATTATGGACATATTGCAAAAACGCATGATTACACTATATTTTATGCCAAAGACATTGAGGTAGCTACAAGTAACCATCTCCCAGATGATGGAAAAGTTTTTAAATATACCGATGAGATAGGTCCATTCAATTTATATCCTCTCTACAATGGAAATGTTGCATTTAATCCAAAAACTCGACCAAATCTTTTTTATCCATTTTATTTAAACCTTAACAATAAAATTACTGATGATTTTTATGAAATAGGTTTGGAAGAAAAAGAAGGTTGGGTACAAGTTTTTCCTGTGATTTCTAAAAAAGATGGAATCCAAAGGGTTTGGAGGTGGGGGAAACCCAAAGCTTCGAAGGACCTTAATAAAGAATTAGCTGGTTATAAGACGGGTAATGGTGAGTACAGGATAGTACAAAAGACCAGATTGACAGGGAAAGTGATTCGCTCTCTACATTTAGATAAAGAAATTTCAAGCAGGAAAGGAACAGGAGAGGTAGAGAGTTTGTTTGATTCTAAACTGTTTTCGTTCCCAAAACCTACAGAACTTATAAAAAGGTTTATCACAGTCAGTACGAAACCTAATGATATGATTTTAGACTTCTTCTCTGGTTCGGGCACCACAGCACATTCAATATTTAGACTAAATTCTGAAGATGGAGGCAGTCGCAAATTCATCATGGTGCAACTTCCCGAAAAAATTGATGACAATGCAGTGGCTTATAACGAAGGCTACAAAAATATTTCTGAAATTGGCAAAGAGAGAATCAGACGTGCAGGTAAAAAAATCAAGACGGATTTGATTACAAAATACGAATTAGAACTGGAAGAATTAAATTCAGATAATCAGCTAAAACTATTAGATGATGAATCAGAAGAAAAGAAAAAAGAGATTCAAAATAAAATACAAAAAATTAAAAAACTGGATATTGGTTTTCGAGTCTACAAAACCGACACCACCAACATGAAAGATGTCTATTACCACCCCGATAAATTAGGCCAAAAGGATCTCTTTGATTATATTAGCAACATCAAAGAAGGACGTACCCCTGAAGACATACTCACTCAGGTAATCCTTGATCTTGGTTTAGAGCTGAATTTGCCTATAGAAAAAAATGAAATACTCGGCAACACCGTTTTTATAGTGCAAACCAATGCATTAGTTGCCTGTTTTGATAATAATATCAATTTTAAAATAATCGACGAGATTGCTGACTTAAAACCATTTAAGGTGGTTTTTAAAGATGCCAGCTTTAAAGAAGACAAAGATAGAATAAATCTCGAAGAGCGGTTTAAAAGGCTTTCTCCTGAAACTGTCATTACGGTGATATAAGGGAGGATAAAATGAAATTAAAATTTAAAAAACAACAATACCAAAAAGATGCCACCATGGCAGTGGTGAATTGTTTTGTTGGTCAGAATAAAGGCGAACGAAAAGAGATCATTGGCAGAGAAGGGCTTTTTGTTGATGAAATATTTTCCAATAAAAAAATTGAACTTACAGAAGAAGAAATATCAAAAAATGCACAGGAGATACAAAAAGAACAAGGGTTAAGGACAACTCGTAAACTGTCAGGGCTCCATGGCAAGCTGCACTTTACCATTGAGATGGAAACCGGCACAGGTAAAACCTATGTCTATACCAAAACCATGTATGAACTCAATAAACAGTATGGCTGGAGTAAGTTTATTATTATGGTGCCATCCATTGCCATTCGAGAGGGTGTGCATAAGTCACTGGAAATAACTGCTGACCATTTTCAGGAAATATACGGCAAAAAAATCCGCTTTTCTATCTATAACACCAAAAACAAATCAAACATTGTCAATATTAAAAGCTTTGCCAATACGGCCAACATTGAAGTGCTTATTATGAATTATCAGGCATTTGCCACCAAGAGCAAAGAATCACGAAAAATTTACCAGAAATTGGATGCGATACAATCGGAAAAACCAATTGATATCATAAAAAGAGCCAGACCTATTTTAATTATTGATGAGCCACAGCGTTTTGGTAAGGCGGAAAACTTATTCCAAGAGTTTGACCCGCTGTTTGTTCTGCGGTATTCCGCGACACATAAAAAAGATTACAATAAAATTTATCAGCTGGACGCCATTGATGCATATAACCAAAAACTGGTTAAAAAAATCAATGTTAAAGGGATTGAAGTTGTGGGTAATAGCGGAACCAACAGCTATCTCTTTTTAGATAGAATAAATATCAGTTCAAAACTTTATCCAACAGCAAGCATTGAAATGGAAGTAAAACAAAAAACAGGTATAAAAAAGGTTATCCGGAAAATATCAGAAAGAGATGACCTTTTTAGTGGGAAATTTTCAAATGAATTAAGCCAGTATAAAGGTTTTATTGTAAAAGAAATCAATGGACTGACCAATAAAGTGTCCTTTTCCAATGGAATTGAAATATTTGTCGGACAAAGTATTGGTGAAGTGGATGCAGAACATGTCAGACGTATTCAGATTAGAGAAACCATAAAGTCGCACCTGGAAAAAGAACGGTTGCTGTTTAAAAAAGGAATTAAGGTTTTATCACTTTTTTTTATTGATGAAGTTGTAAAATATCGTGATTATGATCAACCTGATGAAAAGGGCGATTATGCTCATATTTTTGAAGAAGAATATAAAAAAGCGACAGCACAGCAAGATCTATTTGATGAGGCATATAATAAATATATCAATAAATATCCAGTTGGCAGGATTCATCAGGGATATTTTTCAATAGATAAAAAAGGGAAATTCATCGACTCTAAAGAGAAAAAAAGAGAAGGCGGAAGCGATGATGTCAGTGCCTATGATTTAATTATGAAAAAGAAAGAACTGTTATTGAGTTTTGAAGAACCCACTCGTTTTATCTTCTCCCATTCTGCGCTGCGTGAGGGATGGGATAATCCCAATGTATTTCAGATCTGTACATTGAAACACAGTCAATCCACGGTGAGCAAAAGACAGGAAATTGGCCGAGGTTTAAGAATCTGTGTCAATAATAACGGTGACAGAATGGATGCCGCTGTTCTGGATAATGAATTTTTCAATCTAAACACATTAACCGTTGTGGCAAGTGAATCTTACGATAGTTTTGCAAGAGAGCTGCAAAATGAAATTGTGGAATCACTCTCTGATCGACCGACCATCTTGACAACAGATATATTGGTAAACAGGGTTCTTAAAAATGATAAGGGAGAACAATTTACCTTTAATAGTCAATCGGCCATGGATTTTATTTTTAAGTTTAGGGAAAAAGGTTATGTCGATAGTGAATATAAAATCACGGATAAGCTGATTGAGCATATAGAAAAAGACATAGTTGAAATACCAAAAGAGATTGCTCCTTTCAAAGAGAGTATCTGTTTACTCATGCAAAAAATTCATGGGACTGCAAACTTTAAAGCAAGCAACAATGAAAAAGCAGACAACATCAATGAACCCATTTTAAAACCCAACGATAATTTCGCCAAAAAAGAATTCCAGGATTTATGGAAAAAATTAAAGGTCAAAACCGTTTATGAAGTTGATTTTGATAGTGATGAATTAGTTAAAAAAAGTGTTGAAGCCATCGACAACAATCTGTCTGTTAAGAAAGTAATCCTTAATATCACTGTTGGAGAGCAGAAACAAACCATAGATGAAGCAAGCTTGAAAGCTGGCACCAGTATGAAAAAGCTGGAAAATGTAACAGAAAAAATTGATTCCTTATTAGGTGCCGTGAAATATGATTTGATAGCTGAAATCGCAAAAGAGACTAAGCTTACCAGAAAAACCATCGTGAATATTCTGCAAAAATTAAAACCAAATACTTTTTATAACTTTAAGGCAAATCCCGAAAGCTTTATTAAAGAGGTTTCCCGAATAATTAACAATGAAAAAGCTGCCACCTTAATCAATAATATTATTTATTCTAAAACCGATAAAACCTATAGCGATGAAATCTTTACGGTCAATAACTTTAAAGGCTCTTTAAATGAGAATATTTTAAAAGTGAAAAGGCATGTTTATGATTACCTGAAAACTGACTCTGAAACGGAGCGTAAGTTTGCAACAGATCTGGAGAGTGGAGAAGTATCGGTTTATGCAAAATTGCCTAATGATTTCAAAATACCTACACCCGTTGGCAACTATAATCCCGACTGGGCAATTGTTTTTGATACTGATAAATTTAAATATGTCTATTTTATCGCTGAGACAAAAGGCAGCATGGAAACCTTGCAATTAAAAGAAATCGAAAAGCTAAAGATAGATTATGCAAAAAAACACTTTGAAGCGTTGGGGCATGCGGATATAAAATATGATGTTATTACCACCTATGCGGATTTAAGAGATAAAGTGATGCAGTAGCCAAAACAACCTGATATGGTTAAAGGACTTTTGGAAGTTTGGTGGGGGCATAAGGGTTTTGCCAATGTGTAGTTCTTGGTAAAACCTCCCTTAAAGCATCTTCCCTAAAACAAATCAAAATTGATGATCATGGGTTTTATACTGGTGTTTTTTTGGGCTCTTTGGTCTATTTTTGGTGCTATATGGAGATACTTTGGGTGCTATTTAGAGATGTACTACTGTTATACCATAATTATTACTATTACCGCCCTATATCTTCTTTTTTTAGCGCTTTAATGCTGTTTGCTTGTGGATGGTGCCGGAGATTAAGTATCTCTGCAAAACGGGCTATAACTGGCCCAGAATTGAATGTGCTGAATTTGATATGATTGCCTTTGATGTGATGAAAATTTATGAATAATCCAACCGCCCCGGCAAATGAGACGGCTGGATGTTATTTTCTGGATAAGTGTTTCATCGATGAAACGTTTTTTGATAAATGTAACAGTTCCATGGAAATTGATCTGTGCTAATGAATGGAGAAGATATCCATCTGACTCCAGTCAGTAACCTCTCCCTCATTTAGTAGGGTGAACAGGTGAACAGGTAGAACACAGGAAAAGGGAAAGTGTTTTTATAAGAATTGCTATAGGGGAGTTTTGTAAAACTGATGTTCATAGTGTTCACCTGTTCACCCTAATAAGTGCTTTCTTCCAAGAACCCCTTCAATAGGGCTTCTTATCCCAATCCCATCCTTTCCGTAAGATTCAGTCCGACCCAGCAACGTGTTCTTTCATCACCAAGTGGCTTGCGCACGAATCCCTTTTCTTTCAATTTACGCCCAAATGAGGCTTGTTTGAGCTGGTATTCAGCATTTTCCTCACAGTATTTGGCGTATGCGTGATACATATTTTTTGAAGGAACATTGAGATCTTGCCTTTCAATGCAACATTCTTTGATAAAATTGTTCAATGAATCCATCTCATTGCGGTATTCCTTGGTTGCTTGGAGGACTTCAGCCGGGATGCCTAGGCCATCAGGATTTTGTTGCCATTCAAGACAACCCTTAATGGCCCAATTCAGGATACCGCTGTATTCGGCTTTGAGTTTTTCGGGCAGTCTCCTGTCCTTTTCTTCTTCAGTTATGGTTACCTGGAATGGGATCAATCTTATCCTGCGCCAGATGGCGTGATCATTGCCAGCAATTATGGGCTTATTATTGGTCGCCAAGAAAATTTTATGCTCTGCTTCGAACTCAAAGGTCTCTTGGTAGAGAAAGCGAGCGCTGATGGTATCATCACCGGTGAGCTGCTTAATAAGATTTTCTGCCAGCCGATTTCCTTTTTCTGACTCGGCAGCGGTTACAAATCTTGACCCCTTCAATCTTGCCACGTCATTTGAGGCTGCACCTTTAGTTTTGATGGTGAGGGTATCTATAGGGGTATGCTGTGAATAATCTCCCAAAATATTACTAATGGCTCGAATGAAAGTCGTTTTACCATTACTCCCTGCTCCCCAGAAGATGAAGAAGCACTGCTCTGAAACATCCCCAGTAAGTGAGTAGCCAATAGCTTGTTGAAGGAACCTGATCAAATCCTGATTGTTGTCCATGATTCTGTTCAGAAATTTTTCCCATTGAGGGCAAGTGGCGGAAGGATCGTAAACGACGGGTGCCACCTTAGTTATAAAATTATTTTTATCATGGGGGTTCAACTTTCCTGTAGAAAGATCAATGGTTCCATTCTTACAATTTAGGAGAAACCTATTCTGATCAAATATTTCAGGCCTGACTGGTAATTCACTCTGGGCCAATGAAACCATAGACTTGATGCGACCATTGGATTCAGATGAAATGGCATGTTTGGCAATGGCTCGGCGTTTATCATCATCCTGCATCTGCTTCGCTTCATCATAAATTTTCCTGACAGTTTTTTTAGCAAGTTGGTTGATTTTACCGGTAGCATCTTCTGACCACTTCACCCCATCCCACACAACCCATTTGCTCCAGGGATGGCAGTATTTTAACTGGTCACTGTAATGGTGGGCCAAACGTTCGGCATTGCCCAGGTCAGTGCAAGGGAAAGATATTGTTTTAGGATGATCCGATTGAATTCTAAATGATGAGTAAGCTTTCTCAAGGGTTTTCTCCCCATAAGTTTTGCCATCACCTGAATGGACCACATCCCATTTGGCACGATATAGTTGAGATTTCCTGAACAAACGATCTACGGTTATAATGTTTCCATCAGCCTGCCGGAGAAGCAGTTGGCATAGCGCCAGGTCCGCCTCACTCTGTGATTTATATCCAAATTGTTGATAATGACCATTCAAGAGGGCATCAATTTTATTCCCGTTTGGTTTGGCAAATGCAGTCTTAAGAATTGCAGTGTCAGAGTTTAACGGAACGGCTTCCGGAAAATATTCTTTCAGAAGGTCATCAAGGATTTGACTTTTATCCAAAATTTCTGCTGGGGTTGAAGGAAGCCTGTTACCTGTGAAGGTAAATGAGTGGTCTCTATCGTAAATCTCCATTGCTTTTCCGTTCTTTCCACTTTCGGGCAACTCTCCCTTGATTATAATGTGCAACCCTTTACCAGATGGACTAATCTCAGTATAGCTTCCAATTCTCTGCACCAGGCCTTCAATCTCTGGGGAAAGTGTTTCATCGATGAAACAGTCATCGAAGTCAATTCCGACATATGGATCTTCTTTGGTGAATATAAAACATATGCCATTAAGATTGCTGTCCTGATAGCATGAAACGGCATCTTCAAAACTACCCCATGTGCTGGGATCATTGGGCTTTGCCGCTTTTTTAGTGTGGGGATTTATTGGTAATTTCCCCACTTTGCCGTTATCTCTGGGTGTTGCTTTCCAAGCAACCCATTGCTTTAATATTTTTAATTCCTCTGGGATTTCATTTAATCTAACCTTAGTATTAATAGAATTTGTCATTTAACATAATTCCTCCTTATTTTGATTTGAGTCCCCCTCCCTCATGCGGCTAAACAAGTAGGAGGGGGATATTTTTTTAACATTTTGATCTCAAGCTCATCTGATGAGCTAATTTGTGCATATGGTCGTATTTTGATTGTAAATTACCGTAACTATAGCCCTTGAAAGAATAAATAAAGGCAGAACACAAAAGGGCTTTGCAAGAAAAATGGTAAAACATAAATGGTGAAGGTATTGTAAAACTCGCATTTATTCTTCAGGCATTCTTTAATGTCATCGTTTATTAATTTCATGCTATTTATCCCTCCTTCCCGGATTCAATACACTTTTCCCAGCAGCTGCCGGCAAGGTGTATCCTTCTTCCAGATATTCTTTTATGATCTTGATTTGCTGAACATGGCTTTTTGTAAAGCGCCTGTATGATCGTTCACCACAGATACTGCGCTTAACATCTAAAATGAATCCACGCTTTTCCCAGTAGCGTAATTTTTTTTGGGAAACACCTGTGATTTTGGCAGTCTCCCCAATTGAGAAATCTTTTGGTCTTGGCATATACAAATCTCCTAAAAATAAATTTGAAGGACAAAAAAAACACCTTCATGCTTATAGGTAGGTTAGTTAATTGCCATGGAGAGGAATGGAAGACTATTGACATTTCACACAGTATAAATCCCTCAGTCTGTAAAGATTCAATGAAGGGTGTGAGGGCTGGAATTGGGGAGGGGTTCTGCTATGGCTGCATCACAATATTTCTGGCGGGTGAATGAAAGGATTTGATAGATTCTGCTTCAGTATATCCCTTGCATATGCATGTTGATCTGCTATTTCTCTCCATAGGGTGAACAGGTGAACAGGATGAACACAAGAAAAGGGAAAGTTTTTTTATAAGAATTGCTATAGGGGAGTTTTGTAAAACTGCTGTTCATAGTGTTCACCTGTTCACCCTAATAAGTGCTATCTCCCAAGAACCCCTTCAATAGTGACTCTTAACCCAGATCTATCTTCTCTATTAAATTCACCCCCACCGGCTATGTGTTCTTTTTCAGCTGACTATGTGTTCTTTTTCAGCCGGTGGCCAATGAAATTTATTGAAAGAAAGCGTTTCATCGATGAAACACCTATTTTTTGTGCGTAAGCAAAAACCCCCGGCCCGGTCAAGTGGCGCATATGATAATTATAGTAATAGTTTAGAGTAGTATTATCACATAAGCACCCCCTCAAAGCAGCACCCCCTCAAAGCAGAACCCTCCTTAACCAGCCCCCTCCTTTGATCACCAGAACCCTCCCAGCATCAAACGACCAATGCCAGATGAACAGAAGGGGATAGGATGGGTGTTTGGACAAAGGAGCTTATGGGAGAGTGTTGGTGGGTGGGTGCTTATGATTACAATACTGCGGAAACCTATTGGATGGGTGCTACTATAACAATATATTACGCTATGCTATACTACTATTGCTACCGTCTTAATCATCCTGATCCATATCATCTTCTGTTTGTCGTTGTTCTCGTTCTTCTTCGTCTAAGTCTTCTGATAGTGGGCCAATGATCATCCAGTCTTCAATGCCTATGTCATCATCAAACCAATCAAAATCAAACATGCTGATCACCTGCTTCTCCTTTATCTTTAGACCGGATCTCTTTAAGGGTTTTATTTTTACAGGCTTCACAAATTCCATGACTTACAATTTTGGTTCCTTGTGCTTGCAGGGCCAAGGCCATAGCGCTGGCAGGAGCCTCTTTTATCCCCATATCCTTGCCGCACCATGCGCATTTCACCTGATAGACCATACACATATCTCCTTTAACTTAAAAGGGCTTCCATGGTGTAAATATGCCCATAGAAACCCCTTTAATCATTAATTTTATGCTGCTGATTGCTGTTTTGTGGAAATGCCATTTACGTTATTATGGAGTATGAGATTGAGAATCTTTTCTACGTCAGAAAGAACACGGAGACATGCCTTGACTGGAGTTGTCTTGATTTTTTCTGCGTATCTCTTGATGTATCTGTAAGAATTTCCGGTGGTATCATCCATCGATTTCCCAACCAGGCGACAGAGGGCCTGTGCCGCAAGTTCCGCTGTGACTTCCTGTAACGGGTTTTGACCGGGTTTCAACTTGCCTTTAATGATGTGATCTGCCGCATGTGAAAGTTCGTGTAGATAGGTTTTGAGAGATGGAGTAGCCAATCCAATTTCTTTGCGGGCCGGGGAGAAGTAGCCATACCACTCCATATTGCCAGGCACAGCCTTCACATTAATACCCCATTCCAAAGCACGCTCAATGAGTGGTAAATCAGGCAGTTCAATATCCAGATAATCCAGTGGTTCTCCGTCTGTATCCTCCACACGAAATACAGGCATCGCTTTGAAAAATTTTAAGATTGTCTCTTCCTGACCGGTATCTTCATCACTCTCCTTTTTGAAACAAGGGACAAGGATATGTATAGATTTGCTGCCTTTTTTCACATAGCGATTTACCTCCTTCCACTGATTAAACCCTCTAGCATCTACAGTTCCCGACAGAGCCATGATTGTTCGGTTTCTGATACTCCATTTACTGGAAGGCAGACCTTCGGGGGAGGGAAATGTGGCAATGGCAATGGCTTCAGGTATGGTACCCTTTTCAAAGGCATCTACGATGGAATTCAAAACTTCTTGTATTTTATCTGTTTTCTTCTTCATATAGATCTCCCTTTAGTTGTGTGATTGATATGAATTTGCCCGTGGGCTGTATGGTTAAATTTGAAAATGACTTGTGATGTGGAACGAGGAAGGATGTTTGCTGGCGTAAAAAGATTACATGTAGGCTTCAGTTGAATTGACCATGTTGTATGCTTCAGTAATCAATCCATTTTCAGAAAAACTAAAGTAGTCTTCATTTTCCATATTAATAATGATGTGGTCGTGAATGGTTACCCCCAAAAAGCTGGATGCCAATATAATTCTTTTGGTAATAGCTCTGTCTTCAGCTGATGGTTCAGTATTACCGCTGGGGTGATTATGACAAAGCACCATAGCCGAAGCGTTTGCCAATATGGCAGGTTTCAATACCTCACGCGGATGGACTGAAGCCGAAGAGAGGCTACCAGTAGATACAATATTTAATCCCAACATCTTGTTTTTACAGTTCAACAGAAGGACACAAAACTGCTCTCGATCAGAATTTCCATGGGATTTAATAAGGTGCTGAAGAATCTTTTTAGCGTCTAAGGGGCTGTTTAAATATTTTTGTTCAAACTTAACGCTTTCATCCTTGACCAAGTTGATGCGATAAACAGAGATAAACTTTTTACTGTAATCCTGAGTCAATTCACTGTTTTTCAAGCTCTGCTGATTCTTTTCCATAGCTTCCTCCAAAAAATAGAAAAGACCAGCCAGGGATGATATTTCCCCAGATGGCCTTCATGTTGATCATGTTGATGAGAGTGATTTGTTATGCGTATATCAGGTGACAGTTCTCCAGGCTTATTTCCCAGCCATCCAGGCTATCACTGCTAGAAAATCCATTATTGATCCAAATTCCTCCATGGAAGACCTTGGGATGATGTTGGGAATCGAAATGAATAAACAGATTACAGATGTATTTCCACAAATCTTTGCCTACCTCTGGGTAGCCCTCCACCTGTGTTATTTTTTCCCAGTTTGGAAAGACCAATTTATAAATACCTACCAGGGCAGATTCCTGGTGCTCAACCTGCTCGAAGATATCTTGTAAGCGTTGCTGCAATTCTTTTTTGGTGGTGATTCCCTGTTGAACCATAGACTGCGGGTATTTGTTGTGCTTTTTCATTGCGTCTCCTTTATTTTTGAAACAAAAAAAGCCTTAACTGGATTTTTTCCAGAAAGGCCACGGTGATATTCTTAAATTTTAGTTTGGTGCTTGTATCCGCTTACTTTTACAGGGTTAGCAAAAGATGTATTCAACCCTGCTATGGTCGATATAAACACATGGTGCTTTCACAAAATCACTTTGCCAGAAGGACACAGCCCAATCCTCTTCAAGGGTTAGATCCTCTGATTTATCATCCCAATTATAGTGGGGAAACAATGTCTTCAGTTCTTCCACATCAATCTGTTTTATGAAGTCAGCGTATTCCATTTCTTCCGCACAATCGCACATGTCATCAATTGATTCCGCAGTGGAATGAACACAATTTGCCGTATATTTTTTCATATAAACCTCCGTAATCGTTTAATATATGAACTTCCTTAACCTTTTTATTATCGTAAAAGGGGCCAGGTTTTCACTTTTAAGTGTTTTTTTGACTTCATGCCCTTCTATGAACAGTTCTCCTATCCTTTCTGAGCCTTCAAATATTTCCAGGCCTATGTAACCCATGCCACAATGACTGCTTAAAACGTAGGTTTCCAGGCCCTCACGATACACATCTAGGACATCAGATCCACCGGCAGATAATTTGTGGGTATATTTCCCGGTTCTATCCTGGAAGGTTATCTCAAGGCATTGGTTGTATCTTCCGGCCTTAATCATGTCCTCGATGGTCTCTTTATCAATGGTGAAATTACTGATTCTCCGCATAGCTCCTCCTATCTGTGAAATGGACAAGAATCACATTTTGTTTTATCCCGGCATGCCTGGCATATTTTATCTTTGTCCAATTTAGTGCCGAGGTAATCAAAAATCTGACCCATAGCCCTTGTCATTGGCATCTTTAAAGTCCAGGCAATACGCCTTAGTGCTTGACTATGTTCTTGAGTTAATTCGGGAGTGTAAGCCATGATAATGCTCCTCCTGTTGAGATGTTTGTATTAGTGACAGGCCAACCTTGGGATTTACAGATAAGTTCCACCTCCCTGACTGGTTTAGGGTCCCAGGAAAGGTCACAGTCAATTTCCATGTAGCCATTAATTTTGATGGATTTCAGTTCAGAAAAACTCATATAATCCCAATCTGCCATCAGTAAATCGCCATGAAGAATGGCAAAACCAAAGAAGGTGTCAGTCCCATCATATTCTGCCAGATACCAGTCGCAGCCTCCCATAAAGAAGTGGAAGTGAATAACCTTGTCTTTGATAGGGAGGTGTTCCGTTTCATAGAGTTTCGGAATGGTTGCCAGTTGTTCTGCTGTAGGTGTGTTCCACATAATTGTCTCCTTTGCTGTTGGTTGTTATGGCTGATATTTAGGCGTTCAAATGCTGAATAAAATTAGAACCTTCTACTCTACTCAGGTTATCTAAAGCCTTCTTAAACAAGGCATTACACTCCTTCTTTAGGCCATCTGAAGTAATACCTTTGCGGCTTGCGATTCTATGGATGAATTCTTTTTGTCGAACTGTAATGAGGTCTGTGGTTGGGGTGGGATCATGTGACGTACCGGTCATATTTTCATGAGTACAAACTGACGTCCCCGTTAGATTGTTTTGATTACAAACTCTCCCCTTGGGCAGATTGTAACTGGGTGTTTGACGGAACAGATTTGTTAAACCGGCGACTCTTATACAGGCATCTATCATTGCCGACTTTGCTGCCATCTTTATTGTTGTGTTGAGATTAAAGTTATCCTGCTTGATGTGCCTGGCACCCATACCTTCTGCCACAACAATGCCATTGCTGGTTTTCAACTCGCATTTCAGAACGACGGCTGAGAGTTCGTGTTTATGACAGCAAGCCATTTCATACTGGTGAAGGTTGGGAAAATGAACGGTTAATCCAAGGACACCCAGTATCCGCTCGGCCCCGGCTTTCCAAAGAATTGGATCTGAATAATGAGAAGCATCTTCACACAAGTGTGGATTCCCATGGATAGCATAGGGACATTGTTCAACAACATGAATGCGACCAAAATCAATGCCTGCTACCAAATTTTCTTTAATCCATCTAAGCAGTTCCTTCCTGTTCTCTTCACGTCTGTTCATACCCTTCTTGAATGTTTCTACAGGCATGTCCAAGGGGGCGTTTGGAAATACAGATATGCTTCCATCAGACTGTTTGTTTTCTCCAGAAGGTGGATCTCCCGTAGAGTTGGAATACTTCTTCAATGTCTCTGTCTCTTTAATTGGTGTGAGCATAAACACCTCCTTTTGTCATAGTGTAAAAACAATAAAAGCCCATCCAAGAAAATGGATAAGCCTATGAGTTAATAACAGATTGTTGGTTTTTGTCAGAATCCCATGCCTACTAAGTGGCCATGAAGGACATGATCATCTGAACAGCATCCTTTCCTGCCACAGATTGAACAGCCATTCCTCCTTTCTTTTTGCCATTTTTCCGGTGAATCGGTATTGATGTTGGGGGTTCTTGTTTCATTGGCCCCAGCAGAATGATTGCCAGGGTTCTGTTCCCGGTTTTCTGGTGTTTGTTTCATGATGTCATCTCCTTTTGTTTATTGGTGTGATGGAGGGGGAGGGGGAGGGGGTGTCTAAGAATGCGTTAAAACAGCCATATACTCTCTTTAATGGTTTGTCAGATGTGGTGATGGGGCAGGTATGATAAAGCCTATTGAAGTTAAAGGGGGCTATAACCTATCAAATACGAAAAAACCCCTAAAATCACTGTATTGGTGCCGTAGATAGACAATGATAGGATTTTGAAATGTTCGACCATGATGTGGTTGTCTGTTTTGAGGAAGGTTATGGATGCGGGGGGTATGCGGGGTTAAAGACGAATCCAAATAATATGGACGGGCATAATTCTAATGAGACCAGGATAACGTATCGGCATCTATTGACTTATTTTTCAATCCCTTGACATAAACGCTTTGGGGTCATATAAAACACGGATGTATCATTTTTAATGATTTGATATTCTTGAATAGGTGAAAAGATGTTGCCATTTTATGAACTGATGAATCTAAATTATGTGCATATATTGATTGTTGCCTTGAGTGGATGGGTTTTCATTATTATTTTTGGGTTCCTCAAAATGATAAAATATGATGATATCTACACCTAAATGCCCCCGGGTTTGATTTTTCAATTTAGGAGATATCTATCCTGACACAGGCGGATAGTATGATATTCCAATGAATTTGAAACGGATAATTGGCTTCGTGAGATGTGCTATGGAGGACAGAAGGCAAATCTGAAAAATGGTAATAAGCAAATATTCTGCATCAAACCTGACATATCTTATAAGGTTTTCTTATTTTTTCCACTGATTCTTGTGATCAGACTCATTCAAAGAGGATTCCCATGGTTTCAGCAAATATAAGCGATACGATTAAATCTAAGAATACGGCTGAAGAAGACCTGGACTTTTGTGTTCTTTTTATAAAAAAAATAAAAGAAAATGGTTTTCTAAGCCAGCTTTTTTCAGAATTAAAAAAGAAGAGTATTTTAAAACTCCTTTATCAAATGGGAGTGCCAGATGCCCTCTCTTATATAAACAAACCAAAGAAAAGGCTCAATGCTTATATAAAGACCAAAAATCCAATGTTGCTTTTTCAAAAAAATTATTTATTGGATAAAAATGTCTGTCAGGAAATATTAGTGCATTGGCTTATAGAGATGGTTTCAAAAACATCAAAGAACATAAATCTTGATGAAAACGAAGAAGTCGATAAAGAACTTGAAATTTTTATGGTGAGGATTATTTCTGCAATACAATATTGTATTCAAAACAATGAACTCCAAAAAGCCTGTTACATGTTTGGCTGTTATGTTGCTATTCCTTTTTATCCTTTAAAATTCAATACTGATGAACGAACCGAATTTTTAATAGAGATGCAGGACCCTGGAAAAGAATATCTTGAGAAGGCAGTCAAGAAACTTCAAACATGTATAGAGAAAGAAACTGATATAGATATAGATATAGATATACAAATTATAGAATTGAAAGAAAAATATTTTCGATTAGGAAAAATTTTATTCTCGGCATCACAAAAACTGATAGAATTCAAGGAAATTCCAATTCACAGCCTGACCGAAGATATTGAAAGCCTCAAAAATGATTTTCAAGAATTGAGAAGCCACCTCCAAAGTATCGGAGAAGAAAAAGGAATAGATCCCAGCAAAATAAAAAAGCATGAGACTTTAAATGAATTGATTCAGTTCGCGGCTGAAATTGAAAAGCATGAGGCTAAAAATTTTGAGCACAAAATTCAAAAAGCAAGAGATATTCTTGAAGATTTGGAACAGATCCAAATCAATGGCTCACAAGAAGATGAACACCTCATTTCCTTTCTGCATAAAATAAAGGAAATGAAGCGATCAATGCCCGATGACGAGGAGAACATTGAACAATTATCATCCGGTATTCATCCAGTCTCTGTCCTAAAAAAATATATCAATGAACAAAACAAAAACAAACAAGAATGCAAAAGTCTTCAAGAAGCTCTTCAAGAATTCTGTGGCAGAGACACAGCGACACATATTGTTTTTTACCTTATCATAGGAGAATTATCTCTAATGGAGGTTGCTGATGAGCCCCCTCAGATTGATTCCATCAATACAGTAGATTCCCAAAAAGAACCAAACTATCCAGAGGCTTTAGATGAGATTCAGAGCGATACAGAACAAGAGGAAAAAGAAACATCTAATGATGCAATATGTGAGGAAGATGTAAATGATATATCACAAATAGAAGAAAATCCTAAAGTCGCAGAAAATGGACATGGGGTTGAACAGGTATCGAGAGTTAATTTTTCCGAGCCGGATATAGAAACAAATAATGAAACTCGGATTGAATTGAACGGCAAAAAAGATCATGAGATAGGCACGGCAGGCGCGTCACCTGAAATAGAGGAATCATCTCAAACAACAATAGATGAATCCAAGGATAAAATTTTTTTCAAACAATGTCTTGCCAAAGGTGAGCTCAGGAAAGCATATTGGATAGCTGAGGCATGTGAGGTTGGTATATCCCCAGACTTAGTCGGTGCTTTAGCTCTGGGTATTCAGACTAGCATTGGCTCTTCCCTTCCAGCACATTTACAGAGTTTTTTCAGTAAAATTATCAATAATTCATACGATGACATTTCTTCTAAACTTCTACTGTTTTCTTCAATAATCGGGACTGCTCTTTTTACAGCACCATCCTCAAATGAAATATTCACTTTAATTCTATTTGTTGAGTGTGGAGTACCACCACTCGACAATCTGGCCAAACTTATTAAATACGAATTCCTTCATAAAGGAATTACAATCAATCCAGGTGATGTCAATTCAGGTTTAGGATTCGAAGAGAAAGAACAGAAACTTAGAGAGTTGAAAGACAGCTCTTATGAACTTATTCGACGAAACTGCAATGCGTATTTCACCAAATATGTTCCGGCAAAAACCTTATTAAGACACCTTTATAGAGAAGGATCTGAATTAACAAGAATACACAGAATAATCGAGCGCAGCAAGATTGATCATGGAACTGAAAATAAGTCCAGAATTCAGGAAATTAAAACTATTCTGAAAAATCTCGATGCAGAAACAATCGTGTCCAATGCCCATACACTCGGATTGAATAAGGTTTTTGTACCGATTCAGGGAACGGCATCAAATCAACTCATACGTCGCATTAATGATTCTATCGCTATAGGCAGAGAATGGTACAGCCTTTTTGCTGATTTTTCATCAAGCAGCAATGAAAAATTAATTGTCAATCTGCAACAGTCTATAAAAAGTTGCATTGATTACCTTGATAATTTGGCAAATGAAAAAATTGACACAAATGTGGTTGAGGTAGCCCGCAACAGCTTTCTATCGATACTGAATCAGTTGGATGGGAAAAAAAATGAGATGTTTACCCCCCTTAATCATGAAATACTGGGGATAGAAACTCTGCCCCTGAATGACGAATTCGAAATCGAATCAAATACAAGCACTGAGATTGTTGAGTGCTTCATGGATACTCCCGATGATAGATCGGACATTTCTCTTGCCCGCTTTAGTGCTTTTATCAAAAGAAAGGAATTTTTGAGAGCTGGTAAAGTAATAGATATTTTCAGGCTCGGACAAAAATATAGAGATCGGCTGGACCATGCTGTTATAGAAGAGCAGACCTTGATGAAAAATATAATTGAAATTTTAAAAAATAAAGTTGAGGATGCATATCTGCTGGGCAGGCTCAGTTCACAGGAAGATTCTGAAAACACATCACAGGAGGTTCTCAGAATAAAGTTGACGGGAACATTGGAAAAAGCTCATGAACGCCTTGTACATGATAATGAAATGATTTCCTGGAGAATCCGGGAGGTTGAAGCCACTGTTAACGAAATTCATAAGCAACTGACCCAAATAGAAGATGAGCAGAATATCAATCTATTGGATGAATTTAACAAAATTCTGTCCCAGTTCCCTGATTCCGAATCTGGTGAAGAAGATCAGGCATACGTAAAAACAGCTTTCAATGAGGCAATGGCTCAGAATGATAATATTGCCGCCTTTGAATTGATCAACAGAGCTCGTGAGGCGCTACAGGTAAAAATCCCATTTCCCAGAACGGATATCGGAAAGAATGAAGAGCTTAGCACATTTTTAAATCGTCTGGGCAAATACCAGGACCACTTTGGAAACAAGAAAAATATTGATATCGCTATCAGTTCAATGAATACCAGAAAATCGTTTGCCGGAATCAACTTTGGATCTATTGACAAAGCCCACCAAAAGGTGATTGTTTCTGGAATGTCTGCATGGAGAGATCTTTTAAGAATAAATTACCCAAAGGCTAAGGATAAACTGTTATCGTTTTTAAAATGTGTCACAGATTTTCTTGAGCTTCCTTTCAAGAAAGATTCTTTTCTGATGAGGTCGAATTTAGATGAAGATTTCCTTTATATTACAGCCGGGATGAACTTTGCAATTGATTGCTGTCCTATCCCAACATTCGGTTCTTCTCTGGGAAGAATCGCGCATATCGTTCTTTCAAAAGACAAAAAAGAACCGGATCAACTTGCCTCTTTCTTAAATAGGCATGAATTGCAACAGAAACCAGTTTTTTTCCTTTATCTTCAAGAAATGACTTTTAAACAACGGATGGTATATCAGCAGTTTTTTGCAAAAAAGAAGCTGTCAGTTTTGATAATTGATCTATGTCTTTCCTTCCATCTCTGTGAAATTCGATATAGATTGCCTGTATTATTTCGGATAGCCCTTCCCTTTTCATGGGCACAACCTTATCTCATGAAGGGAGAGAATGTACCTCAAGAGACATTTGTCGGCAGGAGTGAAGAAGTAAAAACAATCTACGACCCGGATGGTTCCTGTATTATTTTTGGTGGAAGACAATTGGGTAAATCTGCTTTATTAAGGCACATTTATAACTCATATAATAATCCGGAAAAACATGAATATGTGGTTTATCTTGATATTGATGAACTGGGAATGGAACCGCAAACTCATGAACAAATGAGAGTAGCATTCTGGAAAAAGGTATATAAAGTACTTTGTCGGGAAAACTTCATTCAGGAAAAAATGATAAAGGCCCGAAAAGCAGACAAAATTGAACATGAAATAACTGATGAAATTCAGAATGCACTTCAGAATAATCCTGATGCCAGACTTTACTTGTTGCTGGATGAAACTGATAATTTTTTGGATAATGATTCATCTTTCAATTTCCCAATAATCAGACATCTTCGTGCAATGATGGCCTCAACCAACAGAAGGTTTAAAGTCGTTCTGGCAGGCCTGCAGAGTGTTCAGCGGTATAAGAACTGGAAAAACCATCCATTTGCTCAATTAGGAACAGATATTGTCGTCAGGCCTTTGAACCCTAAAGCCGCTCAAGAATTGATACTAAGCCCTTTGAACGCACTTGGTTTTGTTTTTGAAAAAACTGGATTAATTTTAAGAATAGTGTCACAGGCAAATTATCATCCAGGGCTGATTCAAATTTTTTGTCACCGGCTTGTAGAAAAGCTATATAATAAGTGGGGAAACACGGTTTCAAAGAAGATCGTCAGAAAAATCAGTTTAAATGATTTGCTGATGATTGAAAGAGATCCAAATTTTATAGAAGATATTAGAAATCGTTTTGACTGGACCCTTGACTTGGACGACCGTTATAAAGTTCTTATTTATTCTCTAGTTTTGACAGAAGACCCCACATCATCAAAATCTGAACGGGAATTTATGGATCTTGCATATTCTTGGTGGCCTCAGGTTTTTGAAAAGATGGATCAACAATCTCTCAGGGCAGTCTTAGATGAAATGGATGGGCTTGGAGTTCTTGTTAGAGAAGATGAACATAACACCAGAATGTACAGACTCAGAAGTCCGAATCTGCTCAGGTTGCTTGGTACCAGGGAACAGATTGAAGATGAATTGCTTAGAATTACAAGCTTGGAAAATCCCAGAATTCTGAATCCCAGAAATTTTCATTCTAAAATAAATGAAAACCCCATAATTTTTGGCCCAATGACAAAGGAGCAGGAAGGACAGATTTCTAATGTATTAGACAATGATATTTTTGGAACAACTGTGATAACGGGCAGTGTCGCTCTTGGTCTTGACTGCGTGACTGAACAGCTCAAATCAATATTTTTAAAAATGAAAAATTGGGAAGAACTTTTGTTGCCTGCCCAACACATGACTGTACCGGAAAAAATAACAAATTTTATCAAAGAGAATTTTAAACAACGCAATCGCCTGAACCAGTATCTTGTTGTAGATTTAAGTTTTTTCTATCAGGAGTTTGATTTTTCAAAACTTCTATTGAATCTTTTGAAGAATCTTGACAGGACATGTACTAAAAACAGTCGAGGCCACATTATTTTCCTGATAGACCCGCAGCACTCATGGCTCTGGCTGGGAGACTCTAAACGAGAAAATTTGCTGCAACACCCAAGAGTTAATTCAATAGAACTGAAAAGATGGAGCAATGGAGCAATAACAAACGCTCTGGAAAACATTGGTGCTTTTGGGGGGGCAAAAGACCTTGGAGAAGATATTTTCGATCTGACTTCTGGATGGCACAACTTAATGAATGCCGGGCTCCGAAAGATCGGCAGTTCTCCATCCTCAAAGGAAAAAGAAAATATAATGGATGTATGGCAAGAACAAATTGATATATTCAACAATCACCAAGATAAAAAAGATGTACTCGGGAAATTCGGTTTAACATCTGAAGAACCAGTCCTTGCAAATTGTCTTAACAGTATTTTTAACTGGTGTTACGTAAAGGAAGAAGATTCAATGATCATAACACAGGATGTTTTTGATTGTGTCGCCAGCGAAGATGAAGAATTGGCAGAATTACTTTCGGATGGAGGCCGAAAAATTAAAACTTGGTTATTGATGAACGATATTATATTGAATGGGAAAGATGAATCTCTTCTGGTAAATGAGTTTGCAAGAGATATCATCCATTTAAACACATAAACCATTAATTTGGTAAGCAACGCCTTCATCAAATTTAAAATGGCGTTGAAGCTCTTTTAAGGGGAATAAATACATCTAAAAAAACTTAAAACTTAACAAAGCAGAAATAATCAACGTTAAAATTAGAATTGCGCATAGCACAGGGTATTCCATACTGAATTCTTCATTAGAAGTTATAAAAAATCAAGAGATGACAAAGCACTATGCTGAATATTGAAGATCTACCAAGCCTAAAAAACATAGCTGAGGTGATTTTATCCGAGGGTAGCTCAGGACAATTGATCATTTTCTGTATTCCCACAGAAAATATCTGGTCTAAGTGGAAAGAATATCTACTAAATGCGCTGAAAGCTAGACTAAACGAACGAGGACAAAAACAATTCTGGGAAACACATGCTGCGGATAGAAATTCCTCCGATCCTCAGCAGAATATTGCTGAATTCAGTGGTTTAACAAATGATGCAGGCTTGGATGAAATTTTTACATCCTATGGAAGTGAGTCCCCGATCATTATTGAACTGTTATGCCGAGGTGGAATCAAAGATCCCTGGAAAAAATTCATAGATAATACAGCACGACATTTTAGAATTTCTGACTCACGTAATGCTAATAGAATTATATGCATCTTTCTTGTTTCCCCGTCTTCCTATCCTCCTATCAAGATAGATGCCGGTGTTCGTTGTTATGGCTTCTGGAATCCACTCCGTTGGGAAGAAACAAGGCTACTGGTAACGGACAATTTTTCCGACAAGGAAAATGTCATGTCCAGGGCTTGGCGTGTTAGTACCTATACCGGTGCTGCAAATTCTGACCCGGAATTAATTACTCAACTTTCAATAAATTCACCACGGTCCTTGTCCGACGTAAAAAAAGAGGTGCTGTCATTCAGGAAAAAAAATGATGCACCTAGCACTACGGAAATGGTAAATAGATTTCATGATGAAAAAAGGTGGAATATTCCTGCAGGCTTAACTCCAAAATGGTTATCAGGTGAAATCATTGGAAGTACCTTGGACAGAGGAGCTCTTATACCATGGCAAAAAATATCTGAACATGATTTCGACAACGTTTTTTCCCGAACTATCTGGAGGGAACAGGTGGCCGGACTTTTTCCTTTGTTGATGGAAATCACCTATTTTACATCTGAAATAATTACAAGAATTATGGGTAAAAAATGGAGAAATTATCTTAAATCAGAAGATAGTATGTTGGCTGAAACAGAGCCCGGAGTAATTCTGTCTATTTTTAAAGAAAACAAAATGGACTTAGGCTGTCTCCCAAACAGAACGAATAAACTCTTACATCAACTGCGTGTTGTACGAAATAAATTAGCACATCTTGAACCTGTTGACTTAAGAGATGTTAATCAAATATGGACATTATTTGAAAAAATTGAATAGACAAAACAATAGGTGATACTCTCAATGAAAAAAAGTATTGGCTTGTTAAGTTCATCGATAATCATAGTAATTTTTTTTATGAATAGTACTCTTTGGGGTGGAGTCAAATATTTTTCTCCCAATGGAGAAGAAATTAGCAAAGAAGAATATCAACGAATTAGCCTGGAATATCATAGAATTAGCCAGGAGTACCAACGAAAAGTTGAGGCGATTAAAAAGAAACAAAAACAAGAGGTGGCGGTAAATCAAACCGAACCTAAATCAAAAATGTCAGTAAAATCACCATACACGGCTCAAGGGTATGATATGTTCGGTAATCCGACCGATGACCCAAGTAAATATGACTCTAAAGGTAGGCCTAATTATGATAAAGCTGGAAGATGGCTTACCTATCCTGATTCGGAAGCACTTCCAGAAATTTCAGAAATTCCAGAAATAAAATGGCCAGGAGGCTACCCATCTATAAAAATAAACGACAGAACGTGGAGATCTATTTGCGGACTACCTACTTCTGTTGACGGACACGAATACATATACAAAATGGACGGGTGGAAACCAAGCACCGGTAAATTGTATAAAGATGGCAAGGTTGTCCGTATATACAAAAATGGTGTTTATTAGTTTTTCCAAACAGGGAAGATGAAAAACATTCAAATTATTAGAGCCTGATAATTTTTAAACAGGCACTGCAGAGGATTGTCAATTTAAAAAATAACAATTGTGAAATCTTCTTACTTATAAAAAAGTAAATAGATGATATGCTTTTGTTTTTTTTGTCGCGAGATGCTGCTATATGGGGTTATGTTCTATGTTTTGACAAAGCACTATAGATATTTCACATAACTTTAATTTTTATAGGCGAATGTTTATGTTTACCAAGTATACTGACAAAAAGGTTGTAAGTCTTTTAATTTCGATTATTTTAATGATATTTATAGTCTCTTCAGACGCAGATGAAATTCACTTAAAGAATGGGAGAGTTATAGATACAGATTCTTATTGGGAAGAAAACGATAGGATAGCTTATGAAATGTTCGGAGCAACAATTTATATAGATAAAAGTAAAATAAAAAAAATTGTCACTGAAAATGAGAATGAAGTGTCTCAGAAAAAGTCTCATATGCGTGAAAAGCAAAAAAAGCTATTTCAAAAATATAACACCAACGGTGGGGCCGTCATTTTAAAGAATGGAGATTTTTTTGTGGCAAAAAGGACTTGGTATCAAGATGGTGTGATTTATTGTGAAACTGAAAAGGGCAGTTTGTATTTTAAACCAGAAGAAATAAGCCAGATTGGTTCTACTTCTACAAATTCGACTTTGGTGCATGGCTATGATCCTGATTCTGTACCACCAAAACCTTCTTCTACAAATTCGATTTGGGGGCATCCTTATGATCCTGATTATGTACCACCAACACCTGTAATCGATATCTCAGACTTAAATTGTCCCTATTCCTGTTCTCAAGAAGGACAATTACAAAAAATGCTATTAGGGATTGACCTTTTTACAGCTGATATTTCTTCTTATTCGCGTTATCATTCCGCAGAGATGAATAAATTGCCTACATACATAAGGCCTAAATACAAAAATGGAGTACAAGTAAGATCGGCGATCGTTGTTCCTGGTGCAGGAGCAGGTCAGATTTCTCCTCTTGCAAAATTTTTAGTAAAAGTACGTGTGATGGCAGAAGATTTACTCAACTCAGGCAAAGAAGACAAATATGGACGAATAAAGCAATATTACAATAAGATTTTAAAGATAATTCCTTGTTGCTATTACAAGAATTGTTCTAAACCTATGTCAGTAGATTCAGATTTTATGCAAGATTGGTACACGTTACGTGAATTTGAGGCTAACTATAAAAAAACTTGGTTAAAAATAAAAAAGAAAAACGAATATTACAAGAGAAAATCCGAAAAAGATTTTTTCGAAGAAAAATGTTTGGAATTAATTAAAAGCAAATACAAAAATTTTAAAATCCATGAATTGGAAAACGCATTTCGCTTAGCTATCGAAGCTTATGCAACCAAAAATTATAAAGAGGCGATTGCTTTATTTTCTATATGTATTAAAAAGGATTTCGAAACCTTTGATGCTTTAGTGGATAGAGGGAACTCATATTATTATTTGGGAGGAATACAATGGGCTAATTCATTAAATAAAAAAAGGAAAAAGACAACTTCTGGAATAGCTAATTATCAGTTGTTGTATCGCTATGCTGGAATTGATTTAGATAGAGCAATAGCATTAGGTAATCGATTAGGCGATAAGACTGGAGTGGCATATCTATACAAAGCGAATTTAAACTGGAGAGTGTATGGCAGCGATGAAAAAATGACATTAAGATATTTGGATATTATTATAAACAGAAAATATACTCTGAAATCAGAGGCTCTCTATAACAAAGCTATCATTCTTAAACGGAATTATAAATCAATTGCTGCAAACAATTGTATGGTTCAATCTGCCGATTTAAAATATCCAGCAGCTTTAAAGATTCTCTCTGAAAATCCACTATGGCCAAATAAGTAAAATTTTAAATAGCGATGTATGAGTCTGTCCCAGAACCTATCTGCTAAGGGTAAAAAGTTATTAAAAAATCGAGTGGAATTTCAAATGGTTAGGCTCTGACATCTCGGAGAGGTAATCCAAACCAATTAAAAAAGGCTATTGATTTCAATTTTCAAAGTTCATGCTCTGTCAGTATTTTATTTTGGGGTGGGCTTATTAACCAACTAAAATGCCGTTGAAGTAGACTTCGGGGGCAATCTTTGTATTACGGGTTACAGACAGATAAGCGGCCTGGAATACACCTAATCATTGAGAAACCCACAGATATGAAATACTGGATCAGGTTGAACCTAACTATCCAGCATTACACGGCCTACCCATTGACACCTGGATGATCCGTCCATAACGAACACGTTACAAGTAACGCCAATAGCAGGGCAAGGAATCATAATTTTAAATTATCAATTTTTTTTTGAATTTCTATTGAAAGTTGTTGAGCTTCAACAATCTGTTCGGGTGATAATTTCTTTAATACTGAATCTCTCCCTTCCTTTACGCCACCGTTAGCAGCTGATAGATTAAACCATGCATAAGCCTTTTTATAATTCTGAGAGACTCCTTCACCCTCTCTATACATCATGCCAACAAAAAATTGAGCCCTATAATACCCTTGTTCTGCTGATTTTGTGAACCAATAAAAGGCTTGTTTATAATCCTGGGGGGTTCCATTGCCAATGTGATACGTCAAGCCAAGCTTAAATTGAGCTTTAGCATCCCCTTGTTCTGCTGATTTTGTGAACCAATAAAGGGTTTGTTTATAATTCTGAGGAATTCCATCACCCCTGAGATACATCAAGCCAAGCTCACATTGAGCATCATCATTCCCTTGTTCTGCTGATTTTGTGAACCAATAAAAGGCTTGTTTATAATCCTGAGGGGTTCCTTCACCATTATTATACATCAAGCCAAGACTATATTGAGCCCGAGTAACCCCTTGTTCAGCCGCTTTCGTGAACCAATAAAGGGCTTGTTTATAATCCTGAGAGGTTCCTTCACCATTGGCATACATCAAACCAAGATTATATTGAGCAATAGCACCCCCTTTTTCTGCTGATTTTGTGAACCACTGAATTTCTTTTTTATAATCTCGGGGCATTTCATAGTTCTTTTGAAGCCCAACTGCATACAGATAGCTAAGACTAAATTGAGCAAAATCATTCCCTTTTTCTGCTGATTGTGTGTACCAATAAATGGCTTTTTTATAATCTTGGGACGTTCCAATACCTTCATCATACATAAAGCCAAGCTCATATTGAGCCAGATCATTCCCTTGTTCGGCTGATTGTGTGTACCAATAAATGGCTTTTTTATAATCCTGGGGCATTCCTTTACCCTTGGCATACAGATAGCCAAGATTAAATTGAGCCTCAGCACGCCCTTTTTCTGCTGATTTTGCAAACCAATAAAAGGCCTTTTTATAGTCCTGCTCACCCTTGGCATACATCAAACCAAGATTAAATTGAGCCGAACCATCCCCTTGTTCGGCAGCTTTTGTGAACCAATAAAGGGCTTGTTTATAATCTTGAGGGGTTCCATCACCATTGACATATATCAAGCCAAGATTATTTTGAGCTGAAGTATCCCCTTGTTTGGCTGATTTTGTGAACCAATGAATGGCCTTTTTATAGACCTTGGGGGTTCCAGTACCCAAAATATACATAACGCCAAGATTACATTGAGCAACAGCATCCCCTTGTTCAGCTGCTTCTTTAACTTCCTTAAAAGAAGCCTCACCCGATGCAGAAGCCACAATACACAAAATCAAGAAAGTAACAACAATCATTTTTTTCATAGCAATAAATTCCAATTAAATTAATGTTGTTACTTAAATTAAATTAAAAATGCAGAGCCTTTTGCAGAAATAGATTTTTTTATAAATTTTACAGAAAAAGTTAGGTAATGAGTTGTCCTAATGGTAAGTTTAAGTACCAAACAAAAAAATACTAAAAGGACAACTCAATGAAGAACTTATCACAAATATGGTTTCAAGTACAACATGATCTTTTTCCTTATTTGGAGAAGGAGTATAAAGAACCGCTCACACCCAAATTGATGCAATTGATAGCTACTTTGGAGATTGTTAAAATCGAGAATTTTATTCGTACGCCTCGATATTGGCATGGCCGATTTCCAAAGAACAGAACACAGATAGCAAGGGCATTTATTGCAAAAGCAGTCTACAATATGAACACCACCAGGGAGTTGGTTGAAAGGTTAAAGTCGTGCCCTTCTTTATGGCGAGTTTGTGGTTGGGAAAAAGCTTCACAAATACCCCATGAATCATCATTTTCACGTGCTTTTTCAGAATTTGCTTTGACTGAATTGCCTCAAATCGTCCATGAGAGTAATATCAAACAAACGTTAGGAGATCAGATAGTTGGCCACATATCAAGGGATTCGACATCAATTGATGCTCGTGAAAAGCCAGTCAAAACGAAACCAATAGACAAATCGATTGCGCCAACCAAAAAAAAGAAGAAAAAAAAGGGTCGACCTCGAAAGGGTGAAGAACGAAAAAAAGAACCGACTCGCCTCGAACGACAGGAAAAAATGAACCCAGGAGAAATGTTGGAAGAATTGCCAATTGACTGTAATGTCGGCACTAAAAAAAATAGCAAAGGGTACAAGAAAACCTGGATAGGTTATAAGTTGCATATAGATGCCGCTGATGGTCATATCCCCGTGAGTTGTGTTCTGACATCCGCATCCTTACATGACAGTCAGGTAGCCTTGCCTTTGGCAGAGTTGACCAACAAAAGGGTGAGCAGTTTATATGACTTGATGGACGCCGCATATGACTCTCCCATAATCAAAGCACACAGTAAATCCTTGGGTCACGTTCCTATTATAGATGTGAACCCACGCAGAAACAAAGAATTAAAACAAGAGCTTAAGGAAGAAAAGCAACGTTTGAGTTTATTAAACATAAAGACACCTTCAGCTCAACGTTATAATGAAAGGTCAAACGTTGAAAGAGTCAATGGACGTCTTAAAGATGAATTTGGAGGTAAGATGGTCAGGGTGAAAGGGCATGCCAAGGTCATGGCCCATCTGATGTTTGGCATAATCGCTTTAACCGCTGATCAGCTATTGCGTTTAGTAATTTAAATAAAATTTGTTCTAATAGTTCTGGTTTTGAGTTTTTCAATAATGAAACGGATAGGATAGCTATGTCCAAAAAACGGATAAAATATAGAATTCGAGTTTAAAAATCAAATTGAAGCCTGTGAAACAGGCCAGAAAGGTTTTTGAGCATTAACAGATAAATTTATGCAGTGTTTTTGCAAAAGGCTCTGCAAATTACGCAATATGAAATAATTATCAAAATCATTGCCGCCCTGATCCTGCTCACAACCGTCATTCATTGCCGGATCGCCGGACAACCTCCACAAGAATGGGATGGTTGAAATGTCGATCCTTACTTTTCAGGAGTGAAAGTCTGTTCACTCACCCCCAAAATGGGTAGAGGTGCCGGGCAGGTCTCCGAAAAGCGCGGGCATCTTATCCCGGTGAGAGTGAGCTCGATAATCTATGGATATATAATCAAGATAAATTAGGGTGTGGCCCTCTCCCTGAATTTCTGTGAAATTACAGTTGATATATATTAAAAGCTGATTTTACGGGATTCAACAATGCTCCTGTAATACTTTTTGATTCTGCCCCTGTTGCCCCTGTTGCCCCTGCCCTGGTGCTGAAACCACCATTCTTTACATGCCGATGTTTAACTGCTACTTTCGGAAGCAGCATAATCAGATTGACAAACTATATTCATATGGAGAAGCCTGACAGAATTTGGGGGTTAAGCCAAACCCATAATCTTTTTTCATACGGAACTTAATATATGCATGTTTATTTCGACTTGGATAATACGTTAGTTGATAGTGAGGGAGATTCTTTACGCCCAGGAATTAAGGAACTTCTAAGCTCATTAACTTCAAATGGAATAAAACTGTCGATATGGACCGCTTCTACTGATGAACGTGCCAAACCAATAATAGATCAACTTGATATCGACAAGTACTTCAATAATTTTGTTTTCAGAGAAGATTATGATCCTTATGCTGAAGGACACGGTAAAGATATTCGTTATTTGGATGGAGATATTTTAGTAGATGATGATCCTTGGCAAATTGAGTACGTTCGTTCAATCGGCAAACGAGGATTTCTGATTTCTCCATACATCAAGTCGCAAGCTGTTAATGGAGAGGAACTTGAAAGGCTTCATGCTATGATACTCCATCAAACGGAATTTCTTATTGATAGAAAGATAGCCAGCACCAACCAACCAGGTAGAACCCGAGGGGGGAGCAAAGAATCCCTTGCCGTATGATATGCTAAGATAATAAACCCTCAAATCACAAAAGGTCTAAGGGACATTAAATGACAAGCCAAATATTGCCCATTTACGTTTGAAAATTTCTTATTATATTGAAGCTTGAATCAATCTATGATCACGTTATCATCATAATGAAACCAATCAAGAAAAGAAATGGTAAAGGGATAAAAAGGATTGATGTCAAGCAACCAGATCCTTTTGGACCAGACCCTTTTGGACGATAGTTCTCTTCGGAAAGTTCGTCCAGAATACTACAGTCAACTATTTCATCATCATCAAAGATACCTTCTTCGTCTTCAAAAATTTCATCATCCATTATAACTCCTTAATCAAAATCCACCTAACAGTAGAATCATTTACGTTGGAAAATCGTTCTATCTCTTTTGGCCAGCGAACAAGGTGTCTCGATTGTTAAGGTATGGGTGAAATCTGAATACCGATTCACAATCATACCTTATGTCATCATGTGCCTGTATTGTCATTGACACAATAAATTTTACATGAACTTTGTCAAAGAGGGAAGGATTTTAAAGCGTGTGGTACAAGGATGCAGTCATCTGCCACAGGCAGTTCAGATGGATATCTGGCAGTTATTGAGTTCAAGAAAATAGAAGGGCCTTCAGGTCCACCCATTAAAATCCGGTTATCTGAAGATGACACAGAGAATATGGTCACAATTCATGGATTCAGAAAGATCAAGACCGTCCTTATGCTGATGTCTTTTTAAGGGTGCTGCCCTTTTGAGGTACTGTCCTTTTGAGGTACTGTCCTTTCATGGCACTACTAAACTATACTGCTATAGATTATAACTATTTGTATTTTAATCTAAAACATGCTTTATTTTTTTAGATTTTTCTTGCTTATTTAACTTATTCAGGCTTTTTTGTGTTTTTTCGATGGTTTTACCCGGTTGTATTGTCTTTTTTATAAAACAGGTGTTGATAGATGTCTTTGGTGAGACTGTAATTTGTTGTGTTTCATTATAAGTGATTGTAATTATAAATGTTTTGTTGTAATTCACTATTGTGAATGCGCTGAATTATCACATTGTTATTACAAAGTTTACACTATGTATTATGGTGTTGTAGCACCATGTGGCACATAGTTTAACTTTTGGCTTGGAATTACAAAAAATATGAAAATTAAAATATGCCTTGATTGATTTAACAGCCATTTGATTTGAACCTATCCAGGTGTTGAAAATAAATTAAGATCATGTAATCTGATCAATCCTGGATAGGTTTTTGGCAAAAAAAAGGCATCCTCATATCACCTCAAAAGTATTTTTCACTTTTAGGGGATGAAAGATGCCAAGATAAATAAAAATAAATTATAAATTCAGATAGATGTGGAAGGGTTGCTCTTGATTTGTTATGTGCCTAAGTGTGCCCATGATGTGCCCGTCAAGGTCAATCATTTAAAAACATTTCCAAACGAAACCAAAAGTAAGGTTCCGAAAGGCCTGTCAATTAAGGGTTTGAAAAAACAGTGAATACTGAAAATAGGACTAAGCGTCTTCTAATCCGTAGGTCGCAGGTTCGAGTCCTGCCTGGCGCACCATTTAAAATCAAGGGTCTTCAGCAAAATTTGCTGAGGGCCTTTTTTGTTGGTTTTTCTGTTTGTCCCCACATAGTCCCCACTT
>Ga0208900_1000225_pt1 | contig 35566 bp, 30 predicted proteins | sample AntAceMetag02UKK_FD_184763 | JGI IMG/M metagenome (GOLD analysis project Ga0208900, IMG submission 184763) | Saline lake microbial communities from Ace Lake, Antarctica - Antarctic Ace Lake Metagenome 02UKK (SPAdes) (version 2) | ecosystem: Environmental > Aquatic > Non-marine Saline and... | reverse complement strand
GTAAAAACGGAGATTTATTTAATATGGGCAAGTGCATCAATCATCCTGACAGGGAAACCAGTTATATTTGCATGAAACACAATATTTATCTTTGCGAGGAATGCCTGGAATGCCGCGATCCAGATATATATTGTAAATTCAGACCGTCCTGCCCAATTTATTTTATTACCAAAAAAGGGTTTGCCGCTTCAGATGACCCGCCCGCACAAAACAGCGAACATACGGTTATTTTTGAGCCCGGAGGGGAAAAAGCGGTTGTTCCAGCAGGAACAACCCTGCTAGATGCTGCACAAAAAGCCAACCTATATATTAATGCCTCCTGCAATGGCAAGGGGTCCTGCGGCAAATGCAGGTTGATACTTCAATCGGGCAAGTTGGATTCAAAAAAAACCACCCTGCTGACAGACAAAGAAAAAGAAAAGGGCTATGTTCTGGCCTGTCAATCAAAAATCCATGGAGATATAGCTGTCAGAATACCTGAAGAAACCATTGAAAAAAAGCTCAAAGCCGCTGGCATGGGAGAAGAAGCCACTCAAAAACTGGCCGGCCTTGTGGAAAAAATAGAACCCATCGTGGAAAATGTCACCCTGCAACTTCAACTTCCAACGCTTGAGGATTCTGTGAGCGACCTGGACAGACTGCGAAGAGCACTTAAAAAAAGTGGCTATGATATATCAAGGATGAGCACCAATATTCGAGTGATGCGGCAACTGACAAAAGCGATTCGGGATGAGAACTTTAAAGTGACGGCCTCTGTTCTGTTTAAGAAATGTTCGTCTGAAATCGTGAATGTGACCCCTGCCAAAGATTCAAAGATATCAATGGGCATGGCAGTTGACCTGGGAACAACCTCTATTGTGGTTTATATCGTGGATATGAAGGATGGCAAAATTTTAAGTGCCGCGTCCGGCCACAACAGTCAGGCAGCCTGCGGGGATGATGTGATTAACCGGATTGTCTGCTCGGAAAAGGACGGTATCAAAAAGCTTCAGAAAATGGCTATCTCCACCATTAACAACCTTTCCACAAGGGCCATGGACGCCATCCATGCCGATCATAAACAAATCGAAAACATTGTCGTTTCCGGTAATACGACCATGGCCCATCTGATGCTGGGCATTGAAGCCTCATATATTAGAAGAGAGCCTTATGTCCCAACGGTTTCTGAGTTTCCCATCATTAAGGCGGGAGAAATCGGCCTCAAGGCTGCATCCTATGCAGGCGTCTTTGTCATGCCGGGGCCTGCTGCCTATGTGGGCGGCGATATTGTGGCCGGGGTCCTTTATACCGGATTTAACCGGTTTGAACCCTTAACCCTGTTTATTGATATTGGCACCAATGGAGAAATTGTTCTTGGCAATCATGAATTTCTGATGACCGCGGCCTGTTCTGCCGGACCTGCCTTTGAAGGCGGGGGCATCCGCTGGGGAATGCGTGCGGAAGAAGGCGCGATTGAAAAAATAACCCTTAACCCGGATACGTTTGAACCTTCCTATTCAACTGTTGAAAACAAGACGGCAAGAGGCATCTGCGGATCAGGTATGATCGACCTGCTGTCGGAAATGCTCACAAAACATGTTATTGGACAGGATGGTAAATTCATGATTGGAACCGACCATCCAAGATTCACCCTGTTTAATGAAGAACCTGCCTTTATTCTTGAATTTGGAAAAATCATCGGCACCCAAGAAGATATCATCTTTACCCAGTCTGATATTAAGAGCCTTATTCTAAGTAAGGCTGCCGTATATGCCGGATTTTTTATTCTTTTAGAACAAGTGGGCATGGATTTTTCGTTTGTTCAGCAAATGATTATCACAGGGGGGTTCGGTCAGTATCTAGATATTGAAAAGGCCATTACCATTGGTCTTTTACCGGATATTGAACGAACAAAATTCAAATATATGGGAAACAGCTCCATTGCCGGTGCCTATATGGCACTTTGTTCCAATACCTATCGATATCAGGCCATTGAGATTTCCAATGCCATGACCTATCTTGATTTTTCAAGCAACAATGCATTTATGGATGCGTTTACACGGGCTCAGTTTCTACCGCACACAGATGGAAAACTGTTTCCCAGCGTTCATATGAATGAAACTAAGGAATCTATATTATGTTAAAATTATTGTCATTCATACAAAAAAACCTGGTATGGACCATCCCGGTTTCAATGTTAGTCGGGTTGATTTATGGATATTTGTTTAATGCGGCTCCTTTAAAACAATTTATTATCCCCGTAACCTTTATCATGGTATATCCCATGATGGTGACTTTGAATGTAAAAACGGTTTTAAAGGGTCAAGATTATAAACTTCAACTGACCACCCAGATTATCAATTTTATTATTGTCCCCTTGATTGTATTTTTCATCGGGAAACTGTTTTTAAGCGGAGAGGCTTCCAAGTTCGGACTCTGGGCTGTCGGCCTGTTTCTGATTGGCGTTCTGCCCACATCCGGCATGACCATCTCCTGGACCGGGTTTGCCAAAGGCAATAAAGAGGCTGCCATTAAAATGGTGGTATTCGGGCTTGTCATCGGGTCTCTTGCAGCTCCTATCTATACAAAAGTCTTCATGGGCACTACCATAGAAGTCAATATGCTTCATATGTTCAAACAAATTGCGATTTTTGTTTTTTTCCCCTTGTTTGCAGGGCTTTTTACCCAGGCCGTGGGCATGAAAAGATTCGGGAAAAAAATGTGGAATGAAAAGATTAAACCCAAATTCCCTCCTTTTTCAGCCCTTGGTGTTATTTTGATTGCATTTTTAGCCATGTCGCTTAAGGCTAAGAATATTATTGCCAACCCTGGAGACATTGTCATTATTTTGATTCCATTGGTTGTTTTTTATCTGATATCCTATGTAATGTTAACAATTATCGGCAAAATTTTCTTTTCAAGAGAAGATGCCATTGCCATGGTTTTCGGTGTTGTCATGCGGGACCTGTCCATTGCTCTTGCCATTGCCATGACGGCATTTGGCAAGGAGGGAATGACCATTGCCCTCTTGATTGCCCTTGCCTATATCGTCCAGATTCAATCTGCTGCATGGTATGTCAAGTTTATTGATTACATTTATGGCCAGCCCTTGCCCAAAGCCACGGAACCCGTTTTGGAACCCGTTTTGGAACCCGTTTTGGAACCGGTATTAACCCAAGACAACCTCATCCCAAAAGTTGAAACCAGTGGTTCCATGATCATTGATGTTAAAAAGATACTATTTGCAACTGATTTATCAGACACTGCCCGGCATGCTGTAAAATATGCCTGCAGTATCGGAAACAAATACAATGCCGAGGTGCATGCCATCCATATTGTTCCGGACATGGTGGATGAATATTCAAAAGGCGCAGGGATTGATCTTTCAAATTCAGTTGATCCAAAAAACCGGGACCAGTTTAATAAAAAAAATATTGAAGCGGCAAAAAAAACTATTCATGAAAGGATGCGGGCAACCTCTCAACGGGTTCTTGAAGAAATACCCCATTGCCCCCTTTCAGAAGAACGAAGCATTGTCAAGGCAGGTAGCCCGGTGGATGAAATCGTCAGGACTGCTCATGAAGGTCATTTTGATCTGATCATCATGGGAACCCATGGACATGGAGAATTTGAAGAAATGATGCTGGGCAGCACTGCCACTGGTGTGATGCTCAAGTCCAAAGTGCCCGTGCTTGTGGCCCGGCCTTCTTAAAAAAATATAAGAGTCACCAAATCCCCACACCCTGTGGTTTTAAAACACTTTAAAAACCGCAGGAGTGGGGGGATTTCTTTTCAAGATCCTCGACCCTGCCATTCCCCACCCCGGTTATTTTGGTCATTTGACCATATTTTTCCTTGACAACCTTCCATAGCCCCCTTATAATTATAGTCAAATGATCAAAACAAAGGAGATTCCATGCCACGTCCCAAAAGACCAAGATGTATCATGTCCCGTCCGATCATAAAAGAATTCAGGCCTGAGGGTGTTGAAAAAAAAGGAGAGGTAACCCTCTCCCTCGAAGAGTTTGAGGCGATCCGACACATTGATTTTGAAGGCCTGGATCAGAGCCAGGCAGCAGAGATCATGAACGTATCCCGGCAAACCTTCGGAAGAATTCTGAAAAGTGGTCGGTTTAACCTGTCAAACGCCATTGTAAACGCATATTGCCTCAAAATAGAAGGCGGCTGCTATACAATGCACGACACTCAGCAGGAACATGGGCGTCATGGTCACGGCAGGGGGCATGGAAGGCAAGGTGGTGGAATGGGCCATGGCAGAAAAAAGAGCTGAAGACCCAACCACCGGATAATCATAGGATAAATAAAAAGGAGGCACTATTATGCCAGGATTTAATCAAAGAGGCCCCATGAATGAAGGCCCCATGACAGGCAGACAAAGAGGCACCTGCACAGGCGCTCCTGTTGATACCGGTCAAGGCTTTGCAGACAACACAAATGCAAGGGGATATGGTGGTGGAATGGGCAGAGGAATGGGCAGGAGAGGAGGCCAGGCACCTGGCCGGGGAATGGGAGGCCGATGGACCGCCCCCGCTCCGACACCGGGTACTGTGAATCAGGACACTTCTGTGAATCAGGACTTGCAAAACAGGGTGAATATGCTTGAAGCTGAGTTGTCCGCCATTAAAGATCAGTTAAGAACTCGATCTGAATAACCGAGGCCGGAGCATGTTATTTGCTCCGACACAACGAAAAATGAAACTCTTACAATTGCAATACCTTGGCCGGAGTTTCATATAAAAAGGAACAGGTGCTGGATAATAAAATCACCATATTATCCAGCACTTTTCTTTTTATTATAGTTTATATATGAAACAAATAGATATGATCATTGATCCGGGTTCATTTTTTTTTAACCCCCCTATTTTTAACCCCCCTATATAATATGGAGACACTGTGCCGTATTCTGAAACGGAAGGGTTGAAAAAAGAGCTTGACACAGGGGAGTACAATGAGACATATATCATACTGATATATGTCAGTGCGACACATGGAACACAATAAATTTTGAAAAAATTGACTATTAGCTCGATTAAATTGACTGCAGCTATAAGCAAACAGCTAAACGATCTGATTGTTTTCGTTTTTTCCACATACACACTTCATTCGTAGGGAGGGGAACATGGCAGTTGAAATTTATCATCGACTAAGGGAACAGATGGACCAGTACTCAACAGGCTTTCCGGCCAGTGAGTCGGGGGTGGAGTTAAAAATTTTGGAAAAACTGTTCACCGAAGAGGATGCCGAAATATACCTGGATCTTTCCATGCTTTTAGAGACGGCCGAGGCCTTTGTTACGAGGACGGGTCGCCCTCAAGAAAAGATAGCTGATAAGCTGGAGGACATGGCAAAGCGGGGACTGATCTTCCGTCACATCAAGGATGGGAATAAAAGATATTCTGCGGTTCCTTTTGTCATCGGATCCTACGAGTTTCAGCTGGGACGCATGGACAAAGAATTTGCCGAGTTGACCAACACCTATATGGAGGAGACCTTTCTTGCGGGCATGGGAGAAAATGTGACGCCGCTGAGAACCATTCCGGTGGGAAAGTCAGTGGACGTGGGCAATAAGGTAGCGGCCTACGAGGATGCCAAGGCCATCATCAACGGAAAGGATAAAATTGCCGTGGCTGACTGCATCTGCCGGACACTGCAGGGACTTCTTGACAATGGATGTGACAAGCCAAAGGAGGTCTGCCTGCTTTTCGGCTCCCACGCTGATTATTACGTGGAAAATAAAATGGGCCGCTATATCGGCAGAGAAGAGGCCTGTGCTATCCTGGATAAATGTGAGGAGGCCGGGCTGGTTAACCAGCCAGCCAACATGGTGAACCCCGGGGGCATGTGCAACTGCTGCGGAGACTGCTGCGGCGTACTCCGGGCTCTCAACCTTCAGCCCAATCCGGGAGAACTGGTCTATAACCGTTACTGGGCAATAATTGATCCGGAAAAATGCTCTGGATGCGAAACTTGTCTGGACCGATGCCAGATGAATGCCATCGAGATTGAAGAAACCGCAAAGGTGAATACGGCACGGTGCATTGGATGCGGCCTCTGCGTCACCACATGTCCCATGGAAGCGATCCAGCTGGAGGAAAAACCCAAAGAACTCCATGTGTCCCCTCCGGCCAGCGGACAGGAACTAATGGCCCTTACCGCTGAGAAGAGGGGCACCAATCTGATTCCCATCAAGATGCAGTAACAAAAAGCTGCACTTGGATATTCATCTTGAAATCAGTATCATCTTATTCAATGGGACGGGATGATACGCCCCTTTGTGGGGATGGAAACCTAAGCACTCAGGAAATTTTCAGCCCTTTGCCAAGGGGGAGATAATAAAAACCATAAAGTTTTAAGGATGATATGATTGAGATGATGCTACTGGGATTTCTCATGGATGGTGAGAAATCCGGGTATGAGATTAAAAAGTATATGGAGAACAGCACCCACTATTTTTTCAATATCGGGTTTAGCAGCATCTACCCCAAATTTAAAAAATTAGAAGTGGAGGGACGGGTCCGGCTCAGCCAGGAGATCAAAAACGGAAAGCTCAACAAGGTGTATGCCCTGACCGATGAGGGGAAAAAGGCGTTTCTTGATTGGCTGGAAATATCACCTAAAATAGAACGTATCCGGGATGAGGCCCTACTCAAGGTTTTCTTTTTTGACCATCTTGGAGAGGAGAAAATAAAGGCTCAACTGGAAGCCTATACCGGGGAACTAAAGGAGCGAGTCCAGGCCCTTCAGTCCATTCAGGAGCGGTTCGGTGACCATGACTTAGAGCCGTGGAAGGAAAATACCCTGATGTTCGGAATCCAGTATTATAATTTTTTGGAGCAGCGCTTCAGTGAAATGCTCTCCAAAAAAAAGCCGGGCAATAAGCCCGGGGATATGAAACCCGGGGATATGAAAAGAGATAGAAAAGAAACAGGTGCTGGATAATCGTACCACATATTATCCAGCACTTTTCTTGTTATTCTTGTCGTTTATACCCCATGGGCAGCTTTTTGAAGCGCCCCCCATGAAGAATGGGATCTCCCTTATATCCAAGGGCCTTAAAATTAATATAGTCTGTTTTATTGATCAACTCATCCACATCCCTTCCTTGAGATTTCATAAAGGAAAAGTCTGTGCCTTTATGGGCAACCTTTTTAAAATCAACATTGCGATTGTCCTGGTGGCAGCGGTTACAGGTTTTATCCCCCTTAAGGCTGTCATGGCACTGGACACAGGACAGGGCCATTTCCTTGGGCATCACCTCGTGTTCCAGCCGCCAATACATCCAGGTTTCTTTCCATCTGAAGGAACCGCTGTATTCAAGACCCACCGCAGCCATACCATCCTGGAACGCTTTTTCCCAGTCAAAGTGTTTCCAATAGGCTGTACTGTCCTCCTTGTCCCTGGGGAAAAGATGGGGGACAAGCACATAATCGGTCTCCGCATCAATTGCCTGAATCGCCTTCATCAATTTAAAGGGAACAATTTTAGAACCCGGATCATTGATAGACCCCACAGGCTCAGTAATATTGATGACATCTGCATTGATATCAACCTTATCGCCGATTAACACCCGTTTCATATATCCTGAATCCCAGGCATAGTCGGGGACCACAGACTCATCCCATAAAAACTCACCCTTTTTCTTATTGTAATCGGGTTTTCCGTATTTATCTTTTTTGGGCTTGCGGTTTTTATCGCCTGCCTTGGACCAGTCCCACCAGGTTTTAGTGGGTTTACATTTTGCAAAAACCGGTGAATGACACACATTACAGTCAAGGGTTTTGGCATGCTTGTTCAAATGATGATCCAGAACACTCCCGCAATAATGGGGTTCGTCTGAATGGCATTGCTGGCAGGTGACCGCTCCCTCGGCAACTGGTACGGATGAGCTTCTGCCGTCAATCTTATGGTTTCTGGTTTCATGACATTCTGTACAGGTAAAATCATATCCCCCCATGTGGATGTCACAGCTTCTGTCCGGCTCCAGGAGCTGTCTTGACAGATCCGCATGCTTGATGGCATCCCCTCCCCCCCCATTAAAATGACAGGCACCGCAACTGGCGCGGCTTGAATGCCCTACATTCTGGGCAACCAATTTCAAATCAACATCTTTTGCAGGCATGCCAGCTGCCGGCCCTGCTTTCTTATATTTGCCGGTGGTATCATGGCACACCAGACAATCCATTTTTGTCTTATCGGTAAAATCAAAACTATCGTCTTTCCATCCATATCCGGCATGACAACTTGTGCAACGAGCCTCGTTGCTTATGGGACTGATTCAGTAGTTGTTCAGGGCGGTTGTGCCCTTGCCGTGCATGATATCCTTTCTATGGCCGGTTGTATAGGGGGACGGCCCCTTCCACAACCAATGGGCCGTGGTCAGCATATCCTCTGCCTGGGCATCATGGCACCGCAGACATTCTGCGGTCACCTGGAATGCATCCGGGTTATCCGGCAGCTTGACCAACTCCTTATGATCGGGAACATTCTGCAAATGGCATCCCTTGCAGCCCACAGGTCCTTTGGCTTGTTCCTGATGGCATTCGATACACTGCTGATGATAGGCCGCCTTTAGACCAATCCGCTCCGGATAATCCGGATTAAAAGATGCCTGATGGCAGGCCGAACACCTTGTTGTTTCGGAAGCCGCCTCATCTTTTGGCCGATAGTGATGACATTTGCTGCAGTCGTTGGTTAAATTTGCATGGCGTTTGTGGGAAAACCTCACAGGCCCATAATGGTCTTCTCTATCTTTGATGATGGGACTGTCCATCAAAAAATATGCATCCTGAACATCATCCATGGAAATACCTGCATCCATCAGTGACATCTTCCGGGCAATCTTATGGTCATCCTTGTATTCCTTTATAAAAGGAACCACCTGTTTTGCCCTTTCCTTTGCCCGTTCCTGGTCCGGCGCTTTCCAGACGTCAGCCATACACAGGCCGGGCATCAGGAGCGCAAGCCCTGCCAGGAAAACAATCTTCTTTATCACGACGACACCTCCTTGGGAGCCTGTAAAACAGGCAGATAGGTCACAACAAATCTATAAATAAACATCAATGTTGCGATAAGGCCTAAAGTAACCAGGATTTCTGTAAACGCAGGGAAATATCCATTTTCACTCAAAGGCGGTTTATATCCCACGATAAACACATTAATCCGGTTGATCACCACACCAAAAACAATCAAAGATGCCGCAATAAAAACACCCCTTCTCGAATTTCTTACCTGCTCAAAAAGCAGCATCACCCAGGGTACCAGAATGCCAAAAAGCATCTCCACAATAAAAGAATTGGTCTGATGGGTTCCGTCTAAAAGATACACATAGGTCCCTCTATAAACCATATCCCCACATTTAAGAAACAGATAAATCCCCAGAAGAAAAATGGTAATCCGGGTTAAAGGCGCCAGAATGTCCATCTCGGAATCCAGCTTAAAGGACGCGGTAACAAGGGTTGTTTCAAAAACCACCATTGGATACCCAACGGCAACGGCTGAGGTGAGAAACAAAAGGGGCAAAATAGGGGTATACCATAAGGGATGCATCTTTGTCGGCGCCACCAGCATAAGCGACCCCAAACTGGATTGGTGCATGCAGGACAAGACAACCCCCAAAATAATAAATATCCACATGATTTTCCCAATGATGGCATCCCCCACTTTCAGGATCATGTCCACCAGGCCATTAAAACCAGACCCAAACCCCGGAAGATTCACCCTGCCCTTAAACTGTTCTGCAATAATGGGAAAAAATTCAAAATACAGCACATGAAGATAGACCATCACACACATGGCCACTTCAAAAAGGACTGAGTTGGTATTCCAGTTAAAGATGGGTTTCCAGATGGCCCAGGAACGACCAATATCCACCAAAAGCCCCAGGACAACAAAAGTGTACCCCAGGGCTGCTGTTAAAAGAGCCGGCCGTGTAACAGGTTCATATAAATGTTTTCCTGCAATGTGGGCCAAGGCAGCCGTTGTGAACCCGCCGGCCGCAAGGGCCACACCGGTTGCCACATCAACACCTACCCACAGTCCCCAGGGCCTGGCATTGGTAAGATTGGTGACATAGCCGATACCGCCGGTAAATCTTGCAATAATACAGATGGCTCCAGCCATCATAAACACGAGCATCACCAGCACACCGGGTGTCCAAAATTTTCTGTTTAAAGGACTTGCGCTATGTTCCATCAATTCCATCAGGCGCCTCCTTTATTTTCAGGGGTTTCCACAACTTTGTTTGATTTATACATGAATACTCCCAGAACGCTGAAGAGTGCTATGGGTGACCATAGATAACTGAACAGCGAATGCTGTATGGTTTCGGAAAGTTTGGGGGATGGTGTATCCGACAATACGGGCAGGTTTACGGTTTCAAAGGGTACAGAAGAAATGTACAGCCATGAGGTTCCCCCCACCTCTCGTTCCCCATACACATGATCGATATACCCGCCGGGATTTTCTTTCAGTCTTTTTTTGGCCACCGCGAGCAGTGATTCCCTCTTTCCAAAGGTTATGGCTTCCGTGGGACAAATGGTGGCACAGCCCGGAACACCACCATCCTTGGAAATCCTGTCGTAACAGAAGGTGCATTTCATCACTTTAGGTGTGATGGGGTTATTATATTCATAGGCGGGTATTTCAAAGGGACAGGCCACCATACAATATCGGCAGCCAATACATTTATCCACATCATACCTGACGGTTCCGGTCTCATCCTTGTGCATTGCCCCGGTAATACAGGCCGATACGCAGGCCGGGTCCTGACAATGCATGCACTGAACCTTGGCAAAGGTGGGCAGCGGTTTGTCAAACCCATCCAGTTTGCCTGTAAAATACCGGTTTACCACGGTGTATGCCTTGTGATCCGGTCTTCTTTTTTTGTCAAAAATAGTACATTGACAATTCACCCGTTCCGGTGTGGGCAGGCCATTTACCTCGGCGCAGGCCTCTTCGCACTTGCGGCAGCCAACGCAGCGGGTCAGGTCCACCAGGCATCCATATGGATCCGGGGGCGCCTTTGACTCCCATGCACTGGCAGATGAGGGCAGGACAGCGGCAGAGGCCCCGGCTGCTCCCATAAATTTAAAAAAACGTCGTCTGCTAAGTTGCATTTTACCTCCTTTTTTAATCTATAGATCCTTTTTTTATGCCAAGACAGACACTATCAAGGCGTTTCTTGGTATAAACCACTTCATCCTTGGAACGCTGCACAATCATTCTCAAATCCCTTACCACATCAATATCTGCAAGAAGGACCTCTAGAATATCCCCTTTATCCATAGATTTAAGGCAACTTTTGCATTTGAGCAGATTCAGGGGTGAAATAACCCCTCTCAAATCCAATATCTTTTTTGATGCCATGCAACCCCCAGGTGTTTAAATATGCCATTATAAAAGTCTTGAATGCAACAGACGTACCGCAAACATCGCCCAAAACATCCGAGCCCGTAACCATCTATTTTTATGATTAAATTTATCAAACAAACACCCACGACTTGACGGTTTATTTATTTAGGTGTAGGGAATATATGTTTAAATACTATTATTGTTTAAACATGTGTTTAAACACTTAAACAATTGTTAAAGGAGAGAACCCGTGAATGACCATGAAATGAACACCTTCTGGAAAAAAATAGTGGATACGATTAACGACGGGCTCATGTTTATCGGTCCCGAGGGATCCATTTTAATGGTCAACAAAGCCTTTGAAACGCTCACCGGCTATACATCCGAACAGGCCATTGGCATGCCTTGCCACATGCTGGGGTGTGATGCCTGTGAACAGACCCTGCAAACAGGAAAAGAATCGGCATGGTGCAAATTATTTGAAAAGGGTCAGGCGGATATGAAAAAATGCCGATGCCTTGTCAGGCGCAAAGATGGCAGTTTTTTGCCGGTTTTAAAAAATGCCTCGGTCCTATGGGATGAAAACCAGACTGTCCTGGGAGTTGTAGAAACCTTAACCGATATTTCCGAGCTTACCCGGCTGGATGAAAAGGTCCATCTTCTTTCCAGACAAAGTGACAGGGACGCTGATTTTTTCGGCATGGTGGGCAAATCCCCTGAAATGCAAACGGTCTTTGATATGATCCGAAAAGCCTCTGAAAGTATGGCCCCTGTCATCATACTGGGTGAAAGCGGTACCGGTAAAGAACTGGTGGCAAATGCCATCCATTTATGCGGCTCCAGGAAAAACGGTCCCTTTATTCAACTCAATTGTGCCGCACTCAATGAATCCGTCCTTGAGAGCGAATTATTCGGCCATGCCAAAGGCGCCTTCACCGGGGCTTACAGCAACCGTATCGGCCGATTTGAAGCGGCCAATCATGGGGATTTTTTTCTGGATGAAATCGGGGATATCCCCCTATCGATTCAGACCAAATTATTACGGGTTCTTGAGTCAGGGCAGTTTGAAAGGGTGGGGGATATTTCATCGATCAACGTTGACGTACGCATCATCACTGCCACAAACAAGAATCTTGATGAGATGATCGCCAAAAATGAATTTCGACAGGACCTTCTTTTCAGAATCAATGTCATCCCCATACACCTGCCGCCCTTGAGAGACAGGAAAGAGGACATCCCTCTTTTGATCAATTCTTTTATTCACCGCCTGAATATAAAAACCGGTAAAACCATCACCGGAGTGAGCCATGATGCCATGGAAACATTTATGGAATATCACTGGCCGGGCAATATCAGAGAACTGAAGAATGCCATGGAGTATTCCTTTGTTACAACGGAAGGCCTTGCGATTTTTCCGGAACACTTACCCAAAAAAATAAGTTTTCCCTCCCGTGTCAAAGTACCGAAAGAAGAGAAATTTAATGAAAAGCACCAATTAATCCAGGCGCTCAAACAGACAAAAGGCAACCAGTCAAAAGCAGCCAAACTTCTTAATATCAACAGGGTCACCGTTTGGAACCGCATGAAAAAATACGGAATAGACCTTAAAAAGGTCTTGTCCGTTTAAGATATCAGTCCCTGAAAATTTTAAGTCGCATTTTCCTTCCATCAATCGTTGCATGGTTGCACCTTAATCTGACCTTTTTTTTTCAGCCCTCCTAAATCATTTCATAACTATCCTTAATAATATGTTTTTTTAGATCTGAAAATTTATTTTTTTACTGGTATAATCCTTGCTTTACTCATTAATAACGATTGGGAACATCACTAAAATGAAACCCTAAAAAATATCGAAGCCATTGGGGCAAATGCCTTAAAGGTAATAAACCATATTTAGGAGTAACACATGGATCAAACAAGAATCTTTGGACCTGTTCCGTCAAGGCGTCTGGGTAAAAGTATCGGAATCAACAATATTCCTCCCAAAATATGCACCTATTCGTGTGTGTATTGTCAGCTGGGCAAATCCTTGAAAATGATCACGGACAGGTGCTCTTATTATGATCCGGGTATGCTGTTGACAGAGACAAAAGAAAAAATCAAAAATGCGCATTTGAATAATGAACCCATTGATTACTTAACCATTGTGTCGGATGGCGAACCCACATTGGACGCAAACCTGGGCCAATTAATCGAGAAATTACGCCCTTTGGGCATCAAGATTGCGGTCATTACCAATTCAACCCTGCTGAGCTGCCCTGATGTTCGGCAAGAATTGTGCAAAGCAGACTGGGTCAGTGTTAAAGTCGACACCCTGGATGAAAAAATTTGGAAAAAAATAGACCGGCCCCATAAAAACATTAAATTTAATTCCCTATTGGAGGGTGTCCTTTCATTTTCAGAAGAGTTTACCGGACAACTGGTAACCGAAACCATGCTGGTAAAAGACCTGAATGACGACAGACAAGGCCTGGACGAAACAGCCCGATTTATTCGCAAACTCAATTGTTCTCTTAGCTATCTGAGTATTCCCACAAGGCCGCCTGCTCTAAGCTGGGTCCGCCCTCCTGAAGAACAAAAAATAACCCGTGCCTATCACCTGTTCAAGGAGCAGGCATTAAATACCGAATACCTGATCGGATACGAAGGAAATCAGTTTGCCTATACAGGAAATATAGAAGCAGATATTTTAAGCATCACATCGGTTCATCCCATGCGGGAGGATGCGGTTAATGCCTACTTAAAAAAAGCAAAGGGTCATTTTTCAATCATAGAAAAATTGCTGGCCGACGATAAAATTTTTGTCTCAACCTATAATAATGAACGATTTTATATGAGAACACTGGCCCCTCAGTAGACACCGTTAAAGACACAAGACCTGGTGCATTCATGGGAGCCATTACTTTTGATATATATTTTCCCATTGAGTGAAAATAATTCCGCCATTTTTTTTCACCATTTTAAACGGCAGGCCAGCTCGAATCCCCTGGCCCACTGTTTCCATGTCGGTTACCACTGATCCGCAAAGGTAATCAGCGCCATGGCTGAACAAGGCAGGGGAAAACGGGGTGGTGGGGCCAAGAACGATGACAGTTGCCTGGGGAGCTCTGGACAGGAACCAGGCCATTTTCCGGGTTAAAAGAGCCGTTCCCGTGAGGGCAAAAACATCCAGCTTGGCCAGCACGCTTTCCCATTGATCATGGGGGACAGCGCCCGGTACATCTTGTAATTCAAACAAATGGAAGGTTCCCACCCGTTTTCTTAAGGAATCTGCAAAGGGAAATTCTCCCACCAAACCGGTTATTTTATCTTTGCCAAGCCGGGCAATAAGGTCGTCTGCAGGGAAATTAGAGGATTCAACATGCTTTGGATCGGGCGCATTGCCGGCATTCAATGCGGCAAAGCCAAGAGAGATGGAAAAGGGAGACGGCTTGTTGATCAGGCCAACCACTTCTTTGACACTTTTCCCAACCATCTGATGTTCCAGGTCCTTTTCGGTCCCCTTGGGCCTTGCCCCAAGCAGGGAAGAAAGCCCCATGCGGCCGCCAGCCTTTACTGCGATAAATCTGGATCCTGCTATGATCTCTTCCACAACAGCATCCGGCCGGATAATGGAGGACATCATGCTGTGGGCAAGTTTTTTTTCATCCCCCTCAAGGGGGCGATCCGGAAGGACTGCCGTGGTCTGGGTACATGAATAGGTGCTCATCTTGGTTTTCCTTTTATCTTATATTTTAGTCATACTCTTTAAAGGGATTGGGCCAGCAATTCCCGGCGATTTTTTTTACAAATGATTAATTTGCTTTTACCCGATCGGCTGTGTGATAGGGTGACCTTGTCAAAAATTTTCTCAAATGGTGATATGCCCTGTTTTACAAACTCCCGGGAATCCTTTGGCCCCATTGCCATCATCCGTATATAAAATAACATTTTTATCCGATACATCTTTTTCCTTTGCTTTTTGCAGCATACCAAGGGAAAAATCATATCCAACGGCCAAAATATCAGAAAATCGTTTTCCAAAAGCAAGCACAACAGACCCTGTACCAGAGCAGATATCCAGCACCCTGGGGTGTATTTTCCCTTCTAATTGAGCTGAATCCACCAAAAATTTGCGGGTTTCTTCTCCATAATTATGGGAATGTAATTTTATAAACAAATCGTAAAAATGAGAGAAAATATTATAATATTTTTGCCGACCCCTTCGTATTTTTAACATGGATTTACCTATATCCTATATTTTTTTGACCAATTGGTTGGCTGCCGTTAACAAGGGATCCCAAACCGGGCCAAATGGCGGGGCATAGGCCAGATCTGTCTGAGAGAATTCTGCTACCTTCATCTTATTATGCAATGCCACGGCAATGGCATTAATTCTGTGAGCCACCCCTTCTTTGCCAACCATTTGAGCCCCCAGCAAACGGCCCGTTTTTTTGTCGGCCACCATATTGATATAGATCGGTGTTGAACCGGGCTGCCCATGGGCACGAGATCTTGTTTTTACATTATTTTCCACAGGATCAAATCCTGCAGCTGCCGCCTCCATAGAATTTAAGCCAGATCTTGCAACCTCCAGAGAAAAAACCTTGAACACAGCGGTTCCTGCAACGCCTTGAAGACTGGTTTGCCGTCCACAAACATTATCCGCCACGGCCCACCCTGCCCTGTTTGCTCTTAATGCCAGGGGAATCCAGCATTTGTCATCGGTTACCACATGGTAAGCGTCGGCGCAGTCTCCGGCTGCATAGATATCCTTATCAGAGGTTTGTAAATACTTGTCCACGGCGATGGAATCTGAAATTCCCAAATCAAGGCCGGCCGTTTTTGCCATTTCACTAGCGGGGGTAACACCAAACGCCGCAAGAACCAAATCAGCCTCAAGGATTAAATTTTCACAGACAACCTGAACACCATTTCCCAAGGGTTCAATTCTTTCAATGGGCACCCCTGAATGGATATCAATACCCCTTTGGATCAGCTCGTCGTATACAACATCTGCAAGGTCCGGTGACAGCCAGGGCAAAAAAACCGGACCCGGTTTCACCATGCTTATTTTTATGCCGCGACTTGCAAAGGATTCACACATTTCAAGCGCAATATATCCCATCCCGATGATCACGGCTTTTTTAATATTTTTTTGAGCGACCCTCTCTTTAATTTTTTTCCCGTCTTCAAGGCTTTTTAAAACCATGACCTGGGGCAAATCAAAGCCAGGCAGATCGTGAATTCCAGAAACGGCACCCGTGGCAATCAACAGTTTATCATAGTCAAAAACAAAGGGGTCCCCCCCAATGGTTATCCCGGATACCTTTTTCCCCCCAGGGTCCAGGGCCGTAACCCGATGTCCGGTTAAAAGATTAATCTTGTTTTTTTCAATAAACACTTGGGCTTTTCTGACAACCAGTTTTTCCATATCCCTTTGGGGATCCGCAATATTGTAGGGCATACCACAGGCACTGTAAGAAACATCATGGGTTTGTTCCAGTACCGTCACATCCATATCCGGATTCATTCTTTTGGCCCGACTTGCAGCGCTCATCCCTGCAGCATCACCGCCGATAATGACAAATTTCATTCCCCCCCCCATATTTTTAAATATTTAACAGGTTCAATTGATCCTTTAACAATCCTTTAAACCGGTCCAGGGTTATGGGATATGACTGCATGGGAATCCCCATCCAGTCACAATAGTCGAGGAATTCTTCCGGTTTATCTTCCATATATTGATCCAGAAAGCCAATGCCGTCAAGAACAATAGCACCCCCGGTATGTCTGGGGAAATTCTCATTGGCAATGGCTTTGTCCCAGCCCTTGAACACCTGGGTTTGATATTTAACCCACCCCGGGGTCATGAACCACACCGGTTCTCCTCCGGACATTTCAGTTGAAATCTGCTTCATCTGCTCATCACTTGCAAGCATTCCCATGCAATGACTGGCCTCAACTCTGGCAACATTTTCCCCTTGTTCCTCGATGATTGCTTTCATCAGGCGGGTTGGATTATCAGGATTGACATAACAATACTTGCCCCCATAAACAACGATCACACCCGATGCAGCCAACTTTGCTTTTTGGATATGCTTTATGAGCTGGGTTTCAAGTTCCGGAATATCCTGGTGAAGTCCTGGGGTTGTATAAAAAATATGCCGGGTATCAAGGAATCCTGTTTTTACAAGATGATTTATTTCAGGACTCATGGTTCCACAGGCCACTATTGCAATATCACTAAAGGATCGTTCTTCCACGGCAACCTCCTAAATAATTAGAATGAATATAAAAACAGTAATTCAATCTTTATGCCAGGGAATGATTCTTCTCTATTTATTTTCATAACTATCTATTATTATTATATAAAAAACATCATCCCGGATGTCAAGCCGTTAATCGTGTATTGCTAAAACAGAGACCGGTACTGCTTGTGCACCAGAACAAAGGGCAGAAGTGCTGTTTGAGGCAAAAAAAAATCCGGGGCAGCTACTGGCGGTATATAAGCTGCCCCGGACATTACGGAGGTGGTTAGTCAGACTTTTGGAGGTAAGTAAATGCCTTACATCTGATAACTAAGAAAATGAAATGCAGAGTTTATGCCAACGCATTCAATTAAAATCATAAATCATACCTAAACCCCTTATTATAGCCGGTTTAAAAAAAATAGTTCATCCAGCGTAAAATTTCGGCCCAACAAGTAACGCAATCATAGCGTTACTTGTTGAATAGTAGTCGGTACCGGTAACGTTATAATTGCGTTACCGGTACCGGCCAGGCCATTAATAACAGCCGGGTTTGCCCAGGGTCATATCGACCAGGGCCAGATAGAATGCCCCCACACAAAGCTCTGCACAATGATAATGGTCCCGGGGCAGCGTCTCTAAAAATTCAATCACTTGTTCGGGGGTAATGTCCCATGCCTCTTCCGAGGACTGCCCCTCGGCAAAATCGGCAACCGTATTGCTGCAGGCAACCGTGTTCATGCACCCCTGGACCATGAAAGAGACAGATTTTATTTTCTCCCGATTGCCTTTTAAAAAGAACTCCACCATATCACCGCAGTCCCCCTTTTTTTTACTATACCCGTCGGGATTCTGAATACGTTCCATCCTGTCAGACCGCATGGCCATCTCAATATAGTTCAAGGAATGATGTTGAAAAAACGCTTTGTTTGTCTTGGATTCCATTGATATTTATTCCGTCTTTTATTATGTTGATCTAAAAAAATCTTAAAAAAAATCTCCATGGTGCCTGTAATACCTCCATGGCATCTGGCTTATCCATAATACCTTCAAAAAGGGGATTGCGCCAGCGCTCAAATCCATTTTTCCATATTTTTCGATGTTTTTCTTTAAATATCTGCTCGTTGTAAAATATCAATTTTGAGCAATATTTATTTACAAAATTTGGAAATGACTGGAAACCAAAAAAGCGAATCAAACGACTCAAAAAATTGCGTTTGTAAGACCTTTATTATAATCATAGGCGGCCTGTGACTTTGTATATCCCCATAATTCCTTGAATTATAAACCATTTTGTCAAACTTATTTTTTCTTCGCCCATTGGCATGTGGTTTGCTTTTCACCTCGGTAGGGTATGAAGGATCAAAATTATATTATTCCAATGAATGAATTCCATACCCGATAAAGGAGACGATTAAAATGAAATTAGCGGTTACATCAAAGGGAGACAGGCTTAATTCAACACTTGAGCCACGATTTGGAAGAGCATCTTATATCCTCATTGTGGACACAAAAACCCTTGAATATGAAGTCCTTGATAATAAAAATAATAAAAATTCCTTTAAGGGCGCCGGTATCCAAGCGGCAGCCATGGTAAGCACCCATGGGGCTGAGGTGCTGCTGACAGGATTTTGTGGTTCCAAGGCATTTGAAACCCTTGAGGCTTCCGGTATCAAGGTTGTCAATGATCAATCAGGCCCGATTATTAATGTTGTACAAAAGTTTAAACAGGGCAATGCTGTTTTTGCCGGTACGGCCAACAAGGAAAGATATTGGTAGCTGCTGCACACTAATTTAAAACGTATGGACAGCCTCAGGATGAAATCCAAAAACAATGGGTTTGCCTATATCCAGATCGTGATCTCTCAGGTAACTTCGCGGCCAAATGGCTTCAAATTGAAAATTTTGGGTTTGCAGATAAACATTTAAAAAAACGCCATTGCCTGTAATCCTTTCTATTTTACCGGTAAAGCAATTTTCAAATTTTTCCATACCAGGGGTTTTTAAAGAAATATTTTCAGGCCGTATCGCCATATAAGTTGCAGTGATATCAGGCTGAACGGAGGGTGTTATTTCAATGTTTTCCTGTTTAATTAAAATTTTCCCATTTCGGTTGTGGATGGGATGAATATTTTTCATTCCCACAAAAAAAGCGGTGAATTTCGAATTGGGTCGTTCAAAAATAGTGGCAATTTCACCCTGCTGCACAATTTCACCCGCATTTATAATGGCCCCTCTATTGGCAAGATATAATACATCGGAAAAATTGTGGGATACCATGATGATAGTGATGTCCAGGTCGTCATGAATTTTTTTTAATAATTGTTTGGCCTCTTCATGAAAAATGGGGTCCAATGCAGATAAGGGCTCGTCCAAAAGCAGCACCCTGGGATTTAAAATCAGGGCGCGCGCAAGGGCGACCCGCTGCTTTTCGCCCCCACTCAAGGCTTGGGGATGGCGCTTGATGATCTTTTCCAGTCCAAGTGTGGAAACCAGCGAATCAAACCGTTTCAAAGCGGTCTGCCGGGAAATCGAATGGTAAGCGACACCGTAAAATATATTCTGGGTAACCGTTAAGTGGGGAAAGAGTGCAAAATTCTGGTAGACAATGGCTATATTTCGTTTTTCAACGGCAAGATTGGTAATTTCCTGATTCCCAACCAGAAGCGTCCCGCTTGAAAAGGGAAGAAGGCCTGTTATGCCTTCCAGCAACAAAGACTTTCCCGAACCTGTGGGACCGATTAAAGAAAAAAAATCGTTCGCTTGAACATGGAGATTGATATCCTTTAGAACAAACCCGGGTACCCTTAAATTAATATTTTCCAGATGAATCATAATCTTATCTGCACTGGGGATGGGTTGAATTTGATAGCATGCGCAGTAAAATAAACAAGCAAAAAGAAATGATGATCAGCCATACCGCAATGGGTTGTGAATATTTTAATCCATAGGCGGTGAACCGCTCATAAATCATGACAGGGGCGGTCATGGGATGGTATGCCACAATAACAACTGCCCCGAATTCACTGATGGCCCGGGCTGTGCACATGATGATACCCAGTATCATGTGCCGCCAGGTCAAGGGAACCGTAATGCGCAGAAATGTGGAAAATTTTCCCGCACCAAGCGTTCGGGATGCATTTTCAAGTTGGATGGGAACACTTTCGAAACCGGCTTTTACCGTATTGACATAAAAGGGGAGCCCCACAAAAAGCAGAACACAGATAATACCGGTCCGGGTGCCCATAATCTGTATCCCGATGTCGGACAGAAATCTGCCAATGGGATGATTTCTTCCGGTCAGGCTGAGGATGGCAATGCCGACGACAGGATGGGGGATCATGATCGGCAGATCGATGATCCCCTCTATTATTTTTTTCCCGACAATCTGCTTTCTGGCCAGAAGATAGGCAAGGGGAGTTCCCATTAAAAAAGAAAGAATGCCGGCACCAAGGGAAAGACCGATGGATCTTGCAATGGCACCCATCACCTCTTTGTCTGCTATCGTTTCCATCAGCATCGTAAGAGACGGCTGGAATGTCATCTGAAGCAGCGGCAGTGTCAGCAAAAGGATCAATGGAAGACTGAACAAAAAAAACAGAGAATTTAAGGGTTCAATTCGCTTCATTTAACCTAATTTTTTACTTCCACCAAAGCGGTTATGTCAGAGGGAAGCCTGTCTGCCATTTCCCGGGACGGCACCCGGCAGGGTATAAAAGGGGGTTGACCCATCTCTTCCAGGGTTTTTAAACCGTATTCCGGGGATAGCAGAAATTTCAGGAAGGCTTTTGCGGCTTCCGGGTTTGGCCCGTCCTTGATCATGGTAATACCATAGGTGCATGATTTTCCTGTTTTCACAATCCAGGTGCTGGGTGTTTTACCGGTAACTTTCACCTGGACTTGTTTGTAAAAGTCGTCATATTTGTAATTGCCAAGGTTAATATGATCATCAAGCTTTACAAATTTCAAGCCGTGCTGAATCGCAACGGATAAATATTCCCAGGCATAATCCATATGCCCGGTTTTAAGCAGGTTAACCAGCTCAACGGATTTAGGCCGGATATTTTTTTTGGGGCGATTGTCAATGAGGTTTTGATAAAGACCGGCCTTGCTGTAAAATTTTTCAGCCAGCTGCAGCACCATAATACTTCGGTATCCACAGGGGTCAAGGTTTGGATCGGAATGGCCCCAGACAACCTCTTTTTTTTGCAGTATTTCATACCAGTTTTTATCATTGATCTTTTCCGCATATTTGCTTTGATCTGTGTAGCACAGAACAAGCTGATTTGTGGCAAACCTTACATTCCAATCGGCAAACTTAGGGATAAGGTTATTATCAATGACTTTATAATCTGCCGATGCCATGATGTCGGCAGGCTTGCCCACCTCTGAAATAAGGCGTGCCATTTTGGTGCTGCCCCCTGCTTCTCTTTGCACATCAATTTCAGGGTATTGGGCTTCAAAGTCTCGTTCAATTTTTTCAAAAGGGACGGTTAGACTGCCTGCATGGAAAACACTCAATTTACCCATCGGTTCTGCCTGGCCAGATGAAACAAAAACAAATGAAACCAGAACAGACCCCATTAATCCGGTTAAAATAGCGGTCAGGAGCCCCACTCTCTTTTTAATTTTCTTCATTTTCCCTCCTTTTTCGTTCATTTTGGTATGTTTTTACATATAAAAAATAACATTGCTTAAAATATAGCAAAAAACATACCAAAGACTACAAGATCGGACAAGATATGTATTGTAGTTTTATCTCAATTGGTTAGAGCAACATAGAAGATATCAGCCGAAGGAAGAACACAAAACTGCAACCCTTTTGCTCAATTTAGGAGCAGAAATGCGATTATAGAAAAAAGAGTGGGTCAACAACTTTTTTTGAATTTTTCCAATATGCTGTCATACTGTTTTACAACTATTTCCCAGGAAAACCGGCTGGTATAATCGGACAACCGTTGACGCAGTGGGAAAAACTTATCAGGGTCTTCCAAAAATTTTTCCAGTTTTTGTCCCAGATCTGATGTGGAGGTATAAATAATATCCCCATGAAAATTTTGCGGCAAAATTTCAGGGTAGGAGAGCCTATTGGGCAGTAAGGGGAAACAACCGTGGCGGATCGCCTCCACAACGGATATGCCAAAATTTTCCTGGAGGGCCGTACTGATCACCACGCTCCCCTTTGCCAGCCAGGATCGATATTCTTCCCGGGATTCAAGATAGCCATATACCAGAAGTTCTTCCTTAAACATTTCTTTGGCCGTCGTAAACACCTCGGGGATAATCTCATATTGTTCGCCCAGAAGGGCCAGATAAAAACCAACCCCTTTTTTTTTCAATTCAGAGAGAACCGCAAAAAACACTTCCGGTTTTTTGTCATAGTCCCACCGATGGTTCCAAATAATCAGAGGTCTGTCCAGGGAATTTTTTTCCAGGACAAAATGCGCTGCATCAAACCGGCACCCAGGGTAAAGGACCTGGCCTCGCTGCTCAAGTTCATCCAGAATCCACTCAGGTCTGGTGTCAGGCATCTGTTTGATAAGAAGCCTGGCTTCACCCAGAAAGGCCTTAAAATGATAGGCTGAATTAAAGAAGAGCCCGTCTGCAGCAACCGCGGAAATAATATTGGCAAACCCCAGGTGAGACTCCTTTTTTCCATGAAACCCCAGGGGATAGGAAAGCTGATTTTCATGGAAATACATGACAATAGGCGGCAGATCCCGGCCAGCCAAAGCAATGAAATCCGTTAAGTTCATCATATCCGTGGTAAAAATCAGATCGTATTCGGCCAGATTTTTGATCTGGTTGATAAAATAGAGGGAGGCCCCCTGCATCCGCCACTTCCAAAAGCAATCCGGCAGGGTCACAAGATCCACATCATGGGATGAATGGGCAGCAAACCCCAAGGCAAAATCTTTATGGGATCCCCCAAAGAAGGGTTCAAGAAAGAGAATTTTCACTGAAATCCATCCTTATAAAATTTTTGAATTTACCTTGTTTTTCAGGACAGATCAACCTGGAGATTGCCTAACCAGAAGGTCCATGCGTTTACGCAAGGTGTTGTACTGTTTCATAATGGCCGTGGTTCCCAAGAGTCGATATTCGGGAATGCTAAAAATAATAGTTATGACCTTTTTTCTAAAATATCAAATGTTTCATTCTTTGTTGTGCCCGACAGGGCATAGGAGTTATTGCGAATGGAAATGATCTCCTCTTTGACTTCAAAAAAAGCATCCATCAGATCAGGATCAAAGTGGTTTCCCTGGCCCTCTTTCATAATGGCAAAGGCTTTTTCCATGGAGAAAGCCTCTTTATATGGACGTTTTGATGTCAGGGCATCAAACACATCGGCAATAGCGGCAATCCGACCGGCCAGAGGGATCTCCAATCCTTTGAGGTTGTTGGGATAGCCGGAACCGTCCCATTTTTCATGGTGGGTTAAGGCAATGGTTTCAGCGACTTTCAGTGTGCTTGAATCGGAACCACTTAAAATCTTACCCCCGATGGTGGTGTGCTGCTTCATGATGACCCACTCCTCGGCAGTCAGTTTCCCCGGTTTCAGAAGAATGTTATCGGGAATACCGATCTTTCCCACATCATGCATAGGGGAGGCATAAAAAAAATCATCTGCCTCCTGACGTCCCAGGGAGATCGCCCGACCGATAACCTGAATATAATACCCAATCCGCTGGATATGCTGACCTGTTTCCGAATCCTTGTATTCCGCGGCCTGGGAAAGCCTTAATATAGTGTCCAGGGAATAGAGCCTCAATTTTTTAGAAGCAGCTTCCAACTTGTCAACGGATTGCTTCAAACTGGCCGTTTTTTTTTCAACTTCCTCTTCCAGTTTCCTCTGGTAATTGTACATGTGATCATTATAGGACTTAATCTTGAGCAAAGAGTTAACCTTGGCCTTGAGTATGATCTGCACCACGGGCTTGGACAGGAAGTCCTCGGCTCCTGCTTCAACGGCCTTGACACGATCCGTCACCTCGTCATGGCTTGAAACGATCATGATGGGAATATTTTTTGTGACAGGCTCATTTTTAAGTTTATGGGTCAGCTCAAGTCCATCCATCCCGGGCATGCTCACATCCAGAAGAATAAGATCGGGTAAAAGGTCAACTGCCTTTTCCCAGGCATCCATGCCGTCGAAGGCTTCACTCACCTGGTACCCCATCCGTGTTAGAATGGTGTTCATCAAAAGGCAGGTCATGGGATCATCATCAACAACAAGAATATGACGAGGTTGTTCCATTTATTATCCTTTGGATTTGCGGGCAGGAAATTTTAATTCAAACACGGCACCACCCTCTTTCCCCTTTGACTCAACAGAAATCTCCCCGGAATGGGCTGAAACAATATTGCGAACGGTGGCAAGCCCCAGTCCGGTTCCAGATTTTTTCCCAGTGGTCGTAAATGGCTCAAACAATGAGGTTCTTATCTCTTCGGGTATTCCCGGTCCGTTGTCTGAAAACCGGATCAGGACATGGTTCTCTTCACACCTGGCCGTAACCCAGATCATCTTATCTCCGGCCCCTTGGTGCCCGGTAAAGAACCCCTCTTTGGCATTCATGATCAAATTGTCAATTACCCTGTGCATCTGATCAGAATCAAATTCCACCAGGATATCATCACAGTCTTCATATCGGGAAACAAGGGAGATCTCCATGATTTCAAGCTTTTCCCTGTGATTGCCCAAGGTGGTCTCTAGGAAGGGGACCAATACGATTGGATCAGAGTTCAATTTGGGAGCATACCCCCTTGCAAAATCCAATATTTCACTAATCATCCGGTTGAGTCGAGTGCTGGATTCCATTACCAGGCCCAGGGTTTTGGAAATCCCCTTTTCTTCCAGGGACTCGGCGTCCTGTTGGGCAATCTGGGCAAACCCCATGATCGTATTCAATGGATTCTTAAGGTCATGGACCACGGCACTGGTCATCTGTCCAATGGCGGTCAACCGGGTTTCCCGTTCGTTAATATTTTTTTCAAGGGAACGATTTCTTAAATGGGTGGCAATCCGGGCTTTCAATTCCCGCATTTCAAAGGGTTTGGAAACATAATCGGTGGCACCGGTTTCAAGTCCCGTTTCAACCGCTTCTCCCCCTGATTTTGAGGTGGCCAGTATAATGGGAACTTTTGATAAATAGGGGTCCTTACGAATTTGCCGGCAGAATTCATATCCGTCCATCTCCGGCATCATCACATCGGATATGATCAAGTCCGGATTCATGCGCCTGGCCAGATCCAGTCCCTTGCGGCCATTTTCCGCCTGCTCCACCAGGTAGGTTTCAACAAGATTACCGGCAATAAATGCCCTGAGATCCGGGTTGTCCTCCACCACTAAAATTTTAGGGGCGTCCGGTGAGGCCAGATTTTTTTTATCGGTATATTCCCCGGTAAGGCTGTCACCCAGACCGGTCCCCCTGGTCACATCAGCAAACAGGGTTTTTTTGTTGATTTTTTTCCTCTCCTGGTATTCCTTGTCGATCAGTGCATCAAGTCTTTCCTCCGCAATCTTGTCGAATTTTCTTCGTCCTGCCTTTTCTCTACGATCAATCTTGGGGGAAAGGGGTTTCATTGGAAACTCAACCCGAAAAGTAGAGCCTTTACCGATTTCGGAGCGCACATCGATGTTGCCCCCATGGAGCAGGACTAACTCTCGAACCATTGCCAGGCCGAGTCCTGTGCCTTCATTGTTTCGGGAATGTTGATCATCTACCTGCAGAAACCGTTCAAAAATATCCTCCATCTTCTCTTCAGGAATACCGATACCGGTATCCTGAACTTCGAACCAGATACACTGTTTGTCCTTTCCGACACAAACGCTTATTTTGCCGTTGTCCGGTGTGAATTTCAGGGCATTTGAAATGAGATTGGCTGCAATAGTTTCAATTTTTTCAATATCCATGTCAGTATCAGGCATCTTATCCGTTCCTGAAATGGTCAGTTCAATGTTTTTCTGTCTTGAATAGGGAATGCTTGCCTGGACAAGTTCTGAAAGAATGTCACCCAGGTTTCCATTTTTATAGTGGCAGGTCAACTTGCCTGCATCTGCCTTGGCAAAATCCAGTATGGTGTTCACCTGGCGCAGGAGTCTATGGGCATTTGCTTCCATGGCCCGGAGCATCGGAACAGGGTCCATATCATTCCCGACTTGCAGGAGTTGCTCAAGGGGACCGATGATAAGGGTCAATGGCGTTCGAAGCTCATGACTCACATTGGCAAAAAACCGCATCTTCATATCATCAAGTTCGCGTAATTTTTTATTCGTCTCCTCAAGTTCATGGGTGACTTTGCTAAGCTCTTCGTTGGATTTTTGAATTTCATACCGGGATTTGAATTCTTTAAAACGGATGTCATTGTAGAATTTTAAGGAACTTACGGATAAAACTGAGACAAAAAGCATGAAATAATTATTATTCATAAAAATTGCCCAATCACTAACATTATTTAGTATCAGGAACGGTAAACAATACATCAGATAAATAGTGGTTACACATAAGAGACCTAACCTGAAAGTAATTGGAATCCAGATACATAACGCAAAAAGAATAATCAATATGCCTGCATAATAAGGACTCGACGAACCACCAGTCATATGAACACAGCGGAGAATGACGATTGAACAAACAATGCTGGCAGCAGCGCCAAGCCACATAGAATATTTAAAGCCGAATTTAGTCCGTGAAAGAAGATATATTATTATCGCACCGAGACTCATAAAAGATCTTACAAATATAAAATTTTTAATTTGTGAGCTGTCAGTTAAATAATCAAGTATTAAAAAAACTGGATTCCCAAAAAGAATAAAAATCATAGTAAAGCGAACCATTTGGTTACACCTTGCTATAGTTTCAATTCTATATTCTTTTAATAGGTCTAAATTAGTCATTTTTTGCACCAAACAGAATCAATGCCTCTGGCAAAGCCGGAGGCTTGAATTGTTAACCGCTCAAAGCGGTCATAAAACCATAAACCCACCTAAAGTAATGACGCTTAAAACAACACCGATTGATCAATCTTTCAATTGGTCTCATCTTGTTTTTTGATGTATTGCCGTATAATCGGCCAACTGTCAATACCAAATAACCCCTTGGACAAAAATATTGACCCACAAAATTGTAAGGCGGCTCTTAAAATTTTTCGGCTATATTTATGTCGGTTTCACTCTTTATATACCCAGCATCCTTAGGTACTCAATATTTCGGCAGCCCTGATACTCCCCATATTAACAAGATCTCCCATTAAGATGTCCTTGTCTTCTGTTTAATCCTAATGTAAACCCTATTATTTTTTTTCAGTTGTTATATTCAAGATAAAAATATCATCCATTATACTATCGGGAGGTATTATAGTTCCATGTCCCAATAATCTTGAGATATCAATTAAAATATTTTTTATATCCTCTTTTTTATTTTTCTCTATTAGTTTTACTGTAAGTAACTTCCTAAGATTGAAAAGTGCTTTACGAGTATCATTATCATATTTTTTATTAAATAAGTTATTTTCTGAATTATAGTGGTAGGATACATAATTTATCTTCTTAAATAGTTCAAAACATTGAATCGTTGCTTCCTGTGATGTCATTGTACTATGAGACCAGTTATCCAATTGTCCCTTGATTTCCCATTTTTTTCTCAATTCCGGCATGGAAACTCTACTAAGTGGACTTAAATACAAAGGATATAATTGATAATTAGGAAAGCCGAAACCAATTTGAAGATTGTTTAAAAAATCTGCAGTATTTGCTATTGTTTTTTCCGTCTCACCAGGATATCCGACTAGAAAGGTCATCAATAAAGAAATCCCGACAGTATCTATTAATTCTATCCCTTGTTTAATGTCATTAATCGACTGTTTTTTAAACATTCTATCCAACTGGCCCTGATCACCGGATTCAATGCCCAAGTATGAATACACCAATCCAGATTCTTTAATGAGTGAGATATTAGAAGGTTTAATTGCAGAGGCGCGCATGAAGCCGGCCCAGGCCTTAACATCGGCCTTAATAAATGTTTCACAAATTTGTTTTAATCTTCTTTCATTAAAAAACACATTATCATCCGTAATATGCAGGATATGATGACTTCCTCTTTCCAGGCTAATCTTTTTTATGATATTTAATTCATTTAAAATACTATCAGGGGTTCGCAATACCAATTTAGGATATAAATAGCAGAAATCACAATACCCGCATCTGTACGAACAACCGATTGAAGTCCGAAAAGGTATACGGGTCGGTAACTCATCAATAAGATCCCACCTTGTAAAATCAGTATTAAAATCTACCGGTTCCTCATAAATTTTTGTAAATTGAAAATTCCCGTTTGTATCCGGGATTGCTAAATTGGGTATGGCATGTAAATTTGCTTTACTTCCTTTATCCAGTTCTTTTAAAATATTTAATAATTCGGTTTTACCATGATTTGAAATGATAAATACATCCGCTCTCATATCAGATTTATTGCAGGGAAAGACAGTCAAACTGTCATTCACCATTAAAGAATTATCAAACTCCTTTTTTTTCCCCAACAAATCATTCCAGCAACTGCTTTTTAGAACAAAAACGCCGCCGACAATAATATAGCAATCAGGAAGTTCTTTTCTGATTGCTTCAATTAGCCATTTTAAGGTGCTGTTCCTTAATATCATAGTTGTTGAAATGCATATGGCGAATGGATCTTGTTTGGCTAATTCTTTTATCGTTTTTTTATTGATGATATTAGCCATTACCGTATCATACCCATTTGCTCTTAAAAGGCCCGTAAGATAATAGCCAGCAGCGGGAATCGTTGCTTCTGAATAATCTACAATTTGACGTAAATTATTATAGTCATATTTTTTTCTTATTAATTCTGACAAGTTTTGTAGTGTTAGTTCTCGTTTGTCTTTTTTTAATCTCAAGATAAAATCAAGATTTGCCAGTTCTTCAGAAAATATCGGGGCAATTATTCCGATGGTTCTTGCCATATCAGCTTCCTATATATCTGCTACTTTATAACACCCATGGAAAATAAGAATTAAATCCCAATAATTTGCAACAATTCAGGTTACAATAAGAATTTGTGTTGTTCTCTAAACTAATAACGCTTCCCAACAGAATTACAAATAGCCATATTTTTCCTATTTACATTTTTAATTATGTGTATAAAATCACCAACTGTATCGATATCGGACAAAAAAGATTCTTCAATTATTATATCAAATTGTTTTTCAACCCTTGCCAATATTTCAATTGCCATTAACGAATCAAGACCCAATTCTTCAAATATCAATGTATCATAAGTTATTCCTGATGAATCAATCCGTGTGATTTTTGATAAAATATCAATTAAGTCTTTATCTAAAATCGTTTCCTTTACCGGTTGAACCTTACGTGTCATTAACATTTTTGTCACCCTTTTTTGTTTTTTTTAAAATAAAACCTAAATGCTTCCCCTCGCAATCTTTCCAACTATAATTTCAATAAAAAAAATGATGCTAAATATATCCTAAATTCAAGATGCTTACATTTTTGAAAATCATCTATATCCGATTCATTACCTTTGGGATCTTATATGCGGCAATAATATTGCGTAAATATTGTTTAATCTTTATAACTTCATCTTTAATATCTTCATCTGTATCCATTTTAATCCTTGCGGAAAGTGTGTTATCGTTAAAATCAATACTGGCATCCATTATCTTCGGATAGGAAAGGACTGCTTTTTTCACCTCTTCTAAATCAATCATATTCCCTTTTAATTTTCTGGTATTTTTCTTCTCTTTTATAAAAACCAGATGATCTCCCTCAATCCTGCCGATATCCCCGGTTTTAAACCAGCCATCTACAAATGCCTCTTGTGTTTCCTTCTCTTGCCGGTAATATGATTTTGTCATATGGGGGTTTTTTATGAGGATTTCTCCATGGCCTTTCATATCTGCGAAAGATATTTTATACTCTATTCCATCACAAAAAGGGCCGATTGTTCCCGCCCTTGACTGTCTTCTAATGTTTCTGCTGATCGGTGTGAATTCAGTAAGCCCATATCCGTGGAGCAGTTCAACATCAAAGGCTTCTTTAATCGTTTGATATTTCTTTTTTGTAAGGGCACTTCCCCCGGAAATAAATGCCTTTAAGGAAGATAGATCCGTTGATTCTTCCCTACAATTTAAAAGCAGTTCGTATATTTCCGGTACAGCTGTGATGATATTAATATTGTACTGGGGGATATATTGAAATAATTTTAACGGATTAACAGTTGGTGAAAGAGTAGAAGTCATCTTATTCAATAAGGGAACAAAAAGGCAGCCGATCAATGGGAAAATATAATAAAAGGGAAGGATGACCAGCATGTTTTCTCCTGGTTTCGGTTTCAACCCCTTTAATAAAACCTCAGCCCCCATAAGATATTGTCCATGTGGTACCATGGCACCAAGTGGGTATCCATGGCCTCTATATGTATAATTTATTGAGGCAATACTATCCTCTATATCAGCAGGCTCCTGTTTGTTCGTTGCGGACTGGTGCAGGCTAAATTTGCCCTTTGATCGAAGAATAACGATCTTTCCTTTCAAATATGGCCCTATCAGCGGTAAAAATTGTTCCTCGGCTATAACCGCATGAGGTTCTGACTTTGAAAATATCTCATCAAGCTCAATCTTCCTGAAAGCCAGATTGACAGGGATCGGCTTTGCCCCCATATCCATTAATGCCAAAAAAACAGAAACAAAATCCACAGAATTTCCCAAAAAAGACGCGACCAAGTAATTGCGCCGTATTCCTGATTCTTTTAGAAATTCCCTGCCTTCATTTATCTTTTCTCTTAATCGTTTTGCGGAAGTATAAACAGGGGAATCATCGGGCAATATTTCAATATAGGCAGGATGATCCCCCCATGTATCAAGTGCTTGAAATACTTTGTCAGTAATCTTCATGGGTTATTTTTTTTTCCAGTAATGATGACAACCTGTTCCGGCTTGCCCATTGATGATGTCACCTTGATATTTACAAAACCGGCATTTTTAAACATAGATACAAGTTCATTGTCCGAATAAAATTTGAAATATCCATCCTCTTCCAGTTCAAAGAGAGCTGCCGCTTCGTTTAACATGGCTCTGGCAGCGATTAAGTTCCCCTCCTGGTCTTTAATTCCTGTATCCTCCATGTCAATTTTCTGAACCTTGTGAATATAGTCTGTAAAAATCAGGGAGATGTCACTATCCGGCTTCATTGATGAAACAAGCAACCGCCCCCCCGGTTTTAGCACCCTGTAAAATTCATAAATGATGTCATCGGGATTATAAAGATATGAAATAAAAAGACTCGCCACAATTTTATCAAAATAATTGGAGCTGAAATTCAAATTCAATCCCAGCCCGTTATTACTAAAATTAAGTTGCTTAAAAAGCATATCACCCGTTCGTATATTCACGTAATCTTCAGGAGGGATTGATCCTTGATGAACATATTTCCCATCTACCATATCTTGGGCAATTAACGCTTTATTGATAAATCTTGAAGCACGATTAAAATCGACTAGGGTTTCATAATCTGCCGTATTAAAATTGTCTTTCAAATAGGACCGGTCATCATGGGTCAGGACCGCTCCTCTCATTAAATTGTAAAGCCTTGCTGAAGCCTTTTGCAACAAATGATCAATTGTTACATTTATCAATCCATCAATTCTATTTCTTAAAAAATTGAAATCAAGTGTTGAATCTTTTACAAATTTTTCAACTGGAATCAGCCGATTCGGATCAAGATTCATCTGGATAAAATCAATTTTTCGGGGAAGAAGCGATTTGGTCGAATGAAAAATTTTTTCACATTTAGCCCTTGCTTTACCCAGTGCTTCTGGAACAAGATCAACCAAAACCAGATGAGCATCATTAATGTTTTCCCCCTGGCCTGCAAGGTTCAACAGCATATTTTCAGTAAAAAGGCCTGTACCACACCCCATATCCGCAAACACCTCGCCGTTTTCCAGTCCAATAAGCTCGCTTTGGACACTAACCAGTTCTATGAATTCCTTAATATTCTTATAAAAATCATAACCGTCATTGCCCCCTTTGCCAATCAGATAATCTTTCCAGTAATCATCAGCTTTAAACGCTTCCATATTACTGAGTCTCTCCCGTTCATAGGTGATAAGCCGAACCATATTTTCCTATGATCACAAATAACAGTTGGATTCAATAATATCAATCGGTTAGTTCCACATTGATGCTATACTTTATCAAGTAGGAAGATGACCGATATGTGTTGTTTACTTTTATTTACTCATTACTACTTCACCCTAAAGCTTCGAATCTAAACGACATCACAAATATTTTACTTACTTATCATTATTTTAATTTCTTGCCAATCCTGCACAATATTGATAAAGTATTGCATTTAAATGGCTATTTGCGTTTTATAATGCAATACTTTATCAAGAGGTGCTCATGTCCACAGAAATGGATACCACCCAGAGGCTTGTTTCTGCCTTCAAGCGGCAAAAGTGTTGGCTAATTGCACCACTTGCCGAACAGATCAACTATTCGATTCCATCTGCTCGCCGCTTCCTGGCGAAAATCGGTTATTACAGCAGCTTTACACATAATGGACGGTGGTACACCCTGGCCTCGATTCCCCGTTTTAAACAAGATGGCTTATGGTTCCACAAAAAGGTTGGGTTTTCACGTGACGGGTCTCTGACACGTACTCTTATCCGGATGACAGAGCAGAGCCCGATGGGACTGTCTGCAGAGCAAATTGGCGAAAAACTTCAATGTCGCTGTCATGCCGTTTTGGTCAAATTATACCGGGAAGGTCGGTTGGAGCGGCAAAAACATGGCCGGTCTTACATTTACCTGGCAGCTGATGCGAAAACTGCTTCAGCCCAGCGCCTGGCTATACCAAAAGCACATACTGCCAGGTTACCAGCAGAAATGGCGGTATTGGTTCTTGTAGAGTTCATCCGCACCCCTGAAGTTAAAATTCATCAGTTGACCAAAACGATATCCCTTCGCACGGGTGTCCTTATTAAAAGCGAACAGGTTCAGATGCTTTTCGAACAGCATGGTTTGAAAAAAAAACTCTAAATTGTGGAGAGAAGGCCTTGATTGCGCTGGGTCAATGGCTTGATCAACTCACACAGGAGACATTGCCGGGCATATTGTTCCCGCAACCTTCGGTCATTCGGTTCAGGCCAGATCACAATATATGTCAGTGCGGGACGATACCTGTTGTGCTAAAAACAAGGCGAAAGAAAGTGCTGAGTATGACAGGACCATTTATTGCTCACGAAACCCTGTTAAATTGCCCGCACTGCAATCGTGTATTTGAGTCCCAAGCTTTGCGTCGATTGGTTGCCAAACATTGTACTGTGGCCTGGGATGTTGTTGTTTTTGTAGGGCAAAGCCTGTTTCAACGCCATCGAACCACGGAGCAGGTTCGTCGGGATTTACAAACCCGTCATGTGGATCTCTCCCCTTCGGAGATAGAATATCTGGGCCGTAAATTTATCACTTACCTGGCTCTTGGGCATCGCCAGGCGACTCCGAATATAGAACAGGCAATGCGGCAAAACGGCGGTTACGTACTACATCTGGACGCGACTCACGAAGCTGATGCTCCTGCATTAATGACCGGCATGGACGGTTTAAGTCGGTTTGTTCTGAGCAACATAAAAATTCCAAGCGAGCATGCCGATAGCATTATCCCATTCCTGCAACAACTGAAACGTGACTATGGCGTGCCAGTTGCCTGCATCCATGACATGGGGGCCGGTATCCTCAAAGCGGTGGCCAAAGTTTTTCCTGAAGCCCATGATTTTATCTGCCACTTTCACTTTTTGCGGGATGTGGGTAAAGATTTAATCAATCCAGCCTATGGCCGACTACGTAAAGCCCTGAGAGCTCATGCCGCCACTACAAATTTGAATGCCTTGATTCGTCAAGCACGCCAATACATTGAAAAACAAAATACTGACACCGCATGGTTGGCAGTATCAATCAAAGAAGGGAAAGATTTCGGAAATATCCAACAGATATCACTGATTTCGGCATATTCATTGGCCCTGTGGTGTTTGCAAGGCAAAAAAAGTGGCAACGGCTTAGGTTTCCCTTTCGATCGTCCGCTGTTGGAATTTGCCCAACGATTACTGACTTTAAACGATTATCTGCCAGAAGTTCAACAATGGCTGCCCGACAATGACCGGATCGGCAATCGACTTTTTTCCAAGCTTGCGAATAAGGTCTCAGTCCTTGTACAAGATCCAGAATTTGCTGAATCCGTCCAAGAACTTCAGTGGCGCTGCCCACTCTTTGACGATCTTCGAAAAGAGATGCGCATCGCAGAACCTGGTAGCAATAAAGGGCTTAATGACGATGGTACTGAAAAAGCCATGGCAAATATTAAACAAGGCGTTCAACGGTTTCGTTCCCGGCTCCAAACGGATCAAAAATTGGCTGGTGATAGACTCTGCTGTAACGTTGGGAAACAAATCGACAAATATAACGACAAGCTATTTGCCAACCCTATAGAGGTAAATACACCGTCGGGTAGCATGACCATTTATCCTCAGCGTACCAATAATATGCTTGAACAATTCTTCCGAAATATACGCCGTGGCCATCGTCGTAAAAGTGGAAACAATTCCATGCGCAGAGTTCTTCAGGCAATGTTGGCAGATACTCCTTTAATCAAAAATCTCGACAATCCCAAGTACGTGGAAATTTTACTCAATGGCAAAAACCGTCTTGAAGAATTATTTGCAGAGCTTGAAAATAATTCTTGTATTGATAAATTAAAACCAGCACCTGATGTCGATCGAATATTGCCTGGATTTCGAAAATTGATAAAGATACAGACCCTTCCAGGTTTAATTGTTCGGCTGGTTGTTGACAGTCACGCTATAGCTCAAACTCAAGAAACCTGAGGATCACTATCAAATTTTATGCCAACTGTTATTTGTGACAACAGCAAATTTTATGCCAACTGTTATTTGTGACAATAG